>Ga0272441_10000890_pt1 | contig 65469 bp, 65 predicted proteins | sample SSMProp6N_FD_193582 | JGI IMG/M metagenome (GOLD analysis project Ga0272441, IMG submission 193582) | Marine sediment archaeal communities from Little Sippewissett salt marsh, Falmouth, MA, United States - SSM-Prop-6N | ecosystem: Environmental > Aquatic > Marine > Wetlands > Sediment ... | reverse complement strand
CTACTTGTAGAGGTATCCTCCCAGAGGATTGATGGGAATATTGTTCTTGTAAAGCGAGAAATGGAGATGGGGACCAGTACTTCTTCCGCTGTTCCCCAGTTCGCCCAGCTTCTGCCCCTGGCGGACGTACTGATTCAGCCGCACTGAAACGGTACTCAGATGTCCGTAGAGGGTCTGGAACCCGAGACGGTGTTTGAGGACCACATACCTGCCGTAACCGTTGGGCTGATTGCCGATAGCTGCAACGGTCCCCTCCATCGACGCCGTTACCGATGTCCCGACATGATTGGCAAGATCTATGCCGTAATGCATCCTCCGGACCCCGGTGAAGGGATCGTTGCGGTATCCGTATCCTGAGGTGAGCCGGCCGTATACCGGATAGATGAAGAGGGTCCCCATCGCCTTACGGTAATCGTATTCACTGATCCTGGCTCCGGGAATGAAAAGTTTCTGTCCCGGCGTAATGACCGCCGACTGCAGGTCGTTTGCATCCAGAATGCTTTCGAGACTCACCTCGTAAGTCGATGCAATCCGATCAAGCGAGTCCCCAACCTTGACTGTATAGGGAACTCCATCGAGGTCCGGTATCTTTATATTGGTACCGGCCATCAGGCGCCGGACGTCATCTATTTTGTTGAAACTGATAAGGGTGCCTACATCGATTCCGTGTTCGGCCGATATTTCGGAAAGCGTGTCGCCGGGTTTAACTTCATACGTCTTGGTGTGCACAGACCTGACAATGGGTAGTTCACTCAGGTTGATATCCCCTGATCCCTGCGCCTCGACTTCCGGACTTACATAAGTCAACAGCTGGTTTTCTATCGCACTTGCCTCATACGGAAGAGCAATCGCATTCATCATTCTGGCCGGCCGTTGAGAAAGGGAAATATATACACCGACGAAGAGGATTACCGCAATCAGACAGCTTGCAGCCGCGATTTTGGCCGCCGGACGTGTGAGAAAACGAAATGAGAGGGAGGGCAGTTTCCACTGGCCCCTCCATTTTTTTACCAGCTGCTTCTTGAGGAGTTCGGTTTTGTCAGAACGAATGCCTGTGTGTTTCCGTCTGCTGTGATGAGTCTTCTTCTGGAAAATTTTTCGCATAGCTATACCGTTGCTCGAAATAGATGTAAATTTCATAACCCTCTGTTTTCATATCGACAAAATAGATACCACATATTAATATTAGTTGGTGTTCTATTTTACCATTTCAACGGACAAAGTGAAGAGAATGAAATCACCTTTTTTACATATCTTGTTGATAGCACTGGGGGTAGGATTCCTGGCAGTATCAATGTATGATGTTAAATACGTGGAAGGTAATTCGATGGCCCCGACTCTCAACGACAACGAGGCGGTGATTATCTACCGTTGGGCCTACGGCCTGCAGCCGCCCCTCGTTCATCGCTACCTTCTCCGCTGGGGACGGGTCGCACCGGGAGAGCTTGTCTACTTCCACGATCCGGTGTGCCGATACCCTGTAGTAAAAAGGTGCGCGGGGGCCGCAGACACTGTCATCCTGTACAGCCGGGACGAGATGCGTGTGGGTGATGCGCAGCTCTCGGAGGCTGAGATTTTCCAGCGGGACCTTCTGAATATGCAGGTCATACCCGACGGCAAGTTGTTCCTCCTGGGGGACAACCGCAGGGTCTCGTTTGACTCCCGGCATTACGGGCTGATCGACGAAGAGAATATAGAGGGACGAATCATCCGTCTGTGGTAGATCTTTAACGGTAAATATGTCAACAGTAACGAGACGACTGGGAATACTGATAATACTCTTCTCCATCTTCGTACTTCTTCTGGTGGCGCAGTACTTCAAGATAATGGTACTCGAGCCCCGTCCTGACGGCACCGCGGCAAAACCGCGGGTTTCCATCGAGAGAGGTCCTATTCTCGACCGCAATGGAAGGATCCTTGCCGTTCAGACAAGGCTCTATTCGGTCACCGCCTGGGTTCCCAATGTTGAAGATTATAACTATACAGCCGCTACCCTGGCCGGGATTATCGACATAGATCCCGACAGACTCGTTGAGAGACTCGAGGGGAGCAGCGGCTTCCTCTATATCATGCGAAAAATTTCCCCCAGCGCAACCGAGAAAATCAGAAAGCTGATCGACTCGCGTCAGCTGCCGGGTATCTCGCTGGAACCGGAATACGGGCGAAATTACCCCGAGGAGGACCTGGCATCCCATATTATCGGATATGTCGGGACCGACAATATCGGCCTTGACGGTATCGAGCTGACCTATGACAACATTCTCTCCCCCTCACATGACGAGAGCGCCGCTGAGGACAACTCGGTGAAATACGGCAATCAGCTGTTCCTCACAATCGATATAAATATTCAGTACATTTGCGAAGAGATCGCGGAGCAGGCAATGGAAGAACACGACGCCAACTCCGTCATGATACTGGTAATGGACGCAAAGAACGGGGAATTCCTCGGATGGGCTTCCGCGCCTGATTACGACCCCAACACTTTCCTTGTAGCCGAATCGAGGGCCAAGCAGAACCTTCCGATAACCTATGCCTATGAACCCGGTTCGGTCTTCAAGATTTTCTCGATTGCATCGCTTCTCGAACTGGGGGCCATCTACCCGGACAGCGAGTTCTTCTGCAACGGGTACTACGAGAACGAATTTCCATCCGGAGAGACAGTCCAGATCAACTGTCTCGGCGTGCATGGATCGGTGACCGCACAGAAGATACTTCAATACTCCTGCAATGCCGGAGCGGCATACGCCTCCGATCGAGTCGGCAAGGAGGAGTTCTACCAGCAGATAACGGAATTCGGCTTCGGCAGCACCACCAGCCTGCCCTTTCCCGGCGAGTCAGCCGGAATTTTCAAGTCACCGGACAACTGGTCCGGCAGAACGAAACCTACCGTGGCCATCGGTCAGGAGATATCGGTATCGGCGGTTCAGATGGTGACGGCTGCGACTGCGCTGACCAATAACGGTATGCTGCTCCAGCCTCACATTGTCAAGCAGGTTGTATCTCCGGAAGGAAAGGTTCTGTCTGAAAATACACGCGAACCTCTTCGCCAGGTACTCCGGCCCGAGGTAGCCCGCGCGGTACTGCTCATGATGGAGTCCGTCACTTCTGATACTGGTACAGCTCGCCGGGCGAACATCGAGGGCATCCGGATTTCAGCCAAAACGGGGACCGCGCAGAAGGTCGATCCCCGCACCGGTACCTATTCCGAAAGAGCCTTCGTCGCCTCATGTATGGGTATTTTTCCGACCGACGACCCCCAGCTGATTACGTACGTTGTAATCGACACTCCGAGGGGGGATGAATTCTACGGCGGTCGCATTGCCGCGCCGATGATCAGAGAGCTCGGCAATCGTCTCATAACCTACCTCGGCATTCCGAAAGCCGATGAGAAGATTGTAGCCCATTCCGGCGTGGTCACTATCAGGGAACAGCCGGAGATTCAGATCGGTGCGACCCTTCCGGACCTGCGGGGACTCTCGAAACGCCAACTCCTCCCGATTCTTTCCCGTGATGACATCAACGTTATATTCAAAGGCGAGGGCTGGGTTGCATCTCAGGAACCGCAGCCCGGCACTCCGGTTACCAGGGGTATGCAGATACTACTGGAGTTCGAATGAGCGTGTATGAGAAGAATCTGGCCCGTCTGCGGAAGATTTATCCGCAGTTTCAAAGCGATATTGTCGATGCATACAGTCCGGACCCCGAGCTGACCATCGCAGAATCCCGCAGCGGAGTTCCGACTGCCAGCTACATGGGCCGCTATCTTCACTCCCGACACGATCCCCGCAGAGAAGCCGAGCGCCTGATTACCAGTGTGTGCGGTTCCTCGGGCGAGCTGGCAGTCTTCCTCGGCTTCGGACTCGGATATCAGGTAGAGGCCTTCATAGCAAAGTTTCCCGGATCTCCGGTCCTCATCATTGAAAAGGAACCCTCACTGTTTCTGAAGGCTATTGCTGTCCGTGACTGTACCTCCTTCCTCACCGACCAGGTTTCCCTATCAATCGGTATCGAAGCCCGGGATATTTCAGGGCTTGTCTCACACATGTCCGCAAAGCAGTTCCGCATCGTGCCTCTCTCTCCGCTCCTGGATATATTCGAGGAATACTACCGGGATGTACAGGCAATTCTTCAGAGCCGGCTGTCGCGTCAGCAGGTCAATGCCGCCACGCTGCGGCGCTTCGGAAGGCGCTGGACGAGAAATCTCGCCGACAACCTCGAGATAATGAATACCGCCAGGGATGCAGGCGAATGGCGCGATCGTCTTCGAGGACTACCCGCCGTCGTCGTCGCTGCAGGCCCGAGTCTGGATGAAGTCCTGCCTTTCATGCCCGAAATAGCTGAGCGGTCGGTAGTGATATCCAGCGACACCGCTGCACGTGCCCTTCTGAAGACGGGAGTAGTACCCGATTTCATCATCGTTGTCGATCCGCAGTACTGGAACTCCCGTCATCTGGACGGTCTTGATCTGTCAAACTGTATTCTGATCTCAGAATCCGCCACCCATCCGGACGTATTTCGCCATGATTATCTGGAGATATTTTTCAGCGGTTCCGTTTTCCCCCTCGGTTCTTTCCTCGAAGGTGAGGACGAAGGCCGTTACCGCCTTGGAGCAGGCGGATCGGTAGCAACGACGGCGTGGGATTTTGCCCGCTTCACCGGGGCCGATCCCATCCTGACTGCGGGACTCGATCTGGGATTTCCGGACAGTCGACCGCACTTCCGGGGCTGTTACTTCGAAGAACGTCTCTTCTCCGTCAATTGCAGAACATCGCCCTATGAACATCTGCTGTATCGGTATATGCAGGGAGGAGACCCCTTCCAATCCGAGAATTTCGACGGCAATCCGGTCACCACTGACCGCCGCCTCATCGTCTACAAGCAGTGGTTCGAAGAACAGCTGTCGTACCGGACGGCTGTATCCACCAGGTCCCTTTCCCGGCGCGGTATCAGGATCGAGGGAATGGACCTCTTCGACCCGCAGGATATGCTTTCCTGGTCCGGTATCAGGGAACATCTCCGTCAGAAACTGGAGGAGGTCCTTCAGCATAGACCTTCAACTGAGCGGTCAAGCTACAACAGGCTGGATATTCTGCTGAAAGACCTGAAGCAGCTCAAGGATACCGCGCTCAGAGGAATCAGGCTCACCGAAGGAATTCTGAAATCACTTCCATCCGCCGAAGACAGTGATATCACGGAACAGCTTCAGCAGCTCGATGAGCTGGACCGTTCGATTCTCCAGGTCTCCGGACGCCAGGTAGCGGCTTTCCTGCTCACCCCTCTTCTGGATGAGATCGAACGCACTCATAAACCCGCATCCGATCTTTCCTCGGTTCTGAAGATATCCCTGCGGCTGTACCGTGAGATACTGAGTTCCTCCGAATACCACCTTAGGCTTTTTTCTAATTATACAGTAAAGAAATAGTTAAAGATTTCCGGCGTTTATCCGAAAGAGAAAATAGAAGGCAACTAAGCCTTTATTTTTAACGGTATGCTTTGAATAAACGTCCAGAAGCATACCGTTTTTTTTTATGTCGCCACCATGGAAGGACTCAGGTAATAGAAATCGGAAGGTACTCCGTATAGATCCATCTTGTGAACATTCGGGCTTCCAGCGATGTAAAGGGTCATGCTGTCCTCGGGTACTTCTTTGCGGAACAGTATTTCGTCCACCAGGACCAGCGCCTTTTTTTTCAGATAACTTATCTCGATTCCGATGGACTGTTCCGGAGGCGTATCAGTGTAAAAGAGCCGACCTTCAGGAGTAAAGACGTTGAGACCATCCCAGAGCATTTCGCCGCTCTCGCCGGCAGAATAGCTGCCTGAGATATCGGTGATTTCTCTCTCGATATACTTGGCCGGCAGCGCATACATCTTCTGTTTGTAGCGCGCCACCAGGAGGGGTATGATTGAAAAACCTGAAGGGAGCCGTATGGAAAATGTCGTCCCCTCTCCGGGCTTCGTGCTGACGCTGATACTGCCTCCCTCGAACTGCTGTACCTTCTGATAGACGATGTCCAGTCCGAAACCTCGTCCTGCCTGAGCGTCCGCATCGCCGTGGGTACTCACCCCCGGATAAACGAGGTATGACATGAGAAGGGACATTTCATCCATCTCGCCGGTTTCCTTGATTTTCACCCCTTTCTCGTAGGCTGCCTGTCGAATTTTTTCCTGGTCTATTCCGGCGCCGTCATCTCCTACGCTCACCTGAAGCTGACCATTTCTCATCGAAGCTTCGATAGTGATGGTTCCCTTTAACCGTTTATTCTTCCTGGTCCGTTCTACGGGGCTTTCAATTCCATGCACAACCGCATTGCGCAGAAGATGCACGACCATCTCCGATATGAGTTCAGCTGCCCGGCGGTCAACGGTTATGTCACAGTTCTTCAGCACAAGCTGGACATCCTTGTCCATCTTGCGCGCCTGGTCCCGTACCAGCCGGCGGTGATACTGGAGAATTTCAGACAGCTGCACAAGGCTTATCTTGCGCGCGAATTTTTCCAGATCGTCCACCAGGTCCGTCAGAATAATCAGCTGACGTTTAATCTCATCTGAACCGCCGCTCAGGTCCCGCTTCAGTCGGTGTGCCCTTATCTTCAGTTCATCCACATAGCTGTTCAGGTCGTCGAGGGCCCCTCCGTCGATCTGCACGTTGAAAGAGGGCTGATACTCTTCAGTGGTCCTCTCCTTCTTCGGCCCTTCCAGTATGCTCCGATATTCCAGGGGTGATATGCCTATACTTTTCACCTGATCAACATTGACCGCCTTGTATATCTCGGCCTCCCGCACATCGCCGGTACAGTAGAACACAGGCTCCAGGAAGAGCTCCCTGTTATCGATCTGATCGGTATCTCCGGAAAACTCCGGCTGCGTGTGAACGACTTGCACTATCTGTTCAAGATTACTCAGTATCAGATAGGCTTTGGCGTACGGCATGGACGTGTCCGCGTCCATCTCCACTCCGACACGGAAGAACTTTTCGTTCCGCTCCATCGATTCCCGCAGCAATACTTTCTCGAAATCATTGAAATGCGGTGAGAGCCGGATTGCCTGCTTAGCAGGCGGTTCCTTCTCCGTACCAGTCTTCACCCGGGCGGCCTGCCCCAGGAGACTGCTGCGTCGGGTGGCGGTTTTCTTCATCGCGTACTGGTTTTTCAGGAGTTCTATCATCTCCTGTATTCTGTCGATGCAGACAAAGAATTCATCGAATTGTTCGCTTGTAGGAAAACTGTGCGTGTATTTGATATTCTCGAGGGCTGTTTCAATCCGATGAGCTTCCTGGGCAATCTCAGGCAGATCGAGGTAGTCCGCTTCAGACTTGAGTGAGTGGGCTGTACGAAATAGTCTGTTCATCAGGTCCACGCTCCGGGGCTGCTTCTCGAGTTCTATGAGGTCCCGGTTGAACTCGCGTATAAAGAGTTCACTGTCCTGCAGAAAAGTGGTAAAGAGCGAACCTTTTTGTTCTTCATTCATACTTCTTTGTCCTCATGTATAGAAATTATCAGCTCGACCTCGGCGACCGTTGAGTTTACACGGGATGCGATCAGATCTGCGGATATACCCTGATTGTAGAGAGAGATAATCCGGTCTCTCCTGCTCTTCGGTTCCTCTGCCGATTTGGACTCCTCCGCTTGTACGGCGTTTTCATTCCGCTGCGGCGGCAATCCATGCGAAACCGATTGCCCTGGTCCCGGAGCATGTGTATCTGCGCCAGTCGCTGAGGGAGCCGGCGGCGATATGTTTCTCGGTTTTATGCTGCTGTACGTCTCAACTCTTCGGCTGTACCGGTCGATCTCCCGTTGAAGTACCTTTATCTTGCGGTCCGCCTGTTCGAGCAGATCGGTCAAGCCCTGAATTCTCTGTTCAACAAGACCGATATTCCGGTCGGCGGTTTGATTCAGTTCAACAATCATCTGATTCACTTCCGAACGTATTTGGTTCAGTACCTCCGGACCGGAGCGTGCCCGCTCAATTTTTTTCGTGAATATTATATACAACAAACCAGCAATTAAGATACAGACTCCGATGCTCACTAATAGGGTTGTCATATTCTTTTTTATCCGGAAATATCTATATTTTTACCTAAAGCAGGATCTTCGAAAAAGTTGCGCTTTTGCTTCTCCTCTTTTTCTTCACCCTTCTTCTTGCCCTTATCTTCCTGGAACGCGGCGCCTCCCTGCTCGGGCTGTTTCTCCCGGACCTTGGCACTCTCCTCCTGTTCTTCCTGCGTCTGGTTCACCGTCTCATCCCTGAGGCGTGCCTCCTTGGCAAGCTCATTACCCTTGATCACCTGCTGCAGGATCGCACCTTCCTTGAGAGTCGCCTGCTGCTTTCCTACCTGATTCAGATGAGCAAATAATGTCTGGAGGTCAATCGGTTGTAGCGGCATTTTCCGGTTTTTTATAATCCTCCTCTGGCTTGATATACTTGGTCACCCGTATCTGATTATCTTCATTTACGAAAGTGACCGACTTGTACTCACTTCGCACCGGCAGTGAAGCATCTTTGATGTACAGAATTACTCCGGTAAACACACGCTCCGCCGCCGAGATGTGGCCCTTCACTTTAAGCGAAGAAAGATACTGCTGAATTTGTTCGACTTCGGCCTGTTTTTCCAGCTGTTCCTCTTCCAGGCTTTTCTTCCTGGCGGATATCTCCTGCAAATATTCCAGCTTCTCCTGCGGCAGTTTGTTCTTCTTCTTGTCCTTCAGTTTCTTGATGGTATACATGTCCTGCTTGATATGTTCGACCTCTTCACTGATCTCTTCGAGCCGCGTATTGAGTGTTACCAGCTGTTCCTTGCTCTTCGGGTCGAAGCCTACCTCCAGGATGGTTTCCGAGCCTGCTACTGAACCGAGAGTCTTGGCGTGTATCTCTTCAGCTGCCCGCAGGTGACCGCCGACGATAGTGGCCCGTTTCCCCTGACAGATAATACGCTGGTTCGCGCTTACGTGTGAGTTGATGATTCCATCCGACGCGATAACCACCTCGCCGGCATTTATATTGGCATTCTCGATGAATTTGGACCAGACACCCTTACCGGCATTTACGCTTCCCCTGCCCTTTCCGGTAATTCCCTGGTGGACTATGACATCCCCTTCAGCGTCCAGTTCGCTCTTGCCTACATTGCCCATCACTTCGATATTGCCCGCGGCCTTCACCTTGTAGCCATCTTCGACATTCCCTTTTACAATTACAGTACCAAGGAAAATCACGTTGCCACCGGTCTTCAGGCTCACATCACCTTCGACGACATAGACCGGCTCCACATTTATCTTGCCGTTCACGATCACTACCTGGCCGTTGATCGATGCAAGGGCCGTTACTCCGTCTTCGGAGAGATGCACGTTTTTCCCGAGGTCGAATTTGACGTCATCTCCATCCTTTGCCGGCAGGAGCTTGCCGGTCACCGTCCTTCCCGGTCTTCCTTCCTCCGGCGGTATCTTCTTTGCGAGAGCCTGACCTTCGACTACGTTCTGAATAACATTCGACTCCTTGAAGTCGACCCTGCCGTTCTTCTCCTTCAACTTTATTTTGGTACGGTCGATCTCGAAGTTGAAGATAATCCGTGCATCGCTGCCGTTCACCGGTGAAGACCCTTCAGCGACGAGATATTGCTCATTGTAACGGGGGTGGTCGGTGAAATCCCGGATCGCGTCTTCCTTGATTCCGAATACGACGCCGTTCGACTTGAGAAAACCCACAATCGAATCGAAATTCGGGTCTGCGCCGTTGGGTGATGGGGGCCGGCACAGGATGTAAGCCTTCATGTCAAAGTCGGTAATATCTACGGTCAATACTGCATCACTGGCTGGATTGTAGTCGAAGTCTCCGAGCTTTACGTACCGTCCTTCAGCCGCTTTGACTATCTTCTGCAGAATGTGTTTATCGTACTCTTCGATCTGGCGCTTCTGAAGCTGTTCATATACCTGTCTTTCGGTAGCTCTGGCGCCGTTTCCGCTCGGCTTGATGACCTTGAGAAAAACACCTTCCGGAAAGAGACGTACAATCGCCTCTCCATTCTGGTCCCTGACTGCCTGTTCATCTTCTTGCTCGGCCGCCGTTTCCATGAAATCTTCGGTGAACTGAGCAGCGGTAGAATCGATGGCCGGATAGGCAACGATGATACAGTTCTTACGTCCAAAGCCGAAGGTCCCTTTCTTGCCGGGCTCCCGGACCTCGTACTCTATCTTCTTGATCGGCAGGGCCAGTTCTATAGCAGCTTGACGGAGGGCGTCGTCGAGATCTTCACCTTCGACCTGCACCCACTTGCTCTTCCGGTCTTCCTCCGCCTGAGCTCGCATGAATTCTCTTATTTTGGCTAATTCTACCACTCTATCGCCTCCCGGAGGCTACGGTTAAAAGATACCCTTCTTGATGTTGGTCAGTTTTGAACGCAGCCGTAGTATAGCCTTGGTGTGCAGCTGACTGATACGGGATTCGGTAACCTCCAGCACTTTACCTATTTCTTTGAGGGTCAGGTCTTCGTAATAGTAGAGGACCAGGACCTTTTTCTCTTTTTCGGGCAGTTCGTTTATTGCCTGAACTATTACCCTCTTTATTTCCTCTTTTTCCACGATATTATCGGGATTGAGGCTGCGCGGAGATTCTATACTGTCAACGATGGATATTCGATCGTTCTCATCACTGGTATACCACACATCGTTCAGGGACAATATGGAGGTGCCGCTGATCTTCATCATGGTCTTCTGAAATTCATTCTCATCCATGCCGAGTTCTCTGGCTATCTCGCTGTCAGTGGCCGATCTTCCCAGAGAAGCTTCGAGATTGTGTATAGTCTCCTCTATCTCCCTCGACTTTTGACGTACCGAACGGGGGACCCAGTCGATCGAACGCAGTTCGTCGAAAATTGCTCCGCGGATGCGCGTAACTGCATAGGTCTTGAACTTTACATGTTTGTTCGGATCGAATTTGTTGATCGCATCGATTAAACCGAATACTCCGAATCCCACCAGATCATCAAAATCCACATTGTGGGGCATTCCGACTGCTACCTTGCCGGCAACATACTTAACAAGGGGTGCGTACTGCTTCACGAACATGTCGCGTATTTTAGGATCCTGTGTCTTGCGGTATAATTCCCAGAGTTCTTCCTCTGTTTTCTCCTCTAAAAGCTTCTCCCCCATCTCTTATCCTTCCTGATCTCGTCTGATGATAGTACGCACTGCCTTTGCAACAGTAGCCGGATCATGCTGACCTTCCAACATATCGACTTTATTATCTGAATCGCGGCTTTTTTCGGAAAAAGTGTCACCATCCTGTGACGCCGCAACGCTTTCAAAAGAATCGGAGAACTCTTCGAGATCCGGAAGGGTATCCACATCCGAAATATCTCCGTAATCATCGAGTATATCACCCGGTTCCTCGGAGGTGGAAGACTGTACGGTATTCTCGCTTGCAGATTTCTGCCCGCTCCCGCCGGTTTCCTGTACATCATCTTCCCGGATCTCTTCAATGAATTCGTTGTCGCTGTCACCGGTCTGAGTCGAACCGGAGGAATCTTCCCCCCCTTCGATAGTAAAAGAAGGTTCTTCACCCTCGAGGACGATATTCAGATTACCGCCGCTGTGGGAGGTATCCGCATGCTCAGATTCCCCTGCGGATTGACCGCCCGCGGCTGATTCAACAGCCGTCTCGAACAGCTCTGGGATAAATTGTTTCAGGAGAAAGGCGATTCCGAAAGAAAATACACCGAATGCGGCAGCGCTCAGCAGAGTGCGAAAGAGCACGACGGCGAAGGTTACCCTGCCGAACAGTCCGGAGATAAAAGCCAGTACCGCAGCGAAAGCTGCGCTCCACAGAACAATTTTTTTATCAGGCATATAATACGCCTCTAAACCCCCTATTCAAAGATTATGAGAATATCGCACAACCGTCAACAGTCACGAACAAGGTAAATGGCTATCAGTTATGATAATACCACGATATAGCCCATATTCCCACAACTACATTTTCCCGATCAGTCTTTTCAGAAAAATGCCGACTCCGCTTCCCTCCTTGTATTCGACATTCTCCAGACGGCTGACGATATGCCGGATGCATATGGCTGCCTTGCCGTTCGGATCGGAAGTCAGGAAAGGCTTTTGATGTACCACCGCCGAAGCGACCCCCTGATCATCGTATACGTAACCGAGATAGTCCAGCTTCAGGTTGAGAAACTGTCCGGCGATATTGATCACCCTCTCGGCTATCTTTCTTCCTTCCGTTACGCTCTTGACCCGGTTTACGATCAGTTTCAAACCCAGATCCATGTTTTCTATCTCGGTTGCTATTATTTTGATTATACCATACGCATCGGTAATAGCAGTAGGCTCCGGTGTCGTCACGATTATGGCATCATCCGCCGCCGCAATGAATCCCAGGACATTCATCGAAACGCCCGCGCTGGTATCTATAATGATTATGTCCGCATCAGAAAGAGACGAGAGTTCCTCGATAAAACTGTCCCGCTCTTCATCATTGAGATTGGCAATCTTGGAAAAACCCGACGCCCCCGCAACGATGTCGATGCCGTAATCGGTCTGCATTATTATCTCGCTCATACGTTTCTGTTTGCGGATAAGATGATACAGATTGTACTTGGGAATTATTCCCAGCACTACATTCACATTCGCGAGTCCCAGATCAGCATCCATGACGATCACTTTTTTCCCCAGCTGTGCGTATGCAAGCGCCAGGTTGATGGAGATATTGGTCTTACCTACACCGCCTTTGCCGCTGGAGATGGCGATGATGCGCGTCTTGCCGCTCACTTTCTGTCCGTTTTCGTCCTTTCTGCTCTTCATTATCTCGCGCAGCTGTTCAGCCTGGTCCGTCATTTTTCACCCCACTTCGTTTTTGTCATTTCGGTGCCGATACTGTACAGCTGTTGCTGCTCGGCCGGAGAGACCGCGTCCTGCATATCCGAATCAGCAGAATAGGTCCCTGCGTAGTTGTATTCTTCGAATTTCTGCTTGAGTCTGATCGTGTCCACCGGGAAACCTTCCAGGGTCTTGAGTAGTCTCAAACGGTTTGCCCTTTCGATATCCTCAGGAACTCTCTGCCCATCGGTGAGATAGGACAGTTTCTTTCCTTTTTCATACAATATACTTATGAGGTTCCCGATACGCATGGTCTCATCCAGTTTGGTCAGGACGACCGCGGTATAATTAAACGGTTCGAACTGCTGCAGAATCTCCCGCAGATCCGAAACCTTTGTCGTAGCGCTCAGGGCAAGATGTATCTCCGCATTACCTCCGCAGCCGTCGATAATCTCCCGCATCTTTGCCAGGTTCATGTAGTCCTTGGGACTCTTTCCAATGGTATCGATCAGGATGAGGTCCGCATCCTCGAACAGGACCATCTGTTTCTTCAGCTCCTGGAATGATTCCACGCTGCTGAACGGGACCTGCAGGATCTCGGCATAGGTCTCGATCTGCTGCTTGGCCCCTATCCGGTAGTTGTCGATCGTTATTATCCGGACATCCTTTGAACGCTCTCCTTTACTCCCCAGACTGTTGATGGCTGCAAGCTTCGCGATCGTAGTGGTTTTGCCCACACCGGTGGGTCCGACCAGTACAAGAGTTTTTGATGGTCTGTCCTGTTCCGTTTTCCTGATCATTATATACTCTCCGATCCATTCGAGGACCCTTGAGAGGACCTCCTGCGGATCGTCGAGGGTCTCATACGACATCTCCTGCCTTATTCGCTCGCTGATCATCTGTATGAATGAATAAGAGAACTCATTTGCGGAAAGGATCTCACTCACCTGTTCGATCGTGGGATGAACTGTTGAGGCATCCCTGGAGATGGATCCTCCGGTCTCAATCTGCTTGCGGAGCGACTGGACCTCTTCGAGTACCTGCTGCAGGGTTTTATCTCCGCGCACGCTATCCAGTATCTTCTGCTTCTCTTCCTGGATCCTGGCCTTCTGTTTTGCCTGTGATTCCTGGACGATGTATCCGGTCATCTCCACACCCTCTTTTGCGAAGAATCCCATGAATCCTCCGATTCTCACTGTTCTGTGAGTCAGAATCTTCGCTCTCTCACCATATTTCTGTTTTATCTTATCGAGCACTTCATGATGGGTCGGAGCCTGTTCGGTAAAATACTGCATACGCTACCTCTGTACAATCCTTATAGAATTATTGCTGCTGTTCCTGCATCTCGAGTACAATCTCTCCCAGTCCTTCGGTAGTGACATCCTTTACCACTTCCGGAACGGAAAGTACCGCTGCATCGGGCAAGTCCCGTTCGATACTCTGTTTCACCAGCCGCCTGGCAGCTTCCGAGCACAGAATGACCGGCAGATATCCCTGCTGCTGTAATTGATGAACCGCATTTATCACCGCGTTGATCCAAGCTCTGTGCATTGACGGTTCGAGGGACGCCACCGGCCCCTGCGGCGTCTCGACTTTGGAATCTATTATCTCCTGCTCGAGGGACGGCTCCACAGTCAGGACGCGAAGAACCCGGTCATCATCTGTGTACTGAAGACAAATCTGCCGGCCGAGAGTTTGACGGGCCTTTTCGACGAGAAACGCGGTGTTCTTCGAAATCGGCGCATAATCCGCCAGTGTCTCAAGAATAGGCACCATATTCCGGACCGAGACCCGTTCCTGCAATAAGGCCTGGAGCACTTTCTGTATCTCTCCCAGGCCGAGCACTTTGTTCACCTCGTCCACAACCGCCGAGTAGTCTTCCCGGAGTGTATCCAGGATCGACTTCACTTCCTGACGGCCGAGCATCTCATGCGCATGCCGCTTGATAATCTCCGTCAGATGAGTAGCGATAACAGACGGGCTGTCGACGACGGTGTAGCCGGCGCGTTCCGCCTCTTCTCTCTTCTCTTCGGAAATCCAGAGGGCGGGCAGGCCGAAGGCCGGATCTGTAGTTGATTCGCCCTCCACTTCTTCGCTGACATCTCCGGGATTGATGGCCAGATAGTATCCCATCCTAAGATTGCCGCTGCCGACTTCCACGCCCTTGATTTTTACACTGTACTCATTCGGTTCGAGCCGCATGTTGTCGATGATCCGTATACGAGGAACGACGAGTCCGAGCTCCAGCGCCGATTCACGGCGGATCCTCGTGATCCTGTCCAGCAGCTCGGCGCCCTGGTCCTTGTCAACCAGCGGGATAAGACCATAACCAAGCTCGAGTGAAAGCTGATCGAGGGGCACCACCGGCGATATCTCCTGCGGGGCCTCATCTTTCTTTCTCGATTCAGCAGCTTCCTTCTCCGTCTTCTCACGCACCGCTACTTTGCGGGACAGCCTGAAGGCGAGGAATCCGATCATGAGAGAGAGTGTTATAAGCACCGCTGACGGAAAACCCGGCAGGAAGGCCATTGCGAACAGGAACACCGCGGCGATCCAGTAGACCCTCGCGTGCTGACTGAACTGCTGTGAAACGTCCGCCCCGAAGGTTCCATCGGATATGGCCCTGGTCACGATCAGACCGGTGGCGGTCGATATCAACAGAGCCGGAAACTGGGTAATCAGGCCGTCGCCGACGGTGAGTGATACGTAGGTATTCGCTGCCAGTCCGATGGACTCTCCATGTATGGTCGTGCCAACGATCAATCCGCCGATTACGTTGATGGCCGTGATCAGTATACCGACCTTTACGTTGCCTGAGACGAACTTCGAAGCACCGTCCATGGCCCCGTAAAAATCGACCTCCTTCTGCAGATCGTTTTTCTGCCTGGTCGCTTCCTCTTCGGTCAGGGAACCGGAGTTGTATGCCGCCTCGATTGCCATCTGCTTTCCAGGCAGAGCATCCAGGGTGAACCGAGCCGCAACTTCGGCAACTCTGGTGGCACCCTTGGTTATAACGATGAACTGTACGGAAATAAGGATGATGAAGATGATAAAACCGATCACCAGACCCTCGGTGCCGGAGGTGCCGACAACGAATGTCGCGAAGGCCCTTACCATCTTTCCCTCGAACTCGCTGCCCTGCGAAAGGATCAGCCGGGTCGAACTGACATTGAGGGCCAGGCCGAAGACCGTTGATACCAGCAGGATTGTCGGGAATACCGAGAACTCCAGGGCCCTTTTCGTATAGAGAACGATCAGAATAATGAGAAGACTCAAAACCAGGTTACCGGCCATCAACAGATCGAGAATAGGCGCCGGAAGGGGTATCAGCATCATGGAAACCACGGCGATTACACCGATGGCCACCATAATATCGCTCCTTCCGTTGATCAAAGATCCCCGCAACGTCCCCGTAAAATCAGACATATCTTCTTCCTCCCGCGCTGTTGGCCATCATTTAAGAAACCCTCTCCTGTCCCTTCATCCGGTACACCTCCGAGATGACTATTGCCATTACTTCGTAGTATCTCTCCGGTATCTCATCGCCTATCTCGACTTCCGCATAGAGGGCCCTGGCCAGCGGTTTGTTCTCGATGACCGGCACCTCGTTGTCCCGTGCTATCTCCTTGATCTTCTGGGCCATGTTATCCTGGCCCTTCGCTATCACCGTCGGCGCGTTCATACGCTCCTGCTTCCATTCCAGACCTACGGCAAAGTGGGTCGGGTTGGTGACGACGACATCCGCCTCCGGAACGTTTCTCAGCATGTTCTGATTGAGCAGATCCCGCATCCTCTCACGCATCCTGCTCCGGATCAGCGGGTCGCCTTCCATTGTTTTCCGTTCTTCCTTCACTTCCTGCTTGGTCATCTTGAGGGATTCACGGTGCTGTCTTTTCTGGAACAGGTAATCAGGCAGTGAAAGCAGAAGCATAGCCAGCGCCGCTTCGATGAGTATCCTGAACGCGATACCCGCAATACTGATAAACGAGTACTGGTATGGAGCGTTGACGAACTTTATGATCGTTCCGATCTCCATTCGTATATTTATATACGCAATGATACCGATGACTACTACTTTCATGATCGATTTCCAGAAATTGAACAGCGCTTCTCCGGAAAAGAAGGCCTTCTTCAGAAATCTTGAAAAATTGGGCACTATCTTGTTGAAATCCGGTGTTATCGGCTTGGTACTGAAGAGAAATCCGACCTGCAGGATGTTCGCCAGCAGAGCAGCCGTGAAAGCTATGAGCGCCGGCGGAGCGAAGAGCCGGGTGAAGTAGTTAAAGAAAGCCAGTACAAGCTGAGCATCGGTAGTCACGTCGACCTGGGTGGAGAGATTAAGATAGTAGGTGAGCATCTCCTCCATATTTCGCCACAGGTACGGGGCCAGAATTCCGATGGCAATAATCGGAAAAAGCAGCACAATCGCCGAGGTGAACTCGGCGCTCTTGGCAACCTTGCCCTCCTCACGGGCCTTCCGGATCTTGTGCTCGGTAGGTTCTTCGGTACGCCCTTCATCTTCGGCGGCAAACCACTGGAGGTGCACGGGGAATCTCGAATCGCCGGCGGCGTTTAAAATGGACCGATAATACTGCCGGATATTCAGTTCACTCTTCATACCGATCCTCCCCGTTCCACTTCGGCGAAGAACTGCATGATTTCGAGAAAGCTTGCATCGATCACTCTGGAGAATGCTTCCATCAGCAGCGGAAGAGTGACCATCAGCATCAGAAAGGCCACCCCGATCTTCAACGGGAAGCCAAGCATCAGAAGGTTCATCTGAGGAGCGGCTTTTGCAAGCAGACCCATGGCAACGGAGATCAGCAGCAGGGTTCCGAGGATGGGAAAGGATATCACCAGGGCTTGCTGGAAGAGGGTCACCAGACTGCTGATCACGAGATCTACGATACTCTCCTGACTGGTAATCAGGTCAGTCACCCGCATGACCTGAAATGAACGCAGTATTCCCACCAGAAAGATCTTCTGGAATCCTCCGGTAATCAGGAAAACAAACATGGCGATGATGTTCAGAAACTGCCCCATCAGCGGAATCTGTACCTGGGCCATCGGATCGTATACCTGCGAAGCGCCGAAACCCATCTGGAAGGAGAAGTATTGACCTGCCACCAGGAAGGAAGCGTAAATAACCGTGAGAATAAAGCCGATGATGATACCGATAAGCACCTCCCCGACCATTATGAAGGCGTATTCGAGACCGGTATCGGGTATCGGATATCCCTGCTCATATACCCAGGGGAAAATGATCACAGCCGTGAAGAGTCCCAGGCCGATCCGTGCGATCCGCGGAATGGCAGTCGAAGAGATCAGGGGAGCTATGCTCATGAGGGCGAATATCCTGACGAAGATGAGGAGAAAGAGTTGTGCATTGTCAGCGATCTGCCCGATAAACACCTATGTTCAGCCTCCCATCTGTGAAATAAGCGATAGCAGATTGAGGGTATACTGCTTCATCGATGCCAGCATCCACGGTCCGAAGAAAGCGATACTTGCGAGGATGGCGGCTATCTTCGGTACGAAGGTCAGCGTCTGCTCCTGGATGCTGGTAGTGGCCTGGAAAATGGAGATAATTAAACCGACCGTAACTCCGATGATCAGAACAGGGGCCGATATAATAAGGACCTGTAATACACCGGTCTGCATGATGTAAGCTGCCATTCCAATATCCATCTCCTACCTCCTAATTGAAGCTCTGAATGAGCTGCTGAGTTATCAATCCCCAGCCGTCCACCAGCACGAACAGAATTATTTTGAACGGGAGCGATATCATGATAGGCGGCAGCATGATCATTCCCATGGACATGAGGGTCGAGGCTACCACCATATCGATAACGATGAATGGTATAAACAGCAGTATCCCTATTTTGAATGCCACCGTCAGTTCATGGAGCACGTATGCCGGGATCAGTACATATGTTGGCACCTGTGAAAAATTCTCCGGCTTTGTGAGCCCTCTCATCCTCATGAAAAGCTGGATCATCTCATGATCATTTCCCATCTGGCGGTACATGAATATACGCATCGGACCCTCCGCCTGACCGTACATCTCATCTATTCCAATCTCACCATCCGCAAATGGCCTGAAGGAATTCTCGTACACCGTGTTGAGGGTCGGCCACATGATGAAAAGCGACAGGAAGAGGGCTATACCCATCATGACGTTGTTGGGCGGAACCTGCTGGAGCGAAAGCGCCCTGCGAATGAAATCGAAGACTATTGCAATCCGCAGAAAACTCGTCATCAATAGTATTATTGAAGGCGAGAGAGTGAGCACCGCCAACAGCAGCAGGATCTGTATGCTGAGTGCGACCTCCTGGTTGCTTTCAGGATCCTGTACGGTAATATCGATAAAAGGGATATTCACCCCTTCGTCCTGTGTCTGCACTGCTTCCTGTGCGCTGAGTCCGGCGGCCGGGAGTAATAGTATCATTGAGATAATCAAGCATGACAGTATGTATCTTTTCATTGCCCCTCCCTGCTTTCTCTACATATTCTTCAGCCGTTCTCTCTGCTTTTGCAGAAACAAGGCTCCGTTTTGCATGGACTCGGCCGCTTCCGGTACGGTATCTTTGTGGAAAATTCCCTTCAGCGCCTGCTGAAAGGACTTCCCGCCGGCTATGACCTCTGAACGGTAGAGACGTATCTGATCGAGTGTTTCACCGTCCTCTATTCTCGAAACGAGGTTGACTCCCCCATCGGAAGAACCGACGAGATAGACTTCATTGCCCACTTCGATCAGATGCAGTGCCCTGCTTCCCTGCAGGTTCTGGGTCGTTAATACTGTTATGAGATTGTTCGGCTGCGACCTGGGATTCCCCACGCGTTTGAGCAGGAAAAATATCCCGTAAATCGCCGCAATAACGCCCCCGAGGACCAGGACCATACGGAGAAAATCCCAGATCGTGAAGGTATTCAAACCCTCCTCGAGCTGAATCTCCGGCGTCTGGGTATCCTGTATCGGAAGCTCTTCTTCATTTACCTGAGCTGGCAGCGGATTATCACCTGCAGCATCTTCGGTCTGTGACCATACAGGCGCTGCAGTGAAAACCAATACCACACTCATGGCGATGATAATAAATACGTTTTTCACGTCCCCTCCCATCTATCTACATCGCACGCTATGTGTTATGCCATTCTGTATGTCTTAAGTGCAGAGTTCTATGTCATACCCTCCACTCTGTCCATCGGAGAGACGATCTCTGTCACTCGTACTCCGAAATTCTCATCAATTACCACGACCTCGCCGCGGGCTATAAGCTTGTGATTTACGAGGATGTCCACCGGCTCCCCAGCCAGCTTGTCAAGCTCGATAATCGTTCCTTCGCCCATGCCGAGAATATCCTTTATGAGACGGCGGGTTCGCCCGAGCTCAACCGTCATCTCCATGTAAACATCCATCAGGAGACCGATATTTCCCTGTTCAGTACTGGTTGTCTGCGGGTTCAGACTTGGGAACTGTACCGACTGCACGTTGGCACCGCCCATTCCGGGCATACCCGCCATCTGTCCTCCGCCGTACTGCTGCTGTCCTCCCCACATCTGGTCCCCCATATTCATTCCTCCCATCTGCTGCTGTCCCATGCCCCCTCCCGGCGGCTGTCCTGCTCCTGCCGGCTGCTGCGCTCCTGTCATTATTTCAGGCTGACCGCCTGCGGCCCCCTGAAGAATCGAACGTACCAGGTTTATATCGAAAAATTCAATCAGCTGTGTTGCGGGGACATCATCTATCGTAAGAGAATATATCGCTCGAACAGCACCTCCCTCCGGAGTCTGGACTTCGTTCGCCGCAACGTTCTTTGTCGCGCCGGGAGAGTTCATGACCGTCATTCCGATCAGGTCTCCAAGCCCTGTGGCCGCCGAACCGGCGAGGGTATTACCCGCTTCTTCCAAAGCGGAGAGGGCAGCTTCGTTCAGTTCCACGTTCTCCTGCCCCATCATCTTGCCGGCGATCGTCGTAGCGGCGTCCTCCGGCAACAGAAATGAGTGAAATCCGCTCAATCCGTCGGTATAATCGATTTTTATCTCGACGACTCTCCCCGGCAGACCTGCGCTGACCTGTGATGCGTCTCCCGCATCGATCTTAGGCGCCTCTATTTTGACCGTCTCTCCAATCATTCCGGATAGATTGGAAGCCTGAGACTGAACAATATCTCCGAGAATTCCGGCGAACTGCAGCTTCTCCTGTTCCGTCAGGCCGGCCCCCTCACCCCCTCCGGAAGATGATTCCTGGCCGCCAAGGTCCATGCTGCTTCCTTGCAGCAGAGCATCAATTTCATCTTGTGAGAGAGAACCATCACTCATTACTCTTCTCCTTCTTCAGCAACGAGTTCTTCGAACTCGTCCTTACTGATGTCTTCCAACTTTTCGATTATCTGGACTGCCACTTTGTTCCCTACGATCCCGGGACGGCACAGAAACTTCTGCCGATTGCCTATTTTTATAACCATAGGGTCCTTCACCCGCACATTCGGAAACCGTATGACATCGCCGCTGTTGAGTGACAGGACATCACGCACTGTCAGCTGCATACTGCCGACTTCGGCAACAACAGAAACATCGATATTCGACAGCCTGTCTTTCAGTATGTTTAGATTTTCGGTTGTTGCGCCGCTGCGTACCGAAGAATACATATACTGAGCCGATAGTTTCGAGATAATCGGCTCAATCGTGAGGTACGGGATACAGAAGTTCATCATTCCCTCTATTTCCCCTACCTTGGTCTCAAGAGTGACCAAAACGACCATCTCCGTAGGCGGCACGATCTGTGCGAACTGAGGATTGGTCTCTATCTGTCCGAGTCTCGGTCTGAGATCGATCACCTGACTCCAAGCCTCCCGCAGGTTGCCGAGAATTCTGACGATTATGCCCTCCATGACCGACTGTTCTATGTCTGTCAGGTCCCGGTTTACCTTGGTTCCTTCTCCCTGGCCTCCAAACAGGCGATCGATAACGGAGAAGGTGATCGCCGGATCGATCTCCATAATTGCAGACCCTTTGAGAGGATCCATGTTTATTATCCCGAGAGTGGTGGGATTGGGTATCGATCGGATAAACTCCTCGTAGGTCAGCTGGTCAACAGATGCAACATGTACGTTGACCATACTTCGAAGGTTTGCCGACAAAGCGGTGGTGGTCAAACGCGCGAAGGTCTCATGCATGATGGAGACCGTTCGGATCTGTTCCTTCGAGAATTTATCGGGCCGCTTGAAGTCATAGATCTTGATCTTCCGCTGGTCCTGCGCGGCAGGCGCCGTGGACTCGCTCTCGATTTCACCTGTTGAAATTGCCGTGAGCAGCTGATCTATTTCATCTTGCGACAGAACTTCGTTCATACCACCATTCCTAGAATTCGATTACATTGAACTGGAGGAACACGATATCTTCTATTCCCTTTCCAGTCATAATCTGATTTATCCTCTGTTCAAGCTCGGCCTTTATTTCAGGCTCGTACTGGGGCGTCAGTTCAGCGAAGGTCTTTTCCGAAAAGTATCGCCGCATCATATCGATTATCTGCTCCCTGCGGGCTATCAGTTCAGTCTGGATCTTCTTGTTCTCCTTCTCATACCCCAGCTTCGGATCCACGATAACCGTATATGGGTTGTCATCCGAAGTCCTGGTCCGAATCTCGGGGACATCGTACCATGAAAGTATCTCGACTTCACCTGCATATTCCGGAGATGGCGCCGGATACGTCCCGGCCTGCGGTCCCCGGTTCATAATGCTCACGGTGATTACTACCACGGTCACGATGAAAATAATAGCCGCCAGACCGAGTGCCACCCAGCGCAGTATTTTTAAAACCGCCGCCGGAATAAAACTGCGTTTCCCCCCTGACTCTTCTTCAGCTGGTCCTCCAGCAACATCTTCAGCTTCAAAGACCTCTTCATCACCCATACTCAGCTCCTGTAGAATCACTAAAATTCTACCAAAAGAATCATTTTATTGCAAACTATAAATGTCCTTCTGACAGAACTATAATATCAACCCGACGGTTGTATGCTCTTCCCTCTTCGCTTTCATTCGACGTAATCGGTACGGTATCGGCGAATCCTGCCACCTGAAACTGACTCTCCTTCACTCCGAAGTCGACAAGATAATGCAGCACGTTTGTCGCCCTCGCAGTCGAGAGTTCCCAGTTGGTCCTGTATTCACCTTCAGCATCTGTCGGATTACTGTCCGTATGTCCTTCGATCCTGAACTTTCTGTCGTCCAGGGATATCAGCAAATTCGATATCCGCTGCAGCAGTTCCCTGCTCTCCTCTATTCTCACTTCCGCACTGGCCGGTTCGAAAAAGGAATCGGCCGCGAGACTGATTACCAGACCTCTCTCGTCCTCCTTCACCCGGACCTTCTTGGCCTGAATCTCAGGCTGGAACATACTGATAGCCTTCTTCCGCGCTTCATCAAGGGCACGTCCCTTCTGTACCGAAGGCAGGGACATAATGGTATTCCCCATGTCCGCCAGCTCGCCGGTGGCTTGAAGGGTCGTTCCTCCCGACCGGAGTCCGAGGCCCTGAAACGCCGCCAGGATCAGCTGGATCTTGGCACCGTCCACCGTCGCGGTAGTATACAGCATAACGAAAAAAGTGAGCAGCAGAGTAACCATGTCCCCGTAGGTGGTCATCCACTCCGGGGCTCCTTCAGGAGGACACCTTTTTTTTCGTTGTCTCTCAGCCATTACTCACCCATCAGTACTTCAAGCATCTCTCTCCTCCGGTTCGGATCAAGGAAGGAGACCAGCTTGTATTTCAGGATATTCGGGTTGTCACCTGCCTGAATAGACAGGATTCCCTCGATCATTATTTCACGCAGAAGCATCTCTTCATTGTGCCTGTCCGTGAGCTTGTTCTTTATCGGGATGAGAATCAGGTTCGCCAGGATCGACCCGTACATCGTGGTAATCAGGGCCAGGGCCATACCGGAACCGATGGCATCCGGGTCGTCGAGGTTGGCGAGCATCGCGATCAGCCCCGCCAGGGTACCGATCATACCGAAGGCGGGAGCGAGCAGCCCCCAGTCGCCGAACAGTTTTATTCCCGCTTCATGCCGCTGTTCGAGCTGAGTGACATCGTTGAAAAGCACCGTCTTTATAATCTCCGGATCGGTACCGTCGACTACAAGCTGGATTCCGTTTTTCAGAAAATCATCCTGTACATCCTCGACCTCATCTTCCAGGACCAGCAGTCCTTCCCGCCGGGCCCTCTCGGAAAAACTGATCAGACTGGAAATAGTCTGTTCGAGAGGATAACTCGGTTCACGGAGGGTTATATTAACATACTGCATGATATGCAGGATTCTGGTCAGCGGATTCGATATCATAAGGGCGCCGAATGAACCGCCGATAACCATCAGTACGGAGGGGACATTGACATATACTCCCAGGCCGCTGCCGCCGAGGATCATCGACATCAGTATGAGTCCGACTCCCATTCCGAGTCCTGCTAAGGTTGATATATCCATGACCTACTCCTCGTTCTTAAAGGCGCCTATCAGCCTTCTGTATTTAATAATTCGTTTATAAAGAGACTGATAGTCCTCCTTCACTATCAGCCGTTTGCCGGAAAGCATGACAAGCGTGGTATCGGGATTCAACTCGATGTATTCGATATGGTGCGGATTCACATAATACACCTTACCGTTTAACTGCGTTACCTGTATCATTCAACCTCTCTATCGTGCTCTCCTTTATTCTACATTATCTACCGCTTCAATGTAAGCAGTTCCTGGAGCATCTGATCTGAAGTGGTAATACTCTTCGAGTTCGCCTGGAATCCTCGCTGTGTTATGATCATATCGGTGAATTCCTCGGCGAGATCAACGTTACTCATCTCGAGCGCTCCGGCAATGATCTTGCCCTTGCCTGCTACGCCCGATTCTCCGATCCGCGGGTCCCCTGAATTGTTGGTCACCACGTAAGTATTTTCCCCGGCCTTCTCGAGTCCGCCCGGATTGGTGAAGCTCGCCAGTGCAAGCTGTCCGAGAACACGGTTGGTCCCGTTGGAGTATACCCCGGTTATTACACCCGACTGGTCTATCTTGAAGTTCTCGAGGTATCCCATCGGATACCCGTTCTGGCGGAAAGCCTTGGTTGAACTCTTCTCCGCGAACTGGGTCATGCTGTTGACCACGCTGCCGACTTCACCAAGGGTGAGATTGAAGTTCTGCCGGACCTGAGCTCCCGCTTCCGGAGCCGCATCCAGCACATCGAAGCCGACATCTATCTGAAGGGTACCTTCTTCAATCCGGTCTCCCTGATCATCAATAGCCGCCTGCAGTGTTCCGAGATTACTGAATTCCACAATGAAGGTGTTGGTCGCATTGTTTTCCGCGCCGACTTCGACCAGGGTGTTGGTGGGAGTTTCGTTCTCCGGATCGATTGTGACCACCCCTTCCCACTGGTTCTCGGTACCGGCTACTCTGGTGAAATTGATCCGCATGGTGTGGGTGTTGCCGAAAGTGTCGTACACCGTCTTATCGATACTCCACGTCCCTGCCAGCGTGTCCGCGGGTCCGGCGCCTGCCGGTATCAGCGGGGTCCGCTTGTCGAGGTTACAGGCCAGCTCGACTTCGGTGGTAGCTGCCGCGGGGTCCTTTCCGCCTACCGGAATCACCAGATCTTCTACATCCGCGGCGGTGTTGATGAAAGTCTCACCGTCGATGGTCTGGGCGTTCCACCCCTGGACCCGCAGTCCGTTGGAAGGATTCACCAACGTTCCGTTTTCATCCAGACCGAAGGCTCCTGCGCGGGTATAGAATTCCTTGTTCCCGGATCGTTCAATAAAAAATCCGTCCCCCTGAAGGGCTACATCGGTCATGACACCGGTCGTCTTCAGCGAACCCTGTGTATGGATCGTGTCAATGGATGCAATCGTCATTCCAAGACCAACCTGCTTGGGATTGACCCCTCCGATTTCGTCTGTCGGGCGGGATGCCCCGGCCATTGTCTGAGACAGCATATCCTGGAAGTTTACTCTTCCCTTTTTAAATCCTGTGGTGTTCACGTTTGAGATATTGTTGCCCAGTACATCCATCCGTATCTGATGGTTCTGCAGTCCGGATACACCGGAATATAGTGATCGCATCATCGTGCTGCCTCCTTGAAATTCACTGTCTCAACTTCGCTATAGTCATAGAATATTCCGTTCACTTTCACTTGCGGATATTCCGTACCCGAAACCGCTTCAACGGTGCCGTAGATCCTCTGCGAGCCGGAAACCACCTCCACTTCCCTGCCGAGCAGATCGAGTGCGTTTCCCCTGTTCATCATCCCGCTGATCTTGGCGAATTCCTGGCTCAGGTTCGTCATCTGTTCGAGAGAGGAGAACTGCGCCATCTGGGCGATAAATTCCTTGTCGTCCATCGGTGCCGTGGGGTCCTGATGCTGAAGCTGGGTTATGAGGAGCTTCAGGAAATCATCCTTTCCAAGCTCCTGACTCATTCCCACGCCTTTCTGAAGGCTCTTGTTGACCAGATCGACCTGGGCATCAACCTTGCTTCTTTCGGCAGATGATAAAATCGTTGAAATATCCATCTATTTCATCACTCCTTCAAGCCAATACATCGACGAGCCGCTGCTCGCCTGTCGGCTGCAGTGTACGTGACTGCTCGGCTTCTATCGCCTGCAGCGATGTACTACCGGAGCCTCCTGCAATACCATTGGCATCTTTGTGTGCATTCTTCTGTCGCCGCTGGTTTCCTACCGATACATTGAGAGCAGTGTCTCCGAAACCGTGCTCCTTAAAGGAACGGTATAGTTCCTGCATGTTCTGGTCGAATGCTTCCTTCACACTTATATTTTCGACCAGAATCCTTCCTGCTATATTATTATTCTCAAGACTCAGATGTATCTTCACCTGTCCGAGATGGTCCGGCTTCAATTCGAGCCGAATCTCGCCTGAACCGTTGTTCCGCACCATGATACTGCCGCGCTTCACGATCTCGCTGTTCAGCTGTTCTCTGAGCTGTTTCACGAGCTGGTTCTGCAGATCGGCGCTGTTATCGCCCTTCGACAGCGGGGCCTGAAAACTCTCGCTGCCCTCGGAACGCACCAGTACATGGAACGCCTGCTGCGGTGAACCGTTCTGGTCCGTCTGCAGCCCCTGGGCGGTTCCGCTGCTCTGGGAAGAGACCAATCTGAACTCCTGGTTCTGTGTCCTGCCTGCAGTGCCGGCCCTGTCAGCGCTTCTACCCGACCGTTCGGATACTCTCTCCGCCTGACCTTCACCGCTTCTTCCACCCGCTCTTCCCGTCTTCCTTCTTGTATCAACAACAGTAATCTTCGGCCGCCAGGCCGATTCATCCCTACCGGTCCCTCCAGCGATCCGCTGTGTTCCGTCCCCTTTCATCCGGCGGCCGTCCGCCGATCTGCTTTCGCTGTGGAGCCGTTCTCCTTCCCTCTGGTCTTCCATTCTTCTGATGTTCTTGTCGGCAGCTCCGGCCGCTGCAGCTGCACCGGCCTTCATCACCTGTTCCGCCGCAGCCGATTCCGATGCGTTTTCGTCCGGGCGCAACTTTCTATTCAAATCCGCAGCGGCTTCTTCCTCGCCTCTCCGTATCCGTGAGGAACCCTCCTGCTGCATCTTCCCGGCGGCTATACGGCCTTCCCGTTCAGCTGCAGCTGCTCCATCTTTTTTCCCTTTATTCCCGGCGGCAGCAGTATTCTGTTCCGTACCTGCCTGGTCAGTGTCAGCCTTCTTAGATGCAGCTGTGTCACCAGCTTCGGAAGCTTGACCTCTCTCTGTTCCGCTGCCGCTTCTGCTGTTCTCTCCGGTCCGCTGGTTCTGGTTCTCGTCATTCCGAAGCTTTTCTTCCGGCTCCGTACCGTTCGCGGATTCACGGGCTGCCTGTTCCGCGGAAGTCCTGCCACCGGATCGTGCAACCGCGGTCCCGTCTTCAGATGCGTTCTGTGCACTGTATTCGGCCTGATCACCGGCGGACCGGCCGTATGCCCCGGAGCGAACGGCATGCCGTTCCTCTTCCTGACTGATCGAGTATGTCTCGGCAGCCGAAGTCAGGGACGCCAGATATTCACGGAAGGACTTACCCGGTGCGGTTTCACTGCTGTATGGACCTCCAGAGCCTGAAAGCCCGCCAATCGGAAATCCCGCATCCGGCGTTCCGCCGATGAAATCGGCGGGAGAAAAGTTGTTGATGGTATACATCGACGCATCGATCACGTATTGTACCTATCCTTCAGGTTTTTTCAGCATCTTCCGGCTTATCTGTGCCGCCCGGTCGGAGGGCATCAGTGAAAGCCAGAAGGCTACTACCGAACTCTCTCCGGATTCCTCTGCCATCTCTTCGGTGGTCCTCAGAATATCGATGATATCCTGGTCTTCCATCTCGAGGAGCCGTTCAACAGCCCGCTGGGGCGGCATTCCGGTGAAGTACTCTGCAGACTGCCGGAGGTTCGCCTTTTTATTTTCGTACTGTTTTACACGTTCGTTAAAAGATTTTTCCTGCTCCGCGAGCGCTTTTTCCTTTTCTTCCAGCATCTCGAGCTTTTGCTGTACTTCTGCCTCCATTTTCTCCAAATCATCGGTCCTGGTAACCAGGGCTTCTTCCTGAAGCCGGAGTGCATCCTCGCGTTTCGTGAGCCGCTCCCGTTCCAGCAGCAGCAGGTCATCCTCGTTCTCGATCTTCTCGGGGGCTGATATTCCTACCATTTTCGTCGCAGGGGCCAGAATTTCCTTGACATTCAGCAAACCCAGATAGTCGAACCAGAGGGAACCTCCGATAAGCAGAATCAGAATCAGAATGAGCAGCAACAGTATCTGCGTGACAAATTTCAGACTTCCTGCCACAACAGCCTCCTTCGATATAGTGTCGGCGAAATCACTGCACCCCCTCCAGTTTCCGTATGTACATGGAGGAACTGATATCATCCAGGGCCTTCTGTTCCGCCTTCATCTGTTCCCGGTAATACAGTTTCTGTTTGCGTTCCTTGAGCTTATCCAGGATCTTCCGCTTCTTCGATGCTTCCAGGAATTCAGTCTGCCGCTCGCGGCGTTCAGCTTCGGCACGCTCCAATTCCTTCCGGAGCCTCTCCATTTCCCGGTCCATGCGAAGGGTATAATACTCCACGGAGAGAAAGGAGCTTATGTCCCTGCCCAGCGCGCCCCGTCTCGCAAAGACATCCTTCTTCCGCACCGAACGTTCCTGGATCTGACGGTGGAGGGCATTGCAGATTCCCGTTGCTTCACCGAGCCTGAGTTCGCACTGCCGTTCGTGGTATCGCCGCAGTTCGAGAATTTTTTCCAGGTTAAACTGGAATCTGCGCATGTATGTCCTCCGGCATCTCTATCTTCACACCGCTGATTTCAGACTTCCGCTGTATGGTCTCTCTGATATCAGCTTTTTCCTCTATTTCCTGGCTTAAAAAGTCCCAGATATCGGCAATCTTGCCGATCGCCTCGTCAACTTCGCTATTACTACCTTCGGCATATGCTCCGACGTTGATTAGGTCCTCGGATTCGCTGTACGTCGCCATCATCTGCCTGATTTTTCCCGCCGCACGCTGTTCCTCCCTGGTAGTGACCTTGGTTGCCAGCCGCGAAAGCGAGTTGAGAACGTCGATCGCCGGGTAGTGATAAGCCTGAGCCAGCTTACGGCTCAGTACGATGTGACCGTCGAGAATACCGCGAACCGTGTCTGCCACCGGCTCATCCATGTCGTCGCCCTCGACCAGGATATTGTAGAATCCTGTGATGGTTCCCTTATCCGAGTTGCCGCATCTCTCGAGAAGCTTCGGAAGTATAGAAAAAACCGACGGCGTGAATCCTCTGGTGGCGGGCGGTTCCCCCATGGTGAGTCCGATCTCCCTCTGTGCCCGTGCAAATCTGGTAATCGAATCGAAGAGCAGCATGACGTCCTTGCCCTGGTCGCGGAAGTACTCCGAGATCGCCGTGGCCACGAAGGCGCCGCGTACCCGCGCCAGGGGATTGGTGTCGCTGGTGGAGACAACCAGGATCGACTTTTTCAGCCCTTCTTCTCCGAGGTCCTGTTCGATGAACTCCCGGACTTCCCTGCCCCGTTCTCCGATCAGTGCGATTACGTTCACGTCGGCCAGGGTATTGCGGGCGATCATTCCGAGCAGCGTCGATTTACCAACACCGCTGCCGGAGAAGATGCCGATACGCTGTCCCTTTCCCGGCGGGGTCATCGCATCGATAGCCCGGACTCCCGTTATGAGTCTCTCGGTAATTTTTTTCCGGAAAAGAACGTTGGGCGGAGTGTTGACGGTGGAGACGGTCTCCGCCGAGCCGATGGACCCCTTTCCGTCTATCGGTTTGCCCATGGCGTTGAGGACACGTCCCATGAGCTTCTCCGAGACGGGGATCGAAAGGGATTCTCCCATGGCGATGACCAGACAGCCGGGTTCGATACCTTCCATCTGATCGAAGGCCATGAGCTGCACTTCCATATTGTTGAACCCGATTACCTCAGCCCAGACGACCCGGTTCTCCTTCGTAATGACTATCTGGCAGGTTTCACCTACTACCACCTGCGGTCCGTGGCTCTCTATAAGCAGGCCTCTGACACGTTTGACTGTTCCCGTGTATTTTATCGGATCCATCTTTTCGATGAGTGTCGAGTACTTTTCAAACATGTTCCCCTCCCAGCATGTTCGTCTCTATTGTCTTCAGCTCTCCCCACGCGTTCTGATGGGGGCAAGCTCATTTATCTTCTCTTCTATCTCCTGCAGCTGCGACGAGATCCGTGCGTCGATCTCACCGAAATCGGTCTCGATTACGCACCCTCCCTTGTCCACCGTCGAATCTTCCACTACCGTTACGGACTGGACGTTGTCGACCATTCTCATGAAATCCTTTACATGTTCAGTAGTCAGTTCGACATCATCGAGGTTTACCTTGATAAGCACTTCACCTCTGCTCTTGAGCTTCCTCAGCGCCTGTATGACGTTGTTTATCACGACGTTCTTCTGGTTCTCCGATATGACCTTCACGACCTTCTTCGCGATCAGCAGAACGAGATTGATGAGCTGGGTTTCCGACTGTTCGATGATCTCATTCCGCTTTTCAAGGGTTTTGTCGATAATGTGGTGCAGCTGATCGATCAGACGTTCGACTTCCGGCTTGCCGCCGGCATAGCCCTCTTCATGACCGGCTTTGTATCCCTCTTCATAGGCACCCTTGCGGATTCCGTCCACTTCTTCGCGGGCATCCCGGCGCATGGTATCGGCCTCCCTCGTGGCCTCCTCCACTATGCGGGTTTTCTCCTCCTCCGCCTGCTGTTTTGCCTGACGGGCCTCTTCGGTCTTGTTCTGGACCTCTTCGAATGCCCGCTGTTCAGCTTCCTTGATGATACGGTCGGCCTCCGCTCTGGCCTCCTCGATCATCTGCTGCTTCTCGGCTTCCCAGTTCCGCTTGAAGGCTTCGGCTTCACGTTTGAGATCATCCGCGGTAGGGCCTGTGTACTCCTCCACCGATTCGATGGCAACCTCTTTGGCTTCCTCTTCAAATGGAGATTCCAAGACAATGCGGCCTTCCGTCCGGCTTACCTCTTGTGCGCGAAATACATTTTTTGCCATTGGCAATCTCCTTTTCTACCAAAAACTACGAACCGCATAAGCGCAGTCCTAAATGACCATCTCGTCTTCGCCTCCGCGGGCCACGACGATTTCTCCCTGCTCTTCGAGCTTCCGGATCGAGGCGACGATCTTCTGCTGCACCTCTTCGACGTCCTTGATTCTGATGGGTCCCATGTACTCCATCTCTTCCTTCAGGAGGGCAGCGGCCCGTTTGGACATGTTCCTGAATATCTTGTCCTGCACTTCCGCCTCCACGCCCCGGAGCGCCTTGGCCAGATCGTTGGTGTCGACCTCCCGGAGAACCTTCTGGATCGCCTGGTTGTCGAGCAGCACGATGTCCTCGAATACGAACATACGCTTCTTGATCTCTTCGGCGAGTTCGGCGTCCTCTTCCTCGAGGGACTCGATAATAGTCTTCTCGGTCGTTCGATCGACGAGGTTGAGGATCTCAACAATATTCTCGACACCGCCTGCGGCGGTGAAATCTTCGTTGGAGAGGGTCGAGAGCTTCTTCTCCAGCACCCGTTCCACCTCCCGGAGCACTTCAGGGCTCGTCCGGTCCATGGTGGCGATCCGTTTGGCAACGTCCGATTGTATCTCGTGCGGGAGGCTGCTCAGGATGTTGGAAGCCTTCTGCGGTTCGAGATACGCCAGAATGAGTGCGATAGTCTGAGGATGCTCCTGCTGTATGAAGTTGAGGAGGTGGGCCGGATCGGTACGCCGGACGAAATCGAAGGGCCGCACCTGCAGACTGCTGGTGAGCCGGTTGATTATATCCACAGCCTTGGTGCTGCCGAGGGATTTCTCGAGCAGCTCCCTGGCGTAATCTATACCGCCCGAAGTTATGAAGTCCTGGGCCATCATGAGTTCCTTGAACTCCTGAAGGACCCGGTCCCTGTCGTCCGGTTCCACATTGTCGAGCCGTGCGATTTCAAAGGTGAGAGTTTCGATTTCGTCTTCACGCAGGTGTTTGAAGATGGCCGATGAGATCTCCGATCCCAGAGTCACCAGAAAGATGGCAGCCTTCTGCCTTCCGTTGAGCTCCTTTTTGCCTGCCCGTTTTTGCGTCCCTGAAGCTGTTTTTTGTCCGCCTGTTGTTTTCGCCATATCCTACTCCTCCGCCAGCCAGGTTCTGATGAGCTGGGCAACGTCTTCCGGATGCTCCCTGGCCATATTTATGGCATTCTCCTGCATCTCCATGCGGGCCCGCTCTTCAACCGACATGCCGACTTCCATGCCCTCTTCTTCCTCTTCCGCACTTCGCAGGACCGCTTCGCGGGCCATCTGATGCTGCCGTGCGAGTTCTTCTTCCCGCAGTCTCCTCCGCCGTTCGAGTTCCCGTGATATCAGCCGGAACACGATGAAGGCGATCATGATCACACAGATCCCGAGGGCCGAGTAGAGGACAATCTGCTGCATCCGCTTCCTGCTGCGGAACTTTTCGTCCTCCTGCTGGAACTCGCTGGAACGGTCGAACTGGATATGCTGTACGGTCACCGAATCGCCCCTTTCACGGTTGTATCCGATGGCGTGCTCCACGAGGTCCTGCGCTTTCTGCAGGGAATCTTCATTTACCTCCGTGTACTCTCGGACGATGTGTCCCTCTTCGTCGATTTTTACCGTTCCGTTTTTATTATACTTCTTTTCCCAAATTCCATCGAGGGCGACACCGATGGTAATCCGCTTTATCGCCCAGGGGCTCTTCTCTTCGTACACATTCCTGGTATTCACCTCTTCGTTCACGATCTGTGAGTTGTTCCTGTACTCTCCTACCAGGTTATCGAGATCCTTGTAGGCGGGAGGAGTCTGCCCCTCCTGCCCCGGAGGGCCTTCAGGATTGAATCCAGTACCCTTGAACTCTTCGCTCACGATCTCCTTCGACCTCGGAATGGACAGTACGTACTCCCGTTCGCTGTAGGGAGTGTTCGGATTGTCAGGTACCGTTGTTACCGGAAAGTGCTCCTCCGTCTGGACGGTCTCCTTGCGGAAATCGAGGTCTATATCGACCTTCAGAACACTCACCCGCTTGGCCCCGAAGATCTGCGACAGTTCCCTGAAAATCTGGGACTTGTACTTGTTCTCCAGCAGGGCTTTCTGTTCCATCTGCCGCTTGGATAGTTCAAGCCGGTCGAACTCCGCCAGATCGGCGAAGTCGTTCAGGACGATGCCGTTTTGATCTGAAATGACCAGATTCTCCTTCTCAAGGCCCTCGACTCCGAACATGACCAGCTTCTCGATGCCTTCGATCTTCTTTCTGTTCTCGGTAAAATCACTTCCCGGAGTCGGAGTAATGATGACTGAGGCGGTCACCGGATTCTGGTCCTCTTCGAACAGAGTCTGCTCGGGAATCACCAGGGTAACCTGTGCGGAGTCGACCTCGTCGAGGGACTCGATGTGCTGTTCGATGCTGGTGGTAATCGCCTGACGCAGGTTCACGTTGCGTTCAAAATCGGTAACGCTCCAGCGGTCCATCTTGAACACGTCCCATGGACTGGTCTCCTTGGGTATGAGGTCCTCACGCATGAGGATCGCCACCATCCGCTGGGCGGTCTGTTTGTCCTTCACATACACCTGACCCGTCTCTGTAATACTGTGGGAAACTCCCTCTTCATCGAGACGTCTGGATATGCGGCTCAGCTGTTCCTGATCGGTCACCGGCGCGGTGATGAGCGGTACCATGCTCGGGCTTGCACTGAAATTGACCAGAAGCACAATTCCGAGGATCGCCACCGCTATTACTGCGAACAGGATGATTTTCTGGATAAGCGACAGCTTACCCCACAGAGATTTGATCTGTGTTATCAGTTTTTGAAAAAACTCGTTCATTTCCCCTCCCACAAGGAACGAATTACGGTTCTTATCTTAAGTTGATAATCTCCTTATATGCGTTCAACGCTCCGTCTACTACGGATTTGGTGAGAGCAATCGCCAGATTGGCCTTGCTCATCGCGATCGTGACATCGTGCGCATCCACGCTGTCCGGATCGATAATATACTGTTGTGTGAGCTGCGTACTCTGCTGTGCGAGTCCGTTCACATCCTCCAGCGTGTCCGTCAGCACACGGCCGAAGTTTTTTCCGCCGGCTTCCGCGTCCGACTGGGGATGCAGCTTGCTCGACATATGGTTCGGATGGGTCTTCTGTAAATCGACCACGTGTCCGCTTATGTTTCCTGCAAATAGGTCCGCCATATCTCAATTCCCTCCCTTATCTGCCAATAGCCAGGGCTCCCTGGAACATGCTCTTGGCCCCGTTTACTACCGCCACGTTCGCTTCGTAGGAACGGGATGCTGATATCATGTCCACCATCTCCTCTACGACATTGACGTTCGGCATCTCGACGTAGCCCTTCTGCGGTCCTGTTTTGATCGCATCGGGATGAGTCGGATCGTACACGAGCCGCGGCTTGGCGTCGGTGTCTTCAGCCACCTCGACCACTCTGACTCCCTGCCCTACACCATTGTCCATGGTCTTGGGCAAAAAGGGGCTTCGCCAGTACGGCTGCTGGACCCTGGGTCTGAAGATCACCCGGCTCCTGCGGAACGGACCGCCTTCCGGCGTCCTTGTGGTGTCCGCGTTGGCGATGTTGTTGGAAATGACATCCAGTCTCAGACGCTGGGCGGATAGCCCGCTGGCTGCCACGTTGATGCTACTGAACAATCCCATATGTCACCTCCTACCGCAGCACTATGTTGATCCGGTTGAACTGGTCCGAGACCGACCGGGTCAGCAGGTTGTATCGCAGCTGATTTTGCAGGAGCAGCATGCTCTCCTCTTCCAGATTCACGTTATTTCCGTTGTTATCCGCCTGAGACAGATAATCCAGTATTCTCCTCGGCTTCACGTTCCGGTAGTCCTGTACCTTGTCGAAGGGGATGTGCTTCTCATGGGTCAGGTAGGCCTTGGGCTTCACCACCTTCTCCGAATCCAGCGCCCTTTTCAGTTCCGCTTCGAAATTGACTACACTCCGCTTGAAGTTCGGCGTATCGGCATTGGCGATATTGTTGGCGCTCACCTGGTGCCGGAGCATGGAGACATCCATCGTCCGGTGCATGATATCGAGGGTCTTTCCAAAACTGTTTCCTACAAACACCAGCTTCTCTCCTTTCAAAGGCTTTCTCTCTCTATTCTCGACAGAAAGCCCCGCTCCGCTTAGGGCAAGTTTTCCATTGCCCGATAGAACCGCCGACCCTATGCGTCACCCGCCTCCGCAGCGTCGGACCGCCGGCCGCCGACCGTACCGTCTACAATCCCGCCGACCTTTCCGCAGTCTACAGAATGTATCGCGACAGGTCCTGGTCCTCCATAATATCGTTCAGCCGCTCGTCCACATACTCCTGGGTGAGCGGGATTTTCTGCCCCTTCAGGTCCGGCGCATTGAAGGAGACCTCCTCCAGCAGCAGCTCCATAATCGTGTGAAGCCGTCTCGCCCCGATATTCTCCGTCTTCGAGTTCACCTGGGCGGCGATCTCACTGATCCGCTTCAGTGATCCCTCGGAGAATTCGATCTCGACACCCTCGGTCTTCAGCAGTTCGATGTACTGCTTGGTGAGGGCATTCTCCGGTTCGGAGAGGATCCTGAAAAAATCATCGCTCGACAGATCATCGAGCTCCACCCTCAGCGGGAACCGTCCCTGCAGTTCCGGAATCAGGTCCGACGGTTTGCTCATGTGAAATGCCCCTGCGGCGATGAATAGTATGTGGCTCGTATCCACCAGCCCGTACTTGGTATTGACCTGACTCCCTTCCACGATGGGCAGGATGTCCCTCTGGACCCCCTCCCGTGACACATCCACGCCTCCGCGGCCTTCCTTCACAGCGACCTTGTCAATCTCGTCAACGAAGATGATGCCCATCTGTTCAACCCGGTCCCGGGCGATATCGGCGGCGCGGTCGGTATCCACCAACCTGTCCATCTCCTGGTCCAGGAGGATCTCGCGGGCCTCCCTGACCGACACCCGTTTTTTCTTCTTTTTGCCGCCGAAGAGATTGGCCAGTCCGCCGAAGTTGACGTCCATTTCCTCGAAGCTCTGTCCTGAAAAAATCTCGATCGACGGGAACCCCCTCTGGGCGACGTCCACTTCCACGATCTTGTCGTTCAGCTTCCCGTCTCTCAGCATGCGTCTGAACTTCTCCCGGGTCGAATCACTCTCTCCGGCCGGTTCCAGGGGTATGACAGCGGAGCCGCCCGCCTCATCGCGTCCGGCGGGTCCGGAGGGTCCGGCTTTATCGGTTGATGCCGGTGCGGGTGAAACGGGTCCGGGTGTGAATCCAGCGCTTCTGTCTCCCTTCCTGATTCCCGGCAGGAGGAGATCCAGGAGCGCCTCTTCGGCCCTCTGCTCGGCTTCCTGACGAACGTCTTCGGCGAGTTCGCTTTTTACCATGGAAAGACCGACGCTCATGAGATCGCGGACCATGGACTCCACATCCCTTCCGACATATCCAACCTCGGTGTACTTGCTGGCCTCCACCTTGATAAAGGGAGCTCCGCACAGTTTGGCCAGCCGCCGGGCGATTTCCGTCTTCCCTACCCCGGTCGAACCGATCATGATAATGTTCTTGGGGGCCACTTCGTCGCGAAGCTCATCCGGAAGCATCCTGCGCCGCATCCTGTTGCGCAGGGCGATGGCAACGGCTTTTTTGGCTTTTTCCTGCCCTACTATATATTTATCGAGTTCTTTAACTATCTCTTTCGGTGTCAGCGAATCCAGTTCGCGCTTCATTCAATCTCCTCCACGGTGAATTGTTCATTCGTATAGATGCAGATACCCGCGGCGATCCGCATTGCTTTCTCGGCTATCTCCCGTGCCGTCAAATCCGAGCTCTCGAGGTACGCCAGGGCGGCTGCGTATGCATAATTGCCGCCGGAGCCTATGGCTAGGACTCCCTTTTCCGGTTCGACGACATCGCCGGTTCCGGAAATGAGAAGGGTCTTCTCCCGGTCAGCCACCAGCAGCATCGCCTCCAGCCGCCGCAGCATCCGGTCGGTCCGCCACTCCTTGGCCAGTTCCACCGCCGCTCTGGTAATGTCGCCGTTGTACTCCTTCACCTTGCCTTCGAAGCGCTCGAAGAGGGTAAACGCATCGGCGGTGGCGCCGGCGAATCCGGCCAGAATCCTACCGTCGTACATTCTACGGATTTTGCGTGCATTGCCCTTCATCACGGTATCGCCGAGGGTTACCTGTCCGTCACCTGCCATGGCCACCTGCGATCCTCTGCGGACTGCTATGACCGTCGTGCCGTAAAAAGTCCCGATACCGTGTCCTTCTCTATCTCTTCCCATGAGGATGTGCCTCCCTGTATACCTTCTTCAGTTTTTCCAGTCCCACATGCGTGTAGATCTGTGTAGTCGAGACGCTGGAATGTCCCAGCATCTCCTGCACCATCCGGATATCGGCCCCGTGATCTATCAGATGGGTGGCGAAACTGTGCCGGAAAGTGTGGGGCGACACCCGTTTCGATATGCCGCTGTCGACCAGATATTTTTCAATAATCATCGCGATTCCCCGCTGGGTCAGGCGGCCGCCCTTCAGGTTCAGAAAAAGGGCCCGCACGGCATCCGGATCTTCCGTCCTGACATGGTTCCTGCGCTGTCCGATGTACAGGCCGAGGGCTTCACGGGCCGGACCTCCCAGGAATACATACCGTTCCTTGCCGCCCTTGCCTCTGACCCTGACCGCTTTTTTGCCCCTGCCCACGTCGCGGAGGTTCATCGAGTTGACCTCGGCCACTCTGCAGCCTGTCGAATACAGGAGTTCGAGTATCGCCCGGTCCCGGGTCCCCGCATAGGTATCATCCGGCATTGAAAGGAGTTTTTCGATCTCCTTCTCACTCATCACTTCGGGAAGTATTCTTCCCCTGCTCTTCCCGCGGACAAGCAGGAATGGATTGGATCCGATATATTCGAATCGCACGCAGTACTGATAGAAGCCCTTCGACGAGGAGAGCGCCCTGTTGACAGATGATGAGCTCAAGCCGCTGCGGTGCAGAGATCCCAGGAAGCCGCGTACGTCCGCAAGGTCCATGTGAGACCAGTCGATCTGCTCTCCTCCGACAAACCGCTTCAGCATGTCGAGGTCCCGGCGGTATGCTTCCACAGTATTCGGGGACAAACCGCGGACGGCGGAGAGGTAGTCGAGGTATTCTTTTATTTTACTCTCCAGACTCATCCCACTCTCCTGTAATACATTCCGTAGAACCGCAGAACATCCTCATCCATCTCTCCCTGTACCAGTTCGGCAGGTTGGAGATCACAGCTGTCAATTCTGCTGATCCGGTACGCATCATGGGCGATCTCCCAGTCATCCAGTACCTGTCCGGCATGACTGATACGCATGGCTCCTTCGGCCGCAAGTCGGCGGGTCCCGCCGCTCCTGCTGCCGCTGGTTCCTGCCTCGTGGACATACACATTACGGTTGTCCTCGACGGCCCATTCCGCCGTAATGAGGGCACCGGACTTCTCCGGAGCCTCGATTATCACAACTCCCCGTGCAAGACCGCTGATGATCCGGTTCCTCCTCGGGAAATCGTAGAGTCCGATCCGGCTTCCCGGGGGCTTCTCACTCAGCAGCGCCCCGCCGTTCTCGAGTATCCTCCGGGCAAGCTCTCTGTGCGCCGCGGGATAGATGTGATCGATACCGGTACCGAGCACCGCAATCGTTACCTGCCCCGTTTTGACGGCTCCCCAGTGCGCCGCGGCATCTATTCCGAAGGCCAATCCTGAGACGACTGGTATTCCGATACAGCCGAATTCAGCGGCCAGCGAAAATGCCGCCCCCCGCGCACGCATGCTCGGCTGTCTTGTGCCGACGATCGCTACCATCGGAACATCGTAAACCGGCAGCTTTCCCCTCACGTAGAGAAGATAGACCGGATCTGAACACTCCCGCAGCTGCGGCGGATAGTGTGAATCCCAGAAACCCGTAAGGTGTGCACGATTCGGTTCGAGGGCATCCTGTATTCTACCGGCGCTCTCGAGAAGACCGGAATGCTGAGGATATTCACTGCGAATCCTCAATCTGCGTCCGATCATCTCTTCGACGGCGGAGCGTCCGAGCTGCGTGAATACCTTCTCGTCGGTGCAGCACTCCTCGATGAGAAGACGTTCACTGCATCGGAGGCCCGGAATCATACTGATGGCAATGCGGAGAAGATCACTCATTGAAACCTCCTCCCAGAAGCCGGTCACGGTTGCTTCGCGCCCGTTCAATTATCTCACTGTTTTCGCTCTCATCGATAATCCGATCGTAGATCTCCACCGCCTCTTCAAACCGGCCCTGGATAACCCGTATACGGGCCAGCAGGAACAGCGGATTAATGCTGTTGCTTCGCACATCCAGTGCCCGCAGCACGTATTCCTCGGCGCTGAGGGGCTTATCGAGTTCGAATATGTAGAGTACCGAAAGGGCATACAAAGCATCGTAATAATCCGGCTTCAGCTCGATTGCCCGCTCCTGATGAAATGCGGCCTCCTCCAGCTTTGCGGTACGTTCGGCAGCTCCCGACTGCGCACCGGAGAGCTGAGCCTGTGCAAGACCTGTATAGTAGTGCAGTATGTGGTTGTTCGGGTAGACTTCGAGTGCGCGAAGGAAGTACTCTTCAGCGGGCCCGTACATCTCCTGATCGAGGTAATCGAGGGCCAGCATCTTGTAATAGATACCGAGCTTGCCGGTGTCCTTTACCATCTGCTCCACCTCGTCGGCGTACCGCCGTATGTGTTTTTCGAGTTCCTCGACCCTTTCCCTGTCAATCTCCTCTCCGGAGTACTCACCGGTCTCCGTCTCCATCAGGCGATCCAGTATCCTTTGCTGTTCCCGGTTACAGGAGACTGACAGGAGACTGACAATCAGCACCAGTATACATACCGCATATCTCTTCATGACTCGGACCCCCTTACTGATTGTAAGGACTCCGGATGCTCCCGGGATTCAAAACCGCGGGGATGCAGGGTATCATGAATTCTACGCAGCTGTTCATTCTCTACATGGGTATAGATCTGCGTAGTTGCAATGTCGGCGTGACCGAGCAGCTCCTGGACCGACCGTAAATCCGCTCCGCCCTGAAGGAGGTGGGTAGCGAAGGAATGACGCAGGGTGTGTACCTTGGCCTCGATACCGGCCCGGCTGCAAATCTCCTTGAACCGCTTCCAGATACTCTTGCGTGAAAGTCCTGCACCGCGCATACTGATGAAGATCCGTTCCTCTATCCTTCTGCTCTTCAGCAGAAACGGCCGGACCTCTTCCAGATATGAACGCATCCAGTATTCAGCCTCATCGCCGAGGGGCACCAAACGCTCCCGTCCGCCCTTGCCCTGGATACGGAGCAGCTTCTCATTTAAATACAGGTTGCCGGTCCTGAGTTCCGCCGCCTCGGAAATACGCAGTCCGCACGAGTAAATGAGCTCGAACATTGTCCGGTCGCGTATTCCGTACAGTGTATCCAGGGGTATCGCCGCGAAGAAGGCTTCGATCTCCTCAACTGACATGACCTCCGGGAGGGGGACCGTGTGTTTCGGGATCTCGAGCAACGCCGCAGGATTGTCCTCTCTACGCCCCTCTTCCATGAGAAAAGTGTAGAGGGAACGCAGTGCGCTGATGCCCTTGGCAAGTGTCCGGTGGTCGACCTTGTTCACCTGCCGGTGGGCCACATAGGCGATCAGATCTACCGCACTCGCCTTCTCCAGGTCGATTCCGGCCTGGGAGCACCACTGCTCCAGGAAATGAATCTCCCGCATATAGGTGTCACGGCTGCTTTCGGCGATCCGTGCCACAGATACGAGGTAGTCTTCATATTCCCGCAGTATTCCCCTGGATTTCATTTTACTGTTCCGCTTCTCCGGACACCTTCCTTCCCCTCAGCACAGCCGGAATTCCGAGGTCGTTCTCGGCAGAGTTCCTTCCGCTGAGAAAGGAACCGGGCGCTTCCCGGTTGAGTCCCTTCTGCAGGTTGAGCCATTCCTTGTATTTGATGATCTCATCCTGCGGCTCCTGCTCCTTCTGTTCTTCGAACTGGATGCCGCTGGAGGTAAACCCTGTCGCCACAACAGTTACCTTGATCTCGTCCTCAAGTTCGCTCTTGATCGACTGTCCCGGAATTATGAGGGCGTCGCTGTCCGCATTTGCGGTTATTATCTTGATTACCTCTTCATACTCGGAGAGCGATAGGTTATCCCCGCCGGTCACGTTCACGAGCAGTCCCTTGGCTCCTTCGATGTGTGCATCTTCAAGGAGAGGATTGTTGATCGCGTTCGTTGCGGCATCCACCGCCCGGTTGTCTCCGTGTCCGACACCGATACCCATTAGCGCATCGCCGCGGCCCTTCATGATGGTACGCACATCGGCGAAATCGATGTTTATCTCTCCAGGCTCGGTGATGAGTTCGGAAATCCCCTGTACGCCCTGACGGAGCACATCGTCGGCCATGAGGAATGCCTCACGGATGGGGGTCTTCCTTTCGACGATTTTCAGGAGATACTGATTCGGAATCGTGATGAGGGTGTCTACTTCCGTGCGGAGCTTCTCGATGCCTTTTTCAGCGAGCTTAAGCTTCTGACGCCCTTCGAAATCAAAGGGCTTGGTAACTACCGCGACGGTAAGTGCGTCGATCTCACGGGCGATCTGCGCAACTATCGGAGCAGCTCCGGTACCGGTTCCCCCGCCCATCCCGGCAGTGATGAAGACCATGTCCGCCCCTTTGAGGACATTCTTGATCTCTTCCCGGGACTCTTCAGCCGCTTTTTCCCCGGTATCAGGCACTCCACCGGCGCCGAGTCCGCCGGTAAGCTTCGTACCGATGGGAAGTTTTACCTTTGCATTTGATCTCTGCAGAGCCTGCAGGTCCGTGTTCACTGCGATAAAATCAACCTTCTTGAGTCCCGAAGATATCATTCGGTTTACCGCATTGCTGCCGCCGCCTCCGACACCGATGACCTTGATAACGGTAGGTGCCAAAGTTTCCTGAGCCTGATCTTCTACAATTTCTATTTCCATTGCCCCCTCCCAGAAGCCAAGTTTTGTTTTCTATTCTACCGTGAAAAACGCCCTAACCCCAAGCGCGTTTCTCACTAAAGATATTGCCTATAAGAACTCCTTGAACCAGTTTCGCAGCTTCCCCACCATACCGTCGCCGCTTCGGGTTACACCGGCACTCCGGTTGATCTCCGCCTCCAGGAATTCAGCGGCGTAGAGCACCAGACCGACCCCGGTGGAGTATCCCGGGCTCTGAGACACATCCGAGAGCCCACCCACTTTCATAGGATACCCGATTCTTGCCGGGATTCCAAACACTTCTCTGGCCAGCTCGGCGGTACCCTGCAGCATTGCGCCGCCGCCGGTAACGACGACTCCTCCTCCAAGCCGGTTCATCAGTCCCTTCTTTTCAAGCCGGGACCGGACCATCTCGAAAATCTCCTCCATACGGGGCTGGATTATCTTGCAGATCTCCAGACGGGGAATCGAAGCCGCCGGCCACCCCCCGACACTAGGGATTATCACCTCGTCTTCGATATCCACCATCGGAAGGTAGCCGCAGCCGTTTTCCCGTTTGATCTTCTCCGCCGATTCATACGGTGTCTTCAACATGATCGACACATCGTTCGTCACCTGTGCCGCCCCGATGGAGAGCACATCGGTATAATAGGGCGCTCCATCGGAGTAGACCAGAATGTCAGTCGTACCTGCTCCAAGATCGATCATCAATACGCCGAGCTCCTTCTCCTCCCGCGACAGGACCGCCTTGGCGGAAGCGAGGGACTGAAGCACGATGTCCTGCACTCTGAAACCGGCCCTGTTGACGCACTTGAGAAGGTTCTGAGCGCTGGTAACCGATCCGGTGATAATGTGAACCTCAGCTTCCAGCCGTATGCCGATCATGTCGAGGGGATCTTTGATACCTCCCTGGTCATCGACGATGAATTCCTGCGGTATTACATGGAGCACTTCACGGTCCATTGGAATCACGATCGCCTTGGCCGCTTCGATCACCCGGCCGATATCATTCCGGTTTATCTCCCTTCCCTTCCCGGTCACCGCAACCACTCCACGGGAGTTGATGCCTTCGATATGATTCCCGCCGATACCGGTCACAACCTCCTGGACTTCCCGTCCGGACATCATCTCGGCGGCTTCCACTGCCGCCTGCACTGAGCGCATGGTCGACTCGATGTTGACCACCACCCCGCGACGCAGTCCTTCGGAGGGACTCGTTCCCACTCCGGTGATCTGCACGGCCCCGTTTTCGTCCCATTCACCGATTACCGCGCAGACTTTATCCGTACCGATATCCAATCCGACGATCATATCTTTGGCAGGCACCTACTTTTCCCCCACACGATAGACGACCTCGTTGGTCCGAAAGTCGAGCTCGTCAATATCAAGCAGTATTCCCTCATCCGACACCACATCCAGTACTAACAGAATATACTTCATCAGGTCCGGTGTGAGAGACGGACCAATTCTCACCCGGACCGGATAATGGGAAGGATACAGCACGACTTCATAGTCGGCTTTGTTCTTTTTAACGAATTTTACCTCGGAAATCAACCGATAAAGGGCATTGTTGCCGCTGCGCAGTCTTTCAAGGTCGCTCAGGAAGGAAGAAAGCACCGTCGGCAGCTGCATTCCATCCTTGTAGGAAGGCACTTCAATTCCCGACAGCACCGGCAGATCGACATACTTCTGACGTCCCGACCGGAAAATAACCCCTTCGGAATCAACGTACGCCGGAACCATCCCCTTCTCGCCCATCACCATCAGGACAGAAAGCGGATTCCGTTCCTCCACGGCAATTGTCAGTGAGTGGGGAAAATGCTTCGTTACGGTTGCACGACGGACAATCGGTACCTGCTCCAGCCGGGCGGCAATGAGGGTCGCATCAACATCGAAAAAATAACTGCCTCCCCGGATGCCGGCCATTTCGAGGACCTCACTGTTCGAATAAGGGAAACCTTCATCAGCCTGAATGACAACCTTGTCAATTACCAGGGTTGGAGCCACGAAGAAATGGAACAGAATCTCGATCAGGAATAGCGCAAGCAGTACCAGAACCACGATCGAGAAGAACCGCTGCAGTTCCACACGTTCCCGCCCGCCTCTCGATCGGACATTCTGTGAATATTTCTGGTTACGAAAAAGGGCGATACTACTCATAACTCCTCCCAGTCTCCGTCTCCATTTTTCCCCGGGATAAATTCAGCAGCAGACCTGCCATGACCATTGTGATTACCATTGATGAACCCCCATGTGAGAAAAACGGTAATGGTAAACCGGTGGCCGGCAGCATTCCCGCCACCACCGCTATGTTGATAAATGCCTGAAAAACCAGACAGCTGGTCAAACCGAAGGTCAGCAGGAACTCGAAGCGGTTCCTGGAAGCGTAGCTCAGCGCCAGGGAATATCCCTTCAGGGCAAAAGCTATAAACAGTGCAACGATAAAGAGCACCCCGATAAAACCGAACTCCTCCGCAAAAACGGCAAAGATGAAATCGGAATACGCCTCGGGCAATCCCCCGAACTTTTCCATGCCCATTCCGAAGCCTTTTCCCCAGAAGCTTCCCGCCGCGATAGCGTCCTTTGCGGCGATCACCTGATATCCGGTGCCGATCGGGTCGCTGTTCGGATCGATGAATGCAATCAGCCGGCGTACCCGATGCTCCTTGGTAAAGATCAGCATCGCAGCCAGAGGAATAACCATTGCGAAGAGAAAGACGAAGTAACGAATCCGAATCCCCGCAACGAAGAATATGATAAGCGAGAGCATTATTACGAAGAATGCCGTTGAAAAATCGTTCTGCAGGTAGATGAGCGAACTGAAGATAATGACTATGAGCAACGGCGGCAGAATGGAGTTGATCACGTCGTCCAGGTTGTCCGCCTTCTTCGACAGGATCGCGCTCAGGTAGAGTATCAGGGTCAGTTTAACCAATTCCGACGGCTGGAAGGAGACCCCCCCGACGATGATCCAGCGGTTGGCCCCCATTATGATCTGTTTGATACCCGGAACGAAGGTGGCCACCATCAGCAGGAAGCTGACGATCAGCAGAAGGGGCAGCCGCTTCTGGATGAACTCCATGGGCAGCCGGGAGACTATAAGGGCGAGCACCCCGCCTACGCCTGTGAAGAGCAGCTGCCGGTTGAAGAAGAAGAAGGGATCGCCGAACCGTTTGCCGCCGTAATAGTAGGATGCCGAGAAGAGGGTCGTCATACCGACGCCGACGATCAGAATCAGCAGAAGCAGGAGAGTCATGTCGTTGCCGTTGCGGTGCACCCGCTCAATATTGAACATATCGCTCATTACTGTATCTTCAGGGTCGAGAGACTCAGGATGGTGAACAGTCCTCCGAGTATCCAGAACCGTATAACCACCTTGCTCTCGTCCCAGCCCTTCATCTCAAAGTGATGATGCAGAGGGGCCATCTTGAAGACCCTCTTACGCCGCAGCTTAAATGAGACCACCTGAATTATCACCGAAAGCGCCTCCAGGACGAATACACCTCCGATGAAGATCAGGAGAATTTCCTTTTTGATAACCAGTGCCAGGACGCCTATCACTCCTCCCAGAGATAGACTTCCGGTGTCCCCCATGAATATTTCAGCGGGATGACTGTTGAACCAGAGGAATCCGATACTGGAACCCACGAGACTCAGGGTAAAAATCGTCAATTCGCCGCTGCCCCTGAGATACGGTATCTGCAGGTACCCTGCGTAGTCGGCCCTTCCGGTTATATATATGATGACCGCGAAAGTCATGCTGACCAGCAGGACCAGGCCGATTGCCAGTCCGTCAAGTCCGTCCGTAAGGTTGACGGCATTCGAGGTACCAACCAGGAGAATCACTCCGAAGGGAATGTAGAAGACCGACAGGTCTATTACGGCGTGCTTTAAGAACGGCACGTACAACAGAGTCGTATGCTCGCTTCCGTTCAGATAGAGAAAAATTACAATTATGAGGGAAACAATGGTTTGGCCGATAAACTTGACCCTTGCGTGCATTCCCTCAGAACTCCTGCGGAACACCTTCAGGTAGTCGTCGGCAAAACCGATGCAGCCGAAGGCGATCATGGAGAAGAGCACGAGCCAGGTGTACTGGTTGTTGAGGTCCTGCCAGAGAAGTGTCGACACCGTCACCGAAACCAGTATCAGCAGCCCGCCCATGGTGGGAGTTCCTGATTTGATCAGATGCGTCTCCGGTCCGTCCTCCCGTATCTCCTGCCCGGCTTTCAGAGAACGGAGTTTGCGAATGATCGGTCCCCCGAAGAGAAAAGAGATGAGGAGCGCAGTCACCGCCGCGTAAGCCCCTCTGAAGGTGATATACTGAAAGATGTTGAAGGCACTGAAGTACTTTATAAGCGGTAAAAATAACGCTGGTAACACATCCCCTCCTGTCTATCCGGCATTCCCGGCCCGGACCTTCTGCAGCCCAGGGATCAATCTCTCGAGCTCCATGGAATGGGAGCCTTTCAGTAATACCGTATCGCCCGGACGTACCGCACGATCCACTATCTCCTTCAATTCATCGAACTCTTCGGTGTGCTTGAGCAGCCCTGTATAACCGCTGTGCTGAACTTCCTCGTATGCCGCAGCCATCTCTTTACCGAATAATAAAATACTTCTGGGACCAAGTTCCGTCAGTCCTTTTCCTATCCGGCGGTGAGAGGTCTCGGTGCGGTCGCCCAGCTCCTTCATGGAGCCGAGTACAACGATCAGTGAACCGGCGTCTACACTCCGGCCGAGTGTGTCGAAAATCGCCAACATTGATTCGGTGTTGGCGTTGTAGCCGTCGTGAACGATCGTGACGGGCCCTTCGATTATCTGGCTCCGTCCGTCGAGGAGCACCATGTGTTCTATTCCGCTTTTCACATACTCCCTGGTTATTCCCAGGGTCCGCGCGGCCTGTATTGCGGCCATCGCGTTGCTCAGGTTGTGGTTCCCCGGAAGGGGCAGCAGGATCCGGATGCCTTCGTACTCTATCTCCCAGCCCTTCAAACCGAGGGAACTGACCTCGCCTACTCCCTCCGTACTTTTGATGCCGTAGGGGACGAGAGCAGCTCCGCAGATTTCCCGATACAGTCCGAGCCAATCGAAGGATTCAGGGTAGAATCCGTATCCCTCCGCCGGTAGCGCGGAAAACAGCTTCCCCTTTTCACGGGCGATGTCCTCCCGGCTGCCGAGCAGCCCGATGTGGGCGGTGCCGACATTCGTGATCACTCCGTGATGAGGCCGCAGCACCCGTACCATCTGGTCCATCTCCCCGTGATGGTTGATACCCATCTCGAAGACGCCGTAACGATGCTCGTCTCTAACATGAAGCGCAGCAAGGGGAAGTCCGATCTCGGAGTTGAGATTTCCCTGATTCTTCACGGTCGGGGCCGCTGTCGAGAGGATCGCCGCGAGGATCTCCTTGGTAGTGGTCTTCCCGTTACTCCCTGTTACACCAATTTTTACCAGCGCGGGAAACCGATCGATCCACGCAGCCGCCAACTGCTGGAGTCCGGCCAGAGGATTTTCATGAACAAGAAGCGGCAGGGTCGTCGATTTAACCGATTCCGCGGAATCTCCGGATTGAAAAAATTCCCGGGACACGAGCGCCGCGGAGGCCCCATTCCGCTCCGCTGCATCGAGATAGAGATGTCCGTCCGTACGGTCCCCCTTCAGAGCCACGAACAGTGAAGCCCGGTGTACCGCTCTCGAATCCACCGCTGCATCTTCCACGAAAATTCTCCGCGGATCGCCGTTGAAGTTGTGCAGTTCGGCTCCGGTTGACTGTTGTACCTCCGCAAGGGTGAGCAATGACTCCATCGGCTATTCCTTTTCACTCCTGAAGACGATTCTCAGCACCCCTTCCTCCGATCCGTTGGGCTTGAGCTTCAAAGTCTCCCTGGCGATCTTGGCAATACGCTTAGGAGAACTCAGTATCGCGATATTGGCGATCATCCGTTTATTACTCTCGAACAGCTCGATCTGGGTATTCCGCATGCCTTCTATTTCCCGTTCGAGCAGCTGGTACCGATAGACTTGATGGATAGAGAGGAACAGCATTACGGGAATACTGAGTGTGAGCAGCAGCAGAACCATCCTTTTCATATCAAGCCTCCTCGTCTCTTACCTTTGTGACCACTCTGAACTTTGCGCTGCGGGAAGGGGGATTCATCTCCACCTCCTCCTCAGCGGGAACGACGGGTTTTCTGTTTACCAGGTGCACCACTTCGTTCTCCCCCCCACATTTACATATCGGCCATTCGGGGGGACAAGTGCAGGGCTTACTTTTTTCCTGAAAAAAGCGTTTCACGATTCGGTCTTCGAGGGAATGGAAAGAGATGACCCCCATCCTTCCGCCGACCTTCAGTACCCGCAGAGCATCCTGCAGCACCGCTTCCAGTCTGGCAAGCTCGCCGTTGACCACGATGCGTAAAGCCTGAAAAGATCTGGTGGCGGGATGCAGCCGTCCGTGCCTGTATTTACCGGGTACCGCAGACTTGATGATCTCCGCCAGTTCCAGACTGGTCTCAATCGGCTTCTGTCCACGGTCCCGAATGATTGCATCCGCAATCATGCGGGAGTAACGCTCTTCCCCGTATTGGAAGAAAATCTGCGTGAGCTCCTGCTTCGGATAGGTATTGACAATATCGTATGCGGAAGTTTCGAGATCCTCATCCAAACGCATGTCGAGGGGCTCCTCCTTCTGAAAGGAGAAACCCCTTCCGGCTCTTTCGTAATGGAAAATCGATATTCCGAGATCGAAGAGGATAGCATCGGGTTGCTCCCCTCCCAGTGGATATTCCCGAAAGAACCGGTTGAACCAGGTATTGAACAACCTGACCCTTCCTCCGTAGGGTTCGAGCCTTCGGCGGGCAATTTCGAGAATGCGACTATCCGCGTCGAGTCCAACCACCTGCAGACCGGGGTAGTTCTCCAGCAGAAGCTGCGAGTGACCCCCTTCGCCCAGGGTGCTGTCGATAAACAAACCAGTGCCCTCGGGGGGCACCAGGTAGTCCATCACTTCTTTCTGTAAAACCGAATAGTGCACGGTATCCATGAGCAACCCGATTTTTCTCCTCCTCTATAATCAGCCCCGCTCGTTGAGCGAAAGCAGTTCACCAAGTTCTTCAGCCGCCTCGAGAAATTCATCTTCACTTTCACTGAGGTAGTCGTTGTAGGTCTCCACGTCCCATATTTCGATATAGCTGTCAATTCCGAGAATCACCGCTTCATCTTTCAGTTTGATTCCAGCCGATTCTCTCAAGGTAGGCGATACGGGTATCCTTCCGGACTTGTCGATCTCACATTCCTGCGCCGGAGCGATGATACGCCGCTGCATAAGACGCGTCTTCGACTTAAACATCGATGAGGAACCCATTATGCTTTCCGAGATTTTTCTCCACTCTTCAGGGGGGAACAGCCACAGACATCTGTCTACACCGCGAGTCAGTATCAATGTATTGCCCGCAATCTCGTTCCGTAGACGGGAAGGTAACAGCAAACGCCCCTTCTCGTCAACCGAATTGCGGTATTCCCCCATCAGCATCATTTTTTACCACTTTCTCCTAAATTCTACCACTTTCACCCACCACTGATATACATAGTACCGCATACAAATTTCCTGTCAACTGAGATTTCTGATATTAAAGGTAAAACTAAGAGATGCCGATAATATGTACTTTACATGCGTTAAGTAATGTGGAGGAAATAGATGTTTCTGGAGAGTTTCTACGTCGTGTTCCCGGAAGGTGAGCTGCAGGAAATATCGAACAGACTTAGATTTAATATGATCGTCGACATGAACGGGAATCCGGTCCAGCTGCCGCTGAAGACTCACCGGATGATCGTATACCGGGTGTACAAGATCCGGGAAAACGAGAAACGGGGCGAAAAGGAGATCTATTATCACCTGGAACTCGTGCGCGGAGATGAACTTTTCAGGCTGACGAGATAACTGAGGTCCGGCATCGCCGGTCCCGTCCGCGTCCAGGACGGGTCAACGCTGTTTCAGCTGTTTTTCCCGGGAACCAGACTCTTCCCGAATATCTTGTAGTCGATGTCGGGGAAAAGATTGTTCTTCTTCTCGATCGTCGTAAGCCACTCGGTGTCAACTGTATTCCTGCAGAGTCTCTCATATATGTAGTTGAAGTTGTAGAGATGCTCCTTCACCCGCCGTTCGGCATATGGGACCATGGTACCGGTCTTCATTATAAAAGGCCAGTCCGAAGCCATGCTGAGCATCACTTCCCGGGCCGCCTGGTTGAGGGTCCTGAGCTTCAGTCCCGTCACATCGGGATAACGGTGAACGAGCTCCGACATGCGCTCGATGGCTTTATGGATGTGCCGGTAGATCCAGTCGTTGGTCCCGTCCAGCCACACATCCGCGTATCCCTCATTGCCCCAGCTGGAGAAGGAGGGCTGCCCGGTCTGTGAAGTCGGGTATTCCGAAAGGTAGTCGCAGGGAGTAATGAGTGAAAGATCATCGCTCTGAGCAATATTCCGGATCACCTGCTCGAGCCATTGTATTCCCTCGAACCACCAGTGTCCGAATAGCTCAACATCGAAGGGTGCTATGATGTAAGGGGGCCGCTCCATCAGTCCTTCGAATTTTTTCAGCTGCTTCCTGCGGTTGTAGATAAAATTGTCGGCGTGCTCGATCACCTTTTGCCGGGCTTTCTCGGGCCTGTAGGGCTGTTTCTGGTCGGTGTGCCCGGTGATCGAATAGTATTTGAAACCCGTACATACCCGCACATCCGGTTCGTGAATATAGGGTCTGACGTATTCCATGGGCAGATCGTAACCGATGTCCCGATAGAATTCACGATAGTCGCCGTCGCTCGGATACCCCTGCTCCGAGGACCACACGGCATCGGAAGTAGGATAATCCCGTCCGAAGGCATGCATTCCATTGGGAAGCGTCAGCGGAGCATACACACCGTAAGGGGTCTTTTCACTGGCGAAGAGGATCCCGTGAGCGGCAGTGAAAAAGTACTCCAGGCTGTTTCGTCTGAGGATCTCTTCGATTCCCGGATAGTATCCTGATTCGGGAAGCCAGAACCCCTTCGGCTTCTTGCCGAAGGTACGGCTGTAATCCAGAACCGCCGTCTGTACCTGTGCTTCCAGAGCTTCCGGGTATGATTGGTACAGCGGCAGAAATGCATGGGTAGCAGCCGTGGTTATGATCTCGAGAAAGCCATCTTTTTCAAGATTCTTGAATCCCCACAGGATGTTGCGGTGGTACTCCTCGGTAAAGTCATGAAGATTACGCTCGAAGAACCTGGTGTACATGTCCGCGAGGGAGTGAAAATCCGGTTCGTTTTTGGTCCGATCGATCTCCTTGTGCCCGAGTTCAATCAGCATCTCGGCATGCTTGATGTAGCGTTCCTGCAGCAGCTCGTCGCTCAGCATTGCCGCCAGCGTCGGGGAGATCGAAATCGTCAGACGGAACGATACACCGTCGTCCTTGAGTCGGCGGCACATCCGGAGGAAGGGCAGGTATGTTTCGGAAATTGCTTCGAAGAGCCAGTTCTCCTCCAGGAACCGTTCAAATTCAGGATGACGGACAAAAGGCAGATGCGCGTGCAATACAAAACCTAATACACCTTTCATGCAGATATCGTTCCTTTTATAACTCTATATTATGTGAATCGAGAATCGAGATGATCCGCTGGGGGATCTCTTCCCTGCTGATCTCCCCTTCCCCATAGTTCCAGAGACCGGAAAGCATCAGCATCATGGTATCCGGTTCATTGTAGAACTCTTCCTGGTTGCGGGCGAAATATCCCAGAGGGCTGTGGACCGTATTTGAGACCGCAAGCAGCCGGTCGGCATGCATTACATTGCAACGGAGTTCGACGCAGTAGTCGATACCGGTCTTGTTGAGGTTGATGTACCAGCTGTCGTCAGTCTCCTCGACCGGAATATCATAGAAATCCACGATGTTCGAAGTGTCCAGGAATTCTCCATGAAACTCGTATACCCGCAGGAAGAAACCTTCAAAAAAGGGTTCCTCCTTGAGGCTCTGAACCTGGGAACTGTTGATATCCCAGTAAGCATAGACCCATACGGGGTCCCGCAGCAGAATTACGATCCTCGTATCATTGTAGTATTCCGGAAGCGGATAATCATCCTTGGCCAGCAGAACGACTTCTTCATCTTTCAGAATCTCGTACTTTTTATTCTCAAGCCGTATTGCGGCGTTGTTGATACTTTCCCGTTCTGAACGATCTTCCTCCAGCGCTTCCAGAATGAGATCGATAAGTTCTTCCCGTTCGGAATTATCGTGATTGTAAATCCCCTCGCGTTGCGCGATGCTCTTCAGGACCTCTTCAGAAAGCGAATGTAGTCTCTCACGTGTCATATAGCCTCCAATTCTGAGGTAGCATCATACTAGGAAAATATACATCATTATGTCAACCCCACAAAGGTTCATCGAAAACCGGACTTTACATTTAAATATCTTTCATCAACAATGAGAATATGATCAACAATCTTATATTTCATGGGCATTTCTATCAACCTCCAAGAGAGGACCCCTGGACGGGTCTGGTAAATACCCAGCCTTCGGCAGCTCCCTTTCACGACTGGAACCACCGGATAACACGCGAATGCTACGCTGCAAACACGGCTTCCCGTTTTCTCCGGTATGACGGAAGGATCGAGGACATCATCAACAACTACCGGGTACTCTCTTTCAACTTCGGACCGACCCTCATGTGGTGGCTCCGTCATCACGCCCCGTACGTATACGAAGCGATAATTGAAGCCGACCACCTCAGCATCAGCGACAACAACGGACATGGAAATGCCATCGCCCAGGCATACAATCACACGATCCTCCCGCTGGACGATCCGCGGGATGCCCGTATTCAGATACTGTGGGGACTCGAAGATTTCGAATTCCACTTCAGCCGCAGATCCGAAGGCATCTGGCTGCCGGAGACCGCGGTCAATGAAGCAGTCCTCGACATGCTCATCGAAGAGAAAATAAGATTCATAATCCTCAGTCCGTGGCAGGCTGAAGCAATCTTCACCAAGGGTATGGAAGAATGGCAAGAGCTCAAGGAGGATCCGGCCCCCTTCTGGCGGCCCTACAGCATCAAACGTCCAAAGGGAACAATAAATATATTTTTTTACAACAATGAAATAGCTCAGGGGATCAGCTTCGAACACTACCTGCGAAACGCTGATGCCCTCTACAGCAGGTTGATAGCTTTTCACAGCGATGCTGACCCCGGGCACCTCGTGCACGTAGCTACCGACGGCGAGGTATACGGCCATCACGAACCCTTCGGAGACATGTGCCTTGCAGCGCTCCAGAAGAAGATCGCTGAAAAGGAGGATTTCGTCTTCACCAACTACGGGGCATATCTGGAAAAATTCCCTCCGGTCTATGAGGTGAAGCTTCGGAAGGGAGAGGAGCAGCTCGGAACCTCCTGGAGCTGCCATCATGGGGTATCGCGGTGGTTCAAAGATTGCGGATGCAGCACCGGAGGAGAAACAGACTGGGACCAGAAGTGGCGGACTCCCCTGCGCGAAGGACTGCGCAGCCTGAGTTCAAGACTTTGGGATATCTACTGTTCTGAGATCGGCGGATATTCCGACACCGATCCTCTTATTCTTCTGAATGAATACATCTCCGTTCTGACCGGCAGCGTGGGCCCCGCTGAATTCGCCCGGAAGCATTTGAAGCCGGAGAAGCGGAATGACAAGTATATAGAGTCCATGCTGTCCCTGCTCGAAGGACAGAAGTACCGTCTCTACTCCTTCACCTCCTGCGGCTGGTTCTTTGCGGATATCGACGGAATCGAGGCCACCCAGAACATACGATATGCGCTGAAAGCGATCCAGCTCTACCGGGATTTTACGGAGGAAGATCTCTTCGAGTCCACCGTTGCAATACTGGCACGGGCCGTCAGCAACAAAGTTGATGGCCGCACCGGCAGCGATATTATGAGAGATCAGGATTCCTATTATCTTGGCGACGGGGTAGAGGCGGCTTCATACTTTTTTATCCGGAATCTCATAAAGAATCCGGCTGCACCGGGATGTTCATACGGCTATTACACGCTGATCAGTCAGGATACCACGGAGAGCAGTAAATCGACGAGCCTTTCGACTATCGAGGTTACAGACAACACCCGCAGGAAAAAATTCAGGTTCCGCTTCAAAGCGGTACTTGACGAAAGCGAAGGCATTGCGATCTGGATAGACGACCTGCTGGAACCGAGCCAGAAGGAATACATCGAGGATCTATCGAAGCTTCCCCTCGAGTTGAGGAACACTCTGATGAGGTACATCGTTCGATCGACCGAGAAATCCCTGGCCGAGCATACCGTTCACACCTTCGAGCAGACCCGTTTTGCAATAAGCCAGGCACGCTTTCTCGGGATCGAGGCACCTCGATTGTTCGAGAAGTCGGCAGAACTTTCAGTCACCACCCTCCTCCAGGGGGAGATGGGAAAAGACGGCGGTTCACTGGATAATGACCGCATATCCCGGCTCGAAGATATTCTCCATTTCGCTTCACGCTACGGGATACAGATAGACAAGGCGCAGATATTCTCGACCCTTAATCGGTTTATCCGGGACTTGTTCGAAGAAAAGAACATACTGGAATGTGAAGAAAAGTGCCTCCACATCGCTCGATTCATAAAAGCTCTCAGGGAGTCGGGAATTGAACCCGAACTCGCAATACCGCAGAAGAAAGTCTTCGCACTGCTGAAAAAATGGAGGGCCCGGCTTCACGGGGACCAGACGGACAGAGGAATAAGAACAATTACGAAAGAGCAGATTGCTGCACTGAACGATGATGAACAGCTATCAGTCTCCAGACTGCTGACTCTCTGCGATGTAATGGGTATTTATGATGATGATATCAAGCTGGCTTTCGGGCCCGGATGATCATAACATCTCCCCACCCGGCCTTCTTCACAGAGCGGTCGAGGAGCCGTTTGAGAGGCGCTGGAGCTATACCGGCCGCAATTCCTCCCCACGTCTTAATCTTCTCGATCTCGAAACCGTTTTTTTCAAGGAGCCTGGAGAGGGTCTGCTTTGAAAAGAGAAACATATGATCGGCTATGGCGGAACGCCATGCACCTCCAAACAGACGGGCTTGAAAACCCGAACAGTTCGGAGTGGTAAGCAGGACCCTTCCTCCCGGTTTGAGGAGCAGATGCACACGCCGCAGGAACTCCCCCGGCTGGTTGAGATGCTCGATCAAATGACTCGCATGAACGATGTCGAAGGATGAATCCTCCAGACCTGCCTCCTGCAGCGTACCGATGTAAACATCGACTCCTCGCACATCACGAGCGTATTCAGCGGCGGGAACACACACTTCGACACCTTTCTCCTTCCAACCGCGTTTTTTCAGATATGCAAGCAGTGTGCCGGTAGCGCAGCCTATATCCAGGAAGGACTTGCCGCCTTCTCTGCCGTCCGCCGCTCCTGCTGCGGATTCGATCTCGGAAAAGAAATCAACATCCTGCAGCCCCAGCAGCATCAGCTGAAAGTAGGGCTCCGCATTCTCGATCTCATACTCGAAATATTCCCGGTCGTACCTTTGAATCAGTTCAGCGGGCTTCGGCTGTGGATTCTGCAGCAGCAGTCCGCAGTTCGTGCATCGGGAAAAGGAATATCCCCGCAAGTCCCATTTTAATTTGAAATTCGTTCCGCTGCAGACTGGACAGCGTATATATTCATGGTTGATCTCGTTCGGCTGTTTGGAAAAAGTCCTCATTCCGCCACTACCTGGATCCTGGTAGTCCGAATACTCTCATTACCGGCGAAATCGGCAGCCACTACCTCGATAATAGCTTCGCCGGGCTGCAGTACAACGGAACTGAGGGAAATACTCTCACCATTACCGTACATGAACTGATGAGGAAGATCACTGCGTCCTGCAGGTACCGTCCTCCAGTCCTCTATCGCAAGGGATTCGAAACTGAATGACTGACGCTCCTCTCCATTGACATACAGCTTGACCGAATAGACCGCCATCGGCCTGAACGTGTCCATGGCGGCACTCGTATCGTAGGCCTTCATACGAAGCACGTAGTCTCCCTGCATGATTCTCAGTCCGTTCTGCAGAGGATAATCGGTGATGCTGTTGGAAAGCATCATGTCTTCAATATTCGGTCTCACCCGGTCGGCGATCGAAGGCAGCGACAGAAGAGGGTTTACGTAGCGGGAGACTTCACTGTCGATGATCTGTAGGTAGAGAAAGCGGCCTTCGACCATGCCGCTGCTTCCGATTTCACCGATCAGCTGATTCTGTTTTATGATAGTAAGTCCCGGATCAACAGGAGCAGCGAGATGACCATACACCGATCGAATACCCCGTTCGTGCTGAACGACCGCCATGTTGCCCAATCCGGACGGACAGCGGCGGGGGCCCGCAGGGTCTTCGGTGGAACGGAAAATGATCTCGCCGGAATCGACCGGTTCGACCCTGCCGTCCTCACTGTAGAGTTCGACCCCTTTGAGATAGTCACCCCATCGGCTTTGTCCAAAGGTAGACACAAGCCGCGTATTGCTCACCGGCCACTCGAACGCCGCAGCTATCTCCGCGAAAAGAATGCCGATGATTACGGCGGTCCATACCTTCCTGCCAATACCCATCATGAGTCTCTTCCTATGCCGATTCTGGTGAGAGTGTTATTGACTCCGAGGAACAGAGACCCGTCAGTCCGGTAGAGCCATGCAGCCTCTCCGTCGAAACGCTCCTGGTTGTACAGCGTTCCGTCTCTGCGATATATCCCGAGGGTCCCATTGGTCCCATCGGAACTTAAAATATATATCGGTTCACCGAGAGCGGGAAACTCGTAATCTATCAGCAGTCCTTCCAGCGGAATGCTGCTGCGGACAAATGGCTCGGCAGTACCGATGAGTTCGACCCCGGCGGCTGTCTCTACCAGCAGCTGAGTATTGTCTTCGGAAAAAGCCATGAGCACCTGTGACCGCCGTTCATCATTCAGGGAAAACCGTTTCAGCTGCACATACTGGTCAGCCAGTTTTCTGAAGAGAGAGACATACTGCGGATCAAGGCCATGCGTGACGGCAATCATCTTCCCGTTCGAAGCTACGGCCGTACCGTACACTGCATCAATGCGGCTTCCCGAGGCTTCGAGGCTGGCGATGCTGTTTCCTTCCGTGTCGAAAATTTCGGTACGCCCCTTCAGCAAACCGATACTGACTATTCCGCCGCTGCAGTCGATGGAACTGATGAGGCTGGTAAAGCGCCGATCGAAGAGGAATTCTCCTTCGGCGGAACAGGCGGTCACGCCGGTCATATCGGCGGATATGATAAAGAATAGATTGTCCCTGACAATCGGGTAACCCAGCACATCGACTGGATACATGTAATTCTGAACCGGATCCCGGATTACCAGATTGTTCCCCAGTTTATCGTAATTGCAGAAGGCCTGCGGCAGCAGGGCGACCCGGCCCTGGATAGCATCCCTGAATACCTCCGAACCGTCAGGGCTGATGTATCCGAAGTGATCCTTCACAATGAATGGTATCCATCCGGACTCCGCCCTCTCTGAAGAATCGGCCTTTTCAATTTCAACCGTCCATTTCTGGATATAATGTGTGCCCGACTGCACATGATTACCCGCATACAGTACGTAAGCAATGAGGACGAGCAGTATGGAGATCCGGAGGAATATCTTTCGTTCGCGTGCCATGTACTTGTTTTAAGTCTATCCTTATTTTAACTTCTTCGATTGTTCACGGTTCTTGCTGTCCGCGTCCATTTTGCTTTTCCATATCTCGATCTTCTTCTTAATGACCTCACTTTCCTGACTCTCACCGAGCAAAATGTGAAGCCGTCTCAGCGCTGCAAGATAGCGGATGGCCAATTTAAAATCCTCCAGCCGTGAAGTAGACAATTCGTATTTCTGACGGTAATTGCTGGCGGCGCTTTCCAGAAGTCTCTTGACCATCTTGATGTGCTCGACATATACAGGGTAGCCATCGAACCGGGGATCGAGCTTAGACAGGACTTCCTTGAGATTGAGCATGTTCTTGGAAACCGTAGCGAATCGCCCTTCCAGCTCGACGAAGGACCACTTCCACTTCGAATTGCTCCCGTAACTGTCCACCAACATCTCGATGGTGAAGCCGAGTTTACAGAGAAGGTCCCATCGCTGCTGATAGGTGAAGTCCGCTATCTCTTCAAGCTGCTTCTCGTATTCAGAGAAGGGCGCATCGATTACACTGCTGACTACATCCTCAAGATAGATTATGCTTTTGTAACAGGTCTTCCTGGCATTGTTCAAAAAACCCTCATTCTTGATACCGAGAAGTGATATCGAGAGATGGTTCATAAGAAGATAGTATGAAACCATGTTGAGATTTTCATCGGCAAGAGTGAGCCGTTTGTATCCCTGGCCTTTTTCGTCGCTTTCAATTATATGCAGCAGGCTCTTCTCGTGCTGGAGCATCTGGTCCACCTTGCTCCGATACTCCTTGATTTTATCTCCGTACCGTCTCTTCGCCTCTGAACTTACTTTCGCCACTGCTCACTCCTTCAGAGCGTCTGAAACCGCTCAAGCATCTCCAATGCGTGCTTTCGCGATGTGAGATCTTCCTGATCCCCTGCGAGCATCCGGGCAATCTCTTCAACCCTGTCATTATCCTTCACCCTCTTAACCAGGGTGACTGTACGCCCGTTCTGCTCATTTTTTATTACTTTTAAATGATTATCGGCACGAACGGCAATGGAAGCAAGATGCGTGATGCAAAGAATTTGCTTGTGCTTGCCCAGATTTGCAAGATGTTCACCGATCGAGAGTGCCACCTCCCCGCCGATACCGGTATCAATCTCGTCAAAAATCAACGATGCGATCTTGTCGGTTTCAGCAAAAACGGTCTTTATTGCAAGCATTATCCGTGAAATCTCACCGCCGCTGGCTATCTCCCGAAGCGGCCGCAGCGGTTCGCCTCTGTTCGGTGATATGAGGAACTCAACCCGGTCGTATCCATGCGGGCCGCAGGCGTGCCGGCCGCCCTTGCCTTCCCGGTATGTAGTGGCAATTTCGAACACGGCATTCTTCATTCCGAGAGTACGGAGCTTGCTCTCCGTCTTCCCCTTCAACTCCACTGCGGCAGATTTTCGTCTGCGGGACAACTCCTTGGCCTGAGCAATCACCTTCTCTTCGAGGACCTTGATCTTCCGTCCGAGCTCTTCCTTGTGCTCTTCACGGTGTTCCATTGAGTCCAATCTGTAGAGTGCGTTCTCTCTGTACTTAAGGACCTCCGTTATGGTGTCACCGTACTTCTTCTCCAGCCGGTGGATCTCCTGGAGCCGTTCCTCGACCTCATTCAACCTGTTCGGCGAGAACTGGAGTTCTGACTGCCGGTCTTTCAGTACCTCGCATATATCTTCGATTTCGTAGAAAGCATTCTCGAGCCGTTCCCTGTGGTCCGAAAGCTCGCTCATAATTTCGGCGATCTGGTCAAGGGCTTTCCGGGATTCCCTCAGGTTAGAAAGCGCACCGCTGCCCGATTCAGAAATACCGTTCAGACAGACATGAAAGAGATCGAAGAGTTTCTCATGCTGATTCAGAATCTGCCGCTCCCGGCCGAGCTCTTCCTCCTCGTCAGACTTGAGATTCGCCTGCTCGATCTCCCGGACCGCGAACTCGAGGAGATCCTTCTCATGCAGCAATTCGCGTTCCGACTTCTGCAGTTCTTCCATATCCTGCTTGAGTCTGCTCAACTCGTAGAAATCACTGTAAAGACTTGAGGCAAGCTCTTCGTTCCCGGCGTACTGGTCGAGCAGCTTGCGGTGATTATCGATCGACAGGAGGGATTGATGCTGGTGCTGCCCATGCATGTCGATCAGGAAGGAAGTGAAATCCTGTAGGTCCCTGCGGGTCATTTTCGTGTTCTGTATGAAGCTGGAACCTTTGCCGTTGGAACGGATTACCCGTCTCAAGAGAACCTGATTGTCTTCAGGATTAAGGTCTCTCTCCTGCAGCCACTGTACCGCTTCGCTCTCATCATTTAACCGGATTACTCCGACAACCTCGGCCTCTTCCTCTCCGCTGCGGATAGAGGTGCTGTCGCCCTTCTCGCCAAGAATCAGACCCAGGGCACCGACAATTATTGATTTACCGGCGCCGGTCTCGCCCGACAGGATATTGAGGCCATCGCTGAATTCGAGTTCGAGAGTGTCTATCAGTGCATAGTTTCGGACATGCAGCTGCTCAAGCATTCGAGCCTCCCGACCAGTTCAGCTTTGATCGCAACACCTCGTAAAAATTCCGCTTGTCGGAGCGGACCAGCAGAGCCTTGCTGTGAGATTTTTCAAAGATGATATTGTCACCCTTCTCCAGGGGGAAAACCTCCTGTCCGTCAATGGAGAGGATCAGCTCGGCCCGCTGCTCCCGTTCTATGTTAACGAATACTACATCGTTACCTGAAATAACTATAGGTCGATTGCTGAGAGTAAAAGGGCAAATCGGATTGAGGATAAATGCTTCGATCTCCGGATCGAGGATGGGCCCACCCGCCGCAACGCTGTAGGCCGTTGAGCCGGTGGGAGTGGCAAATATGATCCCATCCGCACGGTACTGGCCCAGAGAGGTCTTGTTGAGAATGACATTCAGCCGGACAATCTTCGATATACCGCTTCCGCTGATGACCACATCGTTCAGTCCGCGGAAGGTGGCTATCCGCTTTCCGTCACGCTCCACCATCACCTTGACCATGATCCTGCGGGAAAGACTCAGCTCGCCGGCGATGTACTTTTCGAAGGCGGATTTCCACTCGTGCTGTGATATCTCGGTGATGAAACCGAAGGCACCAAGATTGACCGCCAGGATCGGAATACCGTGACTCTGCACGACCCGTGAACTGAACAGGACAGTACCGTCACCACCCAGGGAAATAACAAAATCGATCTTCTCTACACCGGGTATTTCGGGCTTCCCCCTGAAACCGAATATCTCCGTTTCAATCCCGTGCTCAAACATGTAGGCTTTGATCTCTTCGATCAGGGACTCTGCCTCCGGCTTGTGCATGTTGGCGATAACCAAAACCCTTTTAATCGATCTAACCATTTATTATCCTGTTACTTAAGGTAATGTTGACAGTACTTTGCTGATCGTTTCAATTTCACTCCTGGAAAGCATCGGATAGAGCGGAAACAGCAGACAGCGGCGATATATCTGCCTTGCACCCTGATAATCTCCATTCTCTATCTCGCTGTTCGTAATAATGCTGTCGGTAAAGGCCTGACTGGTTATGACTCCCTTCTTCCGGGCATATGACTGCACCTCTCGCAAACCACCCTTTAGAAAAACTGGGAATGCGTGAAAGACCTGCTCCCCTTCCCCCGCCTGTACCGGTGCCGAATGCCTTCCCTTTCGGACTGCATCTATAAAAAGGCGGTACATCTCCTGACGCTTCAAAAAAAAATATTCCTGATCACGGAGCTGAGCAGAACCAAGGCTGCTGTTCATGTCGGTGAGGTACCGTGAAGACGGCCAGCCTTCTATAAGCTTCTTGATCCTGTTTGAATATCTTTTCCTCGAAGTTAAAACCGCGGTACCGCCTGCTACTGTGAGAATATCGCTTGCTTCCATCCTCAGCAAAACGATATCTCCGTAGGAACCGCACTTGTTATTCCCCGTATTGGCACCGAATGTGTTGGTGATGTCCTCAATCATCGGCAGCTCGTACTCTCTGAGGCGGTTCATATCCGGCATGAATCCGAAAGGGGAATCCACGTAGATCGCAGCGTTTTCAGGATCTTCAGTCATCCGCTGAATCACTTCCAGATTGAAAGTCATTGTATCGGGATCAACGTCCGCCAGGGCCGCCTTGAATCCCCGTTCTTCGATGATACTCTTCACAAGCATAGATGAGAGAGGCGAGATGATTATTGCTTTCCCTGGTTCTATCTCCAGGGCGTCCAGGGCGAGCCCGACGGCACGCTCGAATTCACGCAGGAGAATGCCTGCGTCCAGTTCAAGATAGACGGTAAGTTCACGCAAGAAATCCCTTCCAACCGGTCCATCGGACAACTTATCACTTACAAGGCAGGAGAGAACGGCATCCATCTCTCTCCTCCTGATAGAAGGTCTATAAATAGGTATCATTGAATCTCCAGAAACGATCAGGCTGTAATATCACCAAGCTGCTGCAACTCCTTGGGATCGAAGAGCCTTTGAATATCGAGTACAATAAGGTATCCCTCATCACGTTTCACGACTCCCTGTATGTATTCGGCCCCGATCCCGGATATCATCTGAGGAGGCGGCTGCATTTTATCCAGATCGATAGTTAAAACACGTGAGACCTTGTCGATGACCATTCCGAGCTTCATACCGTCGATCTCGATTATGATAAAGCCGCTGAGGAGTTTGTCTTCCTCACTCATGACTGCTTTCTTTATCTGAAACCGTTTGTGGAGATTGATAATCGGAATTATCTCACCTCTCAAATTGAAGATCCCCTCCACATATACCGGCGCGTTCGGAATTGGCCGCACATCTTCAACTCGCACTATTCCATCGACCGACATAATATCGATCCCATAGAGTTCCTGTCCAAGTTGGAAGGTCACCAGTTGTCTCTGTTTCACTTCGCCATCAGTCATGACACCTCCTCTCAACGAAAATAGGATACTGGAGTTACCCCAAATTTGCAATAGTAACTGTTCCGGACTCTGATACCTCAGTATATCACCAGAACGGGTATAGCGCTCTTACGAATGATATGTATTGTAGTGGAACCGAGCAGATAGTCTACCAGTTTATGTCTGCCGTGTGAGCCGACCATTATAAGGTCCGGCTGCTCCTTCTCAACAACTCTGTCGATCGCCTGAATCGGCGGTTCTTCATCCTGTATGACTTTTACATCCGACTTGTACTGCCGGAGGTAGTTAACTTCATTGTCATATACGTTCTTATCCTCAACCGCACATTCGGCGCATAGGAAAATGAGCTTCGGAATGTATTCCGAGAGGTTGGATGTGTAATACTGCAGCGTGTTTTCCGATCCTCTGCTGCCGTCATACGGGAAAAGTACTTTTTCCGGCTGTTTGAACTGTTTCGGTACCACCACCACTGGACGGGGGGAATTCCTTACAATCTCTTCGGTGGTCGAGCCCGCCGTCTGTTGTTTCAGTCCCTCATTTTCTCCATGCTGGCCGAGAACGACTATATCGACGGCATGGGCATGCTCCTCGATGATTCGGGCCGGAAAGCCTTCCTTGATAGTAAAGTGAACATCAACCTCTCCGCCGGTGTTCATCTCGCTGCACCTTTGCTGACACCGTTCAGCAAACTCGTACAAGTCGTGTTTTAGCCGCTCATACAGCTTTCTCATTTCCTGATCCGGCGGTACGTAGACCCTCTCATACGTCATATCATAGGCACCGCCTGCATACATAAAGGGCATCTGTGTTTTACGCTGATCAACCGCGAACAGAACCTCTACCCGCGCTTTGAACATTTCGGCAAGGATGAGACTGTATGAATAAGCATTGAAGGAGTCCGGAGATCCATCTATAGGAGATAGGATGCTTTTTATCATTTTCCGCCTCTACCGCAATTGTAGGTGAATTTCTTCTATCTTACAAGTTTAGACTGTCCCGAAGCTTAGCGCATTTAGAGAAAAAATTTCGAAAAAATACCAGTTCTAAAAGCAGGACAATGAATTACCTCCTCTTATTTAGGGAAATCCAAATTCAAGGAGGTATTCCCATGCTTCTGCCCTACCTGTTCATCCCCCCATTCTGTCCACACCCCGAGTGCCCGATGCACTATGAAGGAGCGCATCCGGAGAAATGGTACCGCAAGGACGGCCACCACGAAACTCAATGCTTCGGCTCGGTGCAGCGCTATCTGTGCAAGCACTGCGGACACAGCTTCAGTGATCAGAGTTTTTCCCTGAACTACTACGCCAAGCGTCTGGTTGACTATGAGCAGCTGTTCCGCCAACTCCGCTCTACTGCCGGCATCCGCGACCTGGCCCGAAACCTAGAAATCTCTCGTGGTTCGGTGCAGAATCGCCTCTTTCGCATGGCCCGGTGGTCCATTGCCCAGCACTGCCTGGCCGTCGAAACGCTGCAGCTCAGCGAAGATCTGGTCTTTGACGGCTTCGAGAGCTACACCCGCAGCAAGTATTTCCCCCATCATCTGAACATCCTCATCGGCAAGCAAAGCCAGTTCTTCTACGCAATGGACTTTACCACCCTGCGCCGCAAGGGCCGCATGAGTTCCTCCCAACGGTTGTACCGCCACTTTCTTGATCAACTCTGCCGCCCAGACCCCAAGGGGGTAGAAAAGTCCATCTGCCGGCTCGCCGAGACGGTAGCCTCCCTGGCCATCCGTGGGCGCCGGGACCCGCTGTATCTCTGTAGTGACGATCACCCCGCCTATCCCCGGGGCTTGTATCGTAACCGTAGCCTCTCCCCTCTTATGGCCGAGGGGAAGGTGGTGCACCTGCATAGCAAGTCCACCAAAGAACCCGGGAAGGGCAACGCCATGTTTGCAGTTAACTACATGGATCGTCAGCTGCGCAAGGATATAGTCAACTATGTACGCCAGACGGTCAATGTGGCCAAAAATGTCAACTGCCTTCTGGAGCGGCTGAGTATCTACCGCATGCACCATAACTTTTTAAAGCCCTACCGGGAGAACAATCCCAAGAGCGGAATCACTCATGGCTCTTTAGCCGGCTGTAATATGCAGTGGATGAACAATCTCTTAGCCCGGCGTTTTGTACATCGTCCTTTCGCCTCTATGCTGCCCCTGGAGGCAGGGGAGAGGGTCATGTGGTTTCGGCGGTACAGAACGCCTCTGAAGTGGGGAGATGAGTATCTGCCGAAGTACGTCGCCTACAGCTGACCAAGGATGAGGGGGTTGTCTCATTCAGCCGAAAGGGAGCTTCCCCAGGGTAAATGAGGTAGATTTATTGCATCGATGTGAGTGTATTCATCAAAAATGCGCTAAGCTTCGGGACAGTCTAAAATAAAAAAAAGCCTGGCAACGACCTACTCTCCCACCTAAGGGCAGTACCATCGGCGCAGGAGGGCTTAACTTCCGTGTTCGGCATGGGAACGGGTGGGGCCCCTCCGCTATAGTCACCAGACT
>Ga0272441_10000889_pt1 | contig 65471 bp, 59 predicted proteins | sample SSMProp6N_FD_193582 | JGI IMG/M metagenome (GOLD analysis project Ga0272441, IMG submission 193582) | Marine sediment archaeal communities from Little Sippewissett salt marsh, Falmouth, MA, United States - SSM-Prop-6N | ecosystem: Environmental > Aquatic > Marine > Wetlands > Sediment ... | reverse complement strand
GAGGTCAGCGGGGGAGAGCGTGAGGCAGTCGATGATGGGTTGGCCGGAGATGGTTTTATATCGCAGTCCGACATCGACCAGCTGCTGAACGGGGCGTCAACGGGTGAATCGGGGTTGGGGCCGGAGGTCAGCGGGGGAGAGCGTGAGGCAGTCGATGATGGGTTGGCCGGAGATGGTTTTATATCGCAGTCCGACATCGACCAGCTGCTGAACGGGGCGTCAACGGGTGAATCGGGGTTGGGGCCGGAGGTCAGCGGGGGAGAGCGTAAGGCAGTCGATGATGAGCCGGAACCAGCGGAAGCGGAGCCGACAGACGCCGGTGATCCTGAAGACGATCTGGATCTGATTTCTCAGGAAGATATCGAACAATTGCTCAAAGGTGTGGCCGAATCTGAAGAATCGGAGTGGGATGAAGATATCGGCCTTGAGGTTGCAGATGCCGATCAAGATGATTCGGGGCTGATTACGCAGGGGGATATCGAACGGCTTTTAGAAACCGCAGGCGATTCGCCTGAAACAGAGAAAAATTACGAAGTCGAAGCTCTATCGTCTCCCGATTCGTCAGAAACTGCGCCGACGCTGGATGCTGTCGGAACAGGCATTGAAACGGTTGGTACGTCGGAACCGGCGGCTCCGGTTCCGGGAGTGACGGAGCCCTCCCGGGTTGAAGCGGAACCGTCTGTCGTTTCTGCAGCGGATGAGTCGGGAATGTTGGAACAGCCGGTCATATTGGAACCGGAAACCGCCGACGCAGAGGCGTTGCCGTATACGGAAAACACCGCTGTGGATCAACGGCCTTTGTCGGGACGTTATGGAAATGTTTTTCGAATAGCGGTATGTGCAGCCGGGGTGTGTATAGCGACGACGCTGGCAGGGATACTGATGAGTTATATAAAAACCGACCCGTCGACGCAATCTTCACAGCCGACAGCTGTTTATAAAGTTCCGGAAGCTCAAGCTCCAGGAGCTGAATCATCCTTACATCCGGAGGCAACCGCAGCGCCTTTGTTGCGTCTGGATCGATTCGTCATATTAGGACCGGCTTCAGCAACTGATGTGACAGGGATACGGGTCGATATGATTGTCGAGGTTCGCGAGGCGGCTGTTTTGAAAACACTGGCCCGGCAGAAACAATTGATTCGTCATTATATTTATACTATGTTAAATGACGTCCTGAGGTCCCCGGACGGTTCTGCGTTGAACAAAGCCCGGCTGGAGGCGGTCGTTCAACAGGAGCTGGACAGATTTTTTCCGCATGTCGGTGCGACGCATGTGGTGTTTGATACCTTTGATATAATCTGATCAACAACTTCGGCGTTTCAATCGTTTTTGATCTGACAGGAGTTGGAAGATGACCTCCATATCCGATCTCAATATCGTCGTTCAGCAAAGCAGCCGGGCGCAGGACATGCAACAAACGGGCAGACAGCCCCATGATGCGGCGCAGGCAACCGCCGCGCAGGTCGACAAAGAGGTCGATCAGAAGCGGACCACAGTGCGTCAATCGGATGAATCGGACACCATTCGTCCGGACAAGGACCGTTCCGGCAATCGAAAACACGCGAAAAAACGATCTGTGAAAAAACAAAAAAAAGCGCATGCCAAAACCAATGGAAACATTACCGGGACCATTATAGACACGATTGTATGACGGGAAAATCATGACGCCGATACATTACTGGGTTATTATTCAGTTATTCATCGATTTTTTTCTGGTTGTATTGATCTGGACGTTGCTGAAAAATATGAGGGAGCGACTGCGCAAAGACGCGGCCCGTGAAACCTCTCGGCACGTTATGGCAATGCTGGAACCGCTTTTGAAAGAAGCCGACGCCGTATCCTCAACGTTTGAAAAGCAGCTGAAAGAAAAAAACCGGTTGATTCATTCGTTGAATGAAAAACTCGACAGCCGGATCATCAGCCTGAATCTGCTGTTAAACCGGGCCCGTTCAAATTCTATGACCCCGGCGACCGATAATCAAAAAAATGTATATGATCAGCAGGAGTCCATCATCGCCCTTTATCAAAAGGGGGATGATGCGAGGACAATTGCCGATAAACTGTCCATGCCCAGAGGCGAGGTCGATCTGGTCCTGGATCTGAAGACCCGGTTTGAAGGGAAAGAACAGCTGATGGCCGTCGGCAGAGACGATGCGCAAGCGTAGGGGCGGCCCCCTGTGTCCGCCCATCGGCATAAAAGGCAAAAAAGGACTGAGTACCGAGGACTGAGGACTGAGTGAAACCCATCCCCTCCATCCTGATATCATCTTCAAACATCTTGCCCGAGCGCATCAGCGGCACCGGCGATCAACTTTCCCGTCTCAAACCCGATCAGGTGGTGGAGGCAACAGTTGTCAAACAGGTGTCAACCCGCCGAGCCCGGCTGATGCTTCAGGGAAAAACCGTCACGGCAAAAACCTTCACACCGCTCCAGGAAGGCGAGACCCTTCGCCTGCAGGTGAGCCGGGCCGGATCACAACCGGTGTTCAAACTGCTGGGGAAAACAGCCGGCGAACTTATCAGGGCATTTGCCCGCAGCTGGAATGCATCGGGTCGGGGCGGACCCTTTGATCTGCTTTTTAAAGACCTGAATGCGTTCAGGGCAGCCGGTACCGGGCAGGCCATCGAACAGGCCGAATCACGGTTGTCTCCGGTGCTTCAACTCTTGAAATCCGCCGCCCTTCGGCCCGGGCATATCGATGCAGACCATCTCAGGCAATGGGTGCAACGCAGCGGTTTGACGTGGGAACATCAACTGAAAAGCGCCGTGTTCGATCCGTCGTCGGTCGACCCTTCTAAAATGCAGCAGATGAGCGGCAGAGACCTGAAAGCCCTTTCCATGACACTGATGGAAACGCTGAAGGCGGATGACGCAGCTGTATTCCGTTTGCTGGGTGATTTTGTCGATGGGTTGCAGCACCTGCAGCTGATCAACCGGCACGGTATGGAACACCTCGGCCGACTGGTGCTGCCGTTGCCGTTCATGCAGGGCGATGAAACGCTGTTCGGGCAGATGCTCGTTGACGGGGGCGGCAATGAAAACCGGCAGAAAAGCGGTGAAAACCGGTGGGTCCGGGTGGCCCTGCTGCTGGAAATGACGCAGCTGGGTCATCTTCGTGCCGACGTATCTGTTCTGGACCGGGAAATCTCCGCCACCCTGACAGTCGGTAGTGAGGATACTCAGTCGTTTGTAAACCGGCATTTGTCGAAGTTCCGGGACAGCCTTCAACGGCACGGTTATCACGTGACGTCTCTGGGCTGCAACGTCCTTCCATCCGAACAACTGGCGGCGATGTCCCTGGTGGATCAGGTGATAACGTGTCCGGAAGGGCTTCTGAATATAGTGGTGTGAATGACCGGTTTGCTCGAAGGGCATCCAATGGAAAATTTCTGATGGCTGGCAAATCCAAACCTAAAAAGGCCGTGGCGCTTCGCTACCGGCCGCTTCAGGACGGTGCTCCGAAGGTGGTTGCCAAAGGCGGGGGCCGGGTGGCGGATAAGATCATCGCACTCGCCCGGAAACACGGTATTCCTGTCAAGGATGACCCGGACCTGGTGGAGGTTCTTTCGAAACTGGACATCGAAGCGGAAATCCCCGCTGAAGTGTATGTCGTGGTGGCTGAACTCCTGGCGTTTGTGTATTCCCTGAATAGGAAAAAAACACCGGGCTAGGCACTTTTTTCCAATTGAATAACGAATAAATGACACCGCTGTCATCTCTTTGACTTTTTTTTTATAATACGCAAAGGCGCCATTTTTTTACCGTTCAGATCCTTCAATCCCATCCTCTTCATCAATCCGATTATTAGAAATTCAAAAAAAATTTCACCCGGAAATCATAGATATTTAATATAATTATCAAAGTATTGCGCGTTTGAAAAAATGCCGCACTCAAAACCATTTCGAGTTAAGACGCTGAAAAGGACTTGAAATCTTTGCGCCTTTGCGCCTTTGCGCGAGAATATTCTTAAATTCAGCGTAACTGAATTAAGCATGGTTTTAAAGGCGTTCTTCAAGGCGATGACATTGTATGACGTTCGAACATGCCGGCCGACCGTCTGGCACCTTTATTGCATCCAAGAAAGTGAAAACGAATCAAAGGAGACCATAATGATCACCGATATGGCAGGGGCCGTTCAGGCCGGATTGAGGCAGGAACATAAAATGGAAACCATTTCCAACCATCTCGCCAATGTAAATACCGCGGGATTCAAGGCCGGTATCCTGACCTTTGACGAGATGCTCAGGGAGCGGATGACGCTGGATCTCAGTCAGGGAGATATCAATGCCACCGGCAATCCCCTGGATCTGGCCCTGGCAGACAAGGGATTTTTCAAGATCCAGACGCCTGCCGGCATCCGTTATACCCGAAACGGCAATTTCAGCCTGAACAGCGACCATAGGCTGGTGACGTCGGAGGGGTATGCCGTATTGGGAGACAACGGGCCGCTGATGATCGACGGGTCCGACATTTCCGTCAATGAACAGGGAGAAATCCGGGTGGACGGGGAAACAGCGGGAAATCTGGCCGTCGTGGATGTCAAGTATCCGGCAAAACTTCAAAAGGAAGGGGCGTCACATTTCCGATACACCGGACCGGCGGCCGAGGAAATTATTGTTCCTCAGCGCGTTTCCGTGCGTCAGGGCCATCTGGAACGCTCCAACGTCACAACGGTGGTGGAAATGGTCAAAATGATCGACGGCATGCGGACCTATGAATCGTATCAGAAGATGATACAGGCCATCGATGAGACCGATGCCAAAGCCGTCAATGAAGTGGGTAAACTGGGATAAGGGCCTCGGCCCCATGATAATATCGGAGGAAGCTTATGATCAGAGGACTGTGGACATCGGCAACCGGAATGGCCGCGCAACAGGCCAATATTGATGTCATATCGAATAACCTGGCAAACGTGAATACCACCGGCTTCAAGAAAAGCCGGATCAATTTTCAGGACCTGATGTACCAGACCCTTCAGCTGGCCGGTGCGACCGCCCCGGGCGGCGGCCAGGTGCCGGCCGGAATTCAGATCGGTATGGGCACCCGGATGTCGGGCGTTCAGAAAATATTTACCCAGGGCGATTACGTCCAGACCGGTAATGATCTGGATATGGCCATAGAGGGCGACGGCTTTTTCCGCGTGCTCAGCGGAGATGAAGAACTTTATACCCGTGCCGGCAATTTTACGCTGGACAGCGAGGGATACATCAGTACATCGGCCGGGGACCGGCTTCAGCCGGAAACCACCCTTCCGGAAGACGCCATTCTGATTTCCGTTCAGTCCAACGGTGAGCTGACCGCATACGGGGCCGACAACACGATATTGAGCACGGTGGAAATACCGCTCTATAAATTTATCAATCCCGCAGGCCTGGATGCGGTGGGCCGAAATCTGCTGCGACCGACCGAAGGCAGCGGTGAGGCCATAGAGGGGACGCCGGGAACCGAAGGGTTTGGTACCCTGACCAACCAGTCTCTGGAGATGTCCAATGTCAGCGTTGTGGACGAGATGGTGGCCATGATCGTGGGGCAGCGTGCGTATGAAGCCAATTCCAAAGCCATCCAGACCGCCGATACCATGCTGCAGCTGGCCAATAACGTAAAAAGGTAAGATAGGTGAGTGAGCGTAGCGAACGGGCGGTAAAATCAAAAGATTTAACAACGGGGGCGTCCGGATCAGAGGAATGCAGCGCATGGCAATGAAACCAACAGCACAACAGTTGAATCGGCACCTGCCCGCTAATGGTATTTTATGCCGCGGGATGATAACGGTTGTGCTGGTGTTGTTGCATGCGGTTTTGGTTCGGGCGACGATCGTTGCCCCCCCAACCGGCGATGCATCTCTGGGGATCACCGTTCGATCCGAGGCTCAGGCGCTCGGTGATCTGATATTGCTGAAAGATCTGGCCGTGATTTCGACGACGGATTCCCGGCTCAAGTCCCGGATCGGGGATATCGCATTCGGTGGAGCGCCAAAACCCGGCAGGGAAAAGCGGTTGTCCGGCCGGCGCATCGCGTCCCGGTTAAAGGCGGAAAAATGGATTCCGGACTCGGCCGTTATCCGGTTGCCGGCCCAGGTGCTTGTTTCCAGGGCATGGCAGCAAGTGTCACGGGAAAGTCTGCAGCGGTTGTTTCAGGATTATGTGGCGTCAAAGGTTCGGTCCGGAGAATTTGAGGTGCGTAAGTTCAAGGTGCGTGGAGACCTGAAACTGCCGACGGGCCGCCTGCAACTGGCCGTATCCTCTCCGGCCCGCAACAATCTGTGCGGGTCCGTGCGGGTCCGTATTACGGCAAGGGTCGACGGGCGTAAATGCGGGCGGATCACCCTGTCCGGATGGGTGGACCGGTATGAACAAGTCGTGTGTGCAAGCCGCCCCATTCCCCGGCACGCCGTGTTGAGTGAAACGGATATCGCCCTGCAGCGAATCAATCTGTCCAAAGCGCCGACTAACCTGATTGTTCACATCAATGACGCGGTCGGAAGCCGGATCAAACAACGATTGGACACCGGTGCCTGCCTGCGTACCAATATGCTGGAGATTCCCCCGCTGGTCCGTAAGGGGGACCGCGTGAAACTGGTGGCCCGAGGCGGGCACCTGGCTGTCAGCACCGTCGGTATCGCCCGGAAAAACGGGGCAAAAGACGACCAGATTCCAGTGGAAAACATAACATCCGGCAAAACCGTGACGGGCCGGGTGATCAATGAATCCACCGTTGAGGTGCTGTTTTAAGGAGGATGGAAATTGAATTGTAAAGATGCCGCATATGGATGGATCATGATTCTGGCCCTGTTCGGTCTGAGCGTGGCCGGATGCGCGACAGCTCCGAAAAAAACCCCTGCGATAGTCCCGGACGCCGGTACCGTTCAGGTCCGGTCGGCGTCTCAGATACCCGGTGTGCCCATGGCGGAAAGCGTTCAGCCGGTCGAGGGGTCTCTGTGGACGGACTCGGCACGGATGCTGTTTGTTGACAAACGCGCGCGTCGCGTGGGCGATACGGTCATCGTGGATATCATCGAAAATACCTCCTCCAGCATGGATGCCAATACCACGGCCGGCCGGTCTTCGAGCATTGATGCGGCGGCCGGTAATCTGCTGGGCTATATGCGGGCGCTGGAGGCCAAAAACCGAAATTTGAACCGGGACCAGAGCGGCAGCCTGACCAACAGGTTGCTCAGCGCCACGATGAACAATGAATTCAAGGGGACCGGCTCCAGCGATCGAAGCGGTCAGGTGACGGCATCCATTGGCGCCACAGTAGCCCGGGTCCTGCCCAACGGCAATCTGGTTCTGGTCGGCAAGCGGGAAATGAAGGTCAACAATGAACTTCAGCTCATCACGGTGGCCGGGATCGCCCGGCCCCGGGATATCGGTTCGGACAACCGGATCAAATCGGTGTATCTGGCTGATTCCCGCATCGAATATTTCGGCAAAGGCGTGCTGGCCGACAAACAGCAACCCGGCTGGATGACCCGGATTTTGGACCATGTCTGGCCGTTTTAAAAACAAGGCCTGAGTACTGAGGACTAGGGACTGAGTGCAGGGGCAGCACCAAGTGTATGCCAATTAACCAAGGACCGGGTTCCATGTGTAAAGGCAGACCTCCGTGTCTGCCCTTCGACAAAAGCCACAAATTACGGAAATCAAAATAACCAATCTGTTAACCCAGACAAGGTGTCCATATGAAAAAACAACTTATCCTGATTGCCGCCGTTATCTTCTGTCTTGTCGCGAACGCTCATGCGGCCCGGATCAAGGACATGGCCGCGATCCAGGGCATTCGTACCAACCAGCTGGTCGGATACGGCCTGGTCGTGGGTCTGAACGGCACCGGGGATAAATCCGGTACGGAATTTACCCTCCAGTCCCTGGTCAACATGATGGAACGAATGGGCGTTCTGGTGGACAAGGACGATGTGAAGGTCAAAAACGTGGCGGCCGTGATGGTTACGGCCCACATGCGCCCCTTTGCCCGGATCGGCAGCCGGATGGACGTGATGGTGTCGTCGATCGGTGACGCCAAGAGCCTGGTGGGCGGGACCCTGCTGATGACCCCGCTCAAAGGCGTGGACGGAAATACCTATGCACTGGCGCAGGGTGCCGTGTCCGTGGGTGGCGTAGGGGCCGGCGGTGCAGCGGGCACTGTGACCAAAAATCATCTGCTGGTGGCCCGGATCGCCCGGGGCGCCACTGTCGAACGCGAGATTCCGGTGACGCTCAACGGCAAGACCGAATTGACGTTGAACCTGCATGAACCCGATTTTACGACCGCTCGTCGAATGACCGAGGCGATCAATGCCCGACTCGGGGCCGAAACCGTCAGGGCGCTGGATTCCGGAACGCTTCGTCTGCACGTTCCCGATCATTTCCGGCAGGATGTGGCAACATTTATCGCGACCATCGAGTCGCTGGACGTCAACCCTGATACAGTGGCCCGCATCGTGGTCAACGAAAAAACCGGCACCGTGGTCATCGGGGAAAACGTCCGGATTTCCACGATCGCTCTGTCGCACGGCAACCTGAGCATCGTGGTGAATGAAACTCCACAGGTATCTCAGCCGGAGCCGTTTGCAGAAGGTGAAACCGTCGTGGTTCCCCGGACCGACATTGAAATCAACGAACAGGACAACCGCCTGATTCTGGTTCACGGCGGCTCCACCATCGGAGAGCTGGTCCGTGCTCTCAATGCCGTCGGAGTGACGCCCAGGGACCTGATCAGCATCTTCCAGAGCATCAAGGCGGCCGGGGCACTGCAGGCCGAGCTGGACATCATATAGCGGAAAGGGGAGGCGATGACGGTTTCAACCATACATTCCATAAGTCCGCCGGAGACCGGGTCTGAGGCCGATCTAAAGGACCGCAAACTTCGAAAGGCCTGTGGTGATTTCGAAGCCGTATTTGTCGGCTACCTGATGAAATCCATGCGCCAGACCCTGCCGGGCGACGCCCTGTTTGACTCGGGAATCGAAAAAGACATCTATGAATCCATGTACGATCAGCAGATTGCGGAAGAATCGGCCAAAGGAAAAGGACTGGGGATCGGAGACGCCCTGTATCGGCAGCTCAAAGGCGTGAAGTTAAAGTAATCGGCGGTTTCGGCCGATATAATATCAAGGGGCCGACAGGCTGCAAAAGGAGTAATACCATGGATAGTTTCGTATCCGAAATTGAACGCATGCTTCATGAAAAGATTTTTCTGTATCGGGAGATGCAGGGATTGTTGAAAGAAGAGTCTCAGACCCTGATGGACTCCGATCTGGACCGGCTGTGGCAGCTGTCCGAAAAAAAACAGGCGCAGACTGCCCGAATCAATCAGGTGCGCCGGCAGTTGCTCGATGCGGCGTCAACGGCCGGTATCGATCACGGAATGAGCGCAAAATCGTTCAAAATTTCCGGGCTGATGCGTCAAATGCCGGGGGATGTCGCCCGGCGGCTGAATTCGGCGGTAGTGACCGTCAACCAGCTGAAAGATGAAATTCAACATCTCGCACGGCAGAACATGGAGTTTATTCAACAGTATCTGAGCGTGCTGGATGATCTGTTCGGCATTATCACGTCGGCGGCCGAACCCCGTCCGGGGTATGGGAAAATGATCGGGCCGTCCTCGAAAAACCGGATGAATATACTGCTTCACAAAGAGGTATAGCGATGTCGGGTATCAACGCCGTTTTGTCCATTGCCAAATGTGCTATTTTTGCGCAGCAGACCGGTCTCAACATTACGGGCAACAACATTGCCAACGTGAGTACCGAGGGATACAGCCGTCAGAGCGTGTTGTATCAGTCCAACCAGGCCGTACTGGGTGAGGCCGGGGTGTTTGTCGGCAACGGCGTTCATGTGGAGGAAGTTCAGCGCAGCTGTGATCAGCTGCTTGAAAAACGATTGATGGGGCAGAAGTCCACTCTGGCCGCCTGCGAGGAAAGCGCGCAGTATCTGAACATCATGGAAGGGCTGTTGAACGAAAATTCGGAAACCGGCATCAGCACCATGATGAGTGAGTTCTGGAATGCCTGGCACGATCTGTCCAACAACCCGGGCGGCAGTTCCGAACGCATCAGCCTGTATGAGCAGACAGTGCGATTTTCCGATGGACTGAACACGTTGTCCTATGAGTTGAATCAGATCCGCAACGATCTGACATCGGAGCTGGAAAACTCCGTGACCCGGATCAATGAACTGTCAGCGCAGGTTGCAGCGGTCAACAATGAGATCATGGGCATGCAGTCGTCGGCAGAGCCGAACGATCAGAAGGATCTCCGCAACAGCCTGATCGTGCAACTTGCGGAATTGGTTGACATCAATTCATTTGAACAACCGGACGGGTCCGTTACGGTGACGGCCGCCGGCGGTTACGCCCTGGTCAACGGTACGAGCGCCAATACGGTGCAGGTGACATCCAACCGGGTCCTGTGGGGGGACCCCAAGGGGGGCAATGTGGATATCACCGATAGAATATCCGGCGGTAAAATCGGGGGCTGGCTGGAGGTGCGGGATGAAATTCTGCCCAAATATCAGGCAGAATTTGATGCGACGACAAAGGAAATGATATGGGCCGTCAATTATCAGCACAGCCAGGGGGCGGGTCTGGAATTTTTTTCGCAGCCCCTGACCGGAACCTATGCCGTGGATGCAAGCGGGCGGCTGGACAGCCTGCCGTTCGGGGACCGCATCGATTATACAGCCGATTTTGGCATGTGGGTTCAAAACGGCGCACAAGCTCCGGTCAAACTGTCCATGGATATGGATATTTCCACGGCGCAGATCGGCAATTGGACCGGACAGGCAGATGACGCGGGCGGGGCTCCCTATACCTACCGATTTACCGTGACCGAAGGGGGAACGGTGGATACGGAGCCGGTGAACGAGAATCCACAAATTCATTGGGAAAAAATCAACAGCAGCGGGGAAGTAATCAAAGACGATACGATTGCAGATGTAAACGCGGGTACCTTGAGAATCGATGATGCCTCGAATCCCGGCACAGCCGGAATTGCATTTGATATCGGAGCCGGTGATCTGGTTGCCGGAAACACATTTACTTTAAATACGGACGCCGCCGGCAAACCAGACCCCCTTGAAATGTCTGTATCCGGCACGGCAAACAGTGTGTCCGATACCTATCGGTTCAAAGTGGTTTCAGATACCGCGACACTGGGAACCGGAACGCTAACCCTTGAATGGGTTTCCGAACATGCGTCGGGCACCATTACGCTGCAGGATTCGGACAGCTATCCGGTACAGGTCGATGTTGACGGTATGACGTTGGAATTTACGGAAGGGACCGTGTGGAAAGGCGATTGCTTTACGATTGATACCGATGCTTACGGGAACCCCTCGCCGCCGGGTCGGCCTTCCGACTGGCACTGGACCCTGGATTCATTTACGCAGGCGTTCAATGCACAGACCGCCTCGGCCGGACTGGGCATCAGCGCCGAGGTGACCTCTTCCCGGACTTTTTCACTGGTGCCCGCTGCCGGTGTCGGTTTTGCCTTTGGCGATGATCTGACCGAAGCCCCCGGCCTTGCGGCGGCGCTGGGTATCAACACATTTTTTGACGGGTTCGATGCCGTGACCATGGGCGTTAACAGCGTGCTGGAGAACAACGCCTTTATAGCGGCGGCCAAAATCGACGTTCATACGGGGACCTTTGGCTCCGGAGACAACCGAAACGCCCTGGCCGTTGCCGACGTGCAATATGCCTCGCTGAGCATGACCCAGTGGACCTTTCGCCGGCAGGGCGCCGATACATCAAAGCTGTCAAACGCTACGCTGGAAGATTTTTACCGGGGCATGGTCGGCACCCTGGGCATCAAATCCTCCAATGTGTCCCGGGCCAGGGATTTTGCGGAAACTCTGGCCAGCCAGATTCAGCAACAGCGCGACGGGATCTCCGGAGTTTCGCTGGATGAAGAGCTGATCAACATGATCAAATTCCAGCAGGCCTATTCGGCCGCCGCCAAGCTGTTGTCAGTGGCCGATGAGATGATGACGGCGCTGGTGAATTCGAAATAGAGCGGTGGAACAGTAGGCAGTAGGCGGTAAGCAGTCGGCAGAGGGGAGTAAGGAATAGGCGCAGCAGGACGCAGGGGGGGGAAAGCTGTTAGCTGATGGCTGAGGGGGGAATCCACCGTGACGGCCATTCGGACATTGAACGAGGTATAGCGAAAAGAACGGAAAACCGGGATTCAAAGAGAGTCGGGATTTAATGTTCGTTCATCATTTCACCAGACTCTTGACTCACGACTCAAGAGCGTTTCACCCATAAGGAGTCCCAACCAGGGAGGCAAAGTGACATGCGCGTAACCCAGAAAATGATTTTTGATTCGAATCAATATCGTTTGAACAATTTGACAAACGATCTGCTGGACGTATCGACCGTACTATCGACCGGCAAGCGCATCAACTCCCTGTCCGATGATCCGATCGGTCTGACTCAGGTGCTTGACATCAATTCGGCCCTGTCCAACATCGATCAGCTGGAGCGAAATATCGCCACGGGGCGGACCTGGCTCAACAGCGAAGAATCAGCCTTGAACAGCGTCGATAATCTGATCACCGATGCCAAGGTCCTGTCGCTGTCCATGGCCAATGACACGGTTAACGCCGCAGACCGGGAGGCCGCCGTCGAACGGGTCGATGCGATTCTGGCGCAGGTGCTGGATCTGGCAAATACCAGCGTCAACGGACAGTACGTCTTTGCCGGCACGGCGACCGACACGACACCGTTTGCATTCGACGATGCCGGTAATCCGGATTTTGTCACTTATGAAGGCAATCAGAGCCGGTTTGCCGTCAAAACCGGCAAGGATTCCAACGTTAATATCAGCCATGACGGCTATAAGGTATTTGGCGCCGATACGGTCACGATTGATGCCTCCAACAATAAAATCGATTTCAATGAGGTAGTCGCCGGCCCTCCGGATACGGTGACGACGCTGACGGTCGAAATTCCGGCCGGCACATACACGGCCGACGAACTGGCCGAACATGTCGAGACGGTCATGAGGAACGCTTCGACGGTAAATTCCGTGGTGTATGACGTCTCGTATGATGAGTCAAACCGAACGTTTTCCATCGCCGATGACGGCACACTGGCGGAACTTCAGCTTCTCTGGGAAAGCGGTCCGTCGACCGGAAAGAACATGGCGTCCGTGCTGGGATTTTCGGATGCCGGAGATGCCGGCGGTGCGTCATCTTACCGCAGTGAAAGCGGAACCCAGTGGGGCCTGTTCAAGACACTGATCGATCTTAAAGACCACCTGCTGTCAAACGACGTGGACGGTCTGGAAAATTCGATCGCCGAACTGGACCAGTACGGCGAGCAGATCAATACCGTGATATCGGAAATCGGAGCCAAAGGGGTTCAGCTGGACATGAAGGAAAGCGTGATCGCCGATCTGGAAATCAGCTATCAGGCCAAACGCTCACAGATCGAAGACGCCGACCTGGTCAGCGCCATATCCGATCTCCAGGCAAAGGAATACGCCTACCAGGCGGCCCTGGCCTCCACCTCTACGGTCATGCAGCTCAGCCTGCTGGATTACATGTGACAGTCCTTGAGTCGTGAGTCGGTGAGTCGGTAGTGGGGGTAAATTTATATTTTGGAGAATTGTCGTGGGGTTGATAAAGCGGTTTGAAGACATCAAGGCGTGGCAGAGAGCCAGAGAATTTACCCGGTTGCTTTATACCGCTACATCGGTCCGGCCGTTTCGGGTCGATGTTGATTTCAGAAAGCAGATGCGACGTGCATCGGTATCCATAATGGCCAACATCGCCGAAGGATTCGGCAGACATTCGGATAGAGAATTTGCTAATTTTTTAAATATTGCCCGAGGATCGGCACTGGAGGTCCAGTCTCATTTATATGTTGCATTGGACTTGAATTACCTTTCCAGGGAACAATTTGATGAATTCTATCAAATTGCCGATGAAATATCTCGGATGATATTCACGCTGCAAAACTATTTGAGGAAACAGTCGAGAGTCAAGTACAGTCGAGAGTCGAGAGTCATGGGAAAGACGAAATCAGAACTGCCAGCTGGCTGATAATTAACGATGAACATTAGCCCCCAAGACTCAAGACTCATGACTGTAAAGGAAAGACATGCTTGTTCTTACTAGAAAAACCGGCGAGAAGATCGCCATAGGTGATGACATCACCATCAGCATCGTGGAGATCGGCCGGGGCAAGGTGCGGATCGGGATCGATGCACCGTCTCAGGTCTCGGTCCTGCGGCACGAAGTCTATGAGCGCATCCAGCAGGAAAACATCCGGGCCGCCCATGCGACGCCCACGGACCTGATGGAAGCGGCCACATACTGGAAACGGAAGGAAAAAGAGGAAACCGATGATCACCATTGAAAACACACAATTCGGGACGGTTCAGGTCGAAGAGGATAAGATGATCACCATGCCCTCAGGCATCCCGGGGTTTCCCGGCAAAAAACGATTCGTGATTCTGGAGCGCGAAGACACCCAGCCATTTTATCTGTATCAGTGCGTGGACGATCCGGCGCTATCCTTTGTGATCATGAATCCATATCTGTTCAAACCCGATTATTCGGTGAATCTGAAGCCGGTGCGCAAGGAAATGGCGTGGAACCGTAACGGTGCGGAACAGATCAAGGTGTATGTGATCGTCAATACCTCAGGGGGAGGGCCGAACAAAATGACCGCCAATCTGATCGGGCCGCTGGTAATCAACACCGGGCGGCGGGAGGCGCTTCAGATAGTGATTCCCAACAGCCCGTATTCACATCGGCATCCCGTCTTTCAACCCTCATCTCGGTAGCGGTACCGGTATGAATCGGAGAGCCCCTTTGCGTCATCCCGCATACGACAGCCAATAATGGATAACCGGCGCCTATACTGTTTCGTCGAATAAGATACCGATCATTTCTTCGAGTCGGGCCGCCAGATCCAGAATTTTTTCAGCCGGAATTTCCCGGATGAGCGTTTCACTGTCCTTGTCCATGACCCGGATCATGGTGCGGCCGGTGGGCTCATGCGTGGAAAAATTCAGGCCGATGTTGTGCATCCGGTTGAAGTCCTGCTCCAGTTCGGCCAGAAATTCTTCCGAAACCAGAGCGTCCTCTCGGGCCTGTTTTTCGGCGGTGCCCGAATCGGCCTGATTCATAACGTCTGCTTCCGGTTTTTGGACGCCCGCATACTGCGGTGAAGCCGCGGGAGCCGTGACCGGTGCCGACGTAACGGATTCCGTTTTGGGAATCGCGACACTGCCGTGAATGGCTTCAAACATGATATACCCCTTTTATGGTAACGGGTTTGGTTTCTTTTTTGGGTAATCCAAGTAACTGTTTTTAATTTATATTAATGCTTTCAGGTGCTGTCCCGGAGGCCCATGCATCCAGTTTGCTCATGGCCGCCTCATACGTTTTTTGGCAAATATCGGGTAACATACCCCCCAACGCCTCCCGGGCCATGTTAAATCCTTTTGAGACAGCGGCCCTGACAGCCTCCAATCCGGCGGGATCGTTTCCGGCAGCTGAAACGGCAAATTCCACAATACGATCGGCGGTTTGCTCAACCCCCCAGAAGCCGTCTTCGGCGATCAATGCCCGGGCTTCGGACCGGGCGGCGTCATCGATCTCGACAGACGTTTCTCCGCTGAAGGCCTCGTCAAAGGTGACGCCCTGGCGGGTCAGCAGGTTCACGACCAGCTGCCTCAGGGCGGTTATCGGCGCTTTTCCCGCTGATCGATATACCGCTGCGGAACCGGTGGAGGCCGTGTTCCCGTCGTTTGAGTTCAGGCTTACGTGATATGCCTCTGGTTGCGCACCCCCGGAAGACTTTTTTGGAGAAGAGGGACTTCCCGTAACATCATATGCAGATCTGATATTTTCACAAACCGGCTGAATCAAGATGGGTCCTTTCAACGGTTGCCATAGGCCTTATTCAATTTTTGTCTGTTGCCCTGAATGCGGAGTTTTCCGGCGATGTGATCCCGTGCCTGTGTCATCATTTCCTGAACTTCGTAAACGGTCTGCCTGACTTTTTCGACGGTTTCGAGCATGTCTGGGTCCCGGCAGTCTCCGGCCTGCCGGAGTTCGGTCATGGTGCGCTGGTGTATCTCTGCCAGTCTCGGCAGGTCGTCCATAGTTTCGTTTTCCAGAGCTTCCCTGACCTGCCGGGTAATGGCCATCAGTCGGTCGTACAGGGCGGCATGGGCCTCAGACGGCAAAGGACATCCTCCTTCCGGCCGGATCGGCTTCGCGATTCGACGCCATGGGTTTGTGTGTTGCGGCAACGGCGTTTTCAAAGCCTTCCTTTAATTCGGTCAGCAGGGTTTTGACCTCTTCAAGAGCCGAAATGTCATTCCGGATATTGGCAACGGTCAGCCGCTGTGTCATATATGCGTAAAGCCCGGAAAGGTTTTCAGCCAGGCTGCCGCCGGCTTCCCGGTCCAACGCGCAGTCAAGCTCGGTCAGAATGGCCAGAATTCGGGAAATACTTTCCCCCCGCATCTTGGGGCTTTTTTCTTCAATGCCTCTGCGGGCAAAGCAGGCCGATGTCAGCGCACCGTTAAAGAGTCTCAAAAGCAGTTTTCCTTTGTCCTCCTCCGTGCCGCTGACCAGTACTTTTTTATACGCTTTGTATCCTGCTGCCGTCATCAACTCAACTCCTTCCTTTTACGTCCGTGCGCCGGTATGCCGTTCATTCCGGCTTCATCATTATCATTTATTTGATACATAGCTGTTAAAATTCTGCATGGCCACGATCTGCTGACTCAGATAATCCCCGGTCGTCTGGTACTCGGCAAGAAGAACTTCCAGTGCGTTGAACTGGGCGCGGGTGCGTACCTCCCATGCGTCAATCCGCATCTGAACGCGTTCGACCTGGTCTTCAATGTCGTCGATGCTGTTCTGGATGCCGTCCGTTCTGGCGGCAAGGGTTCCCTCATCGGAATCAAGGACCGCATCCAGGGCGTCTGTGAGGCGCACGGCAAATCCTTCGGATCCGTCTGTAGAGCGGGTGAAAAACTCGATCAGATCATCAAATTCATCATCGAGCGCGCTCTCAAGTGTTGCGGAATCGATCTCCAGGCGGTCTTCGTCATTGACTGAAATGCCGAGATCCGACAGCCGTTCGAATGAATCAATACCGGTGACCGTTCCGGTGACCAGTGTGTCGAGCTGGTTGCGGATACCGTTGGTGGTGGCATCCCCCATGAGGACGCCTCCGGATTCTGATGCCGCGTTATAGCCCTGATAAGTTTCAAAAAAGTCCAGCACCTCGTTGTATGCGGTTACAAACGCGGTGATGGCGGACGTGACCGGCGCGGTGTTTCGGCTGACCGTAAGGGTCGTCTGGTTGTCGGGCGCGGCCGGTGCGGATTCAAGCGTCATGGTGACTCCTTCGATGACATCGTCGATCACGTTGGTCGCACGGTGGATATCGGCCACACCGTCCACCGTGATGACGGCGTCGGCGGCGCTCTGGGTGTTTGACAGGTTCTCGGTAACCCCCGGGTCGAACACCAGTCGGGACAGGCCGTTCGTATCGGTGTCGACGGCGTCGCCCGTGTCGGTGACCGTCAGGGTGATCACATGGTCCGCCCCGGTCTCATCGGCCGTCAGCGTGAGGAAATAGTCGGTGCCGTCAAAGATGACCGCGGCCTGAACTCCGGCGTCTGCGTCATTGATGGCTTGGGCCACATCGTCAATGGTGTCGGTGGCCGACACCTCGATATCCGTAGCCGTTGCGCTTCCCACCTTGAGGTGGAGGGTGCCTTCCCCCACTGCCTCGCTGTCGGAAAAAGCCGTGCTCGTAAGCTTGTTCGCCTTGGCCAGTTGCTGGATCGTGATGTCGTATGACCCGGTTGCGGCATTTTCATCGGCGGATACGGTAAACAGGTCGGTATCTCCGGACACAGCGGAAAAGCTTGTCATGTCGCTTGCGGCATCCAGGCCTTCCGCGGCGGAGTTGAGGCTGTTCAGAACGCTCCGAAGGCTTCCGTAGGCGGTCAGTTCCACCTGATACGCCGCCTCCTCCTGTTGAAGCTGAACAATGGGTTCCTGCTGCACTCCCAGGAGCTGATCGATGATACTGTTGGTATCCAGACTGGATATAAGGCCTCCGACAGAGATGGACATTTCGGCTTCCTCCTTGATGATGGGGGGATGTTCGCCCCGTTTTCATGTCCTTTACTGATACTATCGGCACTTTACTAAAAAACTTGAGCGTTTGAAATGAAATTGTTGAGTAAAAAAAAAGTCGTGAGTCGTGAGTCGAGGGTCAAAATAACTGCATGGTGTATAAATGAAATTTTTGCCGCGGATTTACGCGGATCAGCGCGGATATGTTTCACCGCCCGCTTCGCTTGAGGCGCAGAGATAGAACCGGTTTTTCTGCTCTGTGTTCTCTGCGCCTCGAGTGAACGCAGCGAACGGGCGGTAAATCCGGAAAACAAAAAAAGAACCCCCGCTTCCCGGTGAAGGCTCCGGCACGCCGGGTCGACACCTGAGTGGAAACGGGGGGTTCGGGTTTTAAACGATCATTTACTTTTCAGCTACCAGCTTACAGCCAACAGCTAATCTATTGCAGCAGGCTCAGCACCGCCTGCGGCAGCTGGTTGGCCTGGGCCAGCATGGCCACGCCGGCCTGCTGCAGGATCTGGGCCTTGGTCATGGCCGCGGTTTCTGCCGCAAAGTCTGCATCCAGAATCCGGGACTGGGCGGCGGAGATGTTTTCCGAGACGCTCTGCAGATTCGCGATGGTGGATTCGAACCGGTTCTGGATGGCACCCAGATCGCCACGGGTCACATCAATTTGTGATAATGCAGCGGTAGCAATCTCGATGGCCTCATTAGCACCTTCGCGTGTAGTAATGTCAATTTCGTTTACCGACGAAAGATCACTTACACTCGCAGCGTTAGCCGAACCAGTAAAGAGCGAGGAATTGCCTCCAACAGCCGAAGTCCCAGCCACACTGGAAGAAATTTGGAATTCATCACTGGCAGAGAACTTGACCGTTCCACCGATTACTGTTGAGTCCTGTCCATCGAGTGTATATCCACCATCATAAAGCTTTACGGCCGAACCAGAACCACCGGTTACATCCATCGACTGCACAGTGCTTCCTGATACCGTGGTCGTAGTTGAGGCGCTATGAGCAAACTCTGCAATTTTGATGTCATACCCGCTGCTGTTAGACAGGGTGATTGTACTCGTATCACTCCCAAGCTCTGCACTGATGCCGGTGGTACCCGTCTCTTCGTTGATTGCGTTGACTAACGAGGTTAGATCATCAGATTTTACAGTGGCGCTGATACTGACAGCACTGCTGTTCTGCCCAAATAGATTGAAACTGATCGTACCATCGGCAGTAAGGCCGCCCAACGTTGCTTCAGTAGTAGCTGTCGCCGTAATTCCGGTACTGGAAGATACGGCATTCACAGCGCTTGCGATGCCTCTTGCATCAAGATCACCTCCTATTGTAGCCGTATCAGTTCCATCCGGCCCAACAAGTGTCAGGATCTGCGAAGCTACCGAGTTGCCGTAATTTGCAAGATTATTTGTATTGTCAGTGACATCCTGGATAGCGATATTACTGGCGTCAGCCGTGTTGGCGGTATCAGCGGCAACATCAAAATAAGAGGTCGCCTGCGCTTCATCAGATTCAATGGTGTAGCCTTCGGCAAGGAAAACCTCCATTTTACCGGAGGTTACAACCGTATCGGCCGAATCGGTGCCAGAGAAGCCTACACTAGTTGCAGAGCCATCAGTTCCTGTGACGTTACCGGTGAGGGTGGTATTTCCAGTCCCTGTGGCAACCACATCGAAATCATCGCCAGTGGCATTCGTAAAGGTGATTTCATTACCGCTTCGTGTAATTGTCATGGCGGCCTTGACAGCATCAGTTGCGGCATTATAGGCAGCTTCGATTGCATCGGCTGACGCAGCGGCGTCCACGCCTGAATCTGCAGATAGAGAAACGGTAAGTGTCTGACCATCGGTCGTGATTGTCAATGAGGCATCATCAGCGTGGTCGGTTTTCGCAACCGAATCCAGCGTTATCTGTGAATAAGCACTGGTGGTGACACCATCAATGGCGGCCAATGATGCTGCGGTGGTTTCAATAGTGTCGTTAAGCGTTGTGTCGACCGATCCAACCGTTGAACCATCAGAATCCTTGACAGTTATCGTCTGAGCTGCAATGGCATTGCTGTCGCCATTTACAGCCAAGCCGATGTCATCTCCATCAGTGGTGTGCTGGGTATTACGGGTTGCCACTTCAATGCCGTATGTAGCATTGCCATATATGGTGTCATTGGTTGAGACACTGTTGTTACCCAGTCCTGTTGCGGTCATATCCTCAATTGATAACGAAATCGTCTCGTTGGCTTCGGAACCAATATGGAATGTAGCGCTACTCAATGAGCCGTCAAGTAAATTTCGGCCATTAAATGTGGTAGTTTCAGCGATTCTTGTTAATTCTGCCTTCAGCTGATTTACCTCTGCCTGCAGGGATGATCGGTCGGACGCGCTGTTGGTATCGTTCGCTGATTGAATAGCCAGTTCACGTATCCGTTGTAGAATATTAGTACTTTCCTGCAGAGCGCCTTCAGCAGTCTGAGACATGGAAATCGCGTCGTTGGCATTTCGAGCTGCCTGATTCAGACCGCGGACCTGTGAGCTCATGCGATTGGAGATGGCTAGACCTGCGGCATCGTCTTTGGCGCTGTTGATGCGAAGACCGGATGAAAGACGCTTGAGAGACCCCTCCAGACTGTTCTGTGATTTTCCCAAGTTTGTTTGTGCATTTAATGATGCGATATTGGTGTTAATAGATAATGTCATAAGTTTTATTCCTCCATGAATTAAATTGGTTGCGGGCGTCACTGCCCTGTGGGTTTTACTTTTGAAAAATGAGTTATCGAACCGCGTTCACTGTAGAATTCAGATAATTTAAGTGGTGTCACCTCCTCTTGCGGTTATGGGTTCAGATCATTTTTTACTGATTTCAGAGATAACATCGGCAGGTGGAAGGAAAAACTTTAGAAAAAAAGTCGAAGGCCGTGAGTTAACTTAACGGTATTTCGAAGTATAGGGGCATGACGGGCTGTTTTTTTGTCTCATGCAAAGGCGCGAAGGCGCAAAGGGGCCTGGGTTGCGCAACGGCTTCAGGTGAAAAAGCCGGCCGCGGATTTGCGCGGATAAATGCGGATTGGGATGCATATGCCGCCGCCTGAATGACTTGCCGGCATGGAGTGCTGTATATAATGGTGATATGTTTTTTGATGATCTCGTAAAACGTATTCGATTATCTTTTTTCGTCCATTCCCGCACAGGCGGGAATCCGGTATGTAACGGTCTTATGGACTTCCGTCTGCGCGGGAGTTATGGGATTTTGGCTTTTTTACGGATTCATCTTTTTAAAGGACGTATTCACGGATGCGTGCGGAGTTTGGCGCATGATCGTTAATATCGTTTTGGTGCCCCCAGCCCTCGCGGAGGGCGGCATACGGTAGCCTCGGGCGCAAGCCCGTGGGACGGGAATTAAAATATCCCTGATCTCAAGGGATTGGCGGCCAACGGTCTATGACAGTTTGACATTCAGCGCCATGTTAATTCTTTATCTAAATGTTCCGGGGAACAGACAATAATACCTTTTTTTATCTCATAAGGTTCATCTACAGGTGCAATAACCCGAGCCGATTCAGGCTCCATGTGATCGACCAGTTCATGAAATCCTCGTGAGGGCTTTGGCGCTTTTGAAAGCTTGCACTCAAAAAGCCGATATCGTCCGTCCCGCTCCAGGACCAGATCTATTTCAGCCCCGTTGGAGGTGCGCAGAAAAGACGGTCTCCACCGATCATGCTGAACTATGATATTTTCAATAATAAAGCCTTCCCAGGATGCACCTGCAACAGGATTGCCCAAGAGATAATCATACGTTTCAATTCCGAGAAGGGCGTGAAGAATGCCGGTATCGCGCAAATAGACCTTGGGAGATTTAATCAATCTCTTTTTAAGGTTGGTTTCGGCCGGCGGCAGCATGCGAACCATATAGGTCTGCTCCAGAATGGCAAGATATTTTTTCAGGGTAGGAATGGAAATGTCAGCTGCTGCTGCTAATTTGTGGTAGTTTACCGTTTGCCCGTGATAGTGGGTCAACAACAGCCATAAACGTTCAATCACCGGAATCGGAATATTAAACCCCAGGCCGGGAATGTCACGTTCCATGAACGTTCTGATAAAATCGAGGCGCCAGTCAAAACTGTCTGGATCATTATCCGCAAGAAGGCTTTCAGGAAAGCCGCCCCGAAGCCAGAGATCTGACCACGACCAGACGTCGGCAACCTCTTTAAGCATAAATGGTGTAAGATCGGTATAGGATATACGGCCGGCAAGAGACTCGGTGGACTGCTTTATAAGGTCACGGGAGGCTGAACCTAAAATTAAAAACCGTCCGGCCCTGCGATCTTTATCTATTTCCGAGCGAAGTACGGAAAAAAAATCAGGCATGAGTTGAATCTCGTCAAGGCAGATAAGCCTGTTGCGGTAACGATCAAAAAAAAGCTCAGGTTCGATCAGTTTGTTACGATCAACCCGATCCTGCAGATCAAGGTAGACGGATGGGATACTTTCAAGCAATATTTTGGCGGTTGTTGATTTTCCGCATTGTCGAGGCCCGAGAATGGCTACGGCTGGAGAGCGGGTCAGCGCTCTGCGCAATTTTTCTTCGATAGCCCTTTGGATATAACCATGCATATAGATAATTTCCATTTATGAATTACATGAATAATATCAGCCCCGTGTACAGTTTGTCAAGCTTCCATGAAAGCGTCCCGGTAACAGATTCCCTCACAATTCGCTGGCAGACATCAACATCCGGAGGAAAACCGGTTCGATCCGGTTGCCGTTCATCATTGCATCGGGAGGATTCCCACGGAAAACGCTTAAGGCTGCGCCCTTCGGCCTCTGATCTCGGTTTCCTGACACCCCATCCCTTCACAGCACGGTTTTCAAAAATTGGCCGGTGTACGACGCCGGATTCCGGGTCAGTTCTTCCGGGGTGCCGGCGCCGACCACCGTGCCGCCGGCATCGCCGCCTTCAGGGCCGAGATCGATGAGGTAATCCGCGGATTTGACGATGTCCAGGTTGTGTTCGATGATAATGACCGTGTTGCCCCGGTCCACCAGCTGGTTCAGCACGCTCAGCAGCCGGGAAATGTCATCGAAGTGAAGGCCGGTGGTCGGTTCGTCCAGAATATAAAGGGTGTTGCCCGTGGCTTTTTTGCTCAGCTCCCGGGCCAGCTTGACCCGCTGGGCTTCGCCGCCGGACAGGGTGGTGCCCGGCTGGCCGAGGCGGACATATCCCAGCCCCACATCGACCAGGGTGTCGAGTTTGGTGCGGATGGCCGGTACGTTGCCGAACAGGGAAAGCCCCTGGTTGACGGTCATGTTCAGCACCTCGTCGATGTTGTACCCCTTGTACCGGATTTCCAGGGTCTCCCGGTTGTAGCGCTTGCCGTTGCACACATCGCAGGTCACAAAGACGTCGGGCAGAAAATGCATTTCAATTTTGATGATGCCGTCCCCGCCGCAGGCCTCACACCGCCCGCCCTTGATGTTGAAGCTGAAGCGTCCCGGCCGGTAGCCGCGCAGCCGCGCTTCCGGGGTTTTCGAAAACAGGTCCCGGATGTGGGTAAAGACCCCGGTATAGGTTCCGGGATTGGACCGGGGCGTTTTGCCGATGGGCGACTGGTCGATGTGAATGACCTTGTCGACGTGCTCGATGCCCGTGATGCCCGTATGGGCACCGGACGATATCCGGGCACGGTTCAGGTGCTGGGCCAGCACCGGATACAGGGTCTCGAGCACCAGGGTGGATTTTCCGGACCCGGACACACCGGTCACGCAGATCAGGCAGCCCAGGGGAAACGCCGCTGAAATCTGTTTGAGATTGTTTTCAGAGGCCCCTTCGATGATGATTTTTTTACCGGAGCCTGTCCGGCGGGTGTTTGGAACCGGGATGCACTTGCGGCCGGACAGGTACCGGCCGGTCAGAGATGTGTCATCTTTTATCAAACGGTCGGGCGGGCCGGAAAACACCACGTCTCCGCCGTGAACGCCGGCCCCCGGGCCCATATCCACCACAAAGTCCGAGGTCAGGATCGTTTCGGCATCATGCTCTACCACCACGACCGTGTTGCCCAGGTCCCGCATGGCCGTCAGGGTCTCGAGCAGTCGCTGATTGTCTCTCTGGTGCAAACCGATGCTGGGTTCGTCCAGCACGTACAGCACGCCGGTCAACTTGGACCCGATCTGGGTCGCCAGACGGATGCGCTGGCTTTCTCCGCCGGAAAGCGTATCGGCCGACCGGTCCAGCGTCAGATAAGTCAGCCCCACATGCCGTAAGAATCCCAGGCGTTCGCTGATTTCCTTCAGTATCCGGCGGGCGATCTCCCGGTTTTTGCCGGACAGGACCAGGCTTTCAAAAAACAGGCACGCGTTTTCGATGGTCAGGGCCGTGACCTGCGATATCGTCAAGCCTCCGACCGTGACATGCCGGGCAATTTCATTGAGGCGGGTCCCCCCGCATTTCGGACAGGGGCGGCAGCTCATGTACCGCCGGATTTCTTCACGGGATTTAGGGGTGTCTGCTTCTTCAAATTGCCGCCGTAATTTCGGGATCAGGCCCTCAAACGGTTTTTCATAGGTAATGCGCCGCTGGTTCTGCTCCGAGTAAAACAAAATCGGTTCATCTCCCGATCCGTACAGCAGGGCCTGTTTGAAGTGGTCCGGCAGCTCTTTATAAGGCGTGTAAATATCCACATGGTAATGGGCGGTCAGTGAATCCATAAATTCGAAAAACTGGACTGAACCACGCTCGGCCCACGGCAGCACCGCTCCTTCCCTCAGAGACAGTTCGGGATTGGGAACGATTCGATGCGGGTCAAATTCGGTGATGGACCCCAGACCGTCGCAGTGGGGGCAGGCCCCCTGCGGAGAATTGAACGAAAATGCCGCCGGTGTCAGCGGCGCAAAGCGCGTGCCGCAGGTCGTGCAGCCCGGTTTTTCACTGAACCGCAGGGGCTCGCCGTCGACAACGTGGATTTCCACCACCCCGTCAGACAGTTTCAGGGCCAGTTCCATGGAGTCGGCCAATCGGTTCCGGATGCGGTCCCTGATTACCAGACGGTCCAGTACCACGTCGATATGATGCGCCCGGCGGGGGGGCAGGGCGCCGACGGTTTCAATATCCAGAATGTCGCCGTCGATCCGTACCCGGGCAAAGCCCTCCTTTTTCAGGCGTTTGAAAAGTTGGGCATGGGTTCCTTTTTCACCGGTGACCACCGGTGACAGGATCATGATTTTTGTTTTTTCAGCCAGGGCCATGACCTGATCGACCATCTGGTCGATGCTCTGCGAGGCAATCGGCCGGCCGCATATCGGGCAGTGCGGAATGCCGGTTCGGGCATACAGGAGCCGGAGGTAATCGTAAATTTCCGTGATGGTGCCGAGGGTGGACCGGGGGTTGTGACCGGCGGTTTTCTGTTCGATCGCAATGGCCGGTGAGAGTCCTTCGATCAGGTCCACATCCGGTTTTTCCATGCGTTCGAGAAACTGGCGCGCATAGGCGGACAGGGATTCGACATACCGGCGCCGGCCTTCGGCGTACAGCGTGTCAAAGGCCAGAGTGGACTTGCCCGAACCGGACAGGCCGGTAATGACCACCAGTTTGTTCCGGGGGATATCGATATCGATATTTTTCAGATTGTGATGTCTGGCACCACGGATAATGATATTTTCAGAATGCATGATGAATGGCTTTGTTTCTTACGCGTTTATCGCATGAACCGCCTGGTGGACCGCCATGCGGACGGCTGCCATCAGGCTTCCCGGATCCGCCAGTCCTTTTCCGGCAATGTCGTATGCGGTGCCGTGGTCCACCGACGTGCGGATGACCGGCAGCCCCAGCGTTGTGTTCACGCCGTCGGTAAAATGCAACATCTTGAACGGAATCAGCCCCTGATCGTGGTACATGGACACGACGGCATCATAACGGCCGTTTGCCGCATGATAAAAAACGGTGTCGGGCGGATGCGGGCCGGTGACCTCCAGGTTTTCCCGAAGCGCCCGGTCGATGGCCGGCTCGATAAGCGTTTTTTCCTCGTCACCGAACATGCCGCCTTCTCCGGCATGCGGGTTCAGCGCGGCCACGGCAATACGGGGCCGGGGCATTCCGAACCGTCGACTGAGCGCATCCGACGTGATCCGGATCGTGTCCAGCACGGCCTCCGGAGTGATCTGCCCGGGCACCTGTCTCAGGGCCGTGTGAATGGTAACCAGAACCACCCGGAGTTTGTCTCCGGCAAGCATCATGGCGTATTTTGCCGTATGGGTTTTTTCCGCCAGCAGTTCCGTATGCCCGTTGTAATGATATCCGGCGTCTTCCATGGCCTTTTTGTTGATCGGGCACGTGACAATGGCCGCAATGTCCCCTCTGAGCGCCATATCGACGGCCGTGGTGATGTAGCGGACCATGGCTTTGCCGGTTTCGACGGTCGGTCGGCCCCAGTGGAGGGTATTCGGATCCAGGGAGGAAAGATTCAGTATATTGATGATGCCGGGGGCACCGGAGCCGGCGGAAGTATCCTCAATCGTCCGGATCTGAACAGGGCGCTTCAAACGCCGGGCAACGGCCGCCAGCCAGGCTGCGTCGCCCAGAACCAGCGGCGTGCATACGGTATATAAAGTGTCGTCAGCCAGGGCTGACAGTATGATCTCCGGACCGACACCCACCGGATCGCCCATGGTAATGCCGATAACAGGCCGTTTGTCTTTCATAATCGTTTTCCTCTGCCCCTGATATATCGAAAGGTCCTTTTTTTTGATTTATAAATTCTGAATATATCATATACGACCGGTGTTGTCAGCACGGGCGGAAATATTAAGGGTCGTGGAATTCATCCATTCCGCGTCCCTTAATCTGATTGGATTTATTTGCTATTCAGGCCATATATCGTGAAATGATTGCATCATTCGCAAAATTCTAAATAGTTAAAGTGTGTTAGAGAAATATGGGCTTTGAAATAAAGGAATTAAGAGAAAATAAAAGAATATAAGAGAATAAAAGAGATTGGCGAAAAAACATAAGTTACTCAAAATAGTGGATGTATTTAAAATATTTGAAGAAAATTAAGACCCCTGTAAAGGTTGTGATTAAGAGTGGTTATAGGTTCTTGTGAATTGAATTCAATAAAAAACAGCATGTTAATTAAAATCAGGTTTCTATTTGATAATAAAGCGTCAGTTCCGATTATTCGGATTGACTTATGCGTCAATTTTCAATAATCAAAGTCATCGTTTGAGATCATTGTGCGAATTAATCATACAAATAATGAAAAAATGCGTGATCTTCCAGGGAATTTTAATAAATTTTGCTGAAATCTTAACATGCTTTCTCGCTATTTGCTTGTTCATTTCTTCATGCCTTTTTAGCTTTTTGGGTCAAAGCCGGTTGATTTCAACCGACGGCAGTCTGTAAGAAACACCTTTAAATTCAAAGTAATAGGCGTTGGTAAGGGGATTGTGTTGTTTTTTGACATGGTCAGTTGGATTTTATGTGCTTTTTTTATTGAATATAACTAAATAAAATCAAAAGAAATCATCAATGAAATCCGTTTGGAACAGCATTAAATCCGATATAAAAAAGCAGGTTCCCGAGCACATTTACAGCATGTGGATTGATCCTCTGGAACTCAAAGCGATTGAAGATAACCGGATAACGCTTTCGACCCCCAATTTTTTTTCCAGAAAACGGGTACTGGATCACTACGGGGCCCTGATTGAATCCATCGCCGGCCAGTTGACGGAAAACAAAGTCAACAAGCTGGTCGTGAATGTGGCCGGCAGTGACACCCGGCGGCCGGTAACCCGATCGGGTTCAACCACACCCAGCCTGAATCTTCAGATACCGTTGCCGAATATGGTGCCGCAGGCCCGAAACGGGCGGATGCTGCGTAAGGACTTTACCTTTGACAACTTTGTGGTCAGCGGTAATAATAATTTTGCGTATTCGGCGGCCATGTCGTTGGCGTCTCAGCAATATTCCGGGCAGAGTTCCCTGTTTTTGCTTTCTAAAACAGGAATGGGTAAAAGCCATCTTTCACAGGCCATCGGCCATCATATATTGTCTCAACACCCGTCTGAACGGGTTTTTTATATTACCCTGGAGGATTTTACCAATGAGATGATTCAGTCCTTCCGGACTGACAGCATCTCGGATTTCAAGGAAAAATACCGAAAACGCTGTGATGTGCTGCTCCTGGAGGATGTTCAGTTTTTGACCGGCAAGGAACGAACCCAGATCGAACTGGCGTTGATTCTGGATTATCTGTTTGATGCCGACAAAAAAATCATTTTCAGCAGCTGCTACCTTCCGGGGGAAATTCCCAAAATGATCGATCAGCTCAGGTCCCGCCTTTCCAGCAGCCTTGTATCGAAAATTGAACCGCCGGACTTCAGGGCGCGAATGAAGATACTTCAGCAGAAATCAAAAGCCCGCGAACTGCCGGTGTCCTCCGATATTCTTGAATTTCTGGCCGGTGAGTTGTCCGATGATGTGCGTCAGCTGGAAAGCGGACTCAACAATGTATTCCAAAAGGCGTCGTTGATGAACCGGCGCATTGATCTCGATCTGGCCCAGAGCGTTGTGGACAGTATGGTCCAGACGAAAAAACGAATTACCATCGAAGTCATAAAAAAAATGGTCTCCAGGGAATACGGAATTTCGATGGAAGAGATGGTGTCCCGGTCACGCAAACAGAGCATTGTCAAACCCCGGCAGGTAGCCATTTATCTGTCCCGGAAGTTTACAGATCAGCCCCTTCAGGCCATCGGCAGAAATTTCAATCGGTATCATGCCACCGCCCTGCATTCCATCAATGCGGTTGAGCGCAATATCAAACAGGACGGTCAGGTCCGCCAACAGGTCAAGTTCCTGAGTGAAAAGCTGGAAACCGGCCGGTTCTGATGCAACGGTACCATAGTGACCGCATTTAACCTTTACAGTCCTGCCCCCATTGCATTAGTATGTTGTTTGACCCTTCGGTTTTTTTGCCCTGTCGGTTCCGTTTTGCATTTTTTACGCGCTTGATCACGCTGAAATGAATGATCCGGAAAGAGGCCATGTCCTTAGAAAAAGCCATATATCGACAGCTTGAACGTATTGCAGGGAAGGAAAATTGTTCCGGGGCTCAGGAAGACCGGGTATGCTATTCCTTTGATGGTACGGCGAGGACCTGCCTGCCCGATGCCGTGGTGTTCCCCGGCAGCGCCCTGGAAATTTCCGATATTCTGGCACTGGCCAACGATAAAAAAATTCCCGTCATCCCCAGAGGCGCAGGCTCCGGGATGACCGGAGGATCGCTGCCGGTTCACGGCGGAATCGTGCTGGTACTGTCCCGTCTGAACCGGATTCTTCAGATTGACGGGGACAACCTGATCGCTCACGTGGAGCCGGGGGTGGTGACCGGACGCTTTCATCGAAGCGTCGAAGCGAAGGGTCTGTTTTATCCTCCGGATCCCTCCAGTTCCGACATTTCCACCCTGGGCGGAAATGTTGCTGAATGCGCGGGAGGCCCTCATGCCGTCAAGTACGGGGTGACCCGGGACTATGTGCTGGGGCTTGAAGTAGTGCTTCCGACGGGCGAAATCATTACCACCGGGGTGCAGACCGCCAAGGGAGTGGTGGGCTATGATATGACCCGGTTGTTTACCGGTTCCGAGGGAACCCTGGGGGTTATCACCCGTATGACGCTTCGCCTGCTTCCGCTGCCGCAGGCGGTTCGGACCATGACCGCCGTATTTGATAAGATGGACATCGCCGCTGAAACGGTATCCGAAATTATCCGGCGCGGTATCATTCCGCGGACCATTGAATATATGGACAACGCGTCGATTCGGTGCGTCGAAGCATATATCCATATCGGTCTGCCGGTGGATGCCGGCGCGTTGCTGATTATCGAAGTGGACGGAAAAGAGGCTGAAGTGGATCGGGATATCCTGACGCTCGAGCAGTTGTGCCGTTCTCAGGGGGCCGTTTCGGTTCAAACGGCGAAAACTCCCGGGGAGGCCGCCACATTGTGGAAAGCCCGCAAATCCATTTCACCGGCGCTGTTTCGGTATGCACCGGACAAGATCAACGAAGATATTGTGGTGCCCCGAAACCGTTTGCCCGACATGGTCCGGCAAATCGATCAGTTGCGGGAGGAAACCGGGTTGACCATGGTCAGTTTTGGCCATGCCGGTGACGGAAACATTCATTTCAACATCATGCTCGACAAGCACGATCCCGCTGAGCTGAAAAAAGCTGAAGCGGCGGTTGACAGGGTGTTTGATTATACGATCGAGCTGGGGGGGACGATATCCGGAGAACATGGGATCGGCATAACGAAATCGGCTTACATATCCAAGGAAATCGGGTGGGTCGAGATCAATCTCATGAAAAAAATCAAACGTACGTTTGATCCGAATAATATTTTAAATCCGGGAAAAATATTCCCGGATTAATTGTGTCTGCAGGAAAAGGGGCACGCCGTCGGAAAGCGGTTTTAAAATATTACTGTAATTTAAAAACCATGGAGTCCGTGGCGATCAGATCCTCGAGAAGATCCATGCGCAGATTCTGCTCCCGTTCGATCGCACAACGAAGTTTCAGTGCGCAGTACTTTCGGCAGATGGGATCTTCCATGCTGAAGTTTCCAAAGCACCCGATGTGATCATCCTTATCATCAATTTCTATTTCCCTGACTTCAATTTCTTTTTTCATTCATTACCCTTCGCTGGTAATGATGGAAGCTCGAGACCGTAAGGCTTCAGTATTTGGTGCCGGTCAGGTTCCCGCAGTATGTAACCTCCATCATGATATATTCAGTTGAGTTCATATTTTTAAAATACGATTGTTATAAGACTTTGTTTTTATCTGTCAACCTTATTGTGGAGCATTTTCGTAAAATGGCCTGATGCCGGGTGATAAAATGCTTCAATTCGATACCTCCGGAGAATGAATCATCGACTGGATTTTTTCGATCAGTTCCGTCAAGGTGCATTCATCGTTGGCTGAAACCGGAATACCGTTCAGCCGTCGGATGCGTTCCTGAAGCGTTGACCGATCGACCCGGTCCTGTTTGTTGAGAACCCGGATTTGAGGAATGTGCGTCAACTCTAAATCCCACAGAATGGTCTCCACCGATTCGATCTGGTCCTCATGCAGGGGATTGGCGATGTCGATTACATGAAGCAGCAGATCGGCGTTGTTCAGTTCCTCCAGCGTCGCCCGAAACGCCACCATCAACTCTTTGGGAAGATTTTTGATGAATCCCACCGTATCGGTAATGATTACCTCGATATCCCGAGGAAATTTCAAACGGCGGCTGGTGGGGTCCAGCGTGGCAAACAGGCGGTTTTCCGCTGGTACCCGGCTGTGGGTCAGTGTGTTAAGCAGGGTCGATTTCCCTGCATTGGTGTAACCGATGATGGAGATGACCGGAACTTCCCGTTTGCTTCGAAGCGATTTTTGCTGCTTGCGTCGGGATTTGACCTGCTCCAGGGCTTTTTCAAGTCGTCCGATACGTTCCCGAACGCGGCGGCGGTTGATCTCCAGTCTGGTTTCCCCCGGCCCGCGGCCCCCGATACCGCCGGTCAGCCGGGACATGGCGGTGTTCTTTGTTATCAGCCGGGGCAGCAGGTATTTCAGCTGGGCCAGTTCGACCTGGAGCTTGCCTTCCCGGGTCTGTGCCCGCTGGGCGAAAATATCGAGAATCAGCTGGGTACGATCGATGACCTTCAGGTCGATGACGTCCGTTATCGATCGAATCTGGGAGGGATTGAGTTCCTGATCGAATACGATCATGGTGACGGCTTTCTGCAGCGCATGGATGGCCAGGTCCTGTAGTTTCCCGAACCCCAGCAGATACTTTGAATCCGCCTTGCGTCGCTGCTGCAGTACGGTGCCGATGACATCCATTCCGCTGGAGATTGCCAGCTGTTCCAATTCATTCAGTGAATCCATTGCTTCACGCCTGGGACCGGTGGAAACGCCGACCAGCAGGACACGCTCCCGGCCGGGCACGGCCTCATGCAGTGCCGGTATCTGGGCCAGTTCATTTTCCAGTGCCTGAATGCGTTCAAGACAATCGATGTCCAGCTGGGCCGGTCTGAGGGGTTCAAGGATACGGTAGGCCGCCTTTTCGGAAACGTCCGGCAGAAGGTGGGCGATATGAATTTTTTCGGGCAATCCGTCTTCGGTCACCGTGACGGCCGTCATCATATCCAGCCGAAGCAGGGCCAGATCGGTCAAATCATCGTGGGTCAACGGTTCGCGGCCCGGATGGGTGTGTACACACCGGATGCCTTTCAATCGGGCAGGTGCCGCACGGTATTCATTCGTATGGGGAATGACGATTTTATGATGGTCACCGACCAGCACGTGTGTGATTTTTCCGGATCGGTTGATCAGCAATCCAATCTGGCGGCCCAGTTCCCTTGACAGACGCGCCAGATCACGACTCAGTTCGGGCGTGACGACAAATTCGGGCGGGATACGGCGACGGTACAGGTTTTCAAGTCTGCGAATCTGGTTGGGCTTCAGGCCGGTTATGTTACCGTAAAGGCGTTTCATGCTGAACCGCATGATATCGTTTTTTGGGGATAGTGTCTATTGGTTAATTCGGGGGGCTGTGAAAAAAACAAAATCCACCGGTCTGTTCGGCTTCGGCGTTGCGTTAACAATAAACTCTACATGTGATCCGGGGTGCCGGGATCCGATGCCAGAGATTCAAACCGGGTGTAGCTGTGCAGAAATGCCAGATGGGCGGTGCCGATGGGGCCGTTTCGCTGTTTGGCAATAATGATCTCAGCTTTTCCCCTGTTGGGGTTGTCCTCGCTTTTGTTATACACTTCGTCCCGGTAAATAAACATCACGATGTCGGCATCCTGCTCCAGAGCGCCGGATTCTCTGAGGTCTGAGAGCTGCGGGCGTTTGTCGCTGCGTTCTTCCAGTTTTCGGTTCAGCTGGGACAGCGCGATGACCGGCACATTGATTTCTTTGGCCAGGGCTTTCAGCGATCTTGAAATTTCCGATACCTCAAGGTCTCGTCTTTCTGCGGAATTTCTTCCCTGCATCAGCTGCACATAGTCGATGATTACCAGCCCGAGGTCTTTTTCCATCTTCAGCCGCCGGGATTTTGCACGAATCTCGATGGCCGAAAGATCGGGAGAATCATCGATAAAGATCGGTGCTTCCGTCAGGTTGCTGGCCGCGTCGGACAGTTTCCTCCAGTCATCCTGACTTAAAAATCCGCTTCGCACCCGGGAAGAGTCGATCCGGGCTTCGGAGCACAGCAATCGCATGGACAGCTGTTCCTTGGACATTTCCAGAGAAAATACGGCAGTGGGAACATTGGCTTCTATGGCCGCATTACGGGCAATATTGAGGGCAAAGGCCGTCTTTCCCATACTGGGACGGGCGGCCAGAATGATCAGATCGGAATTCTGGAGTCCCGAGGTCAGGTTGTCCAGCTGGCGGAATCCCGAGGGGACCCCGGTCACGAGGGCCTTATTTCCCTGACGTTCTTCCAGGGTATCGATGTTGGATTCGATGATTTTACCGATCGGGTAAAATGCCGGTTTGATTTTATTCTGGGATATTTCAAATATGGCGGTTTCGGCAAAATCGAGTACGTCGTCCACGTCGCCGCTGTTTTCCAGACAATGGCGGGTGATCTGATGGGATTTTTCCATCAGCCGGCGCAGACACGCTTTATCATGGATGATTCTGGCGTAGTGCGGTGCATTTACGGCCAGTGGGATGCTGTCCAGCAGAGACGCCAGATAGGTGGCGCCGCCGACGGTTTCCAGATGGTTTTTTTCCCGAAGCAGATTGGTCAGTGTCACCAGGTCGACGGGCTCGTTTTTTGAAAAAAGATCAATCACCGCGGAAAAAATTTTTTGGTGAGCGGTTTTGTAAAAATCTTCGGGAGACAGTATTTCGACGATATCCAGCAACGAACTGTTGTCGATCAGAATGGAACTGAAAATGGACTGTTCGGCTTCGAGGCTCTGGGGCGGAATCGTCTGAGAATCCGGGTTTTTCGAGTGGTCGTTTTTGCGTATGGACATGTTGCGCTCACCCACATCAGGGGTATTCAGGTGCCCGGAAGATAATATCCCCGGAGCACCTGATAATTACTTGTATTTATTCCGGAACAACTTCTACAGTGATTTCCGGTTCAACACCCTGATACACCCGGATCGGCACTTTGTGGACACCGATCTGTTTGATGGGATCGGCCAGCAATACCATTTTTTTGTCCACTTCGATTCCGAGCGACGAGAGCGCGTCCATGATCTCGCGAACGGTAATGGAACCGTACAACCGATCCTCATCACTGACTTTGGCAGCGATTTTGCACTCGACGCCCTCGAGTTTTCCGGCCATTTCCTCAGCCATTTCACGTTCCCTTGCGATTTGAAGGTCGAGTTTGGCTTTCTGCTGCGCGAGTACGTTCCTGTTTTGATCGGTTGCCACCAGGGCTTTGTTCTGAGGCAGCAGATAGTTTCGGGCATACCCGTCGGCTACGGTGACCTCACTGCCGATGATGCCGAGAGACTCTATCGTTTCTGTCAAGATAACTTTCATTTATATATCCTCCGCTATCGAACCGACTTTAACCCGAATGCGGTATGAAATTTTCGGTCCATCAGGTTTCCCTGCCGTCATGCAGATGGAGCGTATCGCGTCGGGTCATATACGGGTCAGTTATATTTATGTAGTTGAATTTTCCTGAAGTTCAGCCATATGTCGAAAAAACCCAATCCAATCACGAGGAACAGGGCGATTTGTTCAAATATGATCAAGCTGTAGAGCAGGGCCCTGAGAATTCGGGGAAAGCGTTTTTTTTCAAAATAAAAAGAGACGATGGCGATCCCGCCAAGAAAATAAATCGCCGTGAGAATGATAAGTCCGTTCAGACCGATTATCTTCATGGCGTTCAAAGGCAGGAGCATCGATACGCCGCAGCCTATCACGCCCCAAACCATCCAATCCGGCGCTTTCCACAGGGTCAGCAAGCCGAATTCAGGCACGACAATGTTCCTGGATTTGAAAAAAGGGCGAACCAGCAGCAGGTTCGTCCAGGAAATCATGATCGTGGAAGTAATGCACAGCGCAGGGATGATTCTGACCAGCGTGTATCCAATGGCATCCCGGGAGTTCGAAATCATGTGAAGATTTTCTTCGGACATTCCCATGCTCCGATAAAGCTCCAATGTCAGATCGAGGTTTTTGGATACATATACCGTGATCAGTTCTACGATTCCTGCCTGGAACGCTTGAGTGAATACCCACATGCCGATCAAACCCGTGAACATCGTAATGCCGCAGGCATAACCAATGGTTTTTTCGATCGGCAGGTTGAGTTCAAGCAGGTCGCCCAGAACAAATCCGAGCAGGAGAAGTTCAAAATAAAACAATAAATCCAAGGTCAGCGTTCCCGCGACGACGCCCATGAGCAAAAGCGCGGCCATGGGTACCGCGACAGCAGTCGATCGTCCCAGCCGAATCCGGTAGTACAGAACCGGCAACGGCGTCAGCAGGGAACAGAAAAACCCCAGGATCGGCATCAGCATGGAAACGGCAAAAATAGCCAGTATTACAGCCGTTCCATTAATGATTGCCTTGATGGTCTGCCCTGTATCAGTTTGGGGCACTCTTGTCTTCTCCTTTGAGCCGGCCTGCTGCGAAGCGATGCATCAGCCTTGAGGCGTGAACGGCCCCACAAACGGCAACAGTGCGATATTCCGGGCCCGTTTGATGGCCAGCGTCAACGCACGCTGATGTTTGGCACAGGTGCCCGATATACGTCTGGGAATTATTTTGCCTCGTTCCGTAATAAAATATTTGAGCGTTTTTGTATCTTTGTAATCTATTTCCAGTTTGGAGTCGGCGCAAAAGCGGCAGACTTTTCTCCGGTGATACACTCTTCGTCTTTTTTTCCGGTTTGTCGGTCTTGATGAACCTCTTGCGGATCTTGATCTTGGGGCTGCCATATTTAGTCCTCCTGTTTTTCCGTAGTGTCGGTTTGCTGAGACGGTTCTTCTCCGGTTTCTGCCTCTACCGCTTCGGGGGCAGGTTCCTGTGTTTCAGGCTCTTGTGCCGTCGGGTCGGTTTCAGGTGCTTCGACCGGTTGTTGTTCAGTTTCCGCCCTGGCGATTTCTTCCTTTAATTTTTCAACATCGACATCTTCGGCCTGCAACACCGTCATGAATTTTAACACACGGTCATCAATTCGGAAAAACCGTTCCATCTCATCGACCAGAGGACCGTTTCCGCAATAATCCAGCAGGGTGTAATACCCTCGGCTTCTTTTTTTGACGTTATAGGCCAGTTTCCGGATTCCCCATTCGTCGGTTTTAACCAGAAAACCGCCCAGATCGTCGATTAAGCCTTTGACACGCTCAACGACTGGACCTCGACTTTCATCGGTAAGGTCGGGATCCATAATGAAAATGGTTTCGTATCTTCTCATGCAACCTCCTTGTGGCTGTCAGGCCCCGGTGCATTTCAAACCGGAGCAAGGATTGTAAACAGCGCTCATCCCGGTGATCCAATGAACGCTATTAGAGTCCATACCTTTCAATAAACGTTTCCTGCTGATGTATGGACCCTGTATGAAGTTTACCAACTTATAAATTTATTAATCTACCAACAATCTATTTTACATGTCAATTATATTTTATTTCAAATGAAATATGGCCCGCCGCCGCGTAATTCAAAATCAAAGCTTTCAAAAAGTGGAGGCGGTTTCGGGAACAAAAAAAGGGGCAGCCCGAAGAGGCCATCCCCTTGTATATTCTGGTGGGCCGTGAAGGAATCGAACCTTCAACCTACTGATTAAGAGTCAGGTGCTCTGCCTAGTTGAGCTAACGGCCCGTACGGTTGCAAATACGTTCGTATCTGCTTGAAGAACAAAAATCAACATATCCAAAGTTGAAGTTTTTGTCAATTTTTTTTCGATTGAAAAATAAAAAAAATGCGTTTGCCGCAACTGCCCGGATACGCGGGATCCGGAGAGTTGGTCCTGCAGGAATCAACCGGCCCGGTCATCCCGTTTTCGTCGTTTCATATGTTTTCTTTCCTTTTTCCAGTCCGCGTCTTTTTGTTTTTTGTACGGTCGGGATGACGGTTTGCAGGGTGTGAAATCCGGGCCCAAAATAAAACTTCCGGGCAGGGGCGGGTGGTCGGGACCCCGGTCTTTGTCCGGCTTTTTCCCAAGAGGTTCGGGCTTTGGCAGAGGCGGTCCGGTAAAACAATCGGAGGCTATGAATTCAGCCAGAAAGAGGTTCTCGGCGCTTTGGTCAAACCGGGTGCCCTGCCGGATGCATTTGGCAGCCTGGACCGTGAGCAGGACCGGTTGCGGATCGAAGCGTCGGCCGATTCTCAGCGCCATGGATTTGTCGGTGGTCAGTACCACGTGAGGTTTGCCGCCAAGAGGTAATATGCCGTTTTGAAGCACAACCGGGTAGGCCTTTCTCCGGACACAGGTATATAAAAGTTTGGGAAGCTGATCGGTCGTTACCGGCGGTCGTAAATGCTCGCGGTCCACGGCCCGAATCCGGTCATCCGATATGGCTACGGGTGGATGGGGCATTGTCAGGACAATTTCGTTGATGTGCGAGCGTCGGACATGCCGGTAGCCGTCTTCTTCCGACAGTGATTTCAGGAGTTCTCTGATACCGACATAACCGTGTTCATCCGGAACCAGACCAAATTCCGAGGGGCTTCGCCCCAGTACATACGCAAGAAATTTTGCCAGTTGTTTGACGGTCTGTGCGCGGCCCATGAATGATATTCCTGTCGCAATGGATTTTTAAAGGTTAAGGGCCCCGGAAAAAATAAATTCGAATGAAATTTATTCCTTCAGCGCCCCTGACCCGGTCAGGGAAAACCGTAAGAACCGGCTTGACCCTGAAAAGGTCGTCTGATAGTTTTATGAACTATACTAAATGTCATGATCTGGTTCAATATCAATGAAAGGATTTACAACGATGAAACGTGAAACATCCGAGCAGCTGTATCGTAAAGCAATGGGAGTGATTCCCGGCGGGGTGAACAGCCCCGTGCGCGCCTGCAAATCCGTGGGGGAAAAACCGATTTTCATCGATCGGGCACAGGGCTGCCTGATTTATGATGCGGACGGAAACCGCTATATTGATTATATCGGCTCATGGGGTCCGATGATTCTGGGGCATCGGCATCCCGCGGTTATGGAGTTTTTGGAAACGGCGCTTCGGCGGGGCACTAGTTTCGGGGCACCGATGGATCTTGAAATCGAGCTGGCGGAAATGGTCATCGACGCCGTTCCGTCGGTGGAAATGGTACGAATGGTCAATTCCGGCACAGAGGCCACCATGAGTGCCATCCGGCTGGCCCGCGGGTTTACGGGCCGGGATACGATCATAAAATTTGACGGCTGTTATCACGGTCATTCCGATACCCTCCTGGTGGAGGCAGGGTCCGGAGTGGCTACCCTGGAAATACCGGGCAGCCCCGGCGTGCCGGCGTCAGTTGTGAAACACACCCTGTCGATTCCCTATAACGATATCGAATGCTTTCGGGCGGTGATGGCCGAAAAAGGCGATCAGATCGCCTGTGTTATCGTAGAGCCGGTTGCGGGCAACATGGGGCTCGTAGCGCCGGTCGAAGGATTTCTGGAAACGCTTCGGGAACTGACGGAAAAACACGGCAGTATCCTGATAATTGACGAAGTGATGACCGGATTCAGGGTCGCTCTGGGCGGCGCCCAGTCACTTTACGGCATTACCCCGGACCTGACCACCATGGGCAAGATCATCGGCGGCGGCCTGCCGGTCGGCGCTTACGGTGGGCGACGCGACATCATGGAGCATATCGCGCCCCAGGGACCGGTGTACCAGGCTGGGACTCTTTCCGGAAATCCGCTGGCCATGGCTGCCGGCATTGCAACACTCAGGCAGCTGAAGACACCGGGGTTCTACGAAACCCTGGATAAAAAAGCCGATACGCTGTTGACCGGGCTGAAAGCAGCGGCGGAAACTGCGGGGATACCGGTCCGAACCGCCCGTGTCGGGTCCATGATGGGCATGTACTTTACGGGTACGGACGTAGAAAATTTCGAGGATGCCAGAACCAGTAATCTGGAACGGTTTGCGGCCTATTATGCGGGGATGCTGGAAAAAGGCGTATATCTGGCACCGTCTCAGTTCGAGGCAATGTTTATCTCTCAGGCGCATGAAGACGAGCATATTCAGGAAACGATCGCCGCTGCCGAAGACGTGATGGCGGCACTGTAAGAGCGAATTCCACAGGGTTCCGCCCGGACGGTAACACTGCTGCCGGGCGGAGCCTGTCTTCGAGTTTCCCGCCTTTCTTATTTCGGATAAACCGCGTGTCTTCTCAGAATATGGGGGGCTTTTCCGCCCCGTATCGGTCTTTATGCCGGGATTGCAATACACGCTTACGACATCAGTTCGACAATTTCCGGCAGGGCTGATGCGCTGGGGGCTTTGATATGGCCGCCGCGCGGCGTTTTTTGCGCCACTTGAGAAAACGGATTGGATTCGATGTTTATGTCTATGATGGTGCCGCCGTGAGCGTAAACTTCCCGCACGATCTGGGTGGGCAGATTGGTGGCCCCCGACGTTCCGACCGTCAGCAGCAGATCGGTCTGCCGTGCTGTTTCCAGCGCGCTGTAAAAATGATAGAAGGCTTCGTTGTACGATTCGTCGAACCAGAGAATGTGGGGACGGGTCAGGCTGCCGCAATCCGGGCAGACCAGGTGCCTGCGGTCTTCCGGCGCCAGGTTTTCTCCGCGCGCTTTGCCTTTGACCTGCTCCGGAAGCGCATAAACTGTATTCGTACATTCCCGGGTGCATCGCATAAAAAACACATTGCCGTGGATCTGGTAAGTGGTTTGCGGGTGATTTCCGGCCCTCAGGTGCAGGTTGTCCACATTCTGGGTGATCAGCATGAAACGGCTTTTCAGCAGTTTTTCCATGTCTGCCAGCGCGACATGACCGGCATTGGGAGCGGCACGGGCACAGACTCCCATGCGGTAAAGGTACCAGGTCCACACTTCATCGGGCTTTTGGGTGAACATCGAATACGTGGCCATGTCCTGCGGGTGATATTCTGTCGACCCGATGGTCCAGTAGCCTTCCGGGCCGCGGAATGTGGGGATTCCGCTTTCCGCGGAAATACCGGCCCCGGTCAATACCGTGATCCGTGATCCGTTGTGGGCAAATTCCTTCAAGGTACGTTTGATATCCTCGTTCATGGTACGGCTCCTTTACAACAGCATATCGGCGTTCAGCGAAGGTTACTTCCGTGCCGAAATGCGTTTTTGTTTCGGTATATGCCGATATAAAATGATTTGCCTGTGCGAAGAATGGTCTTTTCTTCTTCGATGACCACCAGCCCCGCATTCTCAGCGATAATGTTAAACTGCTCCGGATCGACCAGCTTCATAATGGTGTTCAGTAATTCAAGGCTTGTGTAGCGGGTTTCGGTCACCTTTGAAAATTGAGTTGACGGCAGTTGAAGGACGGCCACCATAATGCCGGCGGTTCGAAGCCATCCGGCCGCTTTGTGAAGTAGAATCCGTGGTTCGAGGTATTCGAAAACCAGTCCTGCAAATATGAGAGAATAGGCCTTCTCCTCCAGTCGGCATTTTTCAAGGTCACTGTTTACGATTTCAAGACCGGAAACACGATTTTTATAGCGTCGGGAAAGAATTTCCAGATATTCGGAATTGATGTCCACGGCTGTTACGCGTTGTGTAACCTCTTTTTTTACGTGATCCAGGCCGTTGCCTGTCGCACAGCCCAGCAGTGCGACAGTGTCGCAATCGTGATTTTCCAATGCGTCCCTGAATGTTTCAGCCAGAAAGGACAGCTGGGCAACCTCCGGACTGCCCATATGCCCCTCGTAATCGGCTGCCGGTATATGAAGCCAGGGATTGACCATCGTAACCTCAACTTGTCGGGGTGTGAAAGATATTTGGCGTCATAACGTCTTTTTAGTTACAGGCATCACTCTCGAATGTAAAGAATCTTGTCAAATATATATATGCTGAACGGCGCGGCAGAGAGTCCGTAAGCAATGCATCTTCCCGTCGTCGGGGAAGTCGGGTTCACCGCTCACCGGCAGGCGCATGATGACCGCGGCTGTGGACTTTCTTCGTTTTCTATCCTTTCAAAAGAACCATGATTTCCATGATGCCTTTACGAATCAGCATGACGGCGATGGCGGCCAGCAGAAGACTGGCGACCTTGGAAACGGCTTTTGCCCCGGTTTTCCCCATGGAGCGCGTCAGGGTGTCCGAAAACACGAAAAACAGTCCCGCAAGCGTGATGTTGGTAATGACGGCAGCGGCCGTCAGCAGCCTGCCGTGGATCTCGGCCAGCAGGATGCATGTGGTGAGCACGGCCGGGCCGCTGAGCAGGGGAACCCCGATCGGCACCACGCCAAGACTTTCGGGATCCGTCTGACGCTGTTTCTTTTCTCCCGAAAGAAGGTCGCTCAACGAAATGGCCAGCAGCAGAATGCCGCCGGAAATCATGAAGTCGGGGACCGTAATGCCGATAAATTTCAAAAGAACCGGGCCGAATCCAAGAAAGACCAGAGACACGGTGAATGCTGTGATGACCGACTGAATGATCACGGTTCGCAGCCGTGTCTTGTCCATTCCCTCGGTGAGGGTCATAAACAGCGGCAGCATGCCCACAGCGTCCACCGCGACAAACAGCGGCACGAAACACAACCAGAAAGCTTTCATGCCGCCACCTGCCGAGCGTCGGGTATGATCAATTTTTTATGCAACTCCCGCTCAAAAAGACAAACGTGTTTCATTATTTTTTCCTTCATGGGGACGGCGGATTGTTCTCAAACGACAATTTCCATGCGCAGTCCGAAGGAATCCCTTGGCGGCACGGTCGGAAGGGTCCGGGCGGTTCCGGATGCGATCCGCTTTGCCGTCCACAGGGCGGCAAAAGCATCCAGAATATCATCTTCAGCGCAGTCAAGCCACCGTCTTTCGGACAAGGCTTCCTGCAGCCGATTGCCGAATATCGGTTCCAGGAGCTGCCGACGCTCCTGCCTTCCGGCGGTCGTTTTTTTGCTGTGTCGCATGGGGTGTTGACCGGCCAGGAAAAAGAAACTTACTTCCGGATGCACTTCCCGCATGATCGACTGCAGCTTCAAATTTTCGCGCAGCACGTCATCCACTTCCCGTATCTTGTGGACGATCCCCCACGCCTGGCGGGACATCTTCCTGCCGTCTTCGCGAAGCCGTATCCCGCAGGCATCCTCGTACCCTTTGGCATCCAGAACCGGCCGGACGGGTGCCGGAAACACGCTGCCGGCACGTCCCCGTCCAATGAGTTTCCGTGCTTCGCGGTCGCAGAGCCGGGGGCCTTGTAACGGCAGCCCGATGGGAATATCAATGGCGATAACCATCGGCAGCGGGCGGATACGCATCAGTTCCCATGCGTTTGTATACCGGCACCAGGAAACTGAATCGGCGTCAATGTCCCCCGCAATCGTCACCCATCCTGATTTGCAGCCGTCCACGCCGATTACGGTACTCATTGATTCGGCCTCCGCGGTGTCGCCATCCGGCCTCGAATGTCTTGACGTGTGCCGGCACGCCACGTATTTTTAATGGATAGTTTTATGATTTCAATATAGTTTAAATTTATCCGTTTTTTAGAGGGCCGTCAAACATGCAGCCATAAAAGCCTTTTATGCCTTGTCCGTTAAGGGTGGATCCTGAAAAACCATATCCCGTCACTTCGGTGCGGATTTTTTTGGGCAGATAGCGGATTTGTTGTGTTTGCGTCTTTCTCAAAGGGGTTGAAACGTGATAAGACGATGAAAAACAATGTATTTCAACCGAGGAAATCATCATATAATGGATATGATACTAAATATTATTCCGGACGGTGTGCGTAATATCCATATGACGGCGATCTGTGGGACCGGCATGGGCTCGCTGGCCTGCATGCTCAGCGATATGGGCTATCGCCTCAGCGGATCGGACCAGAACGTGTACCCGCCCATGAGTACGTTTCTCGAGGAAAGAGGGATTCCCGTGTCGCTCGGATTCCGGGAAGCCAATATCCCGGAGGATGCGGATTTGGTGATCATCGGAAATGCGGTGCGGAGGGACAATCCCGAAGTCCGGGAACTGGCGCGGCGCAGACTCAATTTTTGTTCCATGCCCCAGGCGATCAACCGGTTTATGGCCGAGGGCCGGCAGCCGGTTCTGGTGACCGGCACCCATGGAAAGACCACGACATCGTCCATCATGGCCTGGATTTTCGAGTCCTCCGGATTTGATCCGTCGTTTCTGATCGGGGGCATCGTCCGGAATTTCGGCGGCGGCTGCCGTCTCGGAAGCGGGCCGCACATCGTTCTGGAAGGCGATGAATATGATACGGCGTTTTTTGACAAGGGCTCCAAATTTCTTCATTATGATCCGGCCATTACCATTTTGACCAGCGTGGAGTTCGATCATGCCGATATTTTTAGGGACCTGGACCATGTAAAACAGTCGTTTCAGAAATTGTTGAGCGGTCTGAAACCGGACAGCCTGCTGCTGGCATTTGACGGCGATGCCAATATCAGCGACCTGCTGTCGCATGCCCGGTGCCGGATTCAACGCTATGGATCCCGCCCCGGGTCCCCCTGGCGTCTGGCAAACATTGTCTGGGATGCGCCCTGGACCCGTTTTGACATATTTAAAAAGCACCATCTGTTTGGCCGATTCAAAACTCGGATGATCGGACAGCACAATCTGCTCAATGCCCTGGCGGCCGTTGCCTCGGCCGATGATCTGGGTATTTCCGCCGAGGCGGTCGGAAACGCACTGGAAACTTTTCAGGGCACGAAACGCCGCCAGGAGATCCGGGGGTGCTGCAGGGGTATCACGGTGATGGACGATTTCGCGCATCACCCGACGGCGGTCCGGGAAACGGTCCGGGCCGTCAAGTCCTCCATTGACGGAGGGCGGCTGATTGCGGTGTTCGAACCCCGTACCAATTCCAGTATGCGGCAGGTATTTCAGGACGTGTACCCGCAGGCCTTTGATCATGCCGATATCATCTGCATCCGCAAACCACCGCTGCTTCACAAGATCCCGGAAGGCGAACGGTTTTCCTCTGAAACCCTGGTTCAGGACCTCAAGGCCCGCGGCAAGTCGGCGTTTTATTTTTCAGAGACGGAACCCATCATTGATTTTATCGTTGATAAAGGGCGTGCCGGCGATCTGGTACTTGTCATGTCAAACGGCGGGTTTGACAATATTCACGAGCGGCTGCTGAATCGGTTGGAATCGTCGTGAGACCGTAAAAAACAGTCCACGCTAAAACGCACATTTTTTCTGCCGGTAAACCCGTTGGGTTTCGGCATGCCCGGGCATTGAGTATGGAAACCCTATAAGGAGGTATGAACATGGACAACCCCATTGAAACCTACTGGAAAATTCGCGTGGGGCGCGTTAAAGCGGCCCTGGAGGGCAATAACTTCGAGGTATATATGGTCGATCGGTCCGAAGATGCGCGGCAGCTGATACTGGGCACTCTGATTCCCGGGACCGGGGCGGAATCCGTTTCATTCGGCGGTTCCGTGACCGTGACGTCGACCGGAATTTATGAGGCCGTCAAACAGCAGCCGCAGCTCCGGGTGCTGGACACCTATGATCGGACCCTGTCCTCTGAAGCGGCGGTGGAACGGCGCCGGCAGTCGCTTCTTGTGGATCTGTTCATTACCGGTACCAATGCCGTGACCGAATCGGGCGTGCTGGTGAATCTCGATATGATCGGGAATCGCATCGCGGCCCTGACCTTCGGCCCGAAGCATGTGATTCTGGTAATCGGAAGAAACAAAATCACGGCGGACGTGGAAGAGGCCATGCACCGGATTCAGAACTATACGGCACCGGTCAATGCCATGCGTCTGAACAAGAAAACACCTTGTGCGAAGACCTCGTACTGCGAGGACTGCAAAGGCGCCGATCGGATCTGCAATGTCTGGATGATTACCGAAAAATCGTTTCCCAAAGGGCGGGTAAAGATCGTGCTTGTTAATGAAGACCTGGGATTTTAAGAATATCCGGAATACGGCCTGAAACCGGTTTCACGGTTTTCTTTGTCCGGGACGCGGAGCGCAGAGAAACATAGGACTTTTTTCCTCCCGTTTTTTTGCTGTCTCGGCGTTTCGGGTGAACGAAACGAACGCCCGGCAAGATAATCCCCGGGCTTTTGCACGTCCTTAAATGGAATTCTATTTGACACCTGCGGGTCCCTTTCCTATCATGATGCTATAGACCATTTGATCACTCGATTTTCATCAAGGACGATGCCCATGGAAAAAGAATTGATTCTTGAGACCATCAAAGACCTTCCACCGTTTCCTCAGACAGCATTGAAAGTGATTCGGGCGGCCAGGAACCCGGATTGTTCCGCCCAGGATCTGGTAAATATTATTCAGTATGATCCAAACCTGACGGCAAGTATCCTTAAAATAGCCAACTCGGCCTATTTCGGTCTTCAGGTCCGGGTCACCTCGCTTCGGCAGGCGGTGGCGTATCTGGGGGATTCTACAATTATCAATATTTTATTTCTGGGTGGATGCATGAACTATTTTCAGGGGGATTTCCCGGGATACGGAATCAACGGGAAACAGCTCCTGGAACATTCCATTACCACCGCCCTGATGGGACGAATTCTGGGGGAAGCTGCCGGGATTCAAAATACCTCGGTAATTTTTACCGCCGGTCTGCTTCATGATATCGGCAAGGTTATTCTCAGTCGATTTGTAAAGGATAAATACGAGGATATCATGCGGCTGGTCACGCAGAACAATTACTCTTTTATCAGGGCCGAACGCGAAATACTGGGCGTCGATCACGCTCAGGTCGGTGGGGAAATCGTACAAAAATGGAACATTCCTCAGGAAATTGCAGTCCCCATCACGTTTCACCATCAACCGGAAGCGGCGCCTGCCGATAGCATGGGCCCTTATCTGGTTTATCTGTCCGATCGCGTCCAGGTGTTGATATCCGGAACCCCCGGTGCCGATCAATGGAGCTTCAAGGCCGTCTCACATGCACTGCAGCGTTGCGGGCTTACCGATGATGACATGGACGCCTCCATGATGCAGCTTCGTGAAGCGTCCAAAAATATCCATCAGCTGTTGAGTCTGTAACCGTTTGAACGCTATCCAGTTGAAATTAAGCTTGTTTTTTTGTCCGTTTTTCGCGTTGTATCAAAGAGTCCATGCAGCACAGGCATGGACTCTTTGATACGCTTTGAAGACGAGCAGGGAAGCGAGCATGCGAGACTCCGAAAATTCCGCGCAATCCTTGTGACGTTTATTCCTGACGCAGTCCTGTCTTCCCGTCTTTTAAATCTATCCGATACCGTCGTGAAATCAATCAAAAGTGTCAATGGGTCTGAATACTTTCACAGAGCAAAAACTCTGTTGACATTTGGCTGCTTTTTTGGTTAACCCTTATTCTTATTAAGGTTAACCAAAATTGAATCGTCAACAGGCGCAGGAATGAAAGAAAAAATTCTTCAGCTCTTAACACAGCAGGAAGGGATCGTCTCCGGCGAGCAGTTGAGTTCGGTTCTGGGAGTGTCCCGGGTGTCGGTCTGGAAGCACATCCGGGGGCTTCAGGATGCCGGGTATCCAATCGAGTCGCATCCCAAAGGCTATCGGTTGGCTTCTTCGCATGATGCGCTGTTTGCCTGGGAATTTCCCGACAGGACCCCGAATTATCATTACGAACCGGAAACGTCCTCGACCATGGATGTTGCCAGAAAGCTGGCGCGGGAGGGATGCCCACATTTTACGGTGGTGGCGGCCGAACGCCAGACCCGGGGACGGGGGCGCTTGCAGAGAACCTGGTACTCGACCGACGGGGGGCTGTATTTTACCGTGGTTCTGAGACCGCAGCTGCCGCCGATGTTGAGTTTTAAAGTCAATTTTTGCGCGTCGTTTGTCCTGGCCCGTCTGCTCAGGCATATGTTCGATGTGCCGGCTTGCGTGAAATGGCCGAATGACATTCTGGTGGGAGACCGGAAAATCTGCGGCATGCTCTCGGAGATGGAAGCCGAAACCGATGTGGTATCGTTCGTGAATATCGGTATCGGGCTCAATGTCAACAATGCGCCCGAGGCGGATGAACCCAGGGCCGTATCACTGAAAAGCCTTGTCGGTCGGGATGTGTCCCGAAAAGATCTGCTGGGGAAATTTCTCGAGGCATTTGAAGATCATTTAAAGAATCGAATGCAGGACGATATCATCGAGTCATGGAAGACATATACATCCACGTTGGGCCGGCCGGTTCGCATTGTCACGGTTCATGAGACCAGTGAGGGGACGGCCGTGGACGTCGATGAAACCGGAGCGCTGGTGCTGCAGCTTCCGGATGGGTCGCTGAAGAAAATTGTTTATGGCGATTGTTTTTATCGGACTGGGGAATAGCCGGCGGCTGATGGTTCAGGATATTGGGGGACGTGAGTGCCGATGCCGGGAAAAATTGGCGGTAAACAGGTTTGGGGCGAAGGGACGGATTCCTGCATGCTCCCGTTGGATAAGGAAGATCAATAATCACAGGTAACCGGTAACGGATGACAGATAATGGAACTCAAATAATGGATAAGTCCGGACAGCTTCGCATGACCGTCTATTCATCGCTGATGGCGGCGCTGACCGCCGCGGGGGCCTATATTGCCATACCCATCGGGCCGGTGCCCGTGGTGCTTCAGAATATGTTTGTGCTGCTGACCGGTATCTTGCTGGGAAGACGCTGGGGACTTGCTTCTATCGCGGTCTACCTGCTGGCAGGTGCCTGCGGACTTCCGGTGTTTGCCGGAGGCCTGGGCGGCATCGGGCGTTTTGTCGGACCGACCGGCGGGTATCTGATCGGCTATCTGCCGGCGGTATTTGTCGTGGGTCTGATTTCGGATCACACCCGGGCGAACGTCGTATGGGACATAGCGGCCATGGCATGCGGCGTCGTTGTCATATATGCGTTCGGGGTGTCGTGGCTGAAGGTCTTGATGGACCTGACGTGGTTTAACGCTGTGGTGGTTGGGATGAATCCCGTGTTTCTGATAGCCGACGCGTTGAAAGTCATCGGGGCCGCGGCGATTGCCGGAGCGATTCGTCCCGTGATTCATAGATACGGGGTTGTTGAAATTTCATGAATATTATCGAAATCAATAAGCTGACGCACCGGTTCGCCGACGGGTCCCTGGGATTGAATGAAATCGATCTTTCCATTGAGAAAGGAGGGTTCGTGGTGCTTGCCGGACCCAATGGGTCGGGTAAGACTACGCTGTTAAGGCATTTGAACGGCTTGTTGAGACCCAGCGCCGGTGAGGTCAGAATCAACGGTATTCCGGTGTCCAAAAACGTGAAACGAGCCCGTCAGGTGGTGGGAATGGTCTTTCAGGATGCCGACAGTCAGATTGTCGGGGAAACCGTGTTTGATGATGCGGCCTTTGGCCCCGAAAACCTGGGGCTTGACCGGGATGAGGTTGACCGGCGGGTCACGGAGGCGTTGCAGGCTGTCGGCCTGGCCGATGTCGCGGACCGGCGGCCGCATCTGCTGTCCGGAGGTCAGAAACGGAAACTTGCCATTGCCGGAGTTCTTGCCATGAAGTCTCAGGTAATCGTGTTTGACGAGCCGTTTTCCAACCTGGATTATATCGGAATTCGACAGGTCCTTGAGCAGATACTCAAGCTGCATGCATCCGGCCATACGATTGTGATCACCACTCATGATCTGGAAAAGGTTCTGTATTATGCGGATCGGCTTGTGGTGATGGATGGGGGGCAAGTCGTATGTAATGGTGTGCCCGAAAAAATCGTCCCGGAAATCGAACGTTACGGCGTCAGAAGGCCATGCGCCGTTCGACTGGGGATGGAGGTCGAATCGTGGCTGAGTTGACCGCATTCTCGTATCATCCCGGCACATCTGCTTTGCATGCCCTGGATGCCAGGGTTAAAACGGCATGCCTGATTCTTGTCGGGCTGGATGTGATGAGTTCCGGACTCCCGGCACTCGGGGGGATTACGGTCGCATGCGCTGCCTGCTGCCTGCTCGTTCGTCTGCCGGTTTTGAAATTTTTTAAAGAGATTCGATATTTCGGGCTGTTTCTTCTGTTTGTATTTGCGAGCCGGGCGTTCAGCGGTACCGGAGATCCGGCGGTTATTGCCGTTGGAGCGTTTCGGGTGTCCGGGGGGTCCCTTCTGGAGGCGATCGCGATCAGCTGGCGCCTGTTGCTGGTCGTGCTGTTCGGCTGGGTGTTTGTGGCGACAACCCGATTCGTTGAAATTAAAGCGGCGGTTGAATGGGGGCTGCGTCCGGTGCCCTTTTTGCCGGAAAAGCGAATTGCCGTCATGCTCGGTCTTCTGGTCCGGTTTATTCCGGTTATTTTCCAACAGATTCAAGAGACCTCGGATGCCCAGCGGGCCCGATGCGTTGAATATCGAATCAATCCGGTGTTTCGTCTGGTACATCTGGCGGTTCCGATCATTCGTCGGACATTTGAAAGGGCCGACGGGCTGGTGATCGCCATGGAATCCCGATGTTTCAGCGAGGAACGCACCCCACATCGCTTTTTAATCTCATTTCGGGACCGGATCGTCCTGTGGGCGGTAGTCGGGGGCAGCATCGGGTTTCGGTTTCAGGACTGGTTTTTCATTCATTTTCATTTATTGCTATTTTGAGCTTGCTTTTTCAGGTAAAAATGGAGTATAAGGTAAAAATAATGAGCGGTGCTGATCGGCCGGTCTGGAATGAAGTAAAAAATAATTCAGACGGCCATTTTTTTTGTTGACAACAGCCGGCAAAATGGATTAAAAGAGGCACCTTCAACGGTTCAACGGGCCGTTAACTCAGTCGGTAGAGTATCTGCCTTTTAAGCAGAGAGTCGCTGGTTCGAGCCCAGCACGGCCCATCATACGAAAATATATATTGCGTCCCCATCGTCTAGCCTGGTCCAGGACACCGGCCTTTCACGCCGGCAACAGGGGTTCGAATCCCCTTGGGGACGCCACCGAATAAAAATAAAGGATTCAGGAAAATTTTCTGAGTCCTTTTTTTATTGTGTAAAAAAACCGGCCCCCGTATCCTGAAATTCGAGTTACGGAAACGGAAAACTAAACCTCGTTGTTCCGAAAACGCCCGGCAAACGATTCGGTTTAAAGTTTGACATCCACGTGATTGAATTACTGCAAACGAAATTTACAAACAGGCCGGGCTGCCTGCTGAATTCTGATTTCCTCCCGCCAAGATGCACGTTAAATTCCCGCGCGATATTAAGATTCAAAGACGAAATTTTTTGTGTTCAACTGTTATCGTCAGGCAAAGAAAGCAGGTTTCTTTCCAGCTTCGCAAAACAGAACCTGATGTGATTTCCCGAGTTTCTAAGGACAACATTTTATGGATATTGAGTTTCGGACAGAGCTCATTTTAGAAGAACTATTTGATGTAAAACTAGCTTAAAAAATAATTTAATAACTTGTATTTAAGAATATTTTTGTTTATATAGTCATGTAACGATACTAAACCCCATCTGATTCGATTCGAAAATTACAGATATTACCGGATGCGTTGTGCATGATATTTTATTACTGAAAGATGCCGACGAATTAAAATAATCAAGGCGTTTTGTGAACATATTTAAAGGTGATCCGGTCTGTTTCAAGCAATCAAGCGGTATAATGTGCAAAATTTCTGATCCTGAATTTATTCATATTTCGGCAGCTGAAGTTAAAAAATATGCGTGCGTGTTTTGTGATTATTACCATCGAAGATTAAAAACGATGAAGAAGATCTGAAAGATCTTTCTGAAGAAATCTGTTTATCGTTATCATGTCTATTTTGTAACATCAGGGAAGGAAATGAGAAATGAGCCATTTTACAGCACCCATAACAATTTTGTATGCCGATGACGATTCGGAAGACCGAATGCTGGTTAAAGAAGCACTGGAGGAAAGCAAACTGGCGAATCGGATGGATTTCGTTGAAGACGGCGAAGACCTGATGGATTATCTCAACCGGCAAGGGGCGTTTGAAAAACTTAAGGATACGCCGCTTCCGGGCCTTATTCTGCTGGATCTGAACATGCCCCGTAAAGACGGACGGGAGGCATTGAAAGAAATCAAGGAAGACCCGTCGCTGAGACGAATACCGATTGTCGTGCTGACCACCTCCAAAGCCGAGGAAGATATTTACAGGACCTATGATCTGGGGGTGGCCGGATTCATCGTAAAACCCGTAACATTTGATACCTTGACCGAAGTAGTTAAGGTGATCGGTAAATATTGGTTTGAAATTGTTGAGTTGCCAAATCGTTGATTCTATCCGGGCAGGTCGATATGATCGGAATTTTTCCCAATTCAGACAGGTCAATGCGCACCGGCAGAGATGATTTCCGACGGGGTATCAAAGAAAATGTACAGGAATCGTTTACGCGGGGATCCATAAACGGGACTTTTGACCGATCGGTGATAAACATTCTCCTCGTGGATGATGATGAGGATGACTATGTCGTGACACGGGATTTGCTTTCGGAAATCAATGCGTGGCGCCCTCGGCTGACATGGGCATCCAACTTCAGGCAGGCCTTGGAAGCCATGAACGACGGGTGCTTTGATGTGTATCTGGTGGATTATCATCTGGGAGGGGAAAACGGACTGGAGCTGATTCGACAAATGATTCGTGAAGGTTGCCCGGCCCCGATTATTCTGTTGACGGGGCAGGGGGATCTCGAACTGGATCTGAAAGCGATGAAATTCGGTGCGGCGGACTATCTGGATAAGAGCGAAATCGGCCCGGCGTTGCTGGAACGTTCCATTCGAAACGCCATTGAGAGATACCGGCTTCAATATCAATTGAAAGCCGGTGAAGAACGCCTGGAATCGATTATTAACGCCAATGCCGACGGGTTGGTCATTATGAACCGGCATCGGAAGATCCTGTTCGCCAATCCGGCAGCCCAAAAAATTTTGAACTGTGATGGAAAATATATGGGCCGATATTTTCCTCAGGAAGTTCATCTGACGGATACTCCGGAGGAGATGGCCGTCGTCTGTCGGGACGGAACGACGGTGAACGTCGAGATGCGTATGGTAGAGATCGACTGGCAGGGAGACAACGCCTACCTCGCATCCATAAGGGATGTAACCGTACGAAGAAAGGCCGAGGAGCAGATACGTCTGTTGACCCGCCAGCTGTTGAAAACCCAGGAGAATGAACGCCGGAAACTGGCGCGGGATCTGCATGATTCGATTGCTCAGCAGATGTCTGCGTTAAAAATCGGAATAGATACCCTTTTTGATTCATGCGTGAATATTTCAACCGGATTGAAACAAAAGGCGCACCAGTGTTCCCGAATTCTGTCGGAATTGGTAGCGGAAATCCGAAATCTCGCATATGATTTAAGACCGGCCAGTCTGGAATGCCTGGGTCTGAGTCAGTCCCTTTTCAGGTACTGCAGGGAATTTTCCGATATGACGGGGATTCAGGTGAATTTTATGAGTGCGGGCATGGAAGAAGCCGCGTTGAATCCTGAAGTCGAGATCAATTTATACCGGATGATTCAGGAATCGTTGAATAATATAAAAAAACATGCTGAAGCCAACCAGGTGACCGTCCGGTTGACTGTGTCCTATCCCAAAATCATTCTACGGGTGGAAGACAACGGCAAAGGGTTTGAGGTTGAAAAACGACTTCTCTCCGCCCTTGACGAAAAACGTATGGGGTTATGGAGTATGAACGAACGGGTCAAGCTGTTCAACGGCCGAATGCAGGTATATTCCCGACTGAACATCGGTACCCGGATAGTGATAGAATTGTCTCCGGAGCAGTACATGGAGTCCTGAAAGGAATAAAGGCAGAGCCGGGCGACTCTGCCTTTAAAATTGGTTTTTTTGATTGGAGTGGGGGAAATGGGGAAGAACAGACCAATCAACAAAACCGGTGTGACGGGAAATGATGGGATGAATGTGTTGTGATGGGTAAATGTACCATGGAAATCCGTTATACTTTCATGACGTTTTTCGCTGCATAGCCGCGGTCGCTTTCTTCGACTTCAAAATTTACCCGATCGCCTTCAGAGAGGGTTTTAAATCCGGACATGTTGATGGCGGAGTAGTGGACAAACAAGTCCTGTCCGCTTTCCTGTGCAATAAAGCCATAGCCCTTTTTTTCGTTAAACCATTTCACGACCCCTGTTGACATAATGCTGATCTCCTTTCAAAAAATTCACGTTGGTTGACATTGCTCGGACTCCGGTAAGCAAGACCCTCTCCAAAGCAGGTTCAAGACCTAATTGTCGATGTATTGAACTGCATAAATCAATGGTATTTCAGTGCAATCGGATTTGAATCAGAATATTCGCAACGCAGTGCTTTGATACCGAAAAAATAATTTCATTTGATTTTTGACTAACAATACAAGTTTTTTTTAAATTGATTTATGATACCTATCATAACTGAATAAATCAATTTGTCCATAGGGGATGGGGTTCATTTCTGTAGAGAAAACCCCCATTTTTTGGGGGTTATTCCCGAAAGTTCAATGATGATAATTCCAAGAGACGTTTTCTATGGAAAGTAAATAATTCTGATTGTTTGTTTGACTCAATGAGGAGGTGCTGCCGGGGACCGGAGTTTAAATATAAAACAGCAATTGAAAGGCCGGCTGAGCAAATGCAGGCACATCAGCCGCCTAAATTTAAGGAAGTGCTGAAAAACCGTTGCGGGCGTTTGAATTCAGAACACGGATTCAGGGCGCATCGTCAAACGGCGTCAATATGTCATATCCGGTATCCGTTACCAGAACGGTTTGTTCAAACTGGGCTGAAAGTGATCCGTCCCGGGTCACGGCGGTCCAGTTGTCTTCCAATATATACAGGTGGCGTTTGCCTAAATTTATCATGGGTTCAATCGTAAAGACCATCCCGGGAAGTAAACGGATACCGTCTCCTTTTCTACCGTAATGGGTTACCTGAGGGGCTTCGTGGAATTCAAACCCCACGCCGTGACCGACAAATTCTCTGACAACGGAACAGCCGCTTGTCTCAGCATAGTGCTGAATCGCCCAGCCGATATCTCCCAGTGTGTTGGTTGGCTTGACTTGCTCGATACCCAGTTTCAGGCATTCCCGGGCAATGGAAACAATTTTGACGGCATCCGGTCCCGGAGTCCCCACAAAAAAAGTTTTATTGGCATCTGCGTAATAGCCGTTCAAAATCGGGGTGACGTCTACGTTAACGATATCTCCGTCTTGCAGCACTCGATTTTCGGGAATGCCGTGGCAAATAACTTCATTGATGGATGTGCAGATGCTTTTGGGAAACCCCCTGTAGTTTAAAGGCGCAGGTTTGGCGCCGTTATCAAGGGTAAATTCATGGACCAGCGTGTTGAGGTGATCGGTGGTGATCCCGGGTCGAATTTCTTTTTCCACCAGATTCAGGGACTCGACAGCGATCCGCCCGGCTTGCCGGATCCCTTCAACGTCTTCAGGCCCTTTTAAAAGAATGTTGTGCCGTTTCGCGTACTGCAGGGCTGAATGAACGGATGCCGGCTGTTCGGTGCCTTTTTTCAGACAGCATTTTTTATACTTAAGCCCGCTTCCGCAGGGACATGGATCATTTCGACCTACCTTGTGAATTCCTTTTTTCATTATTCAATCCTTTTTTTGTTGCAGCGTGTCAAATTTTTGTTTGACCGCTTTTTCATATCCCCGCTCAGTGGGCGTATAGAACGATGCGCCGCGAAGTTTCTCCGGGAGATATTCCTGGGAGACGTATGCCCCCTTGAAGTCGTGGGCGTATTTGTAGCCCTTACCGTAGCCCAGAGTTTTCATCAATTTTGTCGGTGCGTTTCGAATGTGCAGTGGAACCGGAAGGGCGCCGGTGCGGTTGATGGTATCCAGAACCGTTTTGTATGCGACATAAATACGGTTGCTTTTCGGACTTGCAGCAAGATATACGGCTGCCTGGCAAAGCGCCAGATCTCCTTCCGGGCTTCCCAGAAATTTATAGGCCTCCACGGCGTTTAAAGCCGTAGTCAGCGCATGAGGGTCGGCGATTCCGATATCCTCGGAAGCGAACCGGACCATTCTTCGTGCAATATAAAAAGGATCCTCTCCGGCTTTGAGCATACGTCCCAGCCAGTAAAGGGCGGCATCCGGATCACTTCCTCTCAGGCTTTTATGAAATGCCGAAATCAGGTTGAAGTGCTCTTCTCCGGATTTGTCGTACCGCAACGCTTTTTGCTGGACGGCTTTTTCCACATCCTGCAGGTTTATATCGAGCGATGTCGGTAGCTCCGTGCTCGATTGCCGTGCCCGGGCCACGAAGGCGGCAATTTCCAGATTGTTCAGAGCCGTTCGGGCATCGCCGTCACTGCACTGAATCAGAAATCTTTTTGCGTTGGCGTCCAAAACCGGATTGAGGGTGCCAAGTCCTTTGACTGCGTCGTCGAGGGCCCGTCCGATGATACCGGCCAGGTCCTGATCGGACAGTGCTTTGAGCACAATGACCCGGCACCTGGACAACAGGGGGGCGATGACCTCGAAGGAGGGGTTTTCCGTAGTGGCTCCGATCAGTGTGATCAGCCCGCTTTCCACGTGATGAAGAAACGCGTCCTGTTGAGCTTTGTTGAATCGGTGGATTTCGTCAACGAAAAGAACGGTCTTTTTCCGAAATATCTGTCGGTGCTTTTTGGCCTCGTCGATAACCGATCGAATTTCCCGGACCCCGGACAGTACGGCCGAAAAATGGACGAAATGGGACCGGGTTGCGCCGGCGATCAAGCGGGCCAGGGTGGTTTTTCCGCAACCCGGCGGTCCCCAGAGAATCATGGAAAAGAGATAGTCGTTTTCAAGTGCTTGACGAAGCAGACTCCCCTTTCCGGTCAGGTCCGGAGATCCGAAAAAATCCTGAAGCGATTCGGGACGCATGCGTTCGGCAAGAGGTCCTGAAAACGCTTCATCAGACTGGGCTTGATATTCAAAAAGATCCAATGGATTTATCACCGTCTGTTCAGCGAATTACGCTTTTTTTTTCCATAATTCCGGCGCCCGGATCGCTGCCGAAACATGAGATGAATCGGTGTGTTTTCAAGACCCGTATGCGTGCGGAGCTGATTGATCAGGTAGCGCTTGTATGAAAAATGGATTGCATCCGGATAGTTGACAAAACAGACAAATGCCGGTGGTTGGGTCGAAACCTGTGTCGAATAATAAAATTTGATCCGTCGGCCTTTGTGAAGGGACGGTTCGTTTTTCTCGATGGCTTCCTCGAAAATTTTATTGAGCTGCCCGGTTGAGATACGCCGGCTGTACTGACAAAATACATCTTGAACCAGCTTGAAAATAGCGGGCACGCGTTTTCCGGTTTTTGCGGATATCGTGACAATCGGAGCAAAACTGAGAAATTTGGCTGCCGACCGCAGTGATTCATAATACCGTTTTGTCGTTTTTTGATCTTTTTCGACAATATCCCATTTGTTCAGGACAAAAATGCAGCCGCAACCGCGGTCACAGGCATAGCCGGCAATATTGATGTCCTGTTCGGTGATGCCCTCGAAGGCATCGATCACGATCAGAGCGACATCGCATTGATCCAGGCTCTTGAGCGCCTTGATGATAGAAAATTTTTCCAGCTTTCTGGACACCTTGGATTTGCGTCGAATGCCGGCCGTGTCGATCAATAGATAATGACAGCCGTCTATCTCCGCCGTCGTGTCTATGGAATCACGCGTGGTACCGGGGATGTCGCTGACCAGCAGCCGGTTTTCACCGAGGATCCGGTTGATCAGGGAAGATTTTCCCACATTGGGCCTTCCCACGACCGCAAGCTTGACGGCCGTTGAAGGGGCGTCGGTTTCGACTGTCGGGGGAAACGACCGGACCATGGTATCCAGAAAGTCGGGCAGACCGTAACCGTGTTCGGCCGATACCGGGAAAAGAGATTCAATTCCCAGACTGTACATTTCCGAGAGATGAACTTCCTGTTCAATGCTGTCAATTTTATTGACGACATAAAAAACCGGCTTGCCCACTTCCCGAAGGATCGTAACCAGGTCCGTATCAAAGGGTGACACCCCGTATTTCCCATCCAGAACCAGTACGACGGTGTCGGCATCTTCCAACGCCTGGTGGACTTGACGGCGGATCTGCACGGCAAACGTGTCTTCATCGTTGTTGATAAAACCGCCGGTATCCACCAGCGTAAACTCGATATCGTTCCAGACGGCATTCCCAAAATGACGATCCCGGGTGACCCCGGGCAAATTGTCCACCAGTGCATTTTGGGTACGGGTAATCCGGTTGAATAATGTGGATTTGCCGACATTGGGTCGGCCGATCAGGGCTACAATTGGTTTCATAATGCTCGTATCTGAAAGTGAAGAGGTAAAAGAATCGATTCCAATGTATTGTAATACATTATTCATCAATGAATTGTCAAATAAGCATTCTTCAGCGATCGGGCGAATTGGAAAAAGGGCGCCGGCGAAGCCGGGAATGGGCGGGACGCTGCCTGCAAAAACATGGCCGAAGATATAATTCAAACCCAAAAAAGGAGGCGCAACGGGCGCCTCCTTTCAGGGTATTATTTAGCAGCGAAAATTTGCGAGCCGCTTCGGTAGAACGCAAGGTCCCGAACACGCGGTTACATGTTTATTTTTCGCTGTAACAGATCCCAGTCTTCATCGACCATAAGCTGAATCTGCCGAAAATCGTCCTCGGTCAGGTGTTTGTATCGGCCCTGGACCGAAAGGTAATCTCTGACCGGCAGGTTGCCTTCAAAATTCAGGGTATAGTGGGTACCGTTTTCGACTTCGTACAACGGAAACACATTGGACTGGGTGGCAAGGCGGGCCGTTTTAATCGACTTCTCGGACGGCACGCGCCAACCCGTGGGGCAGCTGGAAAACACATGCAGTAACCTCAACCCCCCCTTCATGGCTTTGGCTTTTTTGAATTTTCGGATCATATCCTCAGGATAGGCGATGTTGGTGGTGGCGGCATACGACACCCGATGAGCGGCCATGGCTTCCATAAGATTTTTCTTCCGTGATTTTTTCCAGTCCCCGGCAGGGGTTGTGGTGGTCCAGGTGCCGTAAGGGGTTGCGGAGCTTCTCTGAATTCCCGTATTCATATAAGCTTCGTTGTCGTAGCAGACATAGATGATGTCTTCGCCCCGTTCGGCTGCGCCGCTCAGGGATTGAAAACCGATATCGAATGTCCCGCCGTCTCCGGCCCAGGCCGCTACGATGGTTTCGGTATCTCCCTTCATGTCCAGTGCGGCCCGGATGCCGCTGGCGACGGCGCCGCAGGTTTCTATTGCGGTGTGCAGGATCGGGACTTTCATGGCCGTGTTGGGGAAAAAACCGCCTATGATTGCCCAGCAGCAGGCCGGAATGATAAGGATCGTTTTTTCATCGAAGGCTTCAAAGGCCAGCCGCATGGCGATGGTGGCCCCGCATCCGGGACAGCCCACATGCCCGGAGCACATATGACTTGTATTGGAAATATTGAGCTGCCTCATGATTCCAGAAACTCCTGATTTAAACCGACCCAGACACTTTCTTCGGCCGGTGTGGGATTGTTTTTCGTAGTCCGGTAAATGTCTTCAAGTAATTCGGGGGTGACATCGCGACCGCCCAGCCCCGTTATATAACTGTAAACCAGTGAGGGGTGATCGGTGTTGCACAGGGCCGCTCTCAGCTCCTGGGCAAAAATGCCTCCGATGCCAAAGGAAACGTTGCGGTCCACGACGGCTGCTTTCTTGACATTTTTTAAAATATCGCGGACCGCGGCTTTTGGAAACGGCCGAAACATTTTGATTTTCAGAAGTCCGACGGATTCTCCCTGTTCCCGAAGCGTTTCGAGCAATTCGCGGCATGTGCTGGTAATGGTGCCCGAGGTCACCAGAACAATCTCCGCATCGTCGCAATGGATGGGCTCCAATGCACCGTATCGGCGGTCAAATATGGCGGCGAACTCATCTTCAACCCTGCGGAAATGGTCGGGAACCTGTTCCATGGCCATCTGGATGTTTCGTCGCATCTCCATATAAAACGGCGGCGGGGTCATCTGGTTCAGGGCCTTGGGGTTGTTTACATCCAGCTGGAATTTGGGTTCATACGAAGGCAGAAACCGATCCACCTGGTCCTGATAGGGGACATCCACCGGTTCATAAGTGTGAGACAGAAAAAAAGCGTCCAGCACCACCATGACCGGGAGGTTGATGATTTCCGCCAGACGGTATGCCTGAAGCATCGTGTCGAGAACTTCCTGGCCGTCTTCGCAGTATAACTGAATCCAGCCGGTGTCGCGCTGCGCCAGGCTGTCGGACTGGTCCATCCATATGTTCCAGCCCGGTCCAAGGGCCCGGTTGACTTCCGCCATGACGATCGGCAGTCGGGCGCCGCACGCCCAGTGCAGCATTTCGTGCATCAGGGCCAGGCCGTGGGCGGATGTGGCGGTAAACGTGCGAACCCCTGCACTGGCCGCACCAATTACGGCGGCCATGGCCGAATGTTCGCTTTCGACACATATAAATCGGGCATCCATGCTGCCGTCTGCGCAGAATTCGGACAGGGCCTCAACAATATGTGTCTGGGGGGTGATCGGATAGGCGGACAACACCTGGACTCTGGCCAGGCGAACCGCTTCGGCAACAGCGTGATTTCCTTCCAGAACCTGTTTCATATGTTTTCCTCCTCTATGGCCATGGCGTTGCGGGGGCATTCTTCCACACAGATACCGCATCCTTTGCAGTAAGCCAGGTCGATGGTGCGGCCGGATGAATCCGCTTTGACGGCAACTTCAGGACAGAACACCCGGCAGTTGTCGCAGTCGTTGCACAACCCGCAGTTGAAACATCGCTGTGCTTCCTGAATCGCCTGGGGAAAAGGAAACGTGTGGTCGGTTTCTGCAAAGGACCGGATGCCTTCCTTGATAGGCAGGCGGGGATGCTCGGTCCGCGCGGAAGGCATAAAATAATCGGTATTGATTTCAGAAAAGGCCACGACATGAGCGGAACGCTGCTTTCGTTCTCCGCCCAGATAAATCTCCATGGACAGGGAAGGACCGTTTCCGATCCGGCATGCGGCAAGTTCCTCTTTGATGGCGTCTTTCCCCTTTTAAACAGCAGGTCCAGCGCCATGGCTGCCTGTTTGCCGGAGGCAATCGCATCCGTTACGCTTTTGACGTCGTTGGTCAGGTCGCCGCCGTAAACAATCGGAAGATCCACCTGCTGCAGAATGCAGTGGCTCAGGTGGAGAATGGACCGGTCATGCAGATGGTAAGGGGGCCGCCACCGGGCCTCGGCCTCTGCTCCGATGGCGGAGAAAATCCGGCTGAAACGCATGGTTCGTGTGTTTGATGATTCCGGAATCACCCGGGCTCTGCCGTCGGTATCCGTATCGCTGACTTTCATCTTCTGGAGCGTAATTACATAACCGTCGTCCGTTGAATCGATGCGAACGGGACTCAATAATTCCCGGATGTCAATGCCTTCCTTGACAGCCGTCCGGATTTCATGTTCGAACGCCGGCATGTCGATTTTTCGCCGTCGATAAATGATGACCGGTCGGGCCCCTGTGCGAATCAATGATCGGGCGACATCCACCGCTGAATTTCCGCCGCCGATGACGGCCACTTCACCGTGAATCGGCGCGGCAGACCCGTTACGAATGTTGCGTAAAAATTCCAGACCGTCCAGGGCCGTATCTTCTCCGGGAACATTCATGGGGAGACTTCGGCCATGGCCGCAGCCGACAAAAACAGCGTCATAAGATGTGCCGGCCGAGGCGAGGAATTCCCTGTCAACGGGACGGTCGCACTGAATGTTGACACCAAGGTTTCGGATGCGCCGGATTTCAGAGGACAGAACGGAATCCGGCAGGCGATAGCCCGGAATTCCCCATCTCAGTAAACCGCCGGGAGAGGACTGGGCCTCGAATACATCGCATTGATATCCAAGTTGTGTGGCAAACCAGGCCATGGAGAGCCCTGCGGGCCCGGCACCGATAACGGCAATTTTTTTGCCGGTGGAAGGAAGGAGCTTTAATGCGGGAATCATATCATCCTGCACGGCGGTGTCGCCGATAAATCTCTCGAGCCGGTTTATCGAAACCGGCTGATCGAGGTCTTTCCGGTTGCAACTTTTTTCGCAGGGGTGAAAGCATACGCGACCGCATACCGACGGAAAGGGATTTTCCTGCAGGATCGTCTCCCATGCCTGTTTGAACAGGCCCCGGGCGACCAGCATTTCAATGCGGCTGATGTCCTCTCCCACGGGACAGGCCGCGCTGCACGGGGCTGTTTTGTTTTCATAACAGGGGCGTACAAAACGCCAGAAGCCGGTCTTGTTTTCATCGGTAAATCCCCGGGACTGGGGAATCAACAATGGAATGTTATCTGATGATTCTTGTGCTGATGTCATGATTGTTCCTTATGCTGCTGAACTGTATAAAAACAGTCTGGTTACGATTGGACAAAAAATGGACGGGCTTTTTATCGGGTGTTATGCCGCCATTCCGTAAACAGTTACTTTGTTGTAGGCCTCTCGCGCAGCTTCTATATTCTGAATGGGTTTAACGGGTATTTCGTTTTGAATAGCGGTTTCTATGGCATCCATGGGCGGCATGCCAAACGTTCGGGCAAATGCCCCCATCATTGCCGTATTGATGATGGGTTGTGTTCGTGGCCCGAGTTTGTGTTTTATTCCGATTCGAGTTGCATCCACAAATGCGAGTTTAAATCCGTTAAACGGTTCCAGATTTTCCGGAAGCTCAGGCGTATTCAACAGAATCCAGCCCCCGGGTTTGAGCCCCCGGGTTACATCCAGAGTCTGAAGAAGTTTAAAATCCTGAACAACTACATGATCCGGCGTATAAACATTGCTTCGGATCAGAATCTTTTTTTTGTTGAGCCGCAGATACGCCTCAACCGGTGCTCCCCGGCGTTCCATGCCAAATACCGGAAATGTCTGGACATAATATCCGGACTTGAAAAACGCCTTGGCAAGGGCGATCGAGGCCAGTACCGTACCCTGGCCTCCACGACCGTGAAAACGAATTTCCTGCATAGTTTCCCACCCCTGTTAACAAGTTGGTAAAATGACGCCGTAAATTATTCGGGGCAAGCGGCTGAGAAGGCCGGATGTGCTGTTTGTGTTAAACGGCCGCCCTGACATGACCTGTTCTGTTTGAGGATAAAATTGTCACTGTGTGCATCGGACTCATGAGGATGACTCTCCCATGTTTTTCCCCAAGGTTAATTACGACGGTTCCTTTGAAAACGGTTGCGGATTGTTATGAAACCGCTTCCTCAATCAACTAGATTTGTTATTATTTATTTAAAAAACATAAGCCTAAGGTAAAGATAAAATTGTGTCAAACAAAATTTTAATCCGGTGGTTCTCCCCGGAATTTGAGCGTGATCAAGGCCGGGAAATGTTCACAGTCCATATGGGGAGCTTTAAATATAACTAATTGAAATTTTTGTTAAATAAATACATATCCTCATGGAGGAAGCCGGCGTTGGAAGTGGGTGAAAATAATTTTTGTTAGTCTTTTGCAGGGCAGAATTGTTTTTTTTAAATGGTCACTTAATGAAACTTTATTCAGATAATGAATAGAATTCTGAAATTAAAAAATACTACAATAAGGGTCCCGGATTTGAGTTTATTATATTAAAAAGGCAACATGAGGCGGGTTATGCTCGCAATCCAATACGCATAAAAACCCTCTTTTATTTTTTGTCGCCCGTTCTCTGCGCTCTCTCGAGGCACAGAGAGCGCAGAGCCCCCGATCACCGTTTCTAAGCTCTGCGTTCTCTGCGTCTCGAGCAAATCGGGCGGTACATATATATAAAATTTGTTTTTTGACAATATTTAATTTTTTAGACACATGAAGATGCCTGATCGTTTTATGGGGATATGGCGTATTCGGGAAGGGAAGATATATTTGTAAGAGGTTAAAATGGTTTTTTTTCTTTACTTCATAATCGGTTGTTGCTAAAATTTATTCTGATTTTTGATAGACGCGGAGTTTGATTTTCCTGAATGGTAAAGTTATCGGCGCCTGCCTTCGATAAGGGCCTACAATGTTAAAAAAAAGGAAGTCCTCTTTAACGGTGGCGGGATGTAGAAATTCAATGGCGTGATGATTGAATTCTCGCCTATACGGGGGTGATGACTGCTTTATTCGTTCGTCATAACTAGATGATTATGATGGTATAAAAATAAGGTTTATAAAGCTTACAGGAGACATTCGACATGCATATCAGCAGGAAGTTGGGAATGTTAGTATGCTGCGGGGTCCCGGCGATTGTCGGCGGCGGCATTGTGTACGCAATTTTCAATAATTATACACCGGTGTTTGTTTATGAGGTTCTTCTTATACTGGGAGCATTGGGTTTCGTCTTGAAAAAGTAATCGGAAGATGCCGCAGGTATTTTTCGACCGGGTAACGGTTCAAGGCACGACACGTCTTTTTCCTGATGGGAAAACGGCGTGTTGTGCTTTGGGCTGTGGTCCTGAGATTGCTCCGTTCATTTTTGTGCCCGGCATAATTATTCGCGACTCTGACGCACGTTGAACGATAAAAAGTTGGACTTTTAGTTTTGATTTCGGGTATACAGATCGAATTTGAGCGACCGCCAGTTTGAAACAGCCGGTTTTGATCGTGATGCGTCATGACGTTGAATCAACATACTTCACCATATCATGTCCGGCATCAGGGCCTCGGCAAAAATTGATTGTGCCGTGATTATGCAGGCGTATCAGGATTTGCGTGCAACACCGGCGTAAATGATTTTTGTCGAGGCCCTGATGTCTCACGACCCTTGAAAAAAACGTAAAACGGTCGGTTTTAAAATACCCGAGATCGGATGCGATGCGGCGTCAGGGACCTGTGCGGCAATCAGAAAACAGGCACGGAGAACGTCAAAAAATCCCGCGCAATCCCAACGAAATTCATTTTCCCCGAGGCCCTGAACGGGGCCCTGAACGGAGGCCATATGACCCGGAAAAATCAGCCTGGAATAATTTTATGGTTTTTTCTGGCGCTTTTTCTGATTTCCATTTTCATGCTGGGATGGGTCATATGGCCGTTTATGTCGATCATCATTCTCGCTTCGGTAGTCACCGGAGTATTCAGTCCGTTTTATCGACTGCTGAAAAGGAAAATCAGCCCGGCCCTGTCTTCACTGCTGACGTGCATAATGATTTTCGTTATTTTGTTTGTTCCCATTGTCCTGTTCGTAGGCATTCTTTCAAAGGAGGCTTACGGACTTTATCTTATGGGCAAAAGTGCGGTGATCAGCGACCAGTTTCGGAATCTTCTTGAAAGCAGCCGAATACTGGAACGGGCCAACCATTTTCTATCCGGCTTCAATATAACATTGACCGGTGAAGAGTTGAACAAAGCGCTCTCCGAAACCGGTAAATTTGTCGGTCTTTTTCTGTATAAACAGGCCAGCGCTATTGCTTCCAACATGCTCAACTTTTTGATGAATTTCTTTTTGATGTTGCTGGTGATTTATTTTCTCTTTATCGACGGTCATAAATTGATTTCATTCATTACGGATTTATCTCCCCTGCCTGAAAAACAGGACAAACAGCTGATTCAGAAATTCAAGGACATGGCGGGGGCGATTTTAATCGGCAACGGCCTGTGCGGAATGATCCAGGGAGCACTCGGAGGATTGCTGTTCGGTTTTTTTGGAATCAACTCTCCCTTTCTCTGGGGAGTGATCATGGGGCTGTTGGCATTTCTGCCGATCGTGGGGATTGGAATCGTGTTTTTCCCGGCAGCGGTATTTATGTTTTTAAAAGGGCGGGTCGGGGTCAGTATTTTCTTTATCGTTTTTTATGTGGTATTGTCCGGTGGAATTGAATATCTATTGAAACCCAAACTGGTGGGACAACGGGTTAAAATGCATACCCTGCTGGTCTTTTTTGCCATCGTCGGGGGGTTGAAACTCTTCGGGATACTGGGTATTATATACGGTCCTCTTGTGGTGACGGCATTTTTGACGTTGACCGATATTTACAATTCCAGTTATCGTAAAGAAATCGATCCTCACGACAGCGAGGTCTGAACGGACCCCATCATTGGTGCGTATTCGAGAAACGAGTGGAAACAGTTGCTTCGGATGGACAGCATGTACGAATTTCAGAAAGTCAGGTGCTTAAATGACAGATTTAAATAAACGGACCGAAATCAGTATCGAGAGTGAGATGAAAAAATCTTATCTCGATTATGCCATGAGCGTGATTATCGGCAGGGCGTTGCCCGACGTTCGCGACGGGCTCAAACCGGTTCACCGTCGAATACTTTACGCGATGGGAGAGC
>Ga0272441_10000887_pt1 | contig 65548 bp, 55 predicted proteins | sample SSMProp6N_FD_193582 | JGI IMG/M metagenome (GOLD analysis project Ga0272441, IMG submission 193582) | Marine sediment archaeal communities from Little Sippewissett salt marsh, Falmouth, MA, United States - SSM-Prop-6N | ecosystem: Environmental > Aquatic > Marine > Wetlands > Sediment ... | reverse complement strand
GGGGTACTGGCCAGGTCCCTCTCGACATCTTCCCAAGCAAGAATCAGCACACCCGACGTCCAGGATTCGCCTGCCCGTGTCTCGATAACTTCCGAGAACACTCCACGGTCGGTTTGGATCCTTGTCTTAACTGCATACGCTTCTGGGTAGATCAGAGTAGTGATCAGCTTCGGAAAGTAGTCGGTCTCACGATGGAGAAGCAACAGCCCTGCGTGCGCGCAGATGATGAGCTTCATCTGCTCTGTTACTTCGATGTTGCCAGCACCCTCGAAATGCTTCTCGGCAAGCAAGACGTGAATATGGCCGTGCAGTTCTTCGCGATCTTCGACGGGCAGTCGGCGGTACCAAGGTGTGGTATCGCGCAGAATCTGCTCCCAGGCTTCGGGGAACAGCGTCTCGCGAATTCGCTTACGCCGCCGCTCTTTGGATTGGAACATCAATGCCTCCTGCGCTCATCGTACAGCAGGAGGCTCACAGAGAACCGTGTTCATGGAACGCAAGGGGGTGACGAAGTCATCTGTTCTCGACAAAAAGCAGATCCAGCTCAGCTGCGGCGGCATCACCGTGCTGTGTGAAGGGTCATCGTCATCGGGGGTCGTGGCGGGGTCTACTGTTGTGTTTTGTACAGATGGACAGCGATGCACCTAGGATGCAACTGGCTACTCGCCTTCGCGAGTAGCTTCGGAGTTGGCCTTTGAGAAGCCCAACTCCTTCTTGTTTAGTTCTCTGAGCGGTAGACGAGATCCCCTGGATGAGCGAACGCATGCTGCAAAAGGCTAGATCCCGCTGCCGAACGTCTCCCCAAGTGTTGAGGCGATAGGCCATCGGGCAACTCCTCCGGTAGACTCCAATACAGATCACCAATGATCGAGCGGAGGTCCTATGCAGTTCCTTGTTCTTGGCTACGACGGGTGCGACGACAAGGCGCTCGAACGCCGAATGGCCGTTCGCGAAGATCACTTGGCGGGGAGCCAGCGGATGTACGCTGCAGGCAGGTGGCAAGACTCGGGCGCACTCCTTGACGATGCAGGGACGATGATTGGATCGTTCATCGTGTGTGATTACGAATCGCGCGAGGAGTTGGAGAGCGATTGGCTCAACCATGAGCCGTACGTCATCGGCGAGGTATGGGAGAAGATCGAAATCCATCCCGTACTCATCTCATCCCGTGCATGCTCGAAACGCGAACCGCCTCTTGACAGCCACGCGCAGTAGGCAGCTTCACGCAGCTGGCACGTCTTGGCTGCGTTCCGCTATTCCACTTGGGAAATGTCAGGGATACCGTCTCCGTCCAAATCAGGCACTGCGGCAAGGCCGCCAAGAGACGTCTCCTTGTAGCGGCTGCGCATGTCGAGGCCGGTCTGATGCATGACCCCAAGCGTCGCATCAAAACTGACTCGATCGCGCCCTCCTGAGATCATGGCCAAGTTGGCGGCGTTCAGTGCCGAAACTGCGCCGACGGCGTTTCGTTCGATACATGGAATCTGGACGAGTCCGGCAACGGGATCGCAAGTCAATCCGAGGAAGTGCTCAAGCGCGGTTTCCGCTGCTCGGTTAATTTGATCGAAGACGGAGCCCCCCAGCAAGGAACAGACGGCGGCAGCCGCCATCGCACTGGCTACCCCGATTTCTCCTTGACAGCCAACAAGCGCTCCGGCGATCGATGCTTTGGCGATGGCGAGTTCCCCGATGACGCTGGCCACAAGGAGCGCCTCGCAAATGCTCTCGTCAGAGAGGTGCATGTATTCCTGCATCACACGAAGACAAGCCGGAAGGACGCCTGCTGAGCCGCATGTGGGGGCTGTTACAACGGCCCCACCTGCCGCGTTCTCCTCCGCAACGGCAATGGCATAGATCGATGCCCGTGTACTCTCAGATGAGATAACGCCGGGCGTGCCGTGCTGCCGCTCAAATCGCTGCAGCATGTCGGCCGCCCGCCGTTCGACACCCAGACAACCCGGGAGATTTCCTTTTCCCAGCAGGCCGCGTTTCATCGCATTCGACATCAGTGTCCAAACCTTGCGCAGATGATCGAAAACCGCATCACGAGAGTGGTTGTGGGCAGACAGCTCCATTGCCAACGCGTACTCGACGAGCGTCTGCCCGCGTTGCTGGCAAGCTTGCACGATGTCACGTGCAGACACCGAATGCGTGCTCATGGATTCCTCTGCTCGGCTCAGCTCCGAGCTCTCCACCACACTGCCTCCACCTATCGAGCAGTAGGCGACGGACAGCAGCACCTGCCCTTCCCAATCCTGGAGCGTGAATCGAAGGGTGTTGGGATGTGGTTCAGGCGGCGTTTGCTTGTCAAAGACAATGTCTTGGCTAGGCTGAAACGCGACACCGCCAGATGACAGCAGAAGGACGCCTGTTGCCGTCACTTCTTCGTACAACATCGCCATGGGGCGTTTCTCTAGGTCCTCGGGACCGCAGCCGTAGAGTCCGGCAACGATTGCGTAGTCCGTGAGATGGCCCTTGCCCGTGTGGGCAAGACTTCCATAGAGCGTGACTGCGATTCTTTCTCCGCGATGGGATTCAGTCCGCGCCTCCAGGCGCTTTCGGAAAAGGTATCCGGCACGCATCGGTCCGAGTGTGTGAGATGAACTCGGTCCGACAGCTGGTTTCAGAGTGTCGAAGAGACTGGGCAGTGTCGCCGGTGTCGGATTCACAAGACCACTATCCACTACGTTCTCTCGCCGATCAACTCACAGAGTCGGTTTGAGCTTCTTGTGCTAGCCTGATTGCTCTGACTGTGTTGCAGCCCTCCGCGCGAATCAAGCCACTTCCTCAACTTGGCGATGACATACAACAAGGCGCAAGCAACTGGGCTGCGATTGGTTGCTCGATGCGTATCAGGCGAACAGCTTGACATGAGGATGAGGGTTCCAGCGACTATAATTGCGAGCCAAGTTTCTACCACGAAAACCGAGACTACATCACTCGGATTGAGCGGGCCAATAAACACACGACGAAGTGGAGTCTGATTGAAGATGACGTGCATGAATACCGAGGGTTTCCCGGAGACGCTTTACGAGGCGTTCACTCGAAGCGCCAAGCGATTTCCAGAGCGAACAGCCGTTCGCAACACGCGACTGCAGGCAGGCGAACGAGAAGCCGTAACCTACTCGGAGCTTCTGCAGATGGTTGAGACCCTTGCTTCTGGCCTTGTGGAACATGGCGTAAAAGCCGGTGAACGGGTCGCCATTCATTCGCGAGCCTCGATTCACTTCGCGGCTGCTTTTCTGGCTGCGGCGAAGCTTGGCGCTTGGGTTGTCCCACTGGATCCGCAATTGAGGGACGCTGAATTAGCCACGCTGATCAAGGCATCCAAGCCCGGCGTCCTCTTCACGACACACGAAGCAATAGGCGAGGTTTGCGACTTGGTCCCAACGATCGTGGAACTCGGCAAAGCAGGAGAATCTGGATTTGCTGCGATGCTTGACAAGGAACGGCCTCCGGCAGAAACGGCTTCTCTTTCACAGGATGCGATCGCTGTGTTGGCATTTACATCAGGAACCACCGGACAAGCCAAGGGTGTTCTGCTTTCGCACCGCAACTTGATCGCGGATGCGTTCCTCTCTTCAACCGTGATGCCGATCGATGAGAACGATGTGTTCTTGAGTATCGCGCCCTGGCACCACTTGCTGGGCCTGACCAGTTCGCTCATTGTCCCGCTGGTGCGGGGCGCGCAGACGATGTACACAAGTGATCACCGCAAATTGGCACCCCTGCTAAAATCGCACGAAGTGAGCATCTTCATTGGTGTCCCGAAGCTCTATCATGCACTGTATGCACGAATGATTGGGCAAGTGAGGCAAACGGCTCTCGGACGTGCACTGCTTCGACTCGCCCCCAAAGTGGTCGGGCGAACCCTCCGAAACAAGCTTACAGGCGGACGGTTGCGATTCTTCGTCAGCGGATCTGCTCCGCTTGATGGGGCGGTTAGCACCGGATTTCGCCGTCTGGGGATCGGGTTGCTGGAAGGCTACGGGCTTACGGAAACGTCGCCGATTGTCTGCTTCTGCGATCCATTCACCAAGAAGACGGCGACCGTGGGGCCTCCTCTTCCCGGTGTCGAAGCGAAACTCATCAACACAAACACGGATGGGGTTGGAGAGCTTTGCCTCCGGGGTCCCATCGTCATGCAGGGTTATTTCGAGAACGAGTCCGCGACTGCGGCCATCATTGACGAGCAGGGATGGCTACACACAGGGGATCTGGCAACTCTCGATGCAGATGGCGAGATCTACCTCAAAGGGCGAGAGAAGAACGTTATCGTTCTAGAGAGTGGGAAGAACGTCTATCCCGAGGAGATGGAGTGGGAGATGTCTTCGCTGCGATACGTTGAGGAGATACTGGTCCGCGGGCGGATGGTGAACGGTCGAGAAGTGGTCGAAGCGCTTGTGTACCCCAACGAAGGAACGCTGACCGAAGACGGCATCGTGGGCAAGGAGCAGATCCACTCCGCCGTGTGGGAAGGAATCCACGAGCGCCAATCGCGCCTTTCTCCGCACAAACGGCTACATGGGCGGGATCGCCTTGTCATTGTCAGCCAGCCTTTTCCGAAGACGTCCACACTAGACATCAAGCGGCACGTGGCTGTTACTGTCACCTAGAATCAAACGTCGCGTGTTTCGCGTTCTCACAGTTGAGAACCGCAAGCCCCTCGATTTCGAAGAGTTTGACCTTGGATCCGCGCGCGGTTTTTTGCCGGGACTGAGAGCTAATTGGCTCTTCCGACGTCGCACTCGCCATGCTTGCGAATGAGGATCTCCTCACTGCTCGGAGATGTTTGTGCTACAAGCTCCTGCAGCGAGGCCTTCTCATTTCGCGCGAGACAGCATAGACTCGAATCCATTGGCGAGTAAGGAGATGGCATGATACCGAATTACTCTAATTGGTTGGCGAAACGTGTTTGGGCAGTGAATCAGAGTCGGGCTGGCGGGACAGCACCCGCCTCATCGGGGCCAGACTACGCGGCATGGACTCGCGCCGAGAGCGAGTCACGACGCAGTGCAGCGCGGTATCTTGAGAAGAATCGGAAGATGGAAGGCCGGATGCATCGGAAGTGGTTCAAAGACAAGTCGCGCAAGCAGCGAAATCTTGACTACAACTACCTGGATGACGTCTTCTCGGGGACGCTAGGGGTTCGCGTGCGCAAAGCGCATCCGGTTGATTCCTGGGAGCCGCTGTTCTTCAAGGTTCACGAAAGGGTTCGCGACATTGGCACCAAATATCAGATCGATCTTGAAGACTACGCCGCCGGCAAGTATCCCGATCAGTATCACAAAGAACGCGGCGATCAGTTTCTGCAATCGCGGGATCCTGAAGGGGCATTGCGGGAGTACAACAGCGCGATTCAATCGGGCGCAGGAGAATCGGCTGTTACCTATGTCAATCAATCCTCGGCCTATCTTCTGCAGGATCGTCTGGACGAGTGCGAGCGCGCGTGCAGGAAAGCGCTCTCGATAGATCCCAACAGCGCAGGCGCCCACTTCAATCTCGGACAAGTCGCTGCTGCCAGAGGGGACGGCCCGACGGCGGAACGGTATCTTCGCAGAGCGATGGAGTTGGATGACAAGATTCGCAGGCAACTCCGGCAAATGGGGCTCTAGGTTAGCTCCTCTGCCTGCGCGTGCGGGAAGATCACACGCTGCTCACTCTCGGCGTGTACGGTTGGCGTTGCTGCCATCCGGCTAGGGGGTTCCGCGCTTTGACCCCAGCAGCTTAACCCTCAGGGAGCATCGGAAAGAGTCTGTGTCTTGCTCCAGTTGACGGGCTGCTCTAGTACGGCGGCATCCAGGCAGGCATGCCCCAAACGGGGTGAACGTCCCACTCAGGATTGTTGGTCAGCCTCTGCTGGAACGATCCATCAGCATTCATGACATAGATCTCGCTGTTCCCGTCGCGGAAGCTCTGGAATGCGATCTTTGCCCCGTCCAATGACCAACTGGGTCCCCAATCCCATTCCAAGGACGTGGTAAGGCGAGTCTGAGACAGTCCGTCCTTCGTCATCTTGTAAATTTCGCTGTTCCCGTCACGCGCACTGTGGAAGGCAATCCAGTTGCCGTCCGGGGACCATGATGGGAACGAGTCGGTCTCCGGATGATTTGTCAGCTGTGCCTGGCCCGTGCCATCGGGGTTCATGGTGTAGATCTCCCAATTGCCATTGCGATAGGATCCAAAGGCAATCTTTGAACCGTCGGGCGACCAAGATGGATAGACATCATCCTCCGGGCTGTTGGATAGATTGGTCGGATTGTCGCCGTTAGCTTCGACGATGTAGATCTCTTGCCCGAGATTAGAGGGGAGGATGCCTAGCAAGATGATGCCTCCGTCATCGTCCCGATTGGTCTGGAATACGATGTGCTCACCATCGGGCGACCAGGATGGATAGCTATCCCATCCTGAGTGTTGGGAGATGTTGATCTGGCCCGAGCCATCGGTATTCATCACGAAGATCTCGATGTTGACTACGGGACTGATGGACGCGTTCATGCCGAGAACCGGTCCGCTGCTCTCGCGATCGGTGACGAAGGCGATGCGATCGCCTTGTGGAGACCAAACCGGGAAGTAGTCGGAGTCAGGATGGCTGGTCAGATTGGTCTGACCGGAGCCGTCGGCGTTCATGACATAGATCTCACTGTTGCCATCTCTTCGTGACACAAATGCGATCTGTGTCCCATCTGGCGACCAAGCCGCAAGATTGTCTGTGTCGGGGTGGTTGGACAGGTTGGTGGGCTGGCTACCATCGGGATTCATCACATAAATCTCCGGATTGCCGTCTCGGTTGGCCTCAAATAGCACTCCCCGTTGTAGTGTGAATGTGCTCGTGCCGATCGTGTCGCCACCCCGGACCACATCAACGGTGACCGCGCGCTCGCCGTTTGGCGTTGGTAGCACGGGAATGCGGGCCGTGATAGCCGTATCCGCCCACGCCAGGATCTGTGCTTGAATGCCGTTGAATGTCACCACGCTTGTACCTTGTGTGGCGCCGAAACCTATCCCAGTCAGAGATACCAACGTATGAACTGCTCCCGTGAGTGGGGCCAGAGTGATCGTTGGGATGGGTTGTTGGAACCACAGACAACTCGAAAGCGTCAGTAGAAGAGCTAGCAGCCCTGTCAGTGCGAGGCACTTGGCTCTCATAACGGGTCACCTCCCTTGATGTCCATCGACAGGAAAGCGGCTTCGCAATCCCTTCCGGACGCTCGTGGAAGCCGAGCTACCCTCTCCTGGAACTGATGGCGTCTGATATACGAAGGCAAAACGGGCTGGATTGTCAAATAGGAAGATAGCGAGAACGGTTCGTAGCTCGCTTGAGCCGCTTCGGCCGGCATGACGCGCCGATGCGTTGCTCTCATTCGGACGCACAAGTTGTAGTGAGCAGACTACGTTCTATAACAGGGATCTTCTTAGAGGCAGGAGGCCAGGGAGCGATTGCCCAAACGGGAGAGCCAGCTAGACAGAGCGGACGAATCCGCTTATACCTCCCGGACGATCTCGCTTAACGCCTTCCGATGACGTGCGTCGGGGGATTCGTCGGGATAGCCGAACGACATAGCAGCGATCAACTCTCCGCTTTCACCGAGCCATTCTTTCAACTCGGTAATCGCATACAGCACGTCGCAAATCCACAACGATCCGATGCCGAGATCTTGCGCGGCCAGAGCCATGTTCTGAATCGCGGCACCAATGGACTGAACGTCGACGAGCTCCTGGAACATCTGCTCGACGGAATGCTCTTCCCAGGGATCAACGCCGTCGGGGTTGATGACGAATACGGTGAGCGGTGCTTGCGCCATGATCTCTGTTGTCCACTTCGCACTTCCTGTGTCTTCGCCGCGCTTGTTCCACTGCTTGAGTGTCTCTTGCAGTACTCTCGTCATCTCATTGCGCTTCTCCTCCCGGACGAGGATGAATCTCCACGGCTGACGATTCTTGCCAGATGGCGCAAGAGACGCTGCCTTGAGGATCTGCTCTACGGCATCCTTGGGTAGAGGATCGAGCTTGAATCTTCTGATGCTACGGCGGGTGGCAATGGTTTCACGTGTGTTCACTAGTCCTCCTCTGCTGGCAGCGAACCTGCTTTGCTCGCGTGCCGGGTGTTTGTGGCCGAAGACGCCTCAATGCCCAGGATCCGAGCTTCCTTTCAGTGCCCCACAGCACTCGGTGCTTTTAGAGCGTTTCTCCCCAAATCCAGATTCCGTCACCAGACGCCAACCGAGTCATGAGAATCGGATGATGAAGAGTGAACGTTGCCCAGCTGCTTTCACCGATGAAGCCGCTATTGAAGGTCCAGGATGTCTTTTGGAGGATGACGAATGCCGGATTATCAGTTACGAGAATGACATGATTTGCGAGGAACAGCCACAAGAAGAAGAGGAGCAGAATGCCGTAGATCCAGGTCCTCATGGGGCTCTTCCGGCGCGCAGTGCCTTGATCGGAGTCTGCCTTGTTGATGCTCATGCCACGGATTCTAGGGCACGCTTGTGAAGCGATCCAACGTTTTCGAGTTGGTGTTTTTCGGTTCACCGGTTGCCCGGCGAACGCGTTCACCCCTGAAAGAAAGTTCGGACGCTAGCCAACGGCAACTCGGGTTTTCCGAGTTGCCACTGTACGCACCTCAAGTGACAACTTGAGGTACAATGCCCCATTCCGATTCAGGGAGGAATGACATGACTACCTTGCCGACGAGCCCGCTTCCTGCAGATTCCCTTGAACAACTGAACTGGATGAGCGGTGCCTGGATTGAAGACACACCGCTGCGCCGCTGCGAGGAGATTTGGTCTACAGTGGACGCGCACACGCTCATGGGCATGTTCCGTTGGATCTCCGATGATGACGTCTCCTTCTACGAGTTTATGGTCATCAAGGTGACGGATGTTGGTGCCGAACTGCATGTCAAGCACTTCCACCCCACGCTGGTTGCCTGGGAAGAGAAGGAACGGTTCCAGGCGTTCATTCTCACTGAATTCCAGCCGAATCGCGCGGTGTTCGCGGCTGTGCAGGATCCTGAGGAGTCGGAGATAACAGGGGGTTGGCTAACGTACGAATTGACGGATGGCAATCATCTGGAAGTCTGCCTGATCGAGGCCAACGGGAACGTAAAGCTGAACTTCCACTTCGTTCGAGAGACCTAGCGCGCTTTTCGAAACATTCTGATTCTTGACGAAGAGCACGCATTCCTGTAGAGTTGCCCCATAATTCGCAATCCACAGTTTAGTGGATGCGCTTCTGAATGATCGAACGAGAACTGCCAAGAAAGGGAGGTGCGGAATGAATGTGAAAGAACTCATAACACGGTCCGCAGGTTCCCTTGGCACGGTAAGCGTCCGCTGATTCGGCGAATCTGATCTAGCACAGATCTGCTCGTCAACCCCGCCCGAGAGCCCCTGCATCGAGTCAGTCTGTCTCGACTGAGCCCGGGGCCGAGAACCAAACCCAATCATTCCACACTTCTGCGCATGGGTAGAACAGTTCCAACGGACAAGGAAAGCAAGCATGAAAGTACCGATTCGGCAGTACTACAACCTGCTCTCGGCCTATCTGAGATCCCAATGGCGATGGGTGGTGATTCTCGCACTTCTCATTCTGCTCAGCATTGGCCTCAAACTGGCAAATCCTCAAATTCTTCGCGTCTTCATTGATACTGCATCCGAGGGAGGCGCTCGATCGACTCTCATCCGCTCTGCGTTGTTGTTCTTTGGCGTCGCTCTTCTCACACAAGCTTTGTCTGTAGCAGCGACGTATGTTGGCGAAACCGTCGCGTGGACGGCAACCAATGCGTTGCGTCTTGATCTTCTCGATCATGCGCTACATCTGGATGCGTCATTTCACAAGGATCACACCCCCGGTCAGATGATTGAGCGAATCGATGGCGATGTGGCCACACTATCGAATTTCTTCTCTCGTTTCGTGATCGATGTGGCAGGAAACGGCCTTCTCGTACTGGGCATTCTCACATTGCTGTTCCGCGAGGATTGGCGCATTGGGCTCCCGATTTTCGCATTCGCCATCATCACGCTGTTTCTTCTGGTTTGGATCCGAAAGCTTGCAGTTCCCCATTGGACGCGCTTCCGAAAGCTCAATGCCGAGTTCTTCGGCTTCCTGGGTGAACACATTTCCGGGCGCGAGGACATTCGCGGCAATGGTGCCGTAAACCACACAATGCGGAAATTCTACGAATTCGTACAGAAGATGTTCCCCGTTCGTTTGCGATCCAGCATGGGCGGTTACGCCATGTGGATGGCCAATATTGGGTTGTTTGCTTTCGGGCATGCCGTCGCCTTTGGCGTGGGCGCGACGCTGTGGCGTGCGTCCGTGATTACGATCGGAACCGTCTATCTCGTATTCCACTATACCGAACTGCTGCGCGGCCCCATCTCGGAGATCCGCACACAGATCACCGACCTACAGCGCGCCGAAGCGGGTATTCGACGCATTCGCACCCTCCTCGACTCGCAATCACGTCTGGTCAATGAGGGAACGTTGAACCTGGCCTCGGGGCCCTTAAGCGTGGCGTTCGAGGGTGTGTCGTTCGCCTACGAGGCCACTCGAACAACCCTCGCGGACGAAGATCCCGAAATGGAATTGGTTCCCGCTCTGCATGATATTGACTTCGCCCTTGAACCAGGAACTGTGCTCGGACTGCTAGGGAGAACGGGCAGCGGGAAAACGACGCTCGCGCGCCTTCTGGTGCGCCTCTACGATCCGCAACAGGGAGAGGTTCACGTTGGAGACCATCCGGTCCAGGCGATTCAGATCGCCGATCTGCGCAGAGCCGTACGAAAGGTTCCGCAAGAGGTCCAATTGTTCCGTGCCTCAATCCGAGACAACGTGCGGCTGTTCGACACCTCTGTGACGGATGAGCAGGTCCTACAAGCACTCGATGATCTCGGCATTCGCGAGTGGGTGCTGGGACTTCCTGGTGGCCTTGACACAATGCTGGCTGCGGATGGCGGTGGATTGTCTGCTGGGCAGGGACAGCTCATTGCGTTGGGGCGTGCTTTTCTCGCCAATCCCGGACTCGTCATTCTTGATGAAGCCTCTTCGAGGCTCGATCCGGCCACAGAGAATCTGCTGGAGACCGCTGTAGATCGCCTGCTCAAGGATCGAACCGCCATTGTCATCGCTCATCGCTTGTCCACTGTGGACCGCGCTGATCAGATCATGATTCTCGATGACGGTCAAGTCGCCGAATTTGGATCGCGTAGCGCGCTCGTGGCTGACCCTATGTCTCGTCTGAGCCAATTGCTCCAGGCAGGACTTGAGGAGGTGTTGGTATGAAGATGCATCAGGCACTGTGGCAGCTCATCAAGTATCGTCCTGGCTTGTATACGGTCAATGCCCTGGCTTGGATTGCCATCTTGCTCGTCGAGTTGGGAACGGGCATCGTTGCCAAGCTGTTCTTTGATTCGCTGACGGATGGATCTGGAGCCGGAATGACGCTGTGGACCATCATCGCACTCGTTGTCGCCGTAGGTGTGGCCCGCATCTTGACCATTCTTGCCGGTGCATTTACAGATATTACCCATCGCTACAACATGGGCGCGTTATTGCGGCGCAATCTCCTGGCGAGCGTGCTCGCACAGCCTGGCGCTCAATCCTTGGGTCGCTCGACAGGAGAGGCGCTCAACACGTTCAGAGATGACGCGCAAGTAGTTGAGGACACGATCAGCTGGATTGTCGATCAGATGGCATTCACGGTGTACGCCATTGTCGCGCTGACTATCCTTGTAACGATTGATGCGCGAATCACTGCCATCGTGGTGCTTCCACTGCTCATAATCATTGCCGCCGCGCGATCGGTAGCCAAGCACATCCGCCGCTTCCGAGAAGCCGCACGCCGCGCCACAGAGAGGGTGACCGGTGCCATTGGAGAAGCGATGGAAGGCGTTCAGACGATTCAACTGGCAGGCGCTGAGAAGCATGTTCTCTCCCATGTCCGCGAACTCAACAAGGTGCGACTTCATGCCACTGTACGGGATCGCTTGCTCAGTCAGTCCTTCCATTCGTTCTTCTGGAATACAGCCACACTATGCACAGGCTTAATCCTGTTGGCTGCAGCAGATGGGCTGAGATCGGGCACGTTCACAGTTGGCGACTTTGCCCTCTTCGTGATCTATGTAGGCGTTCTGGCCGAGTTTGTTGCCGTCATTGGCGACTTTATGATGCATCTCAAACAAGGTGCCGTGTCGATGGAGCGCATGATCAGCCTGTCTCACGATGAGATGGGCTCTGCAGTGGTTGCGCATGCGTCTATTCATATGCGTGGCCCGTTGCCTGAAGCGCGCACGCCTCAGCGAACGGCCCATGATCGACTTGAAACGTTGCACGTCCGAGGCCTGTGTTTTCAGCGACCGCAGATCGAGGATCAGCCTGTGGAGTCGGAGCGCACGTTCGCGCTACGGGATATCTCGTTCTCCTTGTCGAAGGGCGAGTTTGTCGTCATCACGGGCCGAATCGGTTCAGGCAAGTCGACGTTGCTACGCACTTTGCTCGGGCTGCTTCCGATGGATCGTGGCAGCATTACTTGGAACGAGAGATTGGTGACCGACCCTGCCACATTCTTCGTGCCGCCTCGTTGTGCCTACACACCGCAGGTGCCCCAGCTGTTCTCAGACACGCTGCAGTCCAACATCCAGATGGGCTTTCCTGCCACGCCTCAACAGATTGCGGAGGCGCTCCATCTGGCTGTGCTGGAAGAGGACGTCCCTCACCTGCAAGCAGGACTGGATACGATGATCGGCGCCAAGGGCGTCAAGCTGTCAGGAGGACAGCGACAACGCACGGCAGCAGCACGGATGTTCATCCGAGACCCCGAGTTACTCGTGTTTGACGACCTCTCCAGCGCCTTGGATGTGGAAACCGAGAACCTTCTTTGGGAGAGAACGTTCGCACGAGGAGATCGAACAACCCTCGTCGTGTCGCACCGCCGCCCCGCTCTGGAACGTGCTGACAACATCATCCTGATGAAGGACGGCCAGATTGAGGGCATGGGCTCTCTTAGTGAGTTACTGGAAGAACATGAGGAGATGCAGGCACTGTGGAACTGAAAGCAAAAGGGGTCAGTCCCCCTCTGCTCTTGCTCAGTAGTTGCTTCGAAGCCAATTGGGAACGTATTGCGACGCGGTGCGAAGCTGTGATCGATAGGCGTCTGCTTCGGGCTCCCATTGCCGTACCAATCGCCAGAACTGCGATGAATGATTGGCGTGAACTGCATGACAGATCTCGTGAATCAGGACGTAGCGCACAAGCTCGCGCGGGAGCAAGAGTAGTTGAGCATTGAGACTGACAGTTCCCTTGCTGGAATAGCTACCCCAACGTGTCTTCTGACAGCGAATGCCCACCCGCTGGATGGGAACGTCCAGGTCTCGCGATAGGTCCTTGGTCCATGGAATCAGGACGTCTTTGCCTCTTTCAATGAGCCATCGCTTCAGGGCCGCGCGCCAAGCTGCAGGGTTCTCAACGGGGCCTGAAATTTGAAGTCGAAAACCATCAACCTCACGGATGGAGATGCACGCGTTGTCGGTTTCGACCCAATCAAGCTGCCAGATCTGTCCCACTGAAGGAAGTTCAATCTGGAGCGGTTGGAGATCGGGCGACGGCATGCTTGCCCGGAGTCTCTCAACCTCGCGGAGAGAACGCAGTAGCCAGGCCTGTTTCTCCTCGAGCAGCTCCGGAATACGCGTGTGATCAAACCCCGCGGGAATGACGATCACCAATCCGTCAGCCAGACTCACCTTGAATCGAACGTGCTTTGCTCGAGTGCTCTCGCGAATCGTGTAATCAGGGAGCAAGATTGATTTCCTTTCGATCGCACGCCAAGCAGCGAGCATACGATCAGAGGGAAAGCATACATGAAACGGTGGATCTTGATGCACGATTGCTGCCGTCCACACGCTTCACTCTTGGCTTGTGAAACGAAACCCATAAGAATTGGTAGCTGGGAGGATAGATGTTCTTGACACAGATTCTGAAGCCGAACTCGATGAGGTGCATAACATGAAACAGACAACGGAACACCCATACTGGAGAAGACTCGTGCTCGTAGGGGCTTGTCTATTGCTGATCATGTCAGCATGTGGGAACGAAACGGCAGTTGAAGCTGGATCAGACATCGTTGAATCGGAGACACCGCGCGAGATGGATCCAGTGATTGATGATGTGGCTCTCCATGCGCTTACAGCGAGCAATTCAGAGTTTGCATTTGATCTGCTTCGGATCCTAGCAGACAGCGGAGAGAACCTCTTCTATTCTCCCTACAGCGTGTCTGCGGCCCTGGCGATGGCACTTGCCGGTGCTGATGGAAATACGTTGGCTCAGATGGCGGATGCCCTTCGATTCACCCTGGATCCGGGAGCATTGCATAGTGCGTTCAACTACCTTGATCTTGAGCTTGATGCGCGAGACAAGATGGATCCTGTCTTTGATGGCGACGGATTCCAGCTAAACATGGTCAATGCCCTGTGGGGGCAAACGGGATACGCGTTTCTTGATTCATTTTTGGATACGTTGGCCGCCAACTACGGAGCAGGGGTGCGCTTGCTCAACTTTGCTGAACAGCCGGAGCCATCTCGTCAGACCATCAACAACTGGGTGAGCGAGTACACCAACGGGCGCATTCAAGATCTTCTGCCTCCAGGCTCGATCGATATGTCCACACGGCTGATTCTGACCAATGCCATCTACTTCAATGCTCCGTGGTTCCATCCATTTGACGAGGCCAACACGCAGATCGAACCGTTCACCAATCTCGATGGTACTCTCAGCCAGGTTCCCATGATGCACCAAGCGGAGTCCCTGAAAACCGGGCGTTGGGACGGCGGACGCGCTGTCGAGTTGCCGTACAACGGACTGGAGTTGGCGATGGTCATCTTGGTCCCTGATCAGGAGAAGTTTGAGTCGTTCGTAGGGTCTCTGACTTTCGAGCAGTTCTCGGACATCGTGGATGGCTTGGAGCAGCAGCCTCTCGTGCTGGGCCTTCCTAGGTTTGAGTTTGCCTACGACGTATCTCTGGTTAACCCGTTGATCGAGCTTGGCATGACCGATGCGTTTGAGGGCACATTGGCCGACTTCTCGAACATCGACGGTACGAGGGATCTCGTTATTTCCGACGTACTCCACAAGGCGTTTGTCGCCGTCGATGAAGCTGGAACTGAGGCGGCCGCGGCCACTGCAGTCGTATTTCGGGCCACCGCAGCACCGACCCAGCCAGCGGAGTTGATCATCAATCGACCGTTTGTGTTCGCCATCCGTGATATAGCGACAGGAACCATCCTATTTATCGGACACGTGACGGCGCTTCCTTCGGAAGACTCGTAAAGACGGCAGCGCCCCACAGAGGTCATAAGATCCGGCACTGCAAGAGGGAAGCGGCTCACGGGAGTGGGCCAGGCGCGAACGTGTCTGTCGGTTTGGGCAGGCGTTGTCTATTGCAGGGAGACACGGGTGCCAGCAACAGATCAAGTCTCTCGAAGGAGCAGCCGTAGATACGAGAACAACCATGAATGCGTGGACATGCTCTCGCAATATCGGATTGGTTGACTCTGTCCTTGGTCCCAAGAGCTGTGATTGTCTCACTCCTGTGAGACATACTTGGGTAACGTCAGCTTGATCCAATCGTCGCAGTAGTAGCCAAAGTGGGATTCGACCGTCCTTCGCTTGAGATCGAACAATGACACGCTGCCGCCGATCACCATCTCCCGCCCATCCGTGCTCTTGGGATTCTTTGCGTGATAGTGCGGGAACTTGCGGTAGGGTGAGAGATAGTCAATCAGTTCCTTGGCCTTGGCATAGGAGATTGCCCCCGACTGCAATGCGACCAGTGTTTGATGATTGAGTTCATCGTAGCGCCACTGCGAATCGTTGGCAGCCTGGCCGGACAGCTTGCCCGTCCACGAATCCATTGAGCACAGACGCATCTCGGGGCACACGCAATGATTGGATGCGATCACGACCTTGTGCTTTAGCGCGCGAACGGGAGCGAAGTAGTAGGCCTTGGGGCAGTTCTCTTCTTGATGGGTGCGATTGATGTATCCCAATCGCGTGAACGCATCTGGAACCATCTTCTTGTGCATTACCTTCCAGAACGCCGGGTTGTACCTACTGATGTATTCCGGCGGAACCTCGAACTCCTCGTTTCGGACCATGGCCCCCTTGCGTTGAGGGGTGGATTGATGATCCTTCAGAAATTTCTCCGAGGGCATGAACTTCTTCATTGTGTCTCGAGGGTAGGACAAGAAGTCGATGGTGTTGGTGGTCATGCCTGCTTCGACCACGCAGGCCTGATCCTTCTCCCCGTTGCTGCCCGCGCCTGCGATGGGATAGAGCCACGTCACGCCGCGAGGCGTGTCGACAATCGTGTCTACGGCTTTATCTACCGAGGGGCTGTTGCCAATGGCGTGGCGAACGAGAAGGAGAGAATTCACACCAAGGTCATCGGGATTCGAGTTGGCGCCGCGGATTACATCCACACCGGCCGCCACCCCGCAGTTGTTCATGGCGGCGATGCTTCCCACCATCCCGGGTGCGTGCATCGAGACCATCGGGAGCAGGCTCGGATGCTCATCGGAAATGGGGTTGTAGATCGTCATGCAAGCAAGTTCCTGGAATATCCCCCCCGTGGGGAACATGAAATCACGCCCGAACAAGGGGCCATCCTTGGCGGCTCCGTTGATCAAGGCCAGCGAGTTGCAGCCAATGGACGATGCCAACAGCTTGCGCATCTTCGGGTCTCGCAACTTGGGGAGCCGAAGCGCGTAGAGATGAGCCAGCAGGCAATCAAAACCGGCGTTGAGAACCCAGATGTCCTTTTCCTCTATCTTTACCTTGTCTTTCTCCTTCCCCTTGCGAAAGACGGGCGAATCGGCACAGCCGGCCACAAGACCGAGAACCTCCTCTTTGATCGCGGGTGGTGCGGCTGCGATTGCATCTTCTTTGGTCAGCATCTTGTAGAGAAGGTCGATCAGGAAATCGTGAGCGTCTCTCTCAGCGGGGGACGCACTGTTGGCTCCTTCCCGGGGAGGAGCGCCCGTCACCATCTCCCAGATTGCGTAGTCGATGTACTTCGTTGTCATCAGCTGAACGTCGTTTGCTGCCAGATATCCCATCGCGTAGCCCATTTCCCAGGGGCTGCCCTCAAGATAGAAGACGCGTTTGGCGTTGCCGGTCTCGTAATTTGTGGCTGTCTTATGTTCTGCAAACAGACCGATCCTGTCCTTGTTTTCCCCAAGAAGGACAACGTTGTCGCTCGAAACGGTGAAGTCCTCCTCCTTGAACCTCGCGATGATCGTGTCGAGTCGCTCGGAACCATCTTGAGTGGCCATACCATCATCTCCTTGTTCGGCGTACGCTTGAGTTCAGTCGTGTTGACAGTTTGTCAGATATCGTTTTCTGTGTGAAATTACTCGTCCGGCTGACTCCCTATGGATTGCGACACTTCAGTTTCTTGTCCCCCACGTGCTAGCATGGAGCGGAGGTGGACACATGAAAGAGTTCTCGTTTCTCATCGGAAACTGCCCTGGGGCATTGGTCGAGATGGCGATTGATCTGAAGAAAGAACACGTCAATATCGAAGGCATTGCTGGGTTAACCGTCCTTGATGAAGGCGTTGTCAGCCTGGTTACGGATGATCCTGGCATTACTCGAAAGAAACTCAGAGAGCTCGACATTGACTTCGAGGAGCGCGAGGCTCTCGTGATGGAGCTACCTCATCATCCAGGAGAAATCTCCACATTGCTTGGGCGTCTGAAAGAGGACCACATCAACGTACTTTCGATCTATGCTGGCGTCGACAAGAACAAGCTCATCTTCACAGTCGACCAAGTGGAGAAGACCAAGCAGATCCTGCGCATGGAGTGAACCAGAGAGATCAACCTCTGCGATGACCTATTTGGCGGATGTTCGTTTTCGCAACCAATGACGGCTCGCGTTGCGAAAGAGAACGCCGGCCAGCAGATTGCCAACCGGCGCCTAATCTTAGATCAGCGTCTTGGCCTCTACTCTGCCGGTATCAGCTGAATGCGGAACGTGTAGGCCGTCCCGTCCTGGAAGGAGAGGTAGATGTCATAGTAACCAGGAGCTAGCTCCATGGTGTCCACTGCAATCTCGTACTCCAGAGTATCCCTGTTGAAATGAGCCATCCAGTGACTAAGCAGTACCACAGTCTCTGGCCTGGTCGCAATGTCCACCGAGTAGAGATACACGTGAATATAGCTTGCCCCGGTCGGATATCCTGTGGCCCCAAGGATTTGGCAGTTACCCGTGATAACCGCACCCACTTCGTGAATTGCAGTTAGCACTTGCGTACCGGCCATTAGAGGCTCTTCACCCTCAATGATCGGGATGACGACATCAAGCAACTCTGACGGCCCTGCTTCACCCATTGGAATGATCACTAGCGGGGGCGAGGGTGGCGGTGAACAAGGTTCTCCTCCGGACATCATCGTCGGTGTATTAACGTCAAAGACAACTCCACCTGGAATGAGGCCAAGTAGTTCCCATCCCGTTTGCGGCGGTGTAGCAGAGTCAGATGTGTTCCCGAACATATACACAATCGTACCAAAACTAAAGTCCGGAGGGTTCATGATTTTATCGTAGCAGATGCTGCAAATCCACCTTCCTGCCCCGTCGTAGAAGGTAGCGACGGAGACGCTCTCAAACGGCGATATTTGATACGTGTTGTTAAACTCCGGCCTATCGGCGACCATGCCGCTGAACGCATGGTTCCGATCCACCCAGGCGTTGCCTGTTCCACTGATACGTAAGTCTGTGTAGCAGACATCATCTGCTACTACCACCAAGGCAGAGACCGCACAAACAGCCACTGCCACCAAGACCGCAACAACCAACCGCTTCCATGCTTTCACTTCGGCCCTCCATGTTGATCAGCTGACGCCGATCGACTCTCCTACCACTTTGCCAGCCATGCCGGAACCGGTTCTTTGTGGCAGACTATGCCGCCGACTCCTGACAAGCCTCCTCTTTTTGTTGGCTCTTCGGCAGCTTGATCCAAAGCTTTGCCGCACTTCATCAGATTGAAGGACGACCTTTATCGGAGCCTGCACTAGACTAGTTCTATGTTGTACTTGAGTCAAGGGGCGTATTCTGCTTGCAGTTATGGACGTACAACTCCTATTTCAAGAACCCCCTTCTGGCTGAAAGCGATCCGGCTCAATAGGCCCAGTTGACTGAGAGGCTCTCTATTCCTTCTGCTGCCAGACGATCGCAGTATGACGGAGGGAGAATCATGAGCAAGCTCCAGGTCTTAATCTTGTGCGATGATGAAGGCAAGACGATCTATGTCCGACGCGGGATCGTGACAGTCGCCCGGACCCCGAAGAAGCGAGACTGACTACCTCTTCATACGCTCTTCACAGCACTCCCTTACTCTTGTATCAACTCCAAATGCAAGGAAGTGATCTGCATGCGCACCGTGTTTTGGATTGGTGTTGCCATTGTAGCTGGATTGGCGATTCTCGGGTTCGCTCTCGCACAGTCCTCAGGGGATTCCTATCAGCCAACCTGGTCACCGCCTTCTCTTGAAGAGGTCTCGGCAGCCTTAGATGGCCTGAGTTTTGATCGATTCATTGATGTGGCGTATGAGCAATATCTTCTCCGTTTCCCAGAGGTGCTGACTCACTACGGGATGACGCAGCAATTGGGCGTTCGTAACGATCGCCTCAACGACTACTCCGAAGATTACCTTGCAGAGACCCGAGCCATTGAATCCCTTATTGATGAGCGGCTTCAGTCCTATGATCGGGCAGCGCTAACGTCCGATCAGCAACTGACGTACGATGTGTGTGCTTGGTATTGGGATGACATCGTTCGTAGTCATGAGTTTGCTGATCTCGGATACCTCGTCACTCACTATTACATCACAAGCAAGGATTGGTCCACATTTGACCTGCTCACTGTCGTGCATCCACTGTCTAGCAAGCGAGATGTCGAGGACTATATGGCTAGACTGGGACAAGTTGCAGGCCAGTTTGATCAATTGATAGACGAAATGTCTGCACAAGCAGAACGCGGCATTGTCGCGCCAGAGATCATTCTTTCTCAAGCCATTGCGAACTTGCGCGGATTGGTCTTTGCCCCAGTTACAGGGCATCCCTTCTACACAACGCTGGCAACGGGCATGCAGTCCGTAACGAGCCTATCAGGCTCTGAGAGAACGGACATCCTCGCTGATGCAACCGTCATCATCTCAGAGCAGGTAATCCCCGCCTACAGGCGGCTCTATGACAAGCTGGGCGAGCTGCAAGCCATCGCACCACAGGCCATCGGATATGGGGGACAGCCCAATGGCCTTGCCTATTACGACTACGCGCTTCGCCATCAGAATCAAACGGATCTCACTGCCTCAGAGATCCATGCACTTGGGCTAGAACAAGTTGCCAGGTTACAGGTCCAGATTCAGGAGGCAGCCGTCGACGCCGGTTACCAGCAGGGCCTTCCCATTGGCGTTATCTATATCCTCGTATCGCAGGATGGCGGCATTCGAGCAGGCGACGAAATCATCTCGACCTACGAAGGACTTCTTCAGCGGGCCAAAGAGAACGTAGGCGTGGCCTTTGAGCGTCTTCCCACGACCCAGGTCATCGTTGTGCCGGATCCAATCGGCGGCTACTACCGGCCATCCAATGGAGCGAGGCCTGCTGAATTTGCAGCGCCCGCCGGTGGTACGCAGCCCTATTATTCGATGCCCACGCTGACGTATCACGAAACGATTCCTGGCCATCATCTTCAGATTGCCCTGGCATCAGAACTTCCCCTGCCACTGATCCGCAAGATCGAAGCCTTCCTTGGGTTCGCCGAAGGATGGGCGCTGTATTCCGAACGCTTGGCTTGGGAATTGGGATGGTACGAGGACGATCCGTACGGGAATCTCGGGCGTCTATCCGACGAAATGATGCGCGCCGTTCGGCTGGTCGTTGATACAGGCATCCATACCATGGGCTGGACCTACAACGAAGCGGTCGCCTACTTCGCACAGAACACGGGGAAGCCCCTGTCCGCAGCGCGATACGAGGTTCAGAGGTACATCGTTTGGCCCGGGCAAGCCACCTCGTACATGATCGGATTGCTCAAGATCCTTGAACTTCGCGGCCAAGTCCAAGAAGCACTGGGCGACGCGTTTGATCTGGCCGACTTCCACACGCTCATCCTGGAGAATGGGAGTCTGCCGTTGGGAATCCTGGAATCGCATATCCAAGACTACCTCTCGAATCAGCCGTAATCTCGCGGCCCCATTCTCCGATCGATATGGCTGCTTTGAGCTACGTCATATCCGGCAACGTATTGAGGGCGGCAAACGCGAAGATCCAGTTGTCAGCGATCTCGTCCAGCAACTTCCCTTTGGGTTTGCCCATCCCATGGCCGGCGCGCTCTTCAACACGCAGAAGGATGGGACCGCTGCCGGCCTGCGCATGCTGCAGCGCGGCTGCGTACTTGAAGCTATGAGCAGGGAATACGCGGTCGTCGTGGTCGGCCGTCGTCACCAACGTTGGCGGATAGGCCGTTCCTTCCTTCACGTTGTGAAGTGGCGAGTAGCTCATCAGGATGGGGAATATCTCTGGATCGTCTGGCGATCCATAGTCAGACGCCCAGAATGCGCCCACAGTGAACTTGTGAAAACGCAACATATCGAGGACCCCCACTGCTGGCAGACAGGCACCAAACAAGTCAGGCCGTTTGGTCATGCAGGCGCCGACCAGCAATCCGCCGTTGCTGCGTCCGTGAATGACGAGCTTGGGCGTAGACGTTCGCTGGGTATCAATCAGCCATTCGGCAGCGGCAATGAAATCGGCGAACACGTTAGGGCGGCGCTCGCAGGCGCCCGCCTGATGCCATTCCCGCCCGTATTCGCCGCCACCGCGAATGCAAGCCACAGCTAACTGCCCACCCATGTCCATCCAGGTCAGGTGGTCAAGGCGGAATCCCGGCGACTGAGAAATGTTAAATCCTCCATAGCCGTATAGACAGGTCGGTGTCTCGGGTCCAACAGCTGTAGACTTCTTCCTGGACAGAAACAGAGGAACTTTGGTGCCATCCTCACTCTCATAGACATGGCGTTCAGTGATATAGAGCGCTGGGTCGAAGGGAAGTGCCTGCAATCTCATCGGTATCGTATGTTTAGAGAGCAAATCGTGCCTGAGGATGGTCGCGGGACGCGCGACATCGGAGTACCAAAGATAGACGTCGGATCCTGTTGCTCGTCCCTGAACCAAGGGCACTGTTCCATGCCCGGGGAGTTCGATCTCATGGTCGACTTCACCATCTACACCATAGACATGCACTTGCGACTCGGCGTCAACCAGCGCGGTCACCACAAAGCATCCTCCGATATAGGCGGCCCAAGTAATCGCCCCATCGGACTCGGCGACAATCTCCTGCCAATGCTCTCGTCCAGGCTTGTTAAGGTCGATGGCCACGATGCGGCCGAATGCCGCGTCATCGTTGGTCCAGAAGAACAGACGATCATCCTGTTTGCCAAGATAGGTGAAGGCCGATGCGAATTCGGGCACCAGATCCATCGGTCCATCAGCAACGTTCTCTAAATCCAGTACACACACGCGGTTCTTGCGATACGTTCCCTTCTGGGTCGTGATCACAAGGTAGCGATCGTCTGCCGTGACGCGTCCATACGACATCCATTCAGGCTCATCCTGGCGGTCATAGATCACGCTATCTTGTGCCTGTTCATCGCCCAGCCTGTGGAAGCGAATACTGCGCTTGGTCACCGGTGCCTTGTAGACCTCGTCTGCTGGCGGCGGTTCCGATCCTGAGTAGAAGAATCCGGATTCGTCCTCACGCCAGCTGGCTAGGGTAAAGCGAATCCATTGCAGCTCATCGTTCAGCCGCTCGCCTGACTCCACATCCAGCACATACCAACGCTGCCAATCTGAACCGGCTTCAGACAATCCATAGGCCAAGTACCGACCACTAGGGCTAGGATCGAATGCCATGATAGACACGGTTGCGTCGTCAGCCAGGGCAGATGGATCGAGCAGAACATGGATCTTGTTCTGGCCGTTCTCCATCCAAACCAATGATGGTTGCTTGGCATCTGGCGACTGCAATGTGAAAAAGAGCTTGTTCTCCGCCTGTTTGGGTATGCCGACTGTTTCGTAAGCAGACAGTATCTCAACCCGTTCTCGCAACGCCTTGGCAAATGGGATGCCTGAAAAGACAGACTGTGTATGCTTGTTCTGCGCGTCAATCCATCCCTTGATCTCCGGCGAATCGACATCCTCAAGCCAGCGATAAGGATCAGGAACGTCCGTTCCGTGAAGGCTATCTACATGCGCAACCCTGCGGGTATGCGGTGTTTGCGATTGAATGCGCTCGAACAAGCTCATGGTGCCTCCTGACAGCGGGATGGTTGAGCGTACTCAGAGTAGAAAGGACCAGCAACCCGGGCACTCAGAAAATTGTCCTGATTCCGGCGGCGTAACGTATAATGCCTTGCTTAGGAGCTAGGAGTATCGAATCATGCCTGGCCCGTCGAAGAAGGAAACCAAAAGGAGGGGACTATGTCGAAATTTATTGATCGACTACTTGACCCCGATTCACGAGGTGAGGAAGGTCAACCGCAGGTGAACCTGCGCCGATTACCGAGCTTCGTCGGATGGATCGCCATTGCTGTAATCATCGGCATCTATCTGGCCACCGGGATTCATACCATCGGCCCGTCAGAAGAGGGGCTTGTCAAGCGGTTCGGCCAGTATGTGCGGACCGAGAATCCGGGCCTGCACTATCATCTGCCCGCACCGTTTGAAAGCGTCGTGACCATCAATATTCTTGAGGTCCGCAAAGTCGAAATTGGCTTTCGAACGGTCTCTCCTGCACCAAACGCTCGGTACCAGACGGTGGAAACCGAGGCACTGATGCTGACGGGTGACGGCAACATCACACATGTTGAGATCGCCGTCCAATATCGGGTGAAGGATGCGACCTTGCTGGCGTTTAACCTCATCAATCCAGCAGAGATTGTTAAACAAGCAGCAGAAGCGACGCTGCGCGAGCAAGTGGCCACGCGAACGCTCGACGAAACCCTGACTGAGCTACGCGACACGATCGGAATCGACACGATGGTCGCACTTCAAGGGTTCCTCGATGTCTACGAAACAGGAATCGCCATCGACAACGTTCAGCTCCAGACCGTGAAACCGCCGAGCGAAGTCGTTGCCGCTTTCGACGACGTCAATAGCGCGCTCCAGGATAAGGAGAAACTGATCAACGAGGCTTCTCGCTATGCCTTGGACCTTGTACCACGGGCACGCGGGCAGGCACAGGAAATCGGCAACCAAGCTGAAGCGTACAGGCAGACGCGAATTCTAGGAGCCGAGGGCGATGTCGCGCGCTTTGTCGAGGTTCTTGGCAAGTACGAGTTGGGAGAGGAAGTCACACGCACGCGGCTCTACATCGAGACGATGGAGCAGATCTTGCCCTCCATGGACAAGATCATCCTTTCTCAGCAAGCCGACGGATTACTGAAGCTCCTCAACCTTGACACTTCTGGAGGTGGTCAGTAATGAAACCGCTACTTGCCTTCTTCGTTGTCGTGATCATAGCGATGATTGGTTACAACTTGTTCACGTTCACGGTTGACGAAACGCAGAAAGCCGCTGTTCTTCAATTCGGCGAGATCGTCCGCATCATCGAAACTCCGGGCCTGCACTTCAAGATCCCGTTCATCCAGTCAGTTACCTATCTGGAAGATCGAGTGATCAACTATGATATCCAGCCCCTAGATGTCTACACGGCTGATCAGAAACGCCTAGCCATCGACAACTACGCCATTTGGCGAGTTGGAGATCCCCAGCTGTTCATCGAATCCACGGGGGGACGACTCAATAGTGCACAGGGGCGAATTGACGAAATCGTCTTCTCGGATCTGAGAAATATCTTGGCTTCACACACGTTCGACGAGATCGTTTCAGAGAAACGCTCCGATTATCTGCAGGAGGTCACCGAACTGAGTCGCGCGAAACTTGCCAACTTCGGGATCATCCTTATCGATGTGCGCATTATTCGCGCCGATCTACCAACTGAAATCGAGCAAGCCGTCTTCGAACGCATGCGTTCAGAGCGCTTGAGGATTGCCGCTCAGCTGCGAGCAGAAGGAGAAGAACAGGCACGCCAGATCACGTCAAGCGCTGACAAGGAAGTCGAGATCATCCTTGCGACTGCGCTGAAAGACGGAGAGAGAATCCGCGGTGAAGGAGATGCTGAGGCACTCGAAATTTATGCCGAGGCCTACAATCAGGATCCTGACTTCTATCGCTTCTGGCGAACGCTGGAATCCTACCAAGTTGCTCTGGCTACCGACACACAGATTGTGCTGTCGAGTGACTCTGACTACTTGCAGTTCCTCGAAAGCATGGAAGAGCGGTAGTTTAATTCAAACCAAAACACGCCCCTCGCTCATTGGAGCGGGGGGCTTTTCTGGTTGTTGTCACCAAATGGAGCTATCCTTCCCCTATGGCTGAATCCGTGTTGTATGATGTTGCTGTTGTAGGTGGTGGCCCAGCCGGGCTGACTGCAGCGATCTTTGCCGCCCGGCAGGGAGCACACGTGATCTTGATCGATCGCAAAGCCGATCTTGGTCAGAAGCTGCTTTTGTCCGGTGGCGGACGCTGTAACATCCTGCCAACGGCCACGACTCCTGAAGAGTACGTCACCGATTCGTCACCATTCACATTGAGAAACATCCTGCTTTCGTGGCCGCTGGAAGACGTCCGCTTCTTCCTTGAAGTGGAAGCCAAGTTGAAGATCAAGACCGACCCCGCCACCGGGAAACAGCACGTTACTGGTGGTGGACGGATAGCTCGCAACAACCTGCTCGATCTGGCAGAGCGGACGGGCGTGAAGATCAAACGCAAATTCCACGTTGTTCGCCTCGGCGGCAGCGACCCGTTCTTTCTTACGTGCCCAGAAAAGCGCACAATCCGCGCCAATCGCGTCATTCTTGCTTGTGGAGGGCTATCCTATCCGCAGACAGGCAGCGACGGCACAGCACTAGAGCTACTTCGCACCCGCGAACATGAGATCGTTCCGCCGTATCCGGCATTGACGTCATTGATTGGTGCACGATCGGATCATCGCATCTTGTCTGGCATCACCATGACAGTCACTGTAACAGCCAAGTCGGAAACAGAGGAAGCTAGTAGCCGCGGAGGATTCCTGTTTACACATCGTGGCTACAGTGGCCCTGCCATTCTTAACACGAGCCACGTGATCGCTCGTGCGAGACAACGTCGCGAGCAAGCACAGGTCTTTGTTTCATGGACAGATCACACAGAAGACGAATGGCGAACGATGCTCACAGTAGGGAAACGGTCGATTCGCGGCGTTCTCCTGCGCGAGATGCCCGATCGCGTGGCAGATCAGCTACTGAGTGAGATCTCGCTACACGAGGGCCGAGTTGCCACACTAGAGAAGGATCGCCGCGAGCAGCTCATCCGACTGCTCACGAAGTATCCGCTGCCAATCACTCGCAATGACGGATTTAGTTCGGCCGAAGTTACTGGCGGCGGCGTCCACTTGAGCGAGGTCAACGCCAAGACGCTGCAGAGCAAGCGCTCGCCCAATCTCTACGTCTGCGGCGAAATGCTCGACGCCTTCGGCCCCATCGGGGGCACCAATTTCCTGTGGGCGTTCGTTACCGGGAAACGTGCCGGCGAAGCTGCAGGCAGAGGTTAGCGGGAGAACGGCATCGAACCACTTCTGGTTTCGCGGGATCGTCCTGCTGTACGCCGGCGATGCCTCAAGAGCCAGTGGCTAGAACAAAGAGCCGATGGTTGATCACGGAATGCGGCGCAATCGGTGGAAGCAAGTGCCGACGTATCGGTCACGATGCTGCGGAGTCTATGCGTGACCAATCGGAAGAAGTGGCGGACAGCACGAAGCGAACCCGACTCCGGCAGAAGGAGAAGACATGACGCTGCCCATTCGAACCGAACGGTTGATCATCCGTCGCTTCACGCTCACGGATATCGATGACATTCTTGAGTTCACAGAGCATCCGTCAGTGGCTCAGGAGACCACAAACATCCCCCGCGACGATCGCGAGAAGATGGAGGAGTACATCGAGGCCCAGAACGGATACAGCTTGTTCGAGACCGACAAGTGCGTTGATCTGGCAGTGGAACTAAAGCAAACGGGCAACGCAATCGGCTTGCTCAGCTTGGTCAGCAATGGAGAGCGGCAGGGAGAAATCGGATGGGCCTTGAATCTCGATTATCGTGGTCGTGGCCTAGCCACGGAGGCGGCCCGTGGCTTGATCAGCTATGTCTTTGAAGAGTGCAACTATCATCGCATCTTCGCAGGCACCATCTTCTCCAACACAAGATCCTGGGCGTTAATGGAGCGACTGGGGATGAGAAAGGAAGCGCATTTTGTCAAGGCTCACGTCCCCGCCAAGCAAGGAGGGGAGTGGGTCGATACTGTGCGATACGCTGTGTTGGCAGATGAGTGGAGCGCGTAGCGGGTCTTGACTCCTCTAACGCGCTGGTGCGGGGGAAGCAAGTACCGATGATGCCATCCTGAGGGACCGGGCTTCAATTCCTTACGGTGTCGAACGGGCAATCCCCGGCCAAGACTAAAGAAATCCGCCAACCGGTTTCGACAAGATCAATCATGTTCCAGGGCTCCATGGCCCATCTCGACAGCGTGCTCAGGAAGCTGTCGATGCCAACTGTATCGACCAGGTAGTTGACCAAGCTTTCACCCACCGCGTACATCATGACGCTTCCCATGTCTGCTACCGGGAGGCAGTTGTCCTTTGCCCAGGCCAGGGCACGCAGGTGATCATAGACCGCGGTGTTGTGATCCTCAACCACAGAACTGGTTGCTTCGGCAATCCCCTCAACGATGTAATCTGGTATACGGTAGGGATCGATCCGACGGGCAGAGCACCACTCGTATGTGAACCAGTGCGCGCACTCGTGAATCAGGGCTGAATCACTCGCCCAGGACGGGCAGAGCAGGTTTCTACGGTCATTCCCCGCCTCTGCAATCCACGGATCGGTATGCGGGAAGGCCTGCCCAATTGGCAGTGGACACCACATTGCGCCAAACAACCGCGTTTCCCCGAGTGCTGAGCGCATCGCGGCCTCATCTGGGAATGCGAACACGACGACAGGCTGGATCACTCGATCATTCCACGTGAGTGGAGAAATCACCATCTCGGTTTCCGTCGTTGGGTTGTAGATGCGAATCGCGCTTGCTTCGTCATGGGGTTCCTCTGCGGTAGCTGGCAACGGGTACCCCCAGAACCCAAATGCGGCTTCTGCCGCTTCGGACAATTGCTGTGCGAAGTTGTCAGCATAGTCAGGAAGCTCATTGGGCCAAACGATGACACCGCAGGACCATGCGCTCAAAGCGTAGGGGACATCCTGAGCGACAGTTGGCAACCCCAGCACCGCAATCGCACCACAGATAAACGCAACAACACTCATTGAACCCATTGCGAGCCATGATAGCACAGCAGGCGTGCCTTCTCTGCGAGCGCGAGCCATGCCATCAAGTGGAGGTGTGCCCAAACACGGGGTGATGGCGGATCGCCGTGCAGGGAGTCCTTTCCACCCGAGTGAAGAAACCGGTGTCAGTCCAAGCCAAAGGCTGCATCATCGAGATGCCTACCGCACTTGCCATCTCAGCCACGGGCTGAGTCGCCCGACACCGCAGGTGACGCCGAGGTTTCTGACAAGGGGACTGCAAGCGAGCTCAGCCACGGGCTGAGTCGCCCGAATACCACTTGATGCGCTCGTAGCAACTCCGCGCACCGCGTTCATACCACGGTACAAGTTGCTTGTGCAGCGCCTCATTGAAAGGGGACTCAAGATCGCGTTCCAGATCTCCGCGATGCCAGCGGCCCATGCCCAATTCCTCCAGGCGGGCGGCGTTCCATTTCTGCTCATAGTGGCCGTCGATCGGTTGGACAACGATCTTCTTCCCCAAGTAAAAGGCTTCGCTGATAGCCTGAAATCCTGCTGTGCCCACGTAGGTGTCGCACGACGCCAAATCGAGCAAGAACTCATTGGCATTGGTCTTAAAGTCCATGTTGTCAGGCATTCGCGCCGGTCTCACCGGATATCCGTAGACAATAATCTTGCGGTCGCGATGGCTTCGAGCATGGGCTTCAATCGACTCCAGCCTTCCCTGAAACGAATGATAGACGAGGATGTGCCCATCATTGGTTACCGGTACCTCTCCGATATCCGGGCGCAGAATGGGAGGAAGGCAATTGTCATCGTATGGATAGAAATGACACCCGAGGAAAACATCGATGCCGCTGGTACACAGCTTCACCGCCAAGTTTGTGTTGAATCGTTCGAGCCTCAATCCGTCTAGACGATCGATCCCCGGGTGTCGAGCCATCGCGACATTGCCGACGCCCACCTTGAACACAGATGGAGCAACCATCGGCGATCCAGTAACTGGATCGAAGTCGCTAACAATGAGATCAGGCGCGAATTTGCTGATGATCTTGTGCCCACGATACAGACTGGACAGCAGATCTGGCATGTTGAAGACAAACGCCTTAGCTGTCTTTCGTTTGGAGATTCCGCCAACACCATCGTCGGCCATCGCAAAGCTTGTCATCCGCTCGTAGCGGGAGGATCCGATTGAGTCAAGGAAGAAGCTGGGCGGTTCGTCGTGACCGGACACGATGACCAAGAGCTCGTGACCGTCAGCGTCAAACAGAGGCTTGAGCGCAGCGAATCGCGCCAAGTGTCCTCTGCCCGTGCTTTGAACGCCGTATGCAATGCGCACGAATCTCTCCTGTTATCATTTGCCAGATGAACCGGCGGAACCCGGATGAGATACACAGCGTCCCCGTCGTTGCTAACTTGCCCACGCATTGCGCGTTAGAACTGACACGAACGACGTGAGAGCCACGATTACCCGTCGGCACTCTTGGCAGAATCTTGTTTATCATAGAGAATAGCGCAACCACGCTGCAAAAGGGAGAGGCTCCATGACTCGTGTTTCTCGTCCATCCGCACTTTGCTTGTCGATCGTTCTCGTACTGCTCACTGCGTTTCTCGCCGCCTACGGCACGGATTCTCCGACTTGTCTCATTGCTCAAGCTGATTTGGCCTACTCAACGCGGCATTTGCAGGAAAGCATGACGCAGGCCATTGCTCTCTATGAAGCGGTTCTTCCCGACTTGGGGACGCTGTCCATTGGGAGCCAAGCCTACGTGCTTAATCGGCTGGCCCAGCTGTGCTACGAAGCCACCTCATTTTCGGAAGGAGACACGCCCGAGGACCGTGATCTGTACGAGAAAGGCAAGGCCTATGGCCTACAAAGCCTGCGCCTCAATCCGCACTTCTTAGAGAACGAGGATCGGGATTTCGATGAAGCAGTGTCGTATGTGACCGACGCGTGCGCCTTACTTTGGACAGCCGACAATTGGGGTGCATTGTGCGGCATGGATCCCATCATGGGGCTCCTGCAGCAAGGGAGCGTGCTTACGCTGTTCTCTCGTAGCGTGGATGCAGATCCGACGTTCTGGGGTGGCAGCGCCAGCAATGCCCTCGGCTCCCTGCTCATCATGTCTCCTCCGGCACTGGGTGGAGACAAGGATGCAGGATTGGCTCTGCTTGAGTCGGCTATCGCCACCGACCCCAGCTACTTACCCAATCACGTAGTGCTTGCCGAGTATTGGGGATTTACCTACAACTTCTTCGGACAGCTGACCGGCATTCGGGACACCGAATTGATCGAGCGGGAGTTGGCTCTCGTCCTTGAAGCCACTATTGGTGATTGGCCGTTCTGGAACCGGCATGCCAAGCTGCAGGCAGAGAGGTTATTGGATCAGCTCCTGGAAATGCAGGAGTAACCCCCGAGCTTGATCCCTGGCGGCCAGCACCAGGGATGCTTGCGTGAAGTTTGCCCTTGTCCGCTGGCTCGCTATCGACACGTGATGTCCTGATCTTGGGAGTCGCGCTTGACCTTATACATCTGCTTGTCGGCATCGCTGAGGACACGGTCGATCGTACGCGGGTCCTGCGGATCCCAGTGAGCACATCCAATCGAGAGCGTCACCGAGAAACCAACAAGATGAGAGAACCTCTCACAGGAGGCCATCCTATCGACAATCCGATCTCGTGCTGTCTCAGTCTCTCCGTCAGTTTCCGGGAGAATAGCGAGAAATTCATCGCCGCCGTAGCGAACGACAATGTCTGACTCTCTCAACGTCTCTGCCAGCAACTCTGCGATACCAACAAGGACTTCGTCTCCCGTATTGTGCCCGAATTGATCATTGATTTGTTTGAACCGGTTGACATCAATCATTAAGAAACCGATTGGGTGGTTGTAGCGCTTGGCGCGCTGAAACTCACGGTCGAGAATTCCGGCGAGATAGTGGCGGTTGAAGATCCCGGTCAAGGCATCTGTGTGCGCCATGCGTGCCAGGCTTGCTTCGTATTCCTTTCTCTCAGTGATGTCGCGAACAATTACGGTATAGAATGTGCCGGAGGTCGTCTGCCAATTCGACAAGGACAGATCAATTGGGACCACGGTTCCGTCTCTGTGGCGACCGCGCGATTCGATTCCGCGATCCAGCCGCGCTTCTCCGTTGACTGAGAAGAAACTTATGGGGGGGGCGTTGTCTGCATGATAGGTTTCGTCGATCAGAAGGGTGAGGGGACGGCCGAGAATGTCGCCCTCGTTGTAGCCGAAGATCATGCGGGCTCCACGGTTCCAGAACGTGATCCGACCGTGACTATCGACCGAGATGATGGCATCAACCGCAGTCTCGGCAACAGCACGAAAACGAGCCTCGCTCTCGCGCAACGCTTCCTCTGCGCGTTGTTGTGCCTCGATCAAATGGTGTTGCTTGAGAATCCTTTCGATCACGGGTGGGAGGAGATCGAGGAACCCACCGGCCGCATCCTTGACGACGTAGTCGTTTGCCCCAAGTTTCATTGCTTCGACGGCCGTCTCTTCGCTCCCTGTTCCAGTAAGCATGATCGTCGGGGCTAGTTTCCCCTCCGCGGCGAGAATCTCAAGAACCCTCAACCCGCTGTAAACGGGCATATTCTGGTCAATGATTAGAACATCATAGTTGCCAGCCTGGTACTGAGAGATACCCTGCTCGCCGTCTTCAGCGACATCAACAGGATAACCAGCCCGCCTCAGACGCTTCTGGACGAGGCGTGCCAATCCGGGGTCGTCTTCCATATAGAGGATACGAATTGACCCAACATCTGTCATCGCTTTCACTCTCCGTTTGGAACCGTGACGATCGACATGAAGAGCCCGAGTTGCTGAATCGCCTCGCAGAAGCTGTCGTACTCAACCGGTTTCGTGATATAGACGCTACATCCCAGTTCGTAGCAGCGTGTGACCTCTCGGGCGTCGTCGGTTGTCGTCAGAACAATCACCGGGATCTTCTGGGTCCGCGGGTCAGACTTCATGTTCTCAAGCACTTGATAGCCATCCATCACCGGCATGTTGAGATCGAGAAGGACCAGCAGCGGTGACGGCCTCTCTTGCCCTGCAAACGATCCCTCGGAGAATAGGAAGTCGAGCGCCTCGCGGCCATTCTCGACGCGTGTGACCCTGTTAGAGATCTTCGCGCGCCCAAGATTCTTCTCGATCAGCCTGGCGTGCCCGGCATCGTCCTCCACAATCAGAATGCTGACCTCGTTTTGGTTTGCCATCTACAACTCCTCCCCCTTATTGCTTTGATCCGCGATCGTGAAGTAGAACGTTGTACCAACGTCTAGTTCGGATTCGAACCAGATCTGTCCGCCGTGCTGCCTCACCATGGTACGCACATACGAGAGTCCCATTCCCTCCCCTGTAACGTCTTGTTTCCCCGCCCTTCGGAACGGAGCGAATACCTTCTCTTCGTCCGCTTTGGAGATTCCTCTGCCGTTGTCTTTAATCCAGAACTTTGCTCCCAAACCGGTCTTCTCCCCGCCGATCTCGATCTTTCCCGGCCTTTGGGGATTGAGATAATTGACAGCGTTGGTGAGCAGGTTGCCGACGACTTGCTCCAGAGCCGTAGGATCGGCAAGGACCTGCGGTAGATCACCCACGATCAGTTCGACGCCGCGCTCCTCCATCTGGTGCGCTAAGCTCTGGCGGCAGGTCTCCACGAATTCAGCCATGTCGATCGGTTGTCGTGTCAGCTTCCGTCTGCCGATCCGCGATAGCTTTAGCACGGAATTGATGAATCCGTCCATTCGCGAAACCGATGTCTCAATAAACCCGAGCGCCTCGGGGATATCCTCTCCAAGTACCACGGTCAACTCTTCACGATCGGCTTCGTCCATCCCCTCAAGCACGCGCTGCAAGTGCGGTGAAAGCGCCTTCATTGAGTTCTTCAGTTCAGCCGAGAAACCTTTCAGGTTGACGAGCGGAGCACGCAAGTCGTGCGAGACGATGTAGGCAAATTGCTTGACCTCTTCGTTGGCGATTTCGACCTCGGCGAGATAACGGGCTACATCTTGTTCAGCGTGCTTTCGGGCAGTGATGTCCCGGTCAATGCCGACAAGTCCCATCGCTTCCCCGGCAGCGTCAACAAGAGGGAGCTTGGTGACAAGAAGCCATCGCAGTTCGTCTAGTGAGCGGTTGACGACATGCTCTTCTTTGTTGAGTAAAGGTCTCCCTGAAGAAACGATCTCCTGTTCTTCGTCCATGTACTTGGATGCCAAGCTCTCCGGGAAGAGATCGGCGATCGACTTCCCCAGAATGTCGTTTGGGGTCTCATATCCGAAGAAACTAGCGAGAGTTGAGTTCGCCACCACAAACCGCCCTTCGAGATCCTTCGCGTAGATAAAATCGGGGATGTTGTCGATGATTGTTCTCAACAGGGTCTTCTCCACCGTCAGTTGCTCTTCAACTCGGGTTCTTTCCTCAAGTTCGTGTTGCCTTGCCTGGTGGAGGCGTGCTTTCTCGAACGAAACCGCAATCTGATCAGCGACTGTGGCGAGGAGCAGTGCTTGCTCGTCTGTGTAGGCATACGGATGGTACGATTGCACATTGATTACGCCGATCACACGACCGTCCACAATGAGGGGGATCCCAAGCCATGTCGCTGGCGTTTTCATTGAGCCATATAGGGAGGGTTTCCCAATCGCTTGCGAGTATTCATCCATGTTGTGGATATGAAGCTGCTTTCTTGCTCGAATCACCGTTGAGGTCAGCCCGTCGCCGAATGGAAGCGAATCGATCTCGACGCGTTTGCCTTCGTCAACCATGAACGGGAAGCTGATCGTGATCTGCTCTTCGTCCACCAGCGCGATGAAGAACGTGTTTGCTTCGAAGACAGGCGCGATTTCAAGATAGACGATCTCCGCTAGCTTGCTGAGATCATCCTCGCGAGCGACGGCGCGGCCAATGCGGTTGACGATGCCGAGTCTCTCGGCGGCATCATGCACCGACCGAAACAGGTTGGCATTGGAGATGGCAAAAGCGATTTGATCGGCAATCGTTGCGAACAGCCGCTCCTTCTCGTCGTCGTACGCATACGGCCGATCAATCATGATGCACAGCGTGCCAAGCACCCTCTCTCCCACAACCAGAGGTACTCCGAGCCAGCTGGCAGGCATCGACGTTACTCCGAATGTCAGGATTGGCGTTGGGAGATGCTCCTTCTCGGCCGCGTAATTGTGAATGTGCAACGTCCTGCGTTCATTGATGACCACGCCGGTTAGCCCTCCGAATGGCAAACGTTCTGGAGGTAGCCGCTCCCCGTTGATTACGCTGAATAGCAGGTTCAATTCATTCGTCTCTTGCTCGTGAAGAACGACGAACAGCTCGTCGTGGTCGAATGCTGTTGATATCTCTTGGTAGAGCGCTTCCAGGAGTGTGTCTAAGTCAAGCGTTGTGGTGACGACCCTACTGACTCTATTGAGAAGCGCGAGACGTTTGGCTTGACCGCGTGTCCTCTCGAACAGAAACGCATTGTCGATGGCCATTGACAGCTGATCGGCGACTGTCACCAGAAGTTGCTCATCTTCCTTGTTGTAGGCATTCCGTGGAGCTGCTGCGATCGCGAGAACGCCGACTACTTGGCCACGTATCTGCAGAGGAACTCCAAGCCAGGAACCACAAGAGACTGCCTTCCCGATACTGATAGGCGAGGGAATTGAAGCGCTGCGGGCCTCCAGGTCGGGGATATAGAGAGGGCGTGCTTCTCTGATCACAACGCCGCTGAAACCTTCAAGCGTGACCTCTTCTTCAGCCATTCTCTCTCCGGACTCTATGCCGAACAGCAGGCGAAGTCGATCACTGGTGTGGACGTAATGCAGCACGAGATAGGTTTGATGCTCGAAAAACGGAGCGACCGCGTCGTAGACGACGTGCATCAGCTCATCAAGGCCAAGCGATGCACTTGTGACGCGTGCAATCCGGGAAATGACTTCCAATCTCTTCTCAAGATGCGGCTGCTTGTCGCTCACGCGGTACGCCCTTTCACATCCGGTGGTGGTGTTCGATTCTACTGGCCAAGAGCAGGATTGACACTGGACGAAGATCCGCTTGCGTGAGGACAAGGAGCCTCTGTTACACGTTTGAAGATCAGTATTCGAGCTGTGCGCAAGCTGCTATCCTCTGCAATTGGATTTCACGCCCTTCGACTGAGGAAATAGCCTCAGAATCGCCACTGGAAACAGCATTCATGCAGTATCTGCTGGCGAGTTCGTTGGTGTGCGGGCCCAAACGGCAGTTTACACGAGAGCAAGTCAGGTGAACGCTGCAAGAGCTGCGCCTGGACTCGGACATTCTCCCAAGACGAGTTGTACTCCATTTCAAATCGCGTATTGTTTGATTTCATCCGCAAGGACGGAGGCTCTTCATGAATCCCACGTCACCGGCAACACACGTTCGCCGCAACTCGTGGGCGTTCATAGGTGAGTCGATGTGGTTTGGCCTGGGGTTGGTGTTTGCCAGCACCACAACCATTCTCCCTGGGTTCGTCAGTCACCTCACGGGAAGCGCGGTCCTTGTTGGCTTGATCATCAGCCTAACTGAGGGGGCCTGGCGTGCTCCCCAGTTGCTGTTTGCCAATTGGCTGGCCAGCAAGCCACGAAAAAAGATCTATCTCACTCGCGCCGGATTGATCGGGAGGCCGGCCTACCTCGTGCTGGCACTCGCGTTGGCGCTCGGAGTCTCCCGTGTGCCAACCTTCGCTGTTGCCTTGTTCTTCGTGTTACACACCACGATGTACCTGGCGATGTCAGTGGACAACCTTGTGTGGTGGGACGTTCTCGCCAAAGCAATTCCATCAAACCGCCGCGGCCGAGTGCTTGGCTACAGCACGGCACTTCGTGGAGCTATCTCAATCGGAGTGGGATTGCTCATCGCCCATCTGCTAGGAGATTCGGGGCCGGGCCTGTCGACCGCGTACACCCTCTGCTTCGCCGCCGCAGGAGGGTGTTTCGTGCTGTCTCTGCTGTCGTGGTTGTTTGTTGCTGAGCCAGCCGAACCTGTCGCCGAGCGCCGCCCGACGTGGCCGGAGTACGGGCAGCAACTCGCCAGCATTCTTCGTGGGAGCAGCGCATTTCGCAGACTGCTCACTGTCCGTCTACTGTCTGGATTCAACGGCCTTGCGCTTGGTTTCTTCGCGCTGTTTGGTATCAATCACCTGGGATTTGCGCCCTCAACCCTCGGCTTGTTTGCCATGGTTCAGACGGTCAGTGGGATTCTCGCTGGACTGTGGTTTGCCCGTGTGAGTGAACGAAGCGGCAACCATCGGATCGTCCAGATCGCCACTCTCATTAGCTTCACGGGCCCCCTGGTGGGCCTAGTTTTTCTTGTATCACCCGAGTTTCTGTGGCGGCCACTCTATGGATGGACGTTCGTTTCGATCGGCGTCTTCCAGACGGCTCAATTCGTTGGCTTCGCTAGTCTCAACGTCGATCTGGCTCCGCCAGGACAGCGTAGCACGTATGTGGGTCTGTTCAACACACTCAGCAGTCTCGTGATCATATGGCCTGCTGTGGGAGGATGGCTGCTCGAGCGAACATCCTATGGCGCGCTATTTTCGCTGACAACCGGGTGCTTGATTGTTGCCCATGTGGCGAGTTGGTTTCTGCCTTCGGCCCCGGCAAATCCTGAAATCGAGACGAGGAACAAGCCGCCGCTTCTGTGATTGGCTGCCCTCTGCGTACCGGTGTCCCGGCTTGAGCCTTGAGGAAGTTCCCCAGGACGTCTTGCGTTCTCTGGGACGAGCTACAAGATCTGTCCTCTGTGACTTATCATCTTGCAGGGACGCAACAGTATCGGAGGGCGAGCATGAGAACAGTCGGTCTCTTGGGTGGGATGAGCTGGGAAAGCACAGTTGGCTACTACTGCTCGATTAACCAGGGTATCAAGCGGGCGCTCGGCGAATTGCACTCTGCCAAGATCGCCATGGTCAGTGTCGATTTCGATCCGATCGCAAAGTTGCAGCACGCCGGCGATTGGGAGGAGACGGGTAGATTGCTTGCAGAGGTTGCCAGGAGCATTCAGGCAGCAGGCGCTGATTTCCTGCTCATCTGTACAAACACCATGCACAAGATAGCTCCGCAGATCGAAGAAGCCATTGACATCCCCATCTTGCACATCGCGGATGCCACGGCCGAGGTTCTTCTTCAACGAGGCATAACGACCGTGGGGTTGCTTGGTACGGCCTTTACGATGGAACAGGACTTCTACCGAGGGCGATTGGGCGAGCAGCATGGCATTCACGTCCTCGTTCCCAATGAGGAGGACAGACAGCGGGTTCACAACATTATCTTTCACGAGCTTTGTCTTGGGGAACAGACTGATTCTTCAAGAGCTGAATTCCTACGCATCATCGGGGATTTGGCTAGCCAAGGAGCGGGCGCTGTCATTCTCGGTTGCACAGAGATCGGGATGCTGGTGAGCCAGAAGGACACGGATGTCATGTTGCTTGATACGGCCGTCATCCACGCAGACAAGGCTGTGGAATTGGCACTGCAATAAGGCATCGTCCAAGAGGAGAATCTGGCCGTCGTTGCACAAAGCACGGTTCGTATTCAATCCGCACTTGGCGTTACTTGTTCCATGCGATAGATCGTGAATCAGAAGATCCCGGGACGGCAATCCCGTATCATTGCTGGCAAACCACCGATCAGCGAATGGCGTTGAGACTCCATGACAAACACAAAGCTGTCTCTTGATCAGACCCGGCAGATCGTCGTTTGGTCTCAGTTGTTGAGTGAGTCATGCCTCCTTGCTGGCAAGGAAGCCACGGCTCAAGTGATCGAGCATCTGGGCTACGTACAGATCGATACCATCGCTGTAGTTGAGCGCGCACACCATCACACGCTGTGGGCGCGATGCCCGGACTACGATCCTTCATTTCTGCGCGATCTCGTGGCTGTCGATCGTCGCATCTTCGAATACTGGGCCCATGCCCTTGCCTTCCTTCCTATGGACGATTACCGTTTCTACATCCCGCGCATGGAGCGCCACCGAACCAGTGAGCGTGCGTGGCTAAGCGATTGGAAGAAGAGACACGGACGTCTGCTAGACGAGGTTCTGGATCGCATCCGTGTCGAAGGGGCTTTGACATCTAAGGACTTTGTGCCCGCTCCAGGAACGAAGAGAGGCACGTGGTGGGATTGGAAGCCGGCCAAGCGCGCGCTGGAAATTCTGTTCTGGCAGGGAGATCTGATGATCTCTGAGCGGCGGAATTTTCAGAAGGTCTACGACCTTGCCGAGCGTGTGTTGCCTTCGGGAACGAACACGACCAGGCCCACGGACGAGGAATTGGGCCGATTTCATGTCCTTCATGCGCTACGTGGCTTGGGGATTGCTCGCGAGAGAGAGATCCGAGATGCCTTCCACATCGCCCCGCGAGCGTTGCTTGCCAACACCCTAAAGGACATGCAGCAGTCCAAGGAAGTTGTCTCGTTGTCTGTAGAAGGCTTGAGCGATGTCTACTATTGCTTGCCGAACGCTCTGGAGCGCAGCGCAGCGAACGTGCCAGCGTTCGCACGCATTCTGTCTCCGTTTGACAATCTGACTATCCAACGAGATCGCATGGAGAAGTTGTTCGGATTCAAGTACACGATTGAGTGCTACCTTCCAGAAGCCAAACGACAGTACGGCTACTTCGTGCTCCCGATCTTGTGGGGGAATGAGCTGATTGGCCGACTTGATGCCAAAGCGGATCGCAAGACCAAGACATTGATTGCTAAGAAACTGTGGTTTGAGGGTACGTTTCAGTTGTACGATGAGGCTTTACCGTCTGTGGCTGAGGCGTTGGTCCGATTCACACAATTCAATGGCTGCTACGAAATTGAGGTTGGCGACATCCTTCCTACGGGGCACAAGCGCACGCTTAAGACATTAATCAAACACTCGCTGCGGGTCCTTCAAGAGCAAGACAAAGGAGTCCGATGAATCCCGTAATCCTGAGGACCAACGCCACGGCCGTCTATCGCTTCCTATGCATTCTCAATTCGTCTCTTGATGAGGGCGAGACCTTGCAGCGGAAGAAGATCCTCGATTGCGGCGCTGGCGGGCCCATCCCGCCATTAGCCCTGTTTGCTGAACAGGGCATGGATGCGGTTGGCATCGATATCTGCGAGGAACAACTGGCCAAAGCGAGTGCTTTTGCGCAGCAGATGAACCTTTCGATTCGTCTCCGATCCGGGGACATGAGGCAGATTCCGTATGAGGATGCGACGTTCGACTACGTCTATGAGCATTACTCGATGTGTCATCTCAGCAAGGCCGACACAGCAGCGGCAATTGAGGAAATGCGGCGGGTTCTTCAACCCGGAGGGATTGCCTTTCTCGGTGTTATATCCCAGGATTGCTGGCCGCTCTTATCCTTCGGAGAAGAACGTGCATCTGGCGAACGTTGCGTGATCGAGGAGGGCGAAGAGCGGTGTCATACTCTATTCACAGACGCTGAGTCCGATGATCTCGTGTCATCTTGGGACGTTGCCTCGAAAGAGAAATCCATCTCCTACGTCGGCGGAGAAGGCCTATCCAAAGACGAATGGAAAGCGCTGTACTCTGAATCCCCGACAAACTGTAGCCTGAAGGCGTGGATGGCTCGATATTCTGAGCGATTCAACATCTGCCGGTACGTGCACGTTTATTACTATCTCAAGAAGCCAATCTAGGACAGGTTCTCGCTGTCTCGATCTTGCAGGACGTTCCGTCAAGGGTGCTGTCGCACTAGGCGGTCTCCTTGGCCCACAATTGAACAAGATGCAGACAGGTTTCCAACGATTTCTCCATCTCCTGAATCGATGTCCATTCTAGTGGGCCGTGTGCGTTATGAATACTGGCGAACAAGTTGGGTGTCGGCAAGCCTCGCTCTGTGAGTTGAGCCCCGTCCGTTCCACCGCGAATGGGGGCGATCACCGGTTCTATGCCTGTCAATCGAACAGCTTCGATGGCGAGTTCGGCAGGGGTCATGTTCTCTTCCATCCAGTAGCGCATGTTGCGATACTGCTTGCTGATCTTAAGCTCAAGCTTTGCGCGAGGCTCCAGCTTCTCGATGGTGTTCATTGCGGAACGAAGCGTTTCTCTGTGTGCCTCCAGGCCATCACGTTCGAAGTCTCGTAGGATGAAGTGTAATTCGGCGCAGAACGACGATCCCTCCATTCGTGTGAGATGAATGAACCCTTCCCTGCCATCCGTCGTCTCGGGGGTGCATGTGTGCTGGGGCAGCAGGTTCAGCAATCTGGCAGCCAGTGTCAATGCGTTTACAAGACGCCCCTTGGCCTTGCCGGGGTGGATCGACACGCCGGTGATCCGAATCAGTGCTTTGTCTGCGGAGAAGCTTTCGTAGGTTACTTCTCCCAACGCCTCGCCATCCAGTGTGTAGGCCACGTCAGCGGCCAGCTCTTCAAGCGACAGCTTGCCAATTCCTGTGCCAATCTCCTCATCCGGAGTGAAGCAGACGCGAATCGGTCCGTGAGGGATGGAAGGATCGGCTATCAGCTCCTCGACCAGCGTCATGATGACGGCAACACCGGACTTGTCGTCGGCGCCCAGCAGCGTTGTTCCATCCGACGTGACGATGGTGTCTCCCACCTTGTTCTTCAGTTCTGGGGCCGTGATGTCATCCAGGATCTGAGAAGGGTCGCCGGGCAGCACAATGGGTTGCCCGTCGTAGTTGTGGTGAACGGTCGGCTTCACGTTTGCTGCCGCGTAATCCAACGCGGTGTCAACGTGGGCAAGAAACGCCACTCTTGGGGCATTCGCGACGGTTGCGGGCACTGTGGCAATGACGAAGCCAGTCTCCGTCAAGACGATATTGGATGCTCCGAGTTTCTCCAGCTCGTGAACAAGAATCCTCTGCAGCGCAAGTTGTGCCTTTGTTGACGGCGTCTCTTCCATTCCGTCGGCACTCTGCGTGCCGATGGCTGCATATCGTACCAGTCGCTGCTCCAGTTGATTGGCCCTGTTCACGCAATCCCTCCTTGAACGACGATTGAGTCCTTCTATCCCTCACTCTCACTTACGACTCTGTGAGTTTCCATCCAACAGACTGCATAGTCCACGAGCTGGGTCTGCGGCATGAGAAGAGCTGTTGCTTGGCCGACCTTTCCCGAGGGTACAACTTGCGTGTCTGTGGAGAAGGATTCGCCGATTGCAGGGAAGTCATCGGCGTTCAGCAGCAGATCTTGAAAGGGAACCCATCTCTGTTGGCGGTCAACCATCATGGACGCTCCGTTGAGTTCGTGGACCTTGCCGAGATAGGCAGCGCGATACTCGGACAGGTGCATGGATGTGTTGTTCCCGAAACCCACTCCGAGCAGAAGAACCCATCCATCGAGCTCGTAGACCCGGGCCAGTGGCGATCCTTCGCCAGTCCATTCTCCAGCCGATGATTCGTCACGACCTGGTGCGCTTGCGGGCCGTGGCAGCAAATGAGGAATGTGGATGAAGCGATCGTACGACATTGGGCCATGTTCGAAACGTCTCGGCAATCCGCCCCATCTGCCACGTTGGTGTGCGGAGAGGGTCAAATGGCGGCGTTTCCCTGCGGATGGTGTCCTTCCAGTCCTCGAGTACGGGCGGGTGTTGCCAGTTCCTGGGATCGGTGAGAGCTGTGGTGAACGTCGGCATCACTAGCGTGCCTTCTGATCCGAGGGTTTCCAGAAGCGCCTGAATCACGGCCACGGCCCCGCCGCAGATCCAGCCGAGCGCGCTGAGTGAGGAATGAACGAGCAGCACACTTCCCGGGCGAACGCCAACGGCAGACAGATCGCGCTTCAGGGTCTCTACTGTGACCGGGATCGGTGTTCTCTCAACGACAGCACGTTCAGTCATGAGGCTTCCTGTTGCTCCTTGATAGACAGACAACAAGCGCGCTGTTCGTGGTTCGCGCGAGTACTGTGGCCGGGATCGGTGTTCCCTCAACGGCAACACGTTCAGTCATAAGGCTTCCTTGTGCGTCTTGATGAGCAAACGATAACGGGTGTGCTGTTCGCCGCTTGCGTTGGTACGGAGACACGAGCTGTAATTTTCCTTAAGTCCAATCGAGGCATCGAGAACATCCTCCTTGACTGAGGAGTATAGAGGACGGCAATGGTATTGGCACCAACGCCGTGGCGATCCAAAGCAAACGGCACGCCTTGCTCTTATCGGAGCCTTGCGTATGCTTTGCACGGATCTTTCCATCGTCTCTAGGGAGGCAGACAGTGGTGCTGAGAATAGCCGTTACAAGCGTGCTTGCGCTGTTCCCCATCGTCCTGTTGTTGCGATATTTCTATACGCGAGATGTGAACCGAGAGCCGAAAGACGTCCTCACTCGGACATTTGTGCGAGGAGTCTTGGTCGTTGCGCCGGCAGTGTTTTTCGCATGGATCGTCAGCTCATTCTGGTGGACAAGTTGGGGGGCATGGAACGATGCATTGTTCACCGCCTTTGTCCTTGCTGCCATCCCTGAAGAATTGTGCAAATTCTGGGTTATTGCTGGATACAGTGCTCGTCAGCGAAGCTTCAACGAGCCGATGGATGGTCTCATCTATGGCGCGGCCGCCGCATTGGGGTTCGCGGCGTTGGAGAACATTCTCTACGTCTCGTCCGGAGGATGGGGCGTCGCGTTGGCACGAGCGTTCACGGCTGTTCCCATGCATGCCATGACCGGCGCGATGCTGGGATATGGCGTATCGCGTCGCCGATTCTCGGGCAGCATAGGCAGCATTTTCATCTGGCTGGCCGTCGCAATCCTTACTCACGGGGGATACAACTTTTGTCTTCTCGCTACGAACTTCGGCATGCAAGATGGCGTGATCTCATCTCCCACGGCGGTTGGATTGATCGCGGGCGCCGCTGGAATTCTTGTCATTGCTTGTGTTTGGACCAGACGGACGATTCAGCGTTTGCGGCGCAATCAGCTCACAGACCAGCAGCCGGTTACACCGTAACAAGAGATAGGAGGTCATTGTGTGGATCAATCATATCCCCTACGCCCAAGCGGGGGGCAGACTTCGCGTGTTGTACGATCGTGTGAAGGGCCCTGCCGATAACGTCGACAACATCATGTTGGCGCACAGCCTGCGGCCGCACACGATGGAGGGACACATGGCGCTGTACAAGGCCACGCTTCATCACGCACACAATACCATCTCTCGATGGTTCTTGGAAGCCCTTGGCGTCCACACGAGCATGCTGAATGGCTGTGGCTACTGCGTGGAACATCACTTCATCGGTATGATGCGGCAACTCAAGGACGACCCGCGTGCGGCCGCGATGCGGACCGCCTTAGAGTCAGGGGAGCTCTCATCCGCATTCTCGGAGCAAGAGATGGCTGCGATGGATTACTCGCGAAAGCTGACGAAGGAGCCGGACAGAGTGACTCAGAATGACATCAAATCGATGCGGTCTGCCGGTTGGCCGGACGATCAGATCCTGGAGATCAATCAAGTCGTTGCTTATTTCAACTACGCCAACCGGACGGTTCTCGGGCTGGGCGTCAACACAGATGGAGACGTTCTTGGGTTGTCTCCCAATGTAGCAGACGATCCCAGGGATTGGAGCCATCGTCCCGTGCGAGACTGATCAGTGGCTTTCGGCCTGCCGTGTTGGCTCATGCTGGCACAACGAGAGCCTTCTCGGTCAGAGCCTCTGTCATTCAGCCAGCCTCTTGTCGAATACGAACTCTGTGAACAGACCATTGCTTCCGCTAGGAACTCCAACTGGGCTTGCCTCCTGCGCATTGCCTACGTGGTCATAGTAGGCGTATTGAAACAATGGCCCCACCAGATAGATGAGATCCAAATGTTCTGCCACTTCAATCTGATAGTCCCTGTAATACGTGAAGGCGATGTCGGAATCCATCGTGGTGGCACCCACATTGAGATAGGCGTCTATCAGACGGTCAAACGAGGTTGGATCATCACAGGCAGTATATCGAAACGAGTGGAGGTTGCCGCAAGAGAAGTAGACGTTAGATCCGCCGTTGGGTTCGTCTCCACCCGTCAAACCAAGCAGGATCATCTCGAAGTCCGAGGACTGCATAGAATCCACCAGCTGATTGAACTCGGTGATCCTCAGAACCACGTGTAGCCCGATTTCCCGCCATCCGGCAACCAGGATTTCTGCGGATGCCTGCCGAACCGTGTTGTCGCTTGTCTCGAGAACGATGTCCAACCTTTGCCCGCTGGGAAGATCGCGCCACCCATCTCCATCTTGATCGACAACCTGTAGCTCATCCAGCAGCTGAGATGACAGGGCTGGATCATACTCATGAATCACCGCAGAGGACTCAGTGATCGGGCCTGCGTATTCCTCTCTCCCGGCGTAGAATGGCGATGGCACGGAGACCGGGCTCCATTGGGAGACAGCGCGGCCACCGTAGACCTGGTCAATGATCACGTCCTTGTTCGCGCTATGGGCCAGCGCCTGTCGGAAGCGTAGATCTCGATACAGCGCCATCCTCTCTTCATCCCGTCCGAACCACCACCCGTAGTCCTGATTGAGCATGACCCAGCTTGTGCCGTAGCCGGCTTGATCGGACATGAGTACGGAGAACCCGGACTCGTTCGCCAGAGACAGGAAGGCATCGACCTCCTCAGACCGTGGCCCGTAACAATCGGTTGATCCCTGGAGGAACAACGCTGCGGATTCATCCTGGTTGCTCGTGATGTGCCAGGTGACTTGGTCGTAGTAGGGAAGCTGGGTTCCTTGGGAGTCATAAGCGTAGTAGTACGGATTGCGCGTCATGATCACTGAGTGTCCGGGGAGATACTCGGAGATTACCCACGGGCCATTGCCAACGATCTCCTCAAGCGGTGTGCGCAGTGTCCACGCATCCCAGAACGCGTCGGCCGATGCTGCCGGGTTGTACTTCGGGAAGAATTCGGCCAGGGTGTGTTTGGGCAGCACGGCGAAAGCCAAGCTGTTGAGTGTGGGTCGAAAGGGGTAGCTGAGCGCAAACTCCACCGTGTAATCATCGACCTGGGTGCAACGCGGGAAGGATCCGTTCCAGTGGGAAGTGGCATCAGCTGTAACGTCAACCAAGTTGTTGTTGAGGAGGATGTCGTGATATGTGAACAACACATCTTCAGCCGTGAACGGCATTCCGTCCGACCAACAGATCCCTTTGCGAAGATGAAACGTGATTGTGCACCCATCCGCCGAGATTTCGTAGCTCTGTGCCAAATCAGGAATAATCTCACCCGTCAATGGATGAAGCGTAACGAGTCCGCGAAACATGAGATTGGTGAACAGTGTCGTACTTGTTTCGTGCGAGAGATGGTGGTTCCAGGTCTTGGGATCTTCGATCGCGGCCAAATGGAGTGTCCCTCCACGAATGCCTGGGACGAGATCAGCGTAGTCCGTCCCTGTGCCTCCGAGGGGGAGAATCATAGCGTCCGCTGGCCGCTCATCGTATCCTTGCCCGGCACCAACAACGAACAGACCTGCAAGTAGCAAGAGCAACACACCCAGTGCTCTCATGATGATCTCCTTCTCCGCTTGATCAGCTTCCTGGTAGCGGACGTCGACTCATATTCTAGCATGCTAAGTCGAAACGTAACACGCACTCCTAACGCCATTGAGATAGGAGCTCCCTCGAAAGGGAGCCTGGCCAGCGAACAAGGATTGATGTGCACGCGGATCTACGTGAGCATGGAATCACATGTTCTATGCCCATGGCGGCTCTGTGATTCAGATTCTCAGTCAATCAAGGCTCCTATCGACACTCGCTGCTTTGCGGGAAGAGATGATTTTGGTCATGCTTCAAGCATGTTCCGAGATGAAGGAGAAGATCCCGTGGAGATCCAACGGCGTCATTCGATTGAAGTTTCTATTGGCAACATCAAGCTTGGCGGTCGCCAACCTATCCGCGTTCAGTCGATGACGGACACGGCTACCTCTGATATCGGCGCAACCGTTCAGCAGATACTGGCTCTTCACCACCAAGGAAGCGAGCTGGTACGGCTGTCGATTCTTGATGGCGCGGACGCTAGAGCAGTACTGGAGATTCGCGAGCGATTAGATGCTGCCGGATGCCGCGTTCCCCTTGTCGGAGACTTTCACTTCAACGGCCATGCATTGTTGCGGGATCATCCTCCGTGTGCGCGCTCCCTGGACAAGTATCGCATTAACCCAGGGAATCTTGGATTTGGGCAAGCACACGATGCCAACTTCGCCAGCATCATCGAGATTGCTGGGAAGCACAACAAGGCCGTTCGCATTGGCGCCAATTGGGGATCATTGGATGACAAGGTGCGTGAACGGCTGCTTTTAGAGCATCCGGATTGGCCAATGGGGCGAATTCTTGAGCAAGCGATGATCCACTCCACTGTCGAATCGGCCGCGGCGGCAGTCAAGTTAGGATTTCCAGAGAGCAAGTTGGTGCTGTCTGCCAAGGTGAGTCATCCGCGTTCGCTGCTCGTCATCTACCGCAAGTTGGCAGAGAAGACGGAGCTCGCTCTTCATCTAGGGCTGACTGAGGCGGGCGCGGGCGAAGGCGCGGTCATTGCCTCAGCAACGGCGATGAGTGCGCTGCTACGGGAGGGAATCGGCGATACGCTACGCGTTTCGATTACTCCCTCTCTACAGACTGGTTCGGATGATGAAGATCCGCGGCTACAGGAAGTCCGTGTCTGCCAGCACATCCTGCAATCCAACGGCCTTCGGAGTTTCTTCCCGACCGTGCGCAGCTGTCCCGGTTGCGGACGGACGAATCGCGACATTCACCGCCCCATGGTTCACATTGTCAATGAGTTTGTCCAACGCAACGCGGGTGAGTGGCGCCGGCGGTTCCCAGGTTCTGAGAACATGCTGATTGCCGTCATGGGGTGCGTTGTCAATGGCATCAAAGAGGCGAAGCACGCCAGCATTGGTATCAGCCTGCCTGGCCGACTGGGCAATGAAGCTTTGCCCATGTTGTTCTCTGATGGGGAATCAAGAGGCTCTCTGCCAGTAGAGAATCCGGGCCAAGCGTTCACTCAGCACATTCAGCGATACGTTGAATCGAGGTATGCGCCCGAGAACCCGCGATGAAAAGGCTGGCCACTCCAGCGTCTGCGTCTCCAAGCTCTTTGAACCAACTCGAGGTTTCCGTGTAAATTGGAGTGATTTTTCTAGACTGAGGACGGGGACAGGCCTGGACATGATGGAACGAAGGAGATCGTTTGACCAAGACGGCGACCCTCTCTCTGGAGACACGCGATATCGATCGCTGTTCGAAGGCGTTCCCATTGGCTTATACATCACCACTGCAGCCGGGCGAATTCTTGATGCCAATCCCGCGCTTGTCCAGATGCTTGGCTATTCCAGCAAGGAGGCATTACTGGGGATTGCAGCCTCCGATCTCTATGAGAACCCTGTTGATCGAGATCATGAACGATCTTTGTTCGAAAATGACCGGCTGATCCAGAGCTACGAAGCACGCCTGAGACGCTCTGATGGGGAGTTGATTTGGGTCCGCGATACATGCCGCGCTATTCGAGATGGATCCGGAGCAATCCTCGGTTTTGAGGGCAGCCTGCAGGACATCACGGAGGAGAGGCTGGCTAAGCAGAAGCTGAATTACATAGCGCGGCACGACTCGCTCACCGGTGTCCTCAATCGCTACGCTCTCTCCGAAATACTTGAGAGAGAAGCTTCAAGGGCGAAGCGATATATGCATCCGATCGGCATCTTGATGATCGACGTCAACCGTTTCAAGGAAGTCAACGATCGATTTGGTCACTCCAAGGGAGACAAGGTCCTACAGCTTGTCTCCAAGGTCTTGTGTTCTTCGGTTCGCGACACGGACTACGTCGTTCGATACGGAGGAGACGAGTTCTTGCTCCTCTTGCTCGAGAGCAATCGCGAGGCGCAGAGTGTTCGAGATCGCATCGTCGAGACGATGGCTGCGCGAAGTCCGCGGGAGCTGTTGGTCGATTTTCGGTTGACTCTCTCTATCGGTATCGCCCACTGGATGCCCGACGCGAATCAGTCGATTGAAATCATCTTATCTCAGGCCGACCAAGCGATGTATGCGGACAAGTGTCGACAAGCGAACGGATAAATCAGCAGTGCACTGGGCGGGAGCCAGTTTCGGATCGAGTGAAACCGCTCGACAGAAATCACCCGCACCTAGAGCAGGCAACGAAGAGAATCGGGCTCTAGAAGAGGTCCGTCTCGGCTTCTGCGGACTCCGGCGGCTCGGACACGCGATAGAGGCAGTCGGCCGGTCCGATATCGCACCAGCGGCACTCAGACCAGGCAGGTACTTTGGGAAGCGGCTTGTCGCCCCCGACTTTTCGCACGAGCTCTACGAATCGATTGCGGAATGTCTCATCCACTCCGGTTGTGGGGATATCAACGGAGCTTGTCTTGTAGATTACGCGTCCAGACAGGGTGATGCCCTCGCAGACAGGATTGCGAATCGGCAACAGCAGCATGTAGACGAGAACTTGGAGTTGATCTGATGTGCGCGGCCGACCGGTCTTGCAGTCCTCGATGACACCGACATCGCCCTTGATGGCAAGGATGTCGGGCTTCCCTGACACCACAATCCCCGTTTGGCCGATGCGCCGAAACGCGTTCTCGTCTTCAATATGCGTGGTATAGCCCTCGTCGAGAAGCTGATCGCGGCGAGAGTTAACCAGTTCGCGATGATCGATCGTCCAGGTTGCCACGTCGAACTCCATCGGCAACTTGTCGTAGTCCTTGTTGTGGGCGCGAAACCACGCTGACCACTCGCACATCGATTCGCCCGCCAACAGCTTTGTGAGCCAAGTAACCCAGATATACGGATCGGGTCTCAATACCGCCATCCCAGCCTCCTCGCCAAACGATGCCAACAGGCTATGGCCTGATCAAGGAAACGTCAAGGCAAGACACAGTGAAGCTAGCGTTGGAGTCGATCGGTGTTGCGTCTGGAAACATTCGAGGGGATCAAAGAAAATGCGCCGTCCGTAGACGGCGCTACTCCCAACATACGTTATTATGAAGAGGAGTGTCAAGGGCTACGCGTGCGCCTGTTTACCTGATCCTCATCGACTAGACCGACTCGACTTCAGTGACGCTGGCGACTCGTTCTTTCAATAGTCGCTCAATCCCGTTCTTTACCGTGATTTGTGACATTGGGCAACCTTGACAGGCACCCTGCAGGCGAACGCGGACAATCCCGTCTTCGGTTACTTCCACCAGTTCTACGTCTCCACCGTCGGCTTGAAGCATGGGGCGAATTTCTTCAAGCGCTTGTTGAACCTCTGTCTTCATGGTTCCCTCCATCTATCGAGCTTGCTGTCCGTAAGTACGCCAAGCATATCGTTTTGTGAGCCCGACGTCCCGTTGCTTTCGAGAGGCAGCAGCGTACGAGTCCCATTTCATATCTGGCCCCTGCATGATGCTCGCTATGGTGACTCGAGGGGGGATTCGGGTTGAAAGCTACAGCATACAAGCAGACGCAAGCTTCTGCGTGAAGTTGTCTGAGCGCTGTTTGTAGTGTTAGCACGTGTGCGAATCGAAGGGGCGGAGAACATCCCGGGCGCTCTCGTCATGGGATGGATGACAGATCAGATTGGGGCCAGAACCCCGCTGTTATTCTCCTGATGGCGATGCTCGTGCCCTTTTCTGGTTGTACCTGGCGACATCTGTGACCATGTTCTACCTAAGCTGCGCACTCGTGGGATTTACTCTTACGCGTGCTCAATCCGTGAGCCGAGCGATGGTCAGCCTCCTCGCACCAACAGAACGAAGTTCCGAATTTTATAGGCTCCTTGGTATGGCTGGCCGAACATCGTTGTCCATCGGCTCTTCTGTGTCTGGCACCATTTCCTATCGCGTGACTTTGTGGCTGCAGGACCGAGTAGGCGATAGCTTGACCGAACGGGCAATGGACACCGCTGCCTAGCAAGGGCACCGCATTGCCGTGTTAGCATTGCCGCGTTTCTGCTAGTCGGGGCCCTTCTGCTCCTGCTGGTCAATGAGCAGGCGGGGCTCAAGGCGGCTGAGCGGGTCTAGGTTTCCAGATCCTAGCTGAGTGCCTCTTCAGTGGGTGCCGACGCATTGGGAAGAGTAATGGTGGGAGATCGGGCAGCATCGGCACACTGGCATCTGTTTGCTGCTTCGCTCACGCCGCACACTGGTTTCTTGGTCCCGTGCCGAAAATCTGCGATGATAGTCAGCCGGGTTAGCTTTGGTGAATCAGGCCTGAGAGTCAGTCTCAGAGTGCCGCCGCGAAGACGGTCCGAAAGGGGGAAGGATGAGTCAATACCGCAGTACGAAACGACGCAAGAGGTGGGTGCCGCTGGTTACAGCCAGTCTGGCTTGTCTTTCTCTAGTTACAGTCGCTGTACCCATTACCTTCGAGGCCTGGTGGAGTGTCGAACAAGGGCCGTGCATCGTGACGGGAGACGTTCCTGCCTGCGAGAGTTCGTTTGATTCTCAACCGATGTCTGCTGTTGGTGGTCTACGCGTGGTCGCGGATCAGGACAGCCCTCTGTTCGGGAAGACGTCTCGTGGAGAGAAACAGATTCAGTTCGAGAGAACGTTCACTGCCGATGCTCCGATCAAAGTGGCACTATTCGCTGAGCTGACCGGAGCCTTGAGCATCGAGGGAGGAGATGGCGAGGTTGTCGTACGGGCGGCGGCTGTCATTCTTGATGCTGCCACATACCTTCCTGTGGCAGGGATGGAAATCAATGCATCAACGGTGCCCGATAGCTTCAATCACTTACTTGACGAACCCGGACGGATAGAGCTTCAGGACACGGGCGTTCAGGTGGCTACGTTGCCAGCTGGAACTTACGTCGTGCTCGGATCGATTGAAGCGACCGTTGAGATGGCCAAGGGCTGGTGGAATCATGAAGCAGAGATTGATGCCTCCTTAAGCATTGAGTTTCTTGCTGGAACCGATGAGTCGGCTGCTTCGGCAGTCGACCCGGATTCCCTCGATCAAGCCGACTTCGTCGTGGTCCCTCTCGGTGAGGAAGGAACCAGCTACGCACATCTTGAACCCGGCGTGCGTGGTGGAACGTTCTATGCGGCCGCCATCAGCGATCCCAAAGGATGGAATGCGGTGACCTCTCACGAGAACAGCACGTCCCAGTATACGAACATCATGATGCGAGGGCTCATCGACATTGACCCCACAACGTCGGAGATTGTTCCTGAGTTGGCGCAATCGTGGGATCTGTCCGAGGACGGATTGGAGATCATCTTCCATCTGAGGCACGGCCTACAGTGGTCGGACGGAGAGCCGTTCACTGCCGACGACGTGATTTTCACGTTCAACGACTTGTACTACAACGAGGACGTCGACACGGACACTCGCGATATCCTTCAGCTTCCCGACGGCACGTATCCCGAAGTCGAGAAGACGGACGACTACACGATCCGAGTCAGCTTGTCTGTCCCGTTCCGACCGATTCTCAACGCTCTCGGCGGGGCTATCATGCCCGAACATGTGCTGGCGGATTGCGTTCACAAGCTCAACCCCGATGTTCCTGTCGGCCAGTTTAACTCGACGTGGACACTGGACACGGATCCGTCGGAACTGGTGGGGATGGGACCGTTCATCGTGGAGAACTACTTCGCGGGACAAGGCGTGACCATGCGGCGGAATCCCTATTACTATCACATCGATCCAAACGGTGTGCAGCTTCCCTATCTCGATCGATACGTGATTCTCACTGTTGAGAATCAAGATGTTTCGCTACTCAAGTTCCGCAATCAGGAACTTGATGCGTTCGCGCCACGCGCCCTCGATCTTCCTGTCCTGGAAGGAGAGACAGCGATCAAGGACTTCACTGTGCTGGTGAAGCCTGATGTTCCCGTCTTCGGAACCTCTTGGATTGGGATCAATCAGGATATTGGTCTGGCGCAAGGCACGCACGAGAACCTGCGAGCTCTGTTTCGCGACATTCGTTTCCGAAAAGCCATTGCTTACTCCATCGACAAGGAGACCATCATCCACAACGTGTACAGCGGATTGGCAGTTCCGCAATGGAGTCCGGTTAGCTACCTATCTCCATTCTATGCGGGGCGGACAACCTATGGAGGACCGGTTACCGAGGAGAGTGCCGTGATATATGAATTCGATCCCGAGAAGACCATGGGATTGCTGGACGAGATCGGCGTGATCGATCGTGATGGGGACGGATGGCGCGATTTCGAGGACGGCACGCGTGTCGAGTTTGAGTTCGTCACGAATTCAAACACGACGCGTGAGAGCATCTGTCTGATCGTCACCGACGATCTTCAAGCTGTGGGCCTCAAGGTGACGTACCAACCTGTCGACTTCAACACGGTGGTCGATCGCCTGACTACGTCAACGATCCAAATGGTACTGCTTGGGCTCGGCGGCGGCTCGGAGCCAAATGGCGGCGCCAATGTCTATCGCTCGACTGGCGGCCTGCACTTCTGGCATTACTCGGCGGCTGACGGCGATGTCTACGACGTCGAGATGTTGATTGACGACCTGTTATCAGAAGGGGTCGCCACGTTTGACAACGACGCCGCATTTGAGGTCTACAAGCAGTATCAGATTGCCTATACGGAGAACGATCTGGGATTGATCTTCACGGTCAATCCAGCGTTCGTCTATGCGTACTACAATCACATTGGCAATGCGAACGTCGCCAATCCCATCGCCACGCCATCCGGCGGCAACGGGCTAACGATGGATCTAATCTACCTGAAATCACCGTAAGTCGAACACCAAGCGGGGGTGGGTGGAAGACATCCATCCCCGTTTTATTACACCTGCCGCATCGCCCCTTGACGAGCCGTGTGTCAGATCGTACGTTTTGGCCAACCCAAGAGGAGGCGGCATGGTGAACGAGCATTTCGAGCAGATCGCGGGAGAGTACGGGTACCCGGCGCGGAGTATTCAGGCCACAGCCGATCTCCTTGACGAAGGCGCAACGATTCCCTTCATCTCGCGTTATCGCAAGGAGAGAACGGGATCACTTGACGAAGTTGCCATCAAAGCCATTCGCGATCGTTTGCGACAGCTGCGGCAACTTGATGAACGCCGCCTGGCCATTCTCTCCTCATTGGAAGAGCGTGGGTTGCTCACCGATGAACTCAAGACATCTGTCGAATCCGCTACAGCGCTGACGGAACTGGAAGACATCTACCTTCCTTATCGTCCCAAGCGGCGGACACGCGCCATGATCGCCCGGGAGAAGGGTCTGGAGCCGTTGGCCGATCGATTGCTTGAGCAGGATGCTTCCTTCGATCCAACGGTGTCTGCCGAAGCATACGTCGATCCGGAGAAGGGCGTGGATGACATCGATGCTGCCCTTGCCGGCGCACGGGATATCTTGGCTGAAGCGATCAATGAATGCCCCGAAGCCCGCGCCGAAATTCGCGAGCTGTTCGAGAAGCGAGGCACGCTGCACGCTGCCGTCATTAAGGGGAAAGAAACGGAAGGTTCTGCCTATCGCGATTACTTCGACTGGCAAGAGCCACTATCCAAGGCACCGGCCCATCGAATTCACGCCATGCTCCGAGCTGAAAGAGAAGGTGTCCTCCGATTGGCCGTGCGCCCTGAAGAAGAACCGTCGCTCGAGGTGCTGTCTCGCCGTTTCGTCTGCGGACGCAGCCCAGCTGCCAGTCATGTTGCCGCAGCTGTTGAAGATGGCTACAAGCGGCTAATGGCGCCGTCCATCGAAAACGAGATCCGTGCCAAGCTCACCGAAATGGCCGATCGCGAGGCGGTGCGCGTGTTCGCTATCAACCTTCAGCATCTATTGTTGGCCCCTCCGCTGGGGCAGAAGCGCGTATTGGCCATCGATCCTGGGTATCGCACGGGCTGCAAGATTGCCTGCCTCGATGCTCAAGGGCGGCTGATGGATCATGCTCTTGTCCACGTCGTAGGATCGAAGCAGGAGATTGCCCGCGGCGGGCAAGCCATCGCAGATCTGGTCCAAGCGCATCGGATTGAGGCCATTGCTATTGGCAACGGAACTGGCAGTCGAGAGACCGAAGAACTCGTTCGATCACTTAACATCGCCAGTAGCATTCCCGTGATCATGGTCAGCGAGTCTGGTGCGTCTGTGTACAGTGCCTCGGAGATCGCGCGCCGCGAGCTTCCGGATCAAGACGTTACGGTGCGCGGCGCTGTGTCCATTGGTCGACGCCTGATGGACCCGCTGGCTGAGTTGGTCAAGATCGATCCCAAGTCCATCGGCGTGGGGCAGTATCAGCATGACGTTGATCAAAGCATGCTCAAGCAATCGCTTGACGATGTCGTCGAGCATTGCGTGAATGCGGTTGGCGTGGAAGTGAACACGGCCAGTGCACCGCTGTTGTCGCATGTTTCCGGCTTGGGTGCCAAGTTGGCTGAGAACATTGTGGCTCACCGCGACGAAAATGGTCCGTTTCAGAAGCGTTCTCAGCTCAAGAAGGTGCCGCGTGTTGGACCCAAGGCCTACGAGCAAGCCGCTGGCTTTCTGCGTATCCGCGGGGGCAAGGACCCCCTGGATGCCAGTGCCGTCCATCCAGAAAGCTACAGCATCGTGCGCCAGATGGCGGGCGATCTGAATTGCTCGGTCGAGGATCTGATGGCAAGCGCGGATCTTCGTGAAGGAATCGAGCTTGACCGGTATGTCTCCGACACCGTTGGCCTGCCAACACTGACTGACATTCTCAAGGAACTGGCCAAGCCAGGCCGCGACCCGCGCGAGTCATTCGAGGCCTTCTCCTTTGCTGAGGGCGTAAACGAGATCAAGGACTTGTCGGCGGGAATGCAGTTGCCCGGCATTGTCACCAACGTCGTCAACTTCGGCGCATTCGTGGACATCGGCGTGCATCAAGATGGCCTCGTTCACATTAGCCAACTGTCCGATCGATTTGTGGAACATCCCTCTTCAGTGGTCACGGTAGGGCAACACGTATCTGTTACTGTGCTGGATGTCGATGTCGATCGCCACCGGATCGGCTTGTCGATGAGGAAGCGGCAGACATAGTATGCAAGCCAAACGCATCCCGATGTCTCTTCATCTGCGGCCACAGATCGCTTCGCGTGCGTGGCCGTGCCGAACGATCCGGGACGCAGACAGGCAGCATTTGGCCATTCTCATGTACGCTGCCTTCCGGGGAACCATTGATGATGAAGGCGGGACATTCTCGGATGCCGTCGGGGAGATCGAGAAGACGATGACCGGAGACTACGGCCGATTGCTGGGCGACTGCTCGTTTGTTATCCCGCAGGGAGAGTTTCTTGCATCGGCCTGTCTGATCAGCTGGTATGAGCCGTCTGCCACTCCGTTCGTGGTGTTTACTATGACGCGGCCCGAACACAGAACTCAGGGGATGGCACGGTTTCTGCTCAAGCGTTCGATCAACGCACTCATCACTCACGGACACTCAGCTCTCACACTCATCGTCACGGATGGCAACCGACCCGCTCAGAGTCTTTACAAGTCGCTGGGATTCTGTGAGATACCGTCTGGCTAGTCCGCAATTCTCGGAATCTTCGGTATAATCCAACTCTGCCGTCGCGCGTCCCGATTGGCTGTGGCTGTAGATCTCATTTTCAGGAGGTTGCCGTGAGTAGCAACAACACGACCATGGAGAAGATCGTCGCTTTGTGCAAACGGCGAGGGTTCGTCTTTCAATCAAGCGAGATCTACGGTGGCATCGGAGGCTTTTGGGATTACGGCCCTCTTGGTGTTGAACTGAAGCGCAACGTCAAAGAGACGTGGTGGCGCGATATGGTGTCCGGGCATGACGATACGTTGGCTGCAGCTGGCGCGCCCACAGCGTATTCGATGGTAGGGCTGGATACGAGCATCATCATGCATCCCCAGGTGTGGAAGGCCAGCGGCCACTACGACCTGTTTTCGGATGAATTCGTCGATTGCAGGACGTGCAAGGCTCGTTTCCGCTCCGACCAGATTCACGACAGCCAATGCCCGAACAAGCCGAGCAAGAGGCCCGGAGAGCACGATACCTGCGATCTGACAGAACCGCGCGAATTTAACTTGATGTTCAAGACGTTTGTCGGCGCGTTGATTGATCCGAACTCGGAAGCCTATCTGCGTCCAGAAACGGCTCAAGGAATCTTTGTCAACTTCAAGAACGTGCTGTCGACGTCTCGGGTTAAGGTGCCATTTGGAATTGCCCAAATCGGGAAATCGTTCCGCAATGAGATCACGCCCCGCAACTTCATTTTCCGCTCTCGCGAGTTCGAGCAGATGGAGATTGAGTTCTTCTGTTCTCCTGAAGGGTCGCACGATTGGTATGCCTATTGGCGCGACAAACGCGTTGATTGGTACGTATCACTTGGATTGAAGTCTGAGAAGCTCCAGCTACGTGAGCATGGCCCGGACGAGAGAGCTCATTACAGCTGTGGCACCGCCGACATCGAATATGCCTTCCCCTTCCTGGAAGAGGGCGAATTCGGTGAACTGGAAGGCGTGTCTCATCGCAGCGACTTTGACCTTCGTAGCCATATGGAAGGCAAGCTGATTCGTGAAGGCGACGAGCTTGTCGTCGAGCGCAACGAACATGGCCAACCTGTCTATCCGGGCAGCGGCAAGGATCTGGCATACTTCGACGATCGGACACAAACGAAGTACATCCCCCACGTGATCGAGCCTTCAGCAGGCGCCGACCGCGCCACGCTGGCCTTCCTCTGCGAAGCGTATGACGAAGACGCCATCCCCGATGAAAACGGCGTGGAACAAGAACGTGTCGTGCTGCGACTGCATCCACGATTGGCTCCTATCAAGGTGGCCGTCTTCCCACTCGTCAAGAAAGACGGCCAGCCAGAGTTTGCGGCGAACCTGTATCGCGAGCTGAAGCAGCGTTGGAACGTGTTCTATGACGAGAAGGGATCGATCGGGAAACGCTATCGCCGACAAGATGAGTCGGGGACGCCGTTTTGCGTGACCATCGATCATCAGACCAGCGAAGACGGAACCGTCACCCTGCGTGACCGCGATACCACGAAACAGGAACGCGTGAAGGCGGCAGATCTGGCCAGAATTGTTGCCGAGCGTCTCCACATCTAGCATGAGCGGCCCGTACGCTTCGATTACGTTCTTGACGTACGAGGACATGGCGGCTGGCGACCACTTCTACCGAGACGTCCTCGGCCTTCCTCTCGTTGAGGATCAAGGTTGGGCGAAGGTTTATCGCGTTTGCGACGCGGCCAACGTGGGGATTGTGCAGGCTGGCTGCAGTTCAGTTGACAAGCTGGCAGGTTCGGGCTGCCTGCTCTCCATCGTGGTTGAGGATGTCGATGCTTGGTATAGCAAGCTCAGGGATGAGCCGTCCATCGAGGTCCTCGGACCGCCGACCATAGTGGCCGATAGTCCAGTGTACAGCTTCTTCCTCCGTGATCCGGCTGGCTATCGTATTGAGATTCAAGCATTCACGGATTCTGACACCGCCGCTCTCTTCGGACGTAGCGGATTCTAGCCTGCCGTTGCTTGGTGGGATTGCTGGCATCCGTTTCAATCGAACGGAGCGCCCGCGTCGATCAGATGAAATGTTCTGGTCGGCGATACTCGGGAGCGAGTCAGGCAATCAGGTCGCGTTTAGTAAGAGCTGCCATTCTGCAAACGGTAACCGACAATCAGACAGCATCGCTCAACAGGCGCGACTTCCCTGCTTGTTTGCGAGCCCCTCGTCACGGCTCCTCGTCCATTGACGTCCGCGTACAAATGCCGTAGGCTGTTTGTGATATGAACGGGAAGAGGAGTAGCAGGCTTGAGATGGGCTTCGCTGAGCTGAAGTCCAGTTTCCTTTTCCAGAGCACGACGACGAACTAGCCCACTCGTATGCGGCCTTGGCCGCTCCAACGGGATGGGCATGACGACTACAGGCAGAGTGCCTGTGGTCTTTTCTTTTGAGAAGGAGGAGACATGAAATCAGTGAAGTGGAGCCCGGAGTTATTTCTCGCGCCAAACGGCAAGCAGCAACAGGTAGCTGTCGGGAGGATGGTTGCGGATCAGCGCGGAGAAAAAGTGAACGTGCAGATTAGGAGAGCGGCTTGCCATCGGGTTCTAAGTCGATCGGATGACAGCTGCGTGTCCAAGGCTCAGTTGCGTGAAGGATGCATTAAGAGCGTCGAGAGGGACATCTGGGCGTTCCCGCAACGGGCACGTGTGCTCTCCGAAATCCATCGGCGATTTGACCGTGTTGTTGAAGGCGACTGGAGTTCGACTTCTTGGAGAGCCAGAGTGATGGCGATCTATGACTTCGCCGGGGCTTGGGCAGTGGCCGCTCGATTAATGCAAGGGGGATTGCGGGTTGCCGTTGTCGAGGAAGCGAGGATATCTGAGGAGACCGATCGTGTTGCCTCCAGCGGAGTCGATGTGGAACTTATCATTCCCAGTCAGCCTGAAACGAATGCCTAGCCCTGGCGTGATTTGGCATAGACAATCACAGGTCGGGCTCGGCTTTCCTTGCCAGTATCTTGAGATGAATGCCGTGACTTTAGGCCTCGTGCAGTGACGGCAAGAGTCGGAGGTAAGAGAGTTGTCCTCATTACACGAAATGCCGCCACTCATCTTGTATACTACAGCCATGGCCACACTGGATGACGTTGCACGATTCCTTGGATTGTCTAAGAGTGCGGTGCGGAACCGGATTAGTGCCTTAGGGGAGACGTTGGATGCTTATCTCTCGCGAGGCTCACGAAACCGTCTGATTTTCGAAGGAGAAGCAGTGGCCATCCTCCGGCGTCTCGAAGAACTCCGAGAAAGCGAAGGGCTTCCAATCCAAGAAGCAGCCGAGCGACTGAAGTGGGAATTGTCCTATACTGAGCAGCCTCCCGGCGTGTACATCATGTTGCCCACAGATGTCGAATCCTCAGTCCTCAAAGAAGTTGTTCAGGAACTGTGTGACGAGCGCGATCATTGGCGTAATTACGCGAAACTGCTCCAATCAGTGCTCCCCGCCAGTCTGAAGTGGCTGACCAATATCGGTCCATCCGCGCCATCAGATGCGCGGATGAACTGACCTATCTCACTTCGGAGAGTCCCCATCGAGCAGACCTTGCCAGTGCCTATTCCTCACTTGCTTGACGAGGAATTCCTCGAGCCATGAATCGAGGAAGAACAGTTCCCGCAATCGGAGGCGTCAATCGATCTCCGAGCTGGAGTTCTCCTGATATCAGCGTGCCTTGACCGCCTCGTGACGGATTGATCAGCGTCAGAGCTGTGTTTGGAGCGATGAACGGTTCGTTGACCAATGCGAGTCCAATTTGGACGTCTCCCAGGCTCACGCAGCTTGTAACGCGGCCAATCACTGTGCCTGCGCGGTCGAGGACAGCGCCCCCCGCCTGGACACGGCGAGCCCCTCGGCTCACTTGGAAGCGAACGAGTACGCGGGTTCGATCGACGTAGTCGCGCACGCAGTCGGCGCGGCCTACGAAGAACGGCTTGTGAAGCTTGACGTACGAACCGAACCCCGCCTCAAACGGGTTCATGTCATACGGGCCAGCCAGTTCGTGGCCGTACAGAGGAAGCCCGGCTTCAGTCCGAGTAGAGTCGCGCGAGGCCAGTCCACAAGGCAGCAAGCCGTGCGGTTTGCCGACTTCGAGCAGGCGATCCCACAGCCAACGTACAGAGGCTCCTCCGACGTAGATCTCGTATCCTTGCTCTTCGCCCGTATATCCGGTGCGCGCAATGATCAGCTGGTGTTCCTCTACATCGAGTTCACAGAATCCGGTTCGCTGCAGAGCCGCCAACGTGCGTTGATGTTTAGGAGATACGAGGAGCGACAGAATGGTTGGGCTGGCAGGGCCCTGCAACGCAATGTCGGCTACATCCCGGGTCGCCTTGAGATCCTGAATCTGCACGCGCTTGGGGCGTCGGCTGCCGATCTCGCGATCGATTGCGTAGACGCCGTCGTTGACTCCGTTGAGCCATTCCCAGTCCTTGGCCTCGTTGGCAGCGTTGACAACGACGAGGTATCGGTCCCAAGCCCGACGATAAATGAAGATGTCATCAATGACGCCTCCATCCGCATCGAGAAGATACGCATATTGAGATTGGCCATCTTGAAGCCAGCTGACATAGTTGGAGCACATCGAGTTCAGGAACTCGGTGGCATGCTGTCCGGAGATATGAAACACGCCCATGTGGCCAAGATCGAACAACCCGGCAGCCTCCCTCACAGCACGATGCTCCTCCAGAGCCGAAGAATACCAAACCGGCATCTCCCAACCAGCAAACGAGACCAACCGTGCCCCGAGGCTTGAATGAGATTCAAACAAGGCCGTGCGCCGCAGTTCCTGTTCTGGCTCTTTCCACGCCCAAGGGACTCGTTCGTCAGCCACGATCGGGAACGACAGCTTTGATTGGGCCACGAAATATGGTTTCTCAAGATCGAATTGCTGGGGTGAACGAGCATGGACGTCGTTGATCGACAATCCGTTCCCCGGGCTGAGGACGGGAGCAGCGAGCCAGTCTCGCCCGGTAGAAGGAACGTCAGCTTCTGCAAGAGCCTCGACAACAGCCGGGCCTTGAACTTTGCGGAATAGGTCGTGCTCGTCGAACACGATGTATCCGTCAGCCAGACCGGACAGCCACTGCTTGACGGTGGTCCCAACCTCAGCGGGCGCGAGAATGAGAAAGTCTTCCTTCCCCAGCATGCCGACGGAGACTTCTGAGATGAGGGATCCCTGTTCGTCGAACAAGAACGTGCGCAGAGAGTCCCCGGGCGTCAGCGTACTTAGGTCCGATGGGGTGGCTTCGCCAAGCAGTGCCCGGATACGTCCGCCGTACATGCGGAAGATGGCCCAAGGCGAATTGTCTGTCGGTTGCCAAGCTGGAGAAGGATAGACCGCAGGATCGATGCGCGAGATTAGTGCTCGCACGTCGCGTCTTGCCTGTTCAAGAACGGAGAGCGAAATCTTGCCGCGGGAAAGCGGGCTGGAGAGCCCTTGATAGGAGAAGGCGCGGATGCCGCGCAGTAGGCGAGCGATGATACCTGCGAGCAGCTTCATTTCCGGTTGCCCCATGCCACGCTGCGTGATCCACGGTGTTCCCAATCGAATGCCGTGAGCGTCGGCGGCGCTGGTGTCTCCGGGCAGCGTGTTCTTGTTACACACGATGCCCGCCAAATCAAGAATGCGCGATGCAATCTCGCCCATCATTACGAACCCTGTTTCTGAGGCGATTTCTCGCAGATCAACCAAGAGTAGATGCGTATTCGTTCCGCCGTAGGCCAATTTGAGCCCCTCGGCCTCGAGAGCGGATGCGAGAGAGGCAGCGTTTTCGACGATCCGTCGTTGAAGATCTTTGTACTTGTCTTCCTGTGCCAGTTTCAAAGCAGCGGCAAGGGCGGCGAACTTGTTCACATGAGGCCCACCCTGCTGTCCCGGGAAGATGGCGCTATCCACGGCCGCGGCAATTTTGGCATCGGTTGAGAGAATGACTGCGCCGCGAGGCCCACAGAGTGTCTTGTGTGTCGTGAAACTAACGACATCGGCGATGCCTATTGGGTTGGGATACTGGCCCCCAACGATCAGTCCGGCGGTGTGCGCGACATCGGCGAGAAGGATAGCCCCGACCGAGTCCGCGATGTCGCGGAAGATCTTCCAGTCGGGTTGCCACGGATAGGACGTGAACCCGCCGATGATCATCTTGGGGCGATGTTTCGTGGCCAGCTCGCGCATGGTTTCGTAATCCAGCTTCCCGGTGTTTGGATCAACCGCGTAGGATACGATGTTGTATTGCTTGCCCGTGACGTTAAATTCGGAGCCGTGCGTCAGATGGCCGCCTTCAGTGAGAGCCATTCCCATGACGGTTTCACCTGGGGAGACGAAAGCATGATAGATGGCGAGATTTGCCGCCGCTCCAGATAGGGGTTGAACGTTGGCAAAGATGTGGTCTGCAGGGACCTCATCGGTGGCGAAACAGTCAGCGGCGCGTCGGGCGGCCAGAGCCTCGACAACGTCAGCGAACTCAGTTCCTTTGTAGAATCTGCGGTCTGCGTAGCGCCGGTAGCTGGCCATTTGGACGTCCAGTTCTGCCAATTGATCGGGAGTGGACGTCATCATGGCCTTTCGCGGATATCCCTCAGCATAGACGCTGGTGAACACCGATCCTAGCGCTTCGAGAACGGGTTTCGGGGTCAGGCTTTCCGAGGGGATGAGGATGATTTTCTCGCGCTGGCGGAGTTCTTCAGCGGCAATCAAGGCTGCGGTCTGTGGATCAATGTCAATCAGTCGCTTGTTCTCGTATAGGCTCATGCTGGATTCCTTCTCCTTCGTACGGGTCAGGGTGAAGTCTACGGGGAAGGTTTCGTCCTTTCCAGCAGATTTCCGAAAGAAGATACAGGCCTCCACTAACCAGCGAGTGACCGCCGAGGAGAATCGGAATCGAGCAGTCCAATGCCCGCTGCGTGAATTCAATCCAAAGAGGGTCTGTCAGCTCGGATACTCGGAACAGATCGCTGGAGAAGCGTTCATGTGGCGACGGGAGACAGCCGTTACGGGCGAGCAACGGGCGCGAGTCGATGATGGCGGCTGCGGCCGAGTTTTCCAGCGCATCAAAGAATGCAGCGAACCCGTTTCCGTGGAACAGGTTCGAGAGTACCGATGGCTGCCGATCGGCATAGGCCTTCATTCCGCGGCCTTCGATCATCCCTGCAGTTCTGCACGCAACCTGCGTCTCAAACGCTTGCCAGGTCACCGGGCTAACTCGCCCCACCAAGTACACAAGGGCGGTACGCTCTACAAGCAAGCGACGAACCTGGTGAAGCGTTGGATGATCGAACGTCTGATTGGCGAGGAACTCATGCAACCGAGGTCCTGCTAGACTTGATTCCTTCAGCAGCAGCAGGTCGATCGGAGTATCCAGATCGAATTGAGACGCCACAGATCGGGGCAAGCTGTAGCAGTCTACGCCGGAGTCGGCGAGAAGGAATCCAATTCCGTTGTCTATCCTGGGAAGCGGAAGCGGAAGCAACGAAGACGCGTCCGTGAATACAGCGAAATCGCATGAGTAGTAGTTGTTGAACAACGCTGCAGACGGTGTTTTGTGGGCAAACTCAACGATGTTCTCCAGTTGCTGCGTTGTCAGAAGTGTTCCGCTTCCGCTGCCGAAGTAGATGATGGATTCAAGGTTGTGTTTGTGGATGACCTGCTTCAGCGTATCCCCGAAGTGAAATTCCGCTGATTCCTCAAGTATCTGAACACAGGCTCCGAGCGACTTGAAAACCGCAGACGTTTCTTGGGAGCAAACCACGATTGTCCGAGAGACCATTGATTTCAGGGATGAAATGAGGTCACAGGCTGAAGCTTGGCGAGCTAGAGCGACCATCTGTTCAACGTCAGAAGCTCCGGCCGGTGGGTGGAAGATGATGGCAGCTGTTCGCTTCATTGGGATTCCATCATTGTGGAAAGCGGGCGAATGGCACCCGTTGCGTGACCAAGAAGAGCGCCCCAACGGAATCTATCCACTGGGGCGCGGTGTTTGGTCATTTGCTGATGCCTAGTTACCGGCGCATCTTCATGGGCTCACGTTCTCCCACGTAAGGGAGAAGAGCGATCTTGCGAGCACGATTGATCTGCAGAGCGAGTTGGCGCTGATGCTTCGCGCACAATCGCGTGGCTCGCTTGGGAAGAATCTTTCCCAAACGGTTCATGAATTGCTTCAGTTCTGCTGGCCGCTTGTAGTCGAGTGTGAGCTTCTGCTCACAGACCCTGCATTTTCGCTTTCTACGATGAAACATAACTTAGAACGGAACCTCCTCCGTTGTGCCAGCCTCCGATTTAGAATCTGAAGGGGGCACTGCAGTCTTGGCGGGCGCATCACCTGATCGAGGGGCACCACCGAGGAACTGGACAGTGGACGCGACAACCTCGACAACCTTCTTGCGCTCGCCGTCTGCGTTTTCGAATGAATCAATGCGCAGGCGACCTTCGATGGCAACTGAGCGGCCTTTGCTTAGGTAATTCGAGCAATTCTCGGCCTGTGATCCCCAAGTGACAATTGGTACGAACGTGGTTTCCTCTTGCAGTTGACCAGATGCGTTCTTGTACTGGCGATTCACGGCGATGGAGAATCTGGTTCGGGCAGTACCACTTGGCGTGTAACGAAGCTCAGGATCAGCTGTCAAATTGCCGATCAGAATAACACGATTCAAACTGGCTGCCATAATGTCTCCAGTTACGCGCGGGAAATGATCTGGTATCGAAGAATTTCCTCGTCGATATTCAGACGTTCCTCAATCAACTTGACGTCTTCCGGGGCGAGTTGGAACTGCGCAAGACCATAGTAACCGTCCGTGCAGTGCTTGATTTCATAAGCCAGCACGCGTTTGCCCCAGTCCTCGATTTTCCCCAACTGCCCACTGTTTTCAGCAATCAGGGAGTGTATGCGTTCGACCTTGGCTGCTCGATCCTCATCCGATAAATCCGGCCGGATTACGTATACAATTTCGTACTCTCTCACTCTAACACCTCGTCCTTAATCTGCGCGTAACTTTATCGGGGCGCAGAAGCGAAGTCAAATCGGGGGAACAGCGTCTCAAACGGCATTACCTTCGGGTAGCCACGGAGAACTGACTCTTTGGCGGCAAGAGGGCCTGTGAGAGTGTAGGAATTGCGATGCTCGCTTCAGTACGCGTGCAGACTACTCTCGAAGCCTATTAGGATAAACGCGCGAAATAGATACAGAAACAACATCTTGTAAGAATTGCTTCAAATAAACTCCAAAAGAGATTCAAAAAACTTGACCATTCTCTGGATTTGCCCTATTAGTTAGGGCGCTGGGAGACACAGAACGTAGCAAGTTGTTGTCTGTTGCCGCTCACGACAACTTGGATTCTTAAGAGGAGGAACGAACATGAAATGGGGCGGATACAACCGAAAGGGAGAAGAGAAGATGAAGAAGCTGTTTGGTGGAAAGGCGATGTACTACCTGGTGACGATCGCAACGTTGGGCCTGCTGCTGGCGGAAAGCATCAAGTGGCGTCCTGATGGACGGTAGTCCGGGACGCAAAAGGAGGAACGAACATGAAATGGGGCGGATACAACCGAAAGGGAGAAGAGAAGATGAAGAAGCTGTTTGGTGGAAAGGCGATGTACTACCTGCTGACGATCGCAACGTTGGGCCTGCTGCTAGCGGAGAGCATCAAGTGGCGTCCTGACGGACGGTAGTCCGAGACGCAAGAGGAGGAACGAACA
>Ga0272441_10000886_pt1 | contig 65614 bp, 63 predicted proteins | sample SSMProp6N_FD_193582 | JGI IMG/M metagenome (GOLD analysis project Ga0272441, IMG submission 193582) | Marine sediment archaeal communities from Little Sippewissett salt marsh, Falmouth, MA, United States - SSM-Prop-6N | ecosystem: Environmental > Aquatic > Marine > Wetlands > Sediment ... | reverse complement strand
AAACGCGCATAGCAAGGGCAAATCCGGCGCAGCGCTACTATGGGAAAAGACAAGGGGTGGTCATCGGATCGTGGGGATAAATCCGGCGCGCACGCTTTGGCCTGTGAATCGCAAGGATGACCAAAGCGTTTACGCGCCACCCATTCACGTGTGCACGACGGCACCGGTTGATGCAGCACAAACTACAAAACACGGGGAGCATATGCGTCGCCCACCCCGTTTATCCCACGCTCATAGAGGTGGCGTTTGTCTATATGCATATGGCTTATGGCGCGTTGACCCCCGCTGTGCCCGCCTCTTTTATCAACAGCCAAAACTGATTATGGGATAGGGGGTATAGTTTGGGGATGCAGGCTCTATCCCCATATTGCCTGCCTCCTTCTATCCTCCTCTATTCTTATGGATTCATGATTTGAAAGATCCCTTGCTGCCCGCGCATACAAAGCCTTCACCGATGCGGAGGGGCGGTAGGCTGGTAAGAGCGCTGAACGGCGAAGCCCTGTCTCCTCCGCCTATATGGCTGATGCGCCAAGCCGGCCGGTATTTGCCGGAATACCGGCGCGTGCGTGAGACCGCTGGTGGTTTTCTTGACCTATGTTACACGCCGCGCTTGGCAGCGGAGGTTACTTTGCAACCGATCCGCCGCTATTGGTTTGACGCGGCGATTGTGTTCGCCGACATTTTGCTGATCCCACAGGCGTTAGGCCAAAAACTCTGGTTTGAAACCGGCGAAGGCCCGCGGCTTGCGCCGATCGAAAACGCTAAGGCCATTGGCGCGCTTGACCCAGCGGCGGCCGGCGCGCATCTAGCGCCGGTCATTGAAACCGTTGCGCGTCTGCGCACGGACCTTCCCGCGCAAACCGATCTCATTGGCTTTGCCGGCGCGCCGTGGACGGTGGCAACCTATATGATTGCCGGCCGCGGTACCCCGGACCAAGCGCCGGCGCGGCTGTTTGCCTATCGCGATCCGGATGCGTTTCAGGCGCTGATGGATGTGTTGGTGGAGGCAACGGCGCTCTATCTGGCACAGCAGGTGCGCGCCGGGGCGGATGTGCTGCAGCTTTTCGACACCTGGGCCGGCATATTGCCGGAAGCCGAGTTTGCCCGTTGGTCGATTGCCCCCACCAAGGCCCTAGTGCAGCGCCTGAGGAGCTTAGGCGTGGAGGTGCCTATCATCGGCTTTCCCAAAGGTGCCGGCGCATTGCTGGCGCGCTATGTGGCGGAGACAGGGGTTGACGCGGTGGGCTTGGACCCTGCCGTGCCGTTGTCTTGGGCGGTGCCGGCGCTGGCTGGGCAAACCGTTTGCCAGGGCAATCTTGACCCATTGCTGTTGGTGGCCGGCGGTGACGCCATGCTGCGGGCCGTCGATAGCATCCTCGAGGCGTTTGCTGGCACGCCGTTTATTTTCAATCTCGGCCATGGGATTGTGCCGCAAACGCCGCCGGAGCACGTGGCGGCCTTGGTGCAACGGGTGAGAGGCGAAGGATGAGGAGACAATGAAGCGCGCTGTGGTTCTGTTTAATCTCGGCGGCCCGGACAAGCCGCAATCGGTGCAGCCGTTCTTGTTCAACCTGTTTAAGGATCCGGCGATCATCGGCCTGCCGCAGCCGTTGCGGTGGCTGGTAGCGCGGCTGATTTCGGCGCGCCGAGCACCGGTGGCGCAAGAGATTTATGCCCATATTGGCGGTAAGTCGCCGCTGTTGGAATTGACGCAGGCACAGGCGCACGCGTTGTCGCAGACGCTTACCGCGCGCCTGCCCGACGACGAAATTAAAGTCGTTATTGCCATGCGCTACTGGCATCCCTTCGCCGAGGAAGCGGTGCACGAGCTGCAGCACTTCAAGCCGGATGACATCACCTTGTTGCCGCTCTATCCGCAATTCTCAACCACTACCACCGGCTCTTCGGTGGGCGATTGGACCAAGATGGCGCGTCGGCACGGCCTTACAGCTCCGGTACGCACGGTATGTTGCTACCCGACGGATATGGATTTCATCGCCGCGCACGCAGACGTGCTGCGGCCCTATAGTGATGGCGCCAATACGCGGATTTTGTTTTCCGCCCACGGCCTGCCTAAGCGGGTGGTGGCGCGCGGCGACCCGTATCAATGGCAGGTGGAGCAAACGGTTGCGGCGGTGGTCGCGAAGCTTGCCCACCCGGACCTTGATTACGTCACCTGCTATCAAAGCCGGGTTGGCCCGCTGGAATGGATTGGCCCGTCCACCGAGGATGAAATCCAGCGGGCAGGGCGGGAGGGCAAGTCGCTTGTCGTTGTGCCTATTGCGTTTGTGTCGGAGCATTCCGAGACGCTGGTGGAGCTCGACATCGAATATGCCGAGATTTCCCGTGATGCGGGCGTTACGTCTTACGCGCGGGCGCCGGCGCTAGCGACGCATGGCGCCTATATCGATGCTTTAGCGGCGGCTGTTATGCGCGCCCCGCACGCTATTGCGCCGGCCGGCGGCGGTCCGCGGCTGTGCCCGGCACGGTTTGGCCAATGCCCGTGCACGACCGACGCCCCGGCCGCTTAACGCCGATATGGGGAGTATCTAGCTGTGGCGGACCTCTATCTTTGGATCAAGGCGCTGCATCTCATCGCGGTGGTGTTCTGGATGGCCGGCATGTACATGCTGCCGCGGTTATTTGTGTATCACTATCCGGCGGCGGTGGGGTCTGAACTTTCTGAAACCATGAAAGCGGCCGAGCGCCGGCTGCTGCGCATCATCATCAATCCGGCGATGATCGCGGCGTGGATCCTTGGCATTTCGCTTGTATTTATGCTGTTTCCGGGTCTTGAAGGGTTCGGGCAAGCCGGCTGGTTGCACGCAAAGCTGCTGTTCGTGGTTGGCTTGAGCGCGCTACACGCCAATCTGGCCGCCTGGCGCAAGGCGTTTGAGCGCGACGAACGGCCTAAGAGCGAGCGCTTCTTTCGTCTCATCAACGAAATTGCGCCGGTCGCCACCATCGTCATCATTATTTTGGTAATCGTGAAGCCGTTTTAGCGGCGTCGCAGGGCGTAGTGGTGTGGGCGAGCGGCATGTGTCGGTGAATATACCTTTTCATTTTGGGTTTTTTGCTATAAGAGCCACCTTGATCAATATCCGTAATAGCTACCTGCCAGGCCGCATAAAAGACATAAGGCCACCCCGGCACGGCGCGATCGTAGACCATTCCCCAAAAAAGCGGTCCACCCGGTAGCACAAGCAGACCGCAGCAAACGTTTCCTTTTCCGTATTGGCATTCCCAAGTTTTATGCGGGACTGCCATGCATTCCACTAGGCTTGAATCCAAAGTAACTGCGATGTCATGCGCCGTGATGGTTAGCGCGCTGTCTATTCCAATCAGTCCAACCAGATGATGCCGACCGGCATGCAGCCTGCCGCGCGCTGGGATGCATCAGAGGGCTGAAACTTCTCCTGTTTGGGCGGTGCGCTAGAGGCATAGCCTGCCCTCCACCCGTTTCTTGAGTGCCGTTGCCTGCCGTCATGCTGGCGGGCGCGGCCGACCTGCAAAGACTGAAAACCCCTATGGAACGTATCAAACTCGCCGACCTGAAAGCCAAAAGCCCGACCGAGCTTTTAGCCACTGCCGAACAGCACGAGGTGGAGAATGCCAGCGCCCTGCGCAAGCAGGAACTGATGTTCGCGATCCTCAAAAACCTCGCCGAAAAAGACGTGGATATTATCGGCGAAGGGGTGCTGGAGGTGTTGCAGGACGGGTTCGGGTTTTTGCGCTCACCGGAGGCCAATTACCTTCCCGGTCCGGACGATATTTACGTCTCGCCCTCGCAAATCCGCCGGTTTTCCCTGCGCACCGGCGATACGGTCGAAGGCCATATCCGCAGCCCTAAGGACGGGGAACGCTATTTCGCGTTGGTGAAGGTGAATTCGATCAATTTCGAGGACCCGGATGCGGCCAAACACAAGGTGCATTTCGACAATCTAACGCCGCTATATCCCGACGCGCCGCTGAAGATGGAAATCGCCGACCCGACCGTGAAGGATAAGTCGGCGCGGGTGATCGACATTGTGGCGCCGCTCGGCAAAGGGCAACGCGCGCTGATTGTGGCACCGCCACGCACCGGCAAGACCGTGCTGCTGCAAAACATCGCCCATTCCGTCGCCGCCAATCACCCTGAATGCTATTTGATCGTGCTGCTGATCGACGAGCGGCCGGAAGAAGTGACCGACATGCAGCGCTCGGTCAAAGGCGAGGTTGTGTCCTCGACCTTCGATGAACCGGCGGTGCGCCACGTGCAAGTCACCGAAATGGTGATCGAGAAGGCCAAACGCTTAGTCGAGCACGGCCGCGACGTGGTTATTTTGCTGGATTCGATCACCCGTTTAGGCCGCGCTTACAACACCGTCGTGCCGTCCTCCGGTAAGGTTTTGACCGGCGGTGTCGATGCCAATGCCTTGCAGCGCCCGAAGCGGTTTTTCGGCGCTGCGCGCAATATCGAGGAAGGCGGCTCCTTGACGATTATCTCCACGGCGCTGATCGATACCGGTAGCCGCATGGATGAAGTGATTTTCGAAGAGTTCAAAGGCACCGGCAATTCGGAAATCGTGCTCGACCGCAAAGTCGCCGATAAACGCACATTCCCGGCTATGGATATTCTCAAATCCGGCACCCGCAAGGAAGAACTGCTGGTGGACAAAAAAGTGCTGCAAAAAATGTACGTGCTGCGCCGCATCCTCAACCCGATGGGCACAACCGACGCGATCGAATTTCTGCTCGATAAGCTCAAGCAGACAAAATCAAACGATGAATTCTTCGATTCCATGAATACGTAAGATGAACACGTAACGAGCTGCCGCCAGTCCCCCCAAACACCGGGTTCCACCCGATGCACCCAAACCTGGTACCCGCGCCGCAATACGCTTAACGGACTGGTTACCTTTGCGCTCTATTTTTGCGTGCATGCGCGCAATTGTACCTGACGCCCTTAAGACGCTGCAGCCGCATCGGCTTGCGTGCGCGGCCGATGCGCCCTTGCTTGCCGAGCACAGCCAAACATTCTTGGCCTATTGGTCAAAGATACGCGGCAGTGCCGCGATGCCGCGCGCGTGCGATATCAACCCGTCGGATTTTGTCAGCCTGATGCCATATATGCGCTATATGCGCCAGGTTGCCCCGGAGACCGTGGTGTTTCGGGTATGGGGCACCAAGCTGACCGAATGGATGGGCATCGATCTCACCGGCATTAACGTTTTCGATTATCTGCCGCCGGAAGAACGCGCCGCAGAAGCCCACCGTCTGCGTATCTTGCACGACATCCCGTGCGGGTTCGTGCAGCAGCGGGAGGTGACGGATACTCGCGATATCGTGCACCGGTTTGAATTTTTGACCTTGCCGGTCGGCCCCGGCCCGGATGGCGCGCGCAGGTTCATTGGCCCTGGCTCCTTGTGCGACGACGTGCCCAGCCAGGCCTTCGAGCTTGGCGCCGGGTCTAGGACGTTCATCAAGGCGTTCAGCTACCTCGATATCGGCTTTGGCGTCCCAACGTCGGTTCCGCCTGCGTGCATCGCCTCCTCGCCGGCGGTGATGCTCACGGAATAAGCACCGTTGCGCCTGTGGTCTTGCGCGCTTCTAGGTCCGCATGGGCTTGCGGCGCATCCGCCAATGCGTAGTGCTGCCTCACATCCGCCTTCACCGCCCCTTGGGCCATAACGTCAAACAGCTCAGCAGCGGTCATCGCCAGGTCGCGTGCGCTGGCCGTATAGGCGGCCAGGGAGGGGCGGGTGATAAACAGCGACCCCTTCACATTAAGCATGCTGATATCGAACGGTGGCACCGCGCCTGAGGCATTGCCGAAGCTCACCATCAGCCCTAGCGGGGCTAAGCAATCAAGCGACAGGGTGAACGTCTCCTTGCCGATGCCGTCATAGACGACCGGAACCATGGCGCCGCCGGTGATCTCGCGCACCCTGGCGGGCACGTCTTCTTCGCGGTACAGGATCACGTGGTCGGCGCCTGCTTGCCGGGCCAGCGCCGCCTTTTCCGGGCTGCCGGCGGTGCCGATGACCGTTGCGCCTAAATGCTTGGCCCATTGGCAGGCAATCATGCCAACGCCGCCGGCGGCGGCGTGGAACAAGATGGTGTCGCCGGGCTGCACCGCATAGGTGCGGCGCAGCAGATATTGCACGGTCATGCCCTTGAGCATCATCGCCGCCGCGTCGGTGTCGCTGACACCCTCCGGGATCACCACCAGCCGGTCGGCGGGTACGTTGTGCGCTTCGGCATAGGCGCCTAAAGGGCCGGTGCCGTAGGCAACCCGGTCGCCGGGCTTTAGCGTGGTAACACCCTCGCCAACCGCCTCCACCACACCCGCCGCCTCCAAGCCGAGGCCGCAAGGCAAGGGTGCGGGGTATAGGCCGGAGCGGAAATAGGTGTCGATGTAATTCAAGCCAATGGCCCGATGGCGCACGCGCACCTCACCGGGCCGCGGCGCCGGCAGATCCACCTCTTCCCAGGCCAGCACCTCCGGCCCGCCGGTTTGATGGATGCGGATGGCCTTGATCATAGCGCAAGCCCTTTATTTGAAACCGTGCATCGCGTGCGGGCGCGGCTGGGTGGGGCGGGCAGGCATTGGGGCGGCGCCTAAGTCAGATTATGCCGGAAGAACGCCAGCGTGCGGCCATTGGCCAGGTCGGCATCTGCCTGGTGAAAATGCGCACCGCCCACGCGGGCAAAAGCGTGGTCACGGCCGGCATAGGTGTGCAGCGTCACGTGCGGATTGTCGATCAGCCCCGCCTTGATGGCCGCTTGCGCGTCTGCCGGCACGAACTCGTCGCGTTCGGCGATGTGCAGCATCAGCGGCTTTTTGATCTGTTCGGCTTCGTCCAGCTTTTCGTGGATGTTGACGCCGTAATAGCCGACGCTGGCATCAGCGTCGGTGCGCGTGGCGGTGAGGTAGGCCAGCAACCCGCCCAAGCAATAGCCCACAGCCCCCACCTTGCCGTTGCACGCGTCCATGGTGCGCAAATGTTCAACCGTCGCATCCACATCGACGATGCCCGCATCCACGTCGAAGCGGCCGAACAGGTCAAACGCTTTTTGCCATTCCGCGTCGGTCTTGTCGGTAATTTGTATGCCCGGCTCGAGCCGCCAGAACAGGTCGGGGCACAGCGCCACGAAGCCTTCCGCCGCCAGCGTGTCGCAAATCTCCCGCATCACCTGGTTGACGCCGAAAATTTCCTGAATGACGACGATCCCCGGGCCCTTGCCCGTATCCGGCACCGCCAAATAGCCGCTAAAGCGGCCGTCCGGCCCGTTGATGTCGATGTCTTGTCCGGTCACCTGCTATGCCCCCTTGCGCTTGCGTCTGTGCGGATGTGCCGGGCACCTTAGCGTGCACGGCCGCCGGTGCAAGCGCTGTAGGGCCCCTACCTGCGCGCGCGGGCTAAACCGGCCGCGCCAGCATGCTGTGCAGCGCTTCGGGCGTTTCCACCGGCCGCGAACAGGTGGACCCTTCGCAGACATAGGCGGCCGCCTCCCAGCCCGCCGGCACCGCTTTGCCATGGGCGGGGTGGTGAGGGGGTAGGTTAGCGCCTGGGTGGTTTACCACCTTATGGGGCAGGGCCGATGACAGGGCTGCGTGCGTAAGCCGCGCCGCCACCTCCCCCTCGCCGACGATGACGATCTGTACCGCGTGCAAAAATGTGTCAAACCCATTGAGATAGGTGCACATGGCAACCACATTGCGCGCCAGCCCGCCGGCAAAAACGCCGATCAGGCGCTCGGCGCGCTGCCGGTAAGCGTCAGTGCCGGTGATGTACCACAGCCGCGCCAAATTCTCGATCATGGAGCCGTTGGCGGCAGGGGTGGCATCGTCGGTGGCGCTGCGGGTGCGCACGATCAAGGCTTCAGCGTCGTCCGCAGTGAAAAAATACCCGCCGCCCTCCGCATCCCAATAATGGGTGTGCAGCGCCTCGGCCCAATCGCGCGCCTGCGCCAAATACACATCGCGCGCCGTTGTTTCATAAAGGGCAAGCGCGGCGCTTATCATATTGGCATAGCCATCGGCCATCGCCGGATGCTGCACGCGCTGCGCCCGGTAGGCGTGGTGCAGCCGGCCGTCGCTAACCATCTGTGCACGGATGAAATCGAAGGCGCGTGCGGCCGCCTGCAGCCATGCCGGTTCGTTGAACGCAGCACCGGCGCGCGCTAAGGCTGCGATCATCTGGCCGTTCCAATCGCTGAGCACTTTGTCGTCCCAGCCGGGGCGCACGCGCGGGGCGCGGGCCTCAAACAGGCTCGCGCGCATATGCGCCAACATCGCCTCTTGGTCCGGCGCCAGCATGTCCGGGTGGGCTAAGCGGTTGAGGATGGTGCGGCCTTCAAAATTGCCGTCCGGCGTTACGTCATACACGCGCTTGAACAGGGCCACATCCGCCTCGGTGAAATCCGCAAGCGCTGCATCTATTTGCGCTTCCGTCCAAACGTAAAACTTGCCTTCCTCGCCCTCACTGTCGGCATCTAGGCTGGCGGCGAAGGCGCCGTCGGCGGTCACCATTTCGCGTAGCACCCAAGCGACGGTTTCGCGTAAGCGCGCTTCAAGCACTGCGTCACCGGTGCCGAGCACCACATGGCTCAGCAGGCCGATCAGGCTGGCATTGTCGTACAGCATCTTTTCAAAATGCGGCACCAACCACGCCCCATCGACGGCATAGCGTGCCAAGCCACCGCCGAGGTGATCATAGATACCGCCTTGGCACATGCGGGTGAGGGTGAGGGTCACAGCGGCGCGGTAGCGTACGTCGCCACCGCGCAGCCATGCCCGCCACAGCAATTCCAGCAAAAACGGCTGTGGGAATTTGGGCGCCGTGCCGATGCCGCCATGGTCCGGGTCGATGATGCGGACCAGCCGGTCGGCGACCTCGTTCAACAAAGCCGGGGTGAGCTCGCTGGGCGCTTGCGCTTGCGCCTCACCGGTAAGCGCGCGGCGCAAGGCATCCCGGTTATTGATAACCTTGGTGCCTTCTTCGTGGTAGATGCGCGCCACTTCACGCAGCACCGTGGTAAAGCCCGGCCGCCCGAAGCGCGCGGTTTTGGGAAAATACGTCCCGCCCCAAAACGGTTCGCCCTCGGGCGTGAGAAACATGGTCAGCGGCCATCCGCCCTGTTCGCCTAAGTGGTGGAGCGCCGACATATAGATCTTGTCAATGTCCGGGCGTTCTTCTCGGTCGACTTTAATGTTCACAAACAAGGCGTTCATCACCGCCGCCACATCGGCATCTTCAAAACTTTCATGCGCCATCACGTGGCACCAATGGCACGCGGCATATCCGATCGACAGCAAGATCGGTTTGTTGGCCGCTTGCGCTTCCGCTAAAGCGTTTGGGCCCCACGGGTGCCAATGGACCGGATTGTCTTTATGTTGGAGAAGATACGGGCTGGTCTCTTTGGCGAGCAGATTTTGTGACATGGTAGCTTTCACGCTGAATGGCGGCGCCGGCGTTTGGCCGTGCGGCGGGTCACCCAAGGCATGCAGGAGCAGGATATGAAGATCAATATCGAAGTTGAAATGACGCCGGAAGAAGCGCGCCGCACCATCGGCCTGCCCGATCTAGCACCAATGCAAGAAGAGCTGGTGGCGCAGATCGCCGACCAGCTCAAGCGCAACGTTGCCTATATCGATCCGGAATTGCTGGTGAAGTCGGTGCTGCCCGTAGGCGTTGAAGGGATCGACAAAATGCAAAAGCTGCTATGGGCGGTGGCCAAGTCCGCGGTTGGAAACGGCGGCGCGGAGCCGGCGGCAAAAGCGGCTAAACGCCCGCGCAAGCGTAGCTAGGCACCACACCCTCTCAAGCAACGCCTTAGGCGGCGCGCGACGCGTATGGATGATACGATCTTTGCTCTATCCAGCGGACCGGGCCGGGCGGCCATCGCGGTTATTCGCGCCAGCGGGCCGGCGGCGGCGGCAGCGCTTGCCGCCTTAAGCGGTGCGGCGCTGCCTGCACCGCGCCGGGCCGGCCTGCGCCGGTTGAAAGACCCTAGCTCCGGCGATGTGTTGGACGAGGCCATCGTCTTATGGCTGCCGGGCCCGCGGACGGTCACCGGCGAGGATGTGGTGGAGTTTCATGTGCATGGCGGCCGCGCGGTGGTTGCCGGGGTGCTGGAGGCCTTGGCCGCGTGCGACGGTCTGCGGGCGGCGGAGCCGGGCGAGTTTACCCGCCGCGCCTTTGCCCGTGGGCGCATGGATTTAACGCAGGTGGAAGGGTTAGCCGATCTCATCGCTGCGGAAACGGCAGGCCAACGCCGCTTGGCGCTAGCGCAAGCGGAAGGGGCACTGGCGGCGCGGTGCACGGGCTGGCGCGACCAACTGGTACAGGCGCTGGCGCTGATCGAAGCGGAGATCGATTTCAGCGATGAGGATTTGCCGGACGGGTTAGGCGGCGCCGCCATGGCCGCGCTTGCGGCGGTGCTGGCCGATATGCGCGCGGTGCTGGACACAGCGCCGGCCGGCGAAATCATGCGTGACGGCGTGCACGTGGCCATTCTCGGCCCGCCGAATGTGGGTAAATCCAGCCTGTTGAACCGCTTGGCCGGGCGGCAAGCGGCCATCGTCTCCGACATATCCGGCACCACCCGCGACGTGGTGGAGGTGCACCTGGATCTCGGCGGCATCCCGATCATTCTGGCGGACACCGCCGGGCTGCGGGCCGCGGCGGATACGATTGAGCGTGAAGGGATCGCCCGGGCGCAGGCGCGCGCGCGGGCGGCGGATATTGCGCTGTGGGTCGTCGACCTCACCGACGGTGGGGATCGCGCCGCGCCAGCGTGGCCGCAAGATGCAACCGGCCGGCGGCTGGTGGTGGGCAATAAGGTAGATTGCGCACCGCCGCAGCCGGGCTGCGATCTTTGCGTCTCCGCTGCCACCGGCGCCGGGGTGGCGCAGCTTGAGAAATGGCTGGCGGCTGCTGCCGCCGACATGGCCGGGGCAACGGGCACCGCCAGCGTGATTGGCCGGGCGCGGCAAGCGGCAGCCTTGCGCTACGCGGTTGCGGCGCTGGCGCGGGCGGTGGCCGCGGACGGTGCCGGCAGAGAAGCCGCATTGGTGGGCGAGGAGGTGCGCTTGGCTGTGCGGGCCTTAGGGCGCTTGGTCGGGGCGGTGGATGTAGAAGACGTGCTGGATATTATTTTCGCCGATTTTTGCATCGGCAAATAACCAACGCGCGCCTCTACGGGTAGGGATGCGGCCCGTGGGATGTTTCACGTGAAACATGCTGTCTGCCGCAGTCCGTGGCTCCATGGTGTGCGGCCTCTTCTGCTAGCGCCGGTTTTGCGCTATGCAGCGGCGATGGACGCGCAGACAACCACACTCAGACCGGCTGAGGCCGCCGATGGCCGCAGATACGACGTCATTGTCATCGGCGGCGGCCATGCGGGCTGCGAGGCGGCAGCGGTGGCGGCGCGGGTCGGCGCCGCTACGGCGCTGATTACCCACCGCGCCGACCGCATCGGCGAAATGTCGTGTAACCCGGCCATCGGCGGTATCGGCAAAGGCCATTTGGTGCGCGAGATAGACGCCCTCGACGGGCTGATGGGGCGGGTGGCGGATGCGGCGGGCATTCAATTCCGGGTGTTGAACCGGCGCAAAGGGCCGGCGGTGCGCGGGCCGCGGGCGCAAGCAGACCGGGCCCTGTACCGGGCGGCTATGCAGACGGCGATCGCCCAAACCCCTGGCTTGTCGGTCCTCGAGGCGCCGGTGGAGGGGTTTGTGTTCCGCGATGAGCGGGTGTGCGGTGTGGTGCTGGCGGATGGGCGCCGGTTGATGGCCGGCGCGGTGGTGCTCACAGCGGGCACGTTTTTGCGCGGCGTCATCCATATGGGCGCACAGACAACCGCCGGCGGCCGCATCGGGGATGCACCGGCAATGGGGTTGGCGTGTGCGCTCGACCGGCTCAGCCTGCGCCTTGGGCGGCTTAAAACCGGCACGCCGCCGCGGTTAGATGGGCGGACGATCCGGTGGAGCGGGTTAGTGGAACAGCACGGCGATGCGCCGCCGGAACCGTTTTCGACGCTGACCAGCACCATCGCTCAGCGCCAGGTAAGTTGCCATGTCACCGGGACGACGCCGGCGGCGCATGCGATTATCCGCCAAAACCTCGACCGCGCGCCGCTCTATTCCGGCCAAATTGCCGGCACCGGCCCGCGCTATTGCCCGTCCATAGAAGACAAAGTGGTGCGGTTTGCCGACAAAGAGCGGCACCAGATTTTTCTTGAGCCGGAAGGGCTAGACGACCCGACGGTTTATCCCAACGGCATTTCGACGTCGCTGCCGGCGGATGTGCAAGCGGCCATGCTGGCCACCATTCCCGGCCTTGAGGATGCGGTGATGGTGCGGCCCGGCTATGCCATCGAGTATGATTACGTCGACCCGCGCGAACTGACGCCGGAGCTGGCCGTTGCGACGGTGCCGGGCCTGTATCTGGCCGGGCAGATCAACGGCACCACCGGATACGAAGAAGCGGCCGCCCAGGGCCTAGTGGCCGGGTTGAATGCAGCCCGCCAAGTGGGCGGGCAGGGGCCGGCGCGGTTTGCCCGGTCATCGTCCTATATGGGTGTGATGATCGACGATCTCGTAACCCGTGGTGTCAGCGAACCGTACCGCATGTTTACCAGCCGCGCCGAATATCGGCTTAGCCTGCGCGCCGACAATGCAGACCAGCGGCTGACGGCGTTCGGCCTCGAGATGGGCTGCGTCGGCAGCGCGCGTGCGCTGAGCTACGGTGCCAAGAAGCAGGCGCTCGACGCCGCCCGCACCATGCTCGCGGAGGTATTTTTATTGCCCCGCGAAGCAGCCGAGAGGGGGTTACCGGTCAACCAGGACGGCGTGCGCCGCTCCGCCTTCGAGATGTTGCGCTACCACGATGTCAACATGCCATGGCTAGCGCAGATTTGGCCGCACCTGCACGAGATCGACCCGGCTATCGCCGAGCAGATGGAAATTGAGGGGCGCTATGCGGTCTATCTCGACCGGCAGGCCGCTGATATTCGGGCGTTCGAGCGTGATGAAAACGTGCGGCTGCCGGCAGGCCTCGATTATACCACGGTGCCCGGCCTATCAACGGAATGCCAACAGCGATTGACACAGGTGCGGCCCGCAACCCTGGGCCAGGCGGCGCGCGTCGAGGGGGTCACGGCGGTGGCGGTAACGGCGCTGGTCATGCATGTGCGCGCGCAGGAAAGCCGGGCGGGTGCGGCGGCTTAGGCGCGCGCGCCGGCGGTGGCCCCATGGCTGACCTCTCGGCCTTGCCCGGGCTGCATACTGTTTCACGTGAAACACAGGCGCGCTTGACCCTCTATAAAGACCTGCTGGTCAAATGGCAGCGATCGGTCAATTTGATATCGCTGGCGGCAGGCGAGGACATATGGCGGCGCCACTTCGCCGATTCGGCGCAATTGCTGACGCTCGCACCTGACCGGTTTGACCTGTGGCTGGATATTGGCAGCGGCGCTGGGTTTCCTGGGCTGGTTATCGCTGTGCTGCTGCGCGACCGGCATCCGGGGGCGGAGGTTATCTTGGTCGAGAGCGATGCCCGCAAATGCGCGTTTTTGCAGACGGTGATTGCGGCAACCGATGCCCCGGCGCGGGTTTTGGCCATGCGCGCCGATAGGGCCGCCCGGCACATGCCGGCCCAGCCGGATGTCATATCCGCCCGCGCGCTGGCGCCCCTACCGCGCCTGTGCGAAATAATTTGGCCGTTTTGGGCCCCCGGCTGCGTCGGTTTGTTTCCAAAGGGACGAAATGTTGGTGAAGAATTGACGCACGCCACAAAACATTGGAGCATGCAGCTAACCCAACACCCAAGCTGCACAGCGCGGGACGGGACCATACTCAAATTGGAGGCCTTGGCCCGTGTCCGCACCTGAACAGCCATTGGCGCGATGTGACCCTGCGCCGCCTGCCGCTGCCCACGGCCCGCGGGTATTGGTTGTGGCCAACCAAAAAGGCGGCGTCGGCAAAACGACGACGGCGATTAATCTGGGTACGGCGCTGGCGGCGGTCGGTGAGCGAGTGTTGCTGGTCGACTTAGACCCGCAAGGCAATGCGTCCACCGGGCTGGGGGTTGACCGCGCCACGCGGGCGGTATCCGCCTATGATGTGCTGGTCGGGGAGACGCCGGTGACGGCTGCCGTAACCGCCACCGCTGTGCCCGGCCTGTCGCTGGTGGCGTCGAGCATGGACCTCCTCGGCGCCGAGCTGGAACTGGCGGATTTCGACCAACGGTCATACCGTTTGCAGCAGGCGCTTACGGCGTTTATCGCGTCAGACGTCGGTAGTGTCTATTCCTACATCTTGATCGACTGCCCGCCGTCGCTCAATTTGTTAACCATTAACGCCATGGCCGCGGCGGACGCGATTTTGGTGCCACTGCAATGTGAATTTTTTGCCCTCGAAGGGCTCAGCCAATTGCTGCATACGGTCGAGCGGATTCGTGCCGGGTTAAATCCGCAATTGCAGATTCAAGGCATTGTTCTGACAATGTTTGATAAGCGGAACAATCTCTCAGACCAGGTGGCCGCCGACGTACGTGCGCATATGGGCGACAAGGTGTATCAGACGGTGATCCCGCGCAATGTGCGCATCTCCGAAGCGCCGAGTTTTGGTAAACCGGCGCTGGTGTATGACTATAAATGCGCCGGCTCGCGGGCCTACATGAAGCTGGCCTCCGAGCTCATCCAACGCGAGCGCGCGCTGCGCCATGTAGCCGCGTGATGCGCATGAACGCTACCAAGTAGTAGTCATGTAGGGCTCTACATACCGGGCCGGTGATACCAGCGAACGGATCGGCGAACACGAGTGGAAAGATAACGCGATGGCCGCTGAAGAAACGAAACGGCGAGGGTTGGGCCGCGGCCTGGCGGCGTTGATCGGTGACGATACGCCGGCAGCACCGGCGGCGACGATCAAGCCGCATATGGTGCCGATCGAATTTTTGAAACCCAATCCGTTCCAGCCGCGGCGCGTGTTCACCGCGGCTGATCTGGCCGACCTCACCGCTTCGGTGGCCGAAAAGGGCATCGTGCAGCCGATCGTCGTGCGGCCGGTGGCCGGGGCGCCTAACGCGTTTGAAATTGTCGCCGGCGAGCGCCGCTGGCGCGCCGCGCAGGCGGCGAAGCTGGACCGGGTACCGGTGACGGTGCGTGATCTGAACGACGCTGAAACCTTAGAAATCGCGATCATTGAAAACGTCCAGCGCGCCGATCTCAACCCGATCGAGGAAGCGGATGCCTATAACCGGCTGATGCAGGATTTTGCCTATACCCAGGCGCAGGTCTCGAAACTCATCGGCAAGAGCCGCAGCCATGTGGCCAACACGCTGCGCCTGCGCACCTTGCCCGCGCAAGTGCAGGATTTTGTCGCCCGCGGCGACCTCAGCGCCGGCCACGCGCGGGCGCTTATCGGCGCCGCTGACAGTGTGGCGCTGGCCAAGCGCATTGTCGCCAAAGGCCTATCGGTGCGCGAGGCTGAGGCCTTGGGCAAGGCGTCGGCGGCGCCAAAACCCACCCAGGCGACATCTTCCCTTGCGCGGCCCGGCGCCGGTAAAGACGCTGATACCAAAGCGCTGGAACGCAACATATCCGATGCCCTTGGTTTGGCCGTCGTCATCGACCATCACGGTGACACAGGCGGCCGGCTGAGCGTCCGCTACGCGACGCTGGAACAGCTCGACGAGATTTGCCGCCGCCTGGCGCAGGCCAAAATCTAGCAAGCGCAATTTAGTTGTCATATTGCCTCCCCAGAGGAGCGCAGTATTGGGGAGCGCAGTGTTGGGCGCGCAGCATGAGACTTTTCCTTACCCGCGCCGGCCCATCGCCGCGGCGCGGGCGAGGCTCATCATCGCCCGCGCCACCACCGCTTCGGCAAGCGGTCCGGCACTGCGCGCTTGCGCTTCGGCGTCGGCGAGCATGGTGAGGGCTGCATCCAACCGTCGGCGCGACCACACCGCGCATTGGCGCCGCACCGCCGGCTGGCGGGCAAAATGTACCGGTGGCCGCACCGACCGCAACACGTCTTCTGCCCGGCCGCCGCGTTCGATACGGCCGACCACCAAATGCAGCCGTTGCATATGCACGATCAGTGAACGGATGATCCGCTCCGGCGCGGTGCCGCTGTCCACGAGCTTTCGGACATGGGCGTCCAGCGCCTGCATGTCGCCGCCGGCGGCGCTGTCTATGGCATCGTCAACGCCGCGCCCATCGGCGCCGCCGACGCTGGCGGCGATATCGTCCAGCGTCACCGTGCCTTTGCCGCCTTTGAACAAAATGAGCTTATCGATTTCGTTGCGCGATAGCTGCCGGTCGGCGCCCAGTTGCGCGGCTAAGGTGCTTAAAACATGCGGGTCAATGTCCAACCCGGCAGCGCTGAGCATCTGCGCGGCCAGGCGTTCCAGGCTCTCCGTGGTGTCGGCGTAGCAAGCCAGCGCTGCTGCCTGCTGCGCGGTCTCCACCGTTTTGCGCAAGGCGGAGCGCGGTGTCAGCTCGCCGGCTTCCAGCACCACGAAGCCGTCGCCGGGCTGGTCGAGATAGAGCTTTAGCGCTTTCGCGGCGGCATCGCCCGCATCGCGTATCCGCACGACGCGGCGGCCGCCGAACATGGCAATGGCGCCTGCTTCATCGGCCAGCCGCGCCGGGTCCGCCTTGAGCACGTGGTCGTCCAAACAAGCAACGCTGAACGGATCGTCCGGTGCGTCCGTCAAGCTATTGAGCAGCGCCCGCGCGCGCTCGCGGACCAGACCTAAATCAGGCCCATAAATGAGCGCCGCGCGCACCGCCGGCGGCGGGGCTGCGATAAACCGGCTGATCTCGGCGGGCTTGAGTTTCATGTCTCAACAGCAGATGGCTTGGGTGCTGGCTAAAGCGCCGCATCGATGGCCACCGGGTCAGGGAAGCGTTGCGGGGTGCGCGTCTCAGGCTCTGGCGTCTCAGGCTCTGGCGTCTTAGGCGCTGGCGTCTCGGGTTCGGACGCCTGGGGTTCGGATGTCTGGGGCGCGGGCGGTGCTACCGAGGGGGTGAGCGTCGGCCGTGTTTCGATGGTGGTGCGGCGCGGCGGCGCTGATGGGGGGATATCGAGCGGCTGCGGCGGCGTGGCGCTGGAGGGGTCAGGTTGCGCGGCGCGTTCGGCCTCCCGCTGCGCTGCGGCGGCCCGGTCCTCCGGCGAGGGCAGGCCTGCTATGGTCACGCCGAGGCGTTGCGCCATGACTTGGGCAATAGCGTCAGCGGTGCGCCTTTGCGCGTCGCGCTCAGCAATTAAATTGGCATATTCAGATTCAACCCGGTTAAACGACGACGTACGGGTGGTGCGGGCGCTGGCCACTTGCCGCCCGGTGCTGGTATCCACCAAGCGGTAGGATGCGGTGAGGCTGTAATTGCGCCGCAGCACTTCTGAATCTTGCTGCACCAAAAGGTCGGTCAAGGTGTCCGATAGGGTGACGTCAAGCCGATATTCGGGTGCCGCCGGTTCGCCGCGCGGCGTGAGTTCTTGCACCAGATTGTTGCGCAGCACCTGCCCGACGCGGCCATTGCCGATCTGCGATACTTCGATTGCCGCCACGTCGTCACGGGTGCTGTGGCCATCGCGGTCTTCTGCATAAAGCGGCCGGAAGGTGCAGCCGCCGACAACAAGCGCTGCCACAATAGCACACCGCACCCCGCGCCCACCGGCTCCGCGCATACCGCACCCCCTGTTACTTACGCTTATCCGACAACATTAACGATCCGGCCCGGCACGACAATGACTTTGCGCACGGCGTTGCCGGCCAATGCCTTTTGCACTTTAGCAAGCGCCAAGGCGGCGGTTTCGATACTGGCGCGGTCGGCATCGCGCGCTACCGTGAGTTCATCGCGCCGTTTGCCGTTGACCTGAACCGCCAACGTCACCGTCTCCTCCACCAACAAGGCCGGGTCGGCCTCCGGCCACGGCATATTGACAATTAATGTGTCGTGCCCGAGCGCCGCCCAAGCTTCCTCAGCTAGGTGCGGCAGCATTGGTGCGGCCAGCCGCACCAGCATCTCGCTGGCCTCGCGCACGGCGGCGCCGTCACCGGTTGCGCCAGCATTGGTGGGGCCAGTATTGGTCGGGTTGGGCTCGGGCGTGAACGCTGAAAGCGCGTTGACCAATTCATACAGCCGGGCAACGACGCTGTTGAACCGGAAAGTTTCGATGCCGTCCGTTACCCCTGCAATGGCGTTGTGGGTTTCTTTGCGCAAGGCATGCGCTTGGGCGCTGAATGCGTCGGGCATCTTCGCATCCACCGGCGGCATGGCGGCGCGGTGGCGCGTGACAGCCCGCCACAGGCGCTGGGTAAAGCGCCAGGCGCCTTCTACGCCCGCTTCAGTCCATTCGACGTCACGCTCCGGCGGGCTATCGGACAGCATGAAGAACCGCGCCGTATCGGCGCCGTAGCCAGCAATAATGTCGGTCGGGTCGATGGTGTTCTTTTTCGACTTCGACATCGACTCCAAATGGCCAATGGTAACCGGCGCGCCGGTCTCGCGTTCTGTGGCCACGCGGGCGCCGTCGACGGTGTTAATCACGACCGCGTCCGGGGCCAGCCAGGTGCCGTCGGCCGCTTTATAGGTCTCGTGCGTCACCATGCCTTGGGTAAACAGACCGGCGAAGGGTTCGGTGATGCCCACATGCCCGGTGGCGTGCATGGCGCGGGTGAAAAAGCGCGCATAGAGCAAATGCAGGATCGCGTGTTCGATGCCGCCGATATATTGGTCCACCGGCAGCCAGGCGTCGGCGGCGGCTATATCGGTGGGGGTATGCGCCTGCGGGGCGGTGAAGCGGGCGAAATACCACGACGAATCCACGAACGTATCGAAGGTGTCGGTCTCACGCTGCGCCGGCTTGCCGCAGGTGGGGCACGCGGTAACCTTCCAGGTCGGGTGCCGGTCAAGCGGGTTGCCGGGGGCATCGAATGTGACGTCTTCGGGCAGTTCAACCGGCAGCTCGGCGCGCGGCACCGGCACAATGCCGCACGCCTCGCAATGGATGACGGGGATCGGGCAGCCCCAATAGCGCTGGCGCGAAATGCCCCAGTCGCGCAGCCGGTAATTGACCGTGCCCTCGCCGAGGCCTGCCGCCTCCAGCGCTGCGATGGCTTTTGCTTTTGCCTGCTCGACGTCCAGCCCGTTAAGAAAGTGCGAGTTGATGGCCACCCCATCGCCGGTGAAAGCATGGGTGCCTGCTTCCAGCGCCGCGGCAAAAGCCGGATCCGCCTGCTTATCCGCCGGGGCCACCACGGCGGTAACCGGCAGGCGGTATTTGCGGGCGAAATCTAAGTCGCGCTGGTCATGCGCCGGGCACCCGAAGATGGCGCCGGTGCCATACTCCATCAACACGAAATTGGCCACGTAGACCGGCAGTTGCGTATCGGCAAGAAACGGATGCTGGGCGGTCAGGCCCGTGGCGATGCCGGTTTTCTCTGCGCTTTCGATGGCTTCCTCGCTAGTGCCCAGGCGCGCGCACGCGGCGACAAAATCAGCGATCGCCGGATCCTCGGCGGCCAGCCGCGCGGCCAACGGGTGCTGCGGCGACACGGCACAAAATGAGGCGCCAAACAGCGTATCCGGCCGTGTGGTGAAAACGTCGAGGTGCTCCGCTGGCTTGGCGGCCGGCCCGCGTAAGGCAAACCTAACGCGGGCGCCTTGGGATTTGCCGATCCAGTTTTTCTGCATCAGCCGCACTTTGTCCGGCCAGCGCTCAAGCCCATCGAGGCCGGCCAACAAATCGTCTGCGTAATCGGATATTTTGAGAAACCATTGCGTTAGTTCGCGCTGCTCAACCGGCGCGCCGGAGCGCCAGCCCTTACCGTCGATCACCTGTTCGTTGGCCAGCACCGTATTGTCCACCGGGTCCCAGTTGACGGTGGATTTGCGCCGTTCGACCAGGCCGGCGGCGAGAAAATCCAAAAACAAAGCCTGTTCGTGGCCGTAATAGGTGGCATCGCAGGTGGCGAATTCGCGCTGCCAATCGATCGATAATCCCAATACTTTGAGTTGGCTGCGCATGGTGGCGATATTGGCGTCGGTCCAGCTTTTGGGGTGTACGCCTTTTTCCATCGCCGCGTTTTCCGCCGGCATGCCAAACGCATCCCAGCCCATCGGGTGCAAAACCGCGTAACCGCGCGCGCGCTTGTAGCGGGCCACCACGTCGCCCATGGCGTAATTGCGCACGTGCCCCATATGAATGCGCCCGGACGGGTAGGGAAACATTTCCAGCACGTAGTATTTGGGCCGCGGATCGTCGCTGGCTGGCGTTGCGAACACCTGTGCTGTGTCCCATGCGGCTTGCCATTTTGGCTCAGCGGTTTTCGGCGTGTAGCGATCGGCAATCGCGGGCGGTGGGGGAGCGGCGGTCATCCGGTATACCTTGTATGGCATAGCGCCGCCGCTGCAAGGGTGCGCGGTGCGGCAGTGGGGCGTGCGGTACGGGGTGCGGTTAAGCGCTAGCCTTCTTCGGCTGCCAGGGTATCGATGCGCAGCTGCCGGGCGCGAATCAGGATGGCGTTTTCCAGTTGCGCTGCGGTGCCGGGCGCGACTTGCGAATCCACCCATTCATCCCCCTCCGGCGAGCGGGCCTGCCGGAACACCGATACCTTCACCCCGTCAGCGCGCAGCCGGGTGTCGAGGATGTAGATCGTCATCTTGAAGCGTTCGCCGGGGGCCTCGGGCGCGGAGAACCAGTCGGTGATAATGACGCCGCCAAACGGGTCCGCCGAGGTCAGCGGCATGAACGACATAGTATCCAAGGACGCGCGCCACAAAAAGCTGTTGACGCCGATGCCGGCACCGCCCGTGGCGCCGTCATCGCCGAACGCAAACAGGCCCCCATCGCCAAAAATGCCCGGCTCATCGCCGGTATTGCCGAAGGGGTCGCTTTTGCCGCCGGGCTTTTCGCGTGGAAAGCGCTGTTCGGTTTCCGCGCCGGCGCATGCGGCCATCAGCAGCGCTACGACCGTAAGCGCGCATAGCCGCCACAAACATGTCAATGCCGTAAGGGGACGGTTTTCAGTGCATGGCATGGCAACACCTCCAAGGCGGGGCGTATTATCGAAGGCTTATACATATAGAGTGTACCGCTTATAGCGATCCGCAGGCAGCGTTAGCAAGCCGGATGCGCCGCCACGCGCCCTGCATAAGGGTAAGATGTAGTGCAAGAGACGGGGTTAACGGCCGCGGCTGCTTTGGCCTTGGCCTACACCGCCGCTCCCACCGAACAGCCTTCCCGAACCGCCTTAGATGCGGCATGTTTGCAACAGTCGGCAGTTTCTTGGCGCCGCCGGTGGCGGCGGTGGGTGCTGGGCGCCTCCCAGTGATGCCGCTATGCATGTTTGTCATGCAGGAAATTTTCCCCGGATTTCTGCGTTATCGTCCCATTTTAAGGGGTCTGCCCGGCGCGTTGTGGCGCGAAAGTCACAATGAACAGGTCGCGGGCGCCAAATCCTACCGGATTGCTTGACGGCGGGCGCGGAATGTCAGACTTTGCTTTTCGAGCATGGGGGGCGAGCGTCGTCCCGGATCAGTGGGCATGTTCTCGTGCTCTGTAGCACACCTCTTTTCGAATGCGAGGGACAGATGAAGAAGCTTCTTGGAACTACCGCTCTGGTGGCCGCCGGTTTTGCAACCGCGCCGGCCATGGCTGCGGACAAAATTAACATTGACGTCGGCGGTTATTTCGTCGGCGCCATCGCCGGCGTTTTTAGTGCCGATTTCGGTGCAAATGAGATAGGTGAAACGGGGACGCAAGTGGACGAACGCAATGTGCGCTTCGCCCGTGAATCAGAAATTCACTTTAAAGGGTCGACGACCCTCGATAACGGCATTGAGATCGGCGTCCGCTTCGAGCTTCAAGGCGGTGACGACCAGAGCGAGCCGTTTGATAATCTTGACGAAGCCTACATCTGGGTGTCCGGCGCGTTCGGTGAATTCCAGTTCGGTGACCAGGATGGTGTCGGCGACCAAATGCCGCTCGTGGCCCCGTCGCCGTTCCTGGAGCACTTCGCCAACGACACCGACCTTGACCCGATCGGGGAAGTGTTCGGTGAGACCATCAACACCGTCCTCGACGTAAGTAGCGATTTCTCCAAGATCATCTACTTCACGCCGCGGATCGCCGGTTTCCAGGTCGGTTTCTCCTACGCGCCTGAACCGCGCGAGTTGAGCGGTAACGAAGAGTACACGGAAGCGTTCAAGGGCGACGATGAGTTCGAAAACTTCTTCGAAGCCGGCTTGACCTGGGAATATGATTGGAGCGGCATCGAAATCGGCGTCAGCGGTGTCTACGTGACCGCAGTGGCCAATGGTACGACCATCATTGACAGTGACGGCGATGAGTCATTCTTTTTCAGTGACGATTCCGCATTGGTCGGTTTGCCGACAGTGGACGAAGTTGCGCAACAGAACCAGACGTTCCACGACTGGGCCATCGGCAGTGTCGTCGGCTGGGGCAATTGGACGTTCGGCGGTGCTTACTCACGTAAGCAGTCCACCGTTTCGTTCAGCGACAAGACCCTCCGCACATGGGATGTTGGCGGCACCTACGCCACCGGTCCATGGACCTTCGGTGTGGAATACGCCCAGGGCAAGCGGGACGAAATCGCTCTGTCGACGGCTGATCCGGCAGCGCCTATCCTGATCCCGGAGGCGGATGATTACGCCATCATCGGTGGCTTGGCCTATTCCCTCGGCGGTGGCGCCGACATCACCCTGGGCTACAAATACGGCAAGAACGACGTGAACAACAACGATGCGTCGGCCGTCTTCTCCGAACTGGGTGTCAAGTTCTAAGCGCTACGCTTAGCGATCTAAACGGAAAGGGCGGGTCATGTGACCCGCCCTTTTTGTATGCCGGGTCGCCTTTGCGCTTTAGATGCGTGGGCACGCCGGCAGGCACCACATGCGGATGCCGGCAGCGCCGGTAACGCCGCTCTTGCTCAGGCGCGGCAGTGTCTGCGCGCTGACCCCGCCTAAGGCGTAGGCGCGTAAGCGTTGCCCGGCGGTGATCCGGCGCAGGCCGGTGACGCCTAACGGCGGGGCCTCTGGGTGGCTGTGGGTGGCGAACACCGGCGATACCACCATGGCGTCACACGCGCCTGCGCCGCCGCGCGCTGCATGGTGTGCGGCGCGCATACTATGCACCGCCGTTGTCACCTTGAGCCCGTGCGCTTTGGCTAGCGCCACCTCGCGCTGCGCCTGGCGCCACAGCCCTTCCGGTATATGCACCCCCCAGGCGCCTACGCGGATTGCCAGCCGCGCGTCTTTGCCGATTAGCAGCCGGATGCGGCGGGCGCGCGCCGTCGCGGCAAGGCGTGCGGCCACCGCCGCGCGGCCGGGCAAGGCGTAGTCGCGCAGACACATAATCGTGCCGGCGGGCAGCATCTCCAGCAGCGCCGTGGCATCTCCTTGCACCGCGTGATCGGTCATCACCCATAGATTGGGCCATTCATGCGGTCGCCGTGGCCCCAACACCCGGTCGGCCGCCCTTGCGAGCGTGGCGATTGCGGCTTTAGTGTCGTGGGCCATGAGCCAAACCACGCAAGAGCACGCCGCGGCTACTCTTAATACCGTACGTAGCCGGATCAATGCCGCCGCGCGCCGGGCGCAGCGTGCGCCGGCGGATGTGACGTTGATCGCCGTCAGTAAAACCTTCGCCGCCGCAGATATTACACCGGTGCTGGCGGCCGGCCAGCGCGTCTTTGGCGAAAACCGCGTGCAGGAAGCGGTGCAAAAATGGCCACCGCTGCAAGCGCGCTATGACGGTGTGAAACTGCATCTGATCGGGCCGCTGCAAACCAACAAAGTAAAGGATGCGGTGGCGGTATTTGACGCTATCCACGCGGTGGACCGGCCCAAATTGGCCCGCGCCCTGGCCGCGGAGATGGCGCGGCAGGGCCGTACGCCGCAACTCTTCATTCAGATCAATACCGGCGAAGAGCCGCAAAAAGCCGGCGTAATGCCGGCCGAGGCGCCGGCATTTATCGCCCAATGCCGCGACGATTTGGGGTTGCCGATTGCCGGCTTGATGTGTATTCCGCCGGTCGCAGAAAATGCCGCGCTGCATTTTGCCTTGCTGGCGCAACTGGCGCAGCGCACCGGCGTGCGCGGATTGAGCATGGGCATGAGCGCCGATTACGAGACCGCAATCGCCTTGGGCGCAACCCATGTGCGCGTCGGCAGCGCCATTTTTGGGCCACGCGTGCCCCATTAACCACGCCCCATTAACCGCGCCCCTGTGCAATCTGCAGCGCGGCGCCGCGCGGCGCTAGGCGCAGCACAGCGCGCAAATCGCCCGGGGCCAGCGCCACGCAGCCAAGAGTTGGCCCATAATCCGGCCGCGCCACGTGCAAGAAGATGGCGCTGCCCCGGCCCGGCACCACCGGATCATCATTGTGCCCGAGCACCACCACCTGATCGTAGAGCGCGTCCTGCCGCCATAAGCGTTCAGCGCTGGCGGCAAACGGCAAGCGCACCGGCCGGTTATAGGCCGGATGCGCCGGGGCATCGCACCAGCCATCGCGCGGCCCGATCGGCAGGCAGGGCAACGCTGTATCCGGCGCCGCTGCCCGGTCGGCGCGGTACAGCACCCGGCGCAAGGCGAAGATGCCCGCCGGCGTCGCCCCGTCTCCCTCATAGCCCGTTTGGGTTATGCCATTGCGCCCAAGCGCGCACGCCATGATGCGGTCGCCGGCGCGCAGCACGCCGCAATGCGGCTTGGGCCCCTGCTGCCAGACCGAAAATATCCCCGCTGCGAATGCCATCTGCCGGATACTAGCAGAGTGCATGCCCGTGCGGGCGGGGGGAGATGCCGAGGCGCCCGGCGCTATAACGCCACATCGAGCAGGTGTCCGGGTGGCGTATGCGCTGCTTGGGTGTAGGCAAGGCCGGCGCGCGGGTTGGGGGGCGCTGCTGGCGGCGACGCATCGGCGGAGGCGGTAAGGGCTTCGAAGGCGCTGGCGCTGATAGCGGGGATAGCGCTACGCCCGGGCGGTGGTGTGGCGGACGCTTGGGGCGCCAGCGTGGCGTTGGCCAGGGATGTAGCGTCGGCCGGAGGGGCGCTGCCTGCCGCCAGGCGCGTCGGCGCGCCGTCTGCCGGCGCTGCATCATCGCCGCCAAACAGCGCGGTTATGATATGGCCGCCGAGATAATCGCCGGAGGCTTTTTGCAAAACCACGTCGGCCAGCGATACGGCGGCGCCGATGACGCCGCCGAACAGCCCGCCCCCCATGATCCTGGCGACGGGGCCGATCTCATCGCCGGAGACCGCCCGGTAGATGCTCGATATCACCGGAAGATGATGCAGCGGATTAATGATGTCGAGCACGTCATAAAACGATATGCCGTCGTCGTCTTCCGGCGCAGCGGCGTCTGCCGGGGCCACTGTCGGGGCCGCTGTCGGTACGTGCGGCGTGAGGCTTGCGGTTTGGATGCCCGCAGGTGTGGCTGTGGTGCCCAAAGTGGAGGACAAAGGCAAGCGGTCGTCCAACGGACGCCCGAACCGGTGCGTTGGCGCAGTGCTTGTTAGGGCGGTGGGCGCCAAGGCGGGCGGCGGCGATATGGGCGCGAGTGCAGACAATGCGGGCTCCGTGCGGGCTCCGTGCGGGCTCCGTGTATGGGCGCCCATGCGGTGCAAATCCCGAACCAGGTCGTAATTGGCGCTTTTTCGGCCTTTACCGCGGCCCCAAGGGGGCGCCGCTCGGCAAGATTTGCCGGGTAGCGGGCGCTGCTAGGGCCGGTATTGCCGCCGGTGCTGTTGCCCGTGTTGCTGCCCGTGTGTTTTGTCCCTTGGCGGTTCGCTGTATAAGGGCATCGTCGTAGGTGCGGCGGGCCCGCGCGGGCCATGCAAGACGGTGAGGCTGTGTGAATGAGTAATATCCGGAAAATTCTTCTTGTCGATGATGACCCCACGCTGCGCGAATCCCTGGCCGAGCAGCTTGACCTGCATCAAGAGTTTGAAGTCACAAGCTGTGAGAAGGGGGCGGACGCTGTCGATCTGGCCAAAGGCGCGCATATAGATTTAGTGCTGCTGGACGTTGGCCTGCCGGATATGGACGGGCGCGAGGTGTGCCGCGTGTTGCGCAGCCAGGGGGTCAAGTGTCCGGTCATTATGCTAACCGGTCACGATTCCGATTCTGATACCATTCTCGGGCTCGATGCCGGCGCCAATGACTACGTGACCAAGCCGTTTCGCTTTGGGGTGCTTCTTGCCCGCATCCGCGCGCAATTGCGCCAGCACGAACAAAGCGAAGACGCGGTGTTCAAGATTGGTCCGTACACGTTCAAGCCCGCCGCCAAGCTGCTGTTGCAAGAAGACGCCAACAAGAAGGTGCGGCTGACCGAGAAAGAGACCTCTATTCTCAAATATCTCTACCGCTCCGGCGATAGGGTTGTCGGGCGCGACGTCTTGCTGCACGAGGTGTGGGGCTACAATGCCGGCGTTACCACCCACACGCTTGAAACGCATATTTACCGGCTGCGCCAGAAGATTGAGGCGGATCCGTCCAATGCCCAGATCCTGGTGACGGAAACCGGCGGCTATCGCTTAGCGCCTTAGCCCCTTGGGCCTTTAACCCCTTGGGGCCGTGGCCACATCACCGGATAGCCGTCGGCAAACTCCCGCGGCATCCGTCGCGGTTTGCCGGTGGACAGTGCAATAATCACGAAATCGGTTTTGGCCCGCGCTAAGGTGCGGCCGGAGGCCTCATCACAGAGCTGGAAGCGGCGCGCCAAACGCAGGCGTTTGTCGTTGCCGGTGATCCAGGTGGCCACCAGCGCGGTTTCACCCGGCATAGCGGGGCTTAGATAATCGATTTCGTGGCGGATGACGATGACGCCCGCATCCAGCGCGCGGTAGCGGGCGAAATCGAGCCCAAGGGCGTGCGAATGGGCCCAGGCGCCATCGTTGATCCAGCGCACATAGACCGCGTTGTTGACGTGCCCGAAGGCGTCAATATCGGCCGCGGCCACTTTGAACGGCGTCACGAACGGCGTGTGATGATCCCACTCTGGGCCCGGCATCCGGCGCGCTCCCTCTCCCCGCCACGATATAATTCACCCCGGCACGCTTGCCGGATACGGCCTGCTTTGCCACAAGTGACGTCTATGGGTAAAGACGGTTCAACTTCGCCGCCGCACCGCGTGCCCGCGCGCGACATGCCGCTGGAAAGATTGGTCGCCGCGCTGGCGCGCGCGCCGCTGTTTCGCGACGTGGAATTGCCGCAATTGCGTTTGCTTGCCTTTTCAGCCGGGCGGCGCGCGGTTGCGCGCGGCGGTGTGATTGCCGCGGCGGGCGCAACCGATACCCCGGCCTATCTGGTGACCAGCGGCATCGTCGGCGCCGCCGGCAAGGAGATTGCGCCGGGCGGTCTTATAAACGCGCCAGGGGCGCTTGCCGGCATTGCGGTGCCGGCGCAGATCGTCGCCAAAACGGATGTGCGGCTATTGGTGATCGACCGTGCCTTGGTGGCGCGGCTCATCGGTGAATATCCCGCCATGGGTCGGTCCATGATGCGGTCCTTAGGGTTCAACCTACGCGGACAGGCGCGGGCGATACGCATGCAGATATTGGCGGCCGGCAGCCAAGGCGGCGGGCGCGGGAGGGCGCTGCGGCCGCGTGCCACGGACGACCCGGAGACACGGGCCTAAGGAGACAGGTGTCTAAGGAGCGGTAGATGGGAAGTGCACGTGCGGCGGATGCCTGGCCGCCCAACATCCAGGCGATTTTCAAGCGCAAATCTCCGGCCAGCGCGTATCTGGGGCTTGAGATTGTGGACTGCGACGTGGACGCGGGGACCGTCGAGGTGGCGTTCGAGGCGACGGACAATCTGTGCAACCTGTGGGGCGGCATTCACGGCGGCATGGTGGCGGCGATGATGGATGACATCCTAGCGATCGCCGTCGGGCTTACCTTGGAATGGGGGCAGATTTCACCGACGCTGGAAATGAAAGTCTCGATGCTCGCTGTCGCCAAGCCGGGCCGGCTTTTAGGGTATGGCCGCATCTTGCGGCGCGGCAAATCCGTCGTCTTCGTGGAAGGCGACTTGCGCGACGCGCACGGGCTGTTGCTGGCCAAGGGCTCTAGCACCTGTTCGCTTGTTACGCTTAAGACCCGCGACGGCAAAAAGTCTGGGTAACCGCCGCGCTTAAAGGGCGAACGCGGCCATGACCGGCGCATGGTCTGACGGCCGCTCCCAGCCACGCGCCTCGGTGAGCGTGCTGGTGTGGGTTGCGGCGCCCTTAAGCGCCGGGCTGGCCCAAATATGGTCGAGCCGGCGGCCGCGATTGGCCTTCTTCCAGTCCTTCGCCCGGTAGCTCCACCAGGAATAGAGCTTTTCATCCGCCGGCGTAAATGTGCGCGGCACGTCAATCCAATTATGCGCTGCCAGCACCGCGTCGAAACGGGCAATTTCCACCGGCGTGTGGCTTACCACTTTGAGCATCTGCTTGTGCGACCACACGTCGTTTTCCAGCGGCGCCACGTTGATATCCCCGACCACGATGCGCGGGGTGCGGGTCTTGGCTTTGGCGCGCTTGAACCATGCCGCCATCTCGTCGAGAAATTGCAGCTTGTGGGCGAATTTGTCGTTCTTGATCGGGTCCGGCTCGTCGCCGCCCGCCGGCACGTAAAAATTGTGGATCTCAACGCCGCGCGCCGTGGCCTGGATATGGCGGCAATCATCCTTGCCGCAAAATTGCTTGGACGTGACCGCAGAAAGCGGCACCCGCGCAACAATGGCCACGCCGTGATAGCCCTTTTGGCCTTTCTTCACGATGTGCTCATAGCCGATATCGCGCAGTGGCTGTTCGGGAAATAGGTCATCCGGGCACTTGGTTTCCTGCAGGCACAAAATATCGGGGCTTTGCTCGGTGAGGAGTTTCGTCACCAGGTCGATCCGTAGGCGGATGGAGTTGATATTCCACGTGGCGATTTTCAAAGACATGCAGAGCCTCGGGCGGGTCCTAAAATAGATTGAAACTCAAGCCGGCCACGCCAATGGGCCAGCGGCCGGCCTCAAACAGCCGGAATTTGAGCGCGAAGGGGTGGTCTTCTTCGGTCTGCGCCGCTAGCACCAGCGCGCCATGATGGCAGGCTTGCACGGCGCTGCCTACGGCCAAGTCCAGCATGGCATCGCCCGGCTCGTCCCAGATGGCAAGGGCTTCTTCGATGCTGCTGCGGATGGGCGCGTTGACCTCCGCCGCCACGTGGGTGAGGGCGACGGACAGCGCTTCTTCGCTCACCTGCGCCAGGGCATCCGTGGTCAGGGCGGCGCGCAATTGTTCTTCGGCTTCCCAGGCGGCGGAATCGAAATCCAGGGTTTCAGCGGCGGCGGCCGCTTCCGCCCAATCGGTTACGAGAGCAACGCGTGCGTCGGGAAAGCCAAGCGCGTCTATGTAGCGCTCTGCCATATCCATGGTTTTCGGGCCGGGGTGTTCGCCGACATGGCCGAGCCAATCTATGCGGGCGGCGGCGGCCGCAAACCGGCGGATGCGGGCAAGGGCGGGTAATTCTGCTTCCAGCGCCTGCAGCGCTGGTCCGTCTAGGGGAGCATCGGTCGTATCGTCTCGGCGGCCGGCCACCCGCGGCGGGCTGTCTGGCGGGCAAGGGGGGCGGTGGCCGATGGTCATGCTGTCTCTTAGCCCCGGCCCGCCGGAAAAACCAGCATATCTGTCGCCAAAGCAGCGGATCTGGCGGCTAAGACGGCAAGTTGCGCCGGTCGGCAAAGAAAAGCCCCCGGTTGCGGGGACAACCGGGGGCCGCGCTATAGCGCTCTTTTCGCGCCGGGAGGGGTATGTCCGGCGCTCGCGGATGGTGCGAATAGCCCGCCGAGCGAAGGGGGGGTACGCACGATCGGACCGTGTGTATTCGCTGTCCGCTAATACTAGAGAAGTAGGGCCCCGGATGGCGGTGTTCAACGCAAATTGCACGTATGCGGCGTGTGGACGCACGCGCCTGGGCATTTTCACTGGAATTCTGCGAGTATTTCGCACGCGGATATGTTGTAAAACCCTTATGGATTTTGCGGGATTGCCGGCGTGAAGCCGTCGGTCCGCGGCGGTAGCGGCCTAATCGCGCCGCCCGCGGGAGCCTGAGCCCTCGGATTCCAGGTTGAAAAGATCCGGATCGATGCGGTCGGGATAGCGGATCTCAGAGAGCGATACGGTGGTGCGCAGGCCTTGCGCATCGGTGACGATCCAGCGCTGCAAATGCAGGGCATTGTCGGCGCCAGCATTGGCAGAAGCGGCGGCGCCAGCACTGGTGAAAATCAGCGTCACTTGCCCAAGTTCGGGGGAGGTGGGGTCTTCGATGGTGGCCGCAAGCGTGCCCGCGCGCGTTTCCAGCGCCAGAATGCGCGCATCCACCGCCAAATCCACCGCGCCCCCAAGCAGCACTTTGAGCGGCGTGCCATCGAGCGGCAATTCGTTGGTGACAAACCGGCCTTCTTTGATCAGCAGCCGTTGCCCGCGCGCGACGACGACCAGCTCTTGATCGTCATACTCAAATCGTGCCCGGCCTGGCCGTGCCAGATAAAACGCCCCCCCGCTCACCGCGCCGTCGGGGCTTGCCTGCACAAACCGGCCGGCAATATTGGTAACGCCGTTCAAATAGGTGTTGATCCGGGCTACGTCGGTGTTTTGCTGCGCCGTCAATTCAGCGCGCGCTGGCAGGCCGCACAGCAGCATGGCTAGGGCTATGGTGAGGATCCGGCAAAAACGCTGCATGGCCTAGTGCTTTGCTGTGGGTGTCGGGCGCCCGGCGGTATAGGCCCTCTTATCGTCACCGCAAACCCGACGCAATAGGGGCAAAGGCGGGCAAGCGGTGCCTAATAGGCGTGGTCGCCGGAGCCTATCTCGCCGATCAGCACCTCGCGTTTGCCGGCATGGTTGGCGGGCGACACGATGCCGTCCTCTTCCATGCGTTCGATCAGCCGGGCGGCGCGGTTATAGCCGATTTGCAGCTTGCGCTGAATATAGCTGGTGGAGGCGCGCTTATCCTGCGCGACCACCGCCACGGCTTTATCGTATAGCGCGTCGCCGCTGCCGCCCTCCCCGCCTAAGCTGCTGGCACCGTCTTCCTCCGGGTCGGCGGTGACCTGTTCGAGGTAATGTGGCGCGCCTTGTTTTTTGAGGAAACGGACGACCTTTTCCACGTCTTCGTCGGAGACGAACGGCCCGTGCACGCGGCTGATGCGGCCGCCGCCGGCCATATAGAGCATGTCGCCTTGGCCGAGCAATTGTTCGGAGCCCTGTTCGCCCAAAATGGTGCGGCTGTCGAACTTAGACGTTACCTGAAACGAGATGCGGGTGGGGAAATTGGCCTTAATGATGCCGGTGATTACGTCAACCGACGGCCGCTGCGTGGCGGTGATGAGGTGAATGCCCGCCGCCCGCGCCATTTGCGCCAGCCGCTGCACGGCGCCTTCTATTTCTTTGCCGGCGGTGGCCATTAAATCGGCCATCTCATCGACGACAACGACGATAAACGGCATCGGCGTCGGCTCCATCTCCTCGTCTTCGTACACCGGTGAGCCGGTGTCTTGGTCAAACCCCGTTTGCACCGTGCGCGACAAAGGTTCGTCTGCCGCTATCGCTTCCGCCACGCGGGCATTGTAGCCGTCCATATTGCGCACCCCCAATTTGGCCATGGTGCGGTAACGCTCCTCCATTTCGCGCACCACCCATTTTAGGGCGACGATAGCCTTTTTCGGCTCCGTCACCACCGGCGCCAGCAAATGCGGAATGCCGTCGTATACGGATAATTCCAGCATTTTCGGGTCAATCAGAATGAGTTTGCATTGGTCCGGCGGCATCCGGTACAGCAAGGATAAGATCATGGTGTTGATCCCCACCGATTTGCCGGAGCCGGTGGTGCCCGCTATCAGCAGATGCGGCATGCGGGCCAGATCGCGGATCACCGGCTCGCCGGCAATATCTTTGCCCAGTGCTAAGCCTAAATGCATCTTCGTGGCTTCGTAGTCGGCCGATGCGAGCAGCTCGCGCAGATACACGGTTTCGCGCTTGGCGTTGGGCAGCTCGATGCCAATAACGTTGCGGCCGGGTACCACCGCCACGCGCGCGGATATGGCGCTCATCGAACGGGCGATGTCGTCGGCCAGGCCGATGACCCGGCTCGATTTAATGCCGGGGGCCGGCTGCAACTCGTACATGGTCACCACCGGCCCGGGCCGCACGTCGATGATCTCGCCGCGAATGCCGAAATCGGCGAGCACGCTTTCGAGAATGCGGGCGTTTTGCTGCAGGGCGTCGTCGGAAATCTGTTCGCCCTTGCGGCCTTTGGGCATGGTCAGCAGAGACAGCGGCGGCAGCTTGTATTCCGTGCGCGGCGAGAGGTCGAGCGTCGGTTGGCGTTCGGCCGCCGCGCGCTTGCTTTCGCGGGTGGGTTTGGCGGCGCGCGTTACCCGCGTGCCGGTCGCCTGTGCATCGCGCGGGCCGGCAATACCGACAGGGCGGCGGCTTTCGGCCGCATCGCCTGTGTCGGCACTGATGCTGAACGCGGGCTCTTGGCGGTCTTCCGCAGGCATATCGTCGGCGGGGTCCGCACGCCGTAACGGGCGCGCCGCGGCAGCGGCGATACGCGTAACCCCGCGCGCGGCTTGGCGCGCCGTTTTGGCGGCCATGCTGCCCATCCGCACAAGCCAGGGCGCGGTGCGTACGATGTGGTCACGGCTCACCGGCATTGCCCATGCCGCCAAAACCAGGCCGGCACAGCCCATAAGCGCTGCGATAAACGGTGTGGCCTGAGCGCCGGCTGCAAGCGCTATCGCCGCTAGCAGCAGGACGCCTGCGCCGCCGCCCGCCCCGGGCAGAACCGACAACGGAAACAGCGCCGCCGCGGTGGCGCAGAACAGCGTGGCCACCACAACGGCCACCAGCCGCCAGGCCGCGTGCTCTACCCGGCGGTGGGTCAGCAGCCGCGCGCCCCACACCGCTACCACCAAAATCGGTAGCGCCGCGGCCAAGCCCGCGGTCTGGATCATGAGGTCGGCAGCGATCGCCCCAGGTGCTGCGAGCCAATTTTGCGGCGCCGCAGCGGTGGCGTGGTTGAAGCTCGGATCGGCCGGCGTCCACGAGGCCAGCGCGGCGGCGGCGACGGCGGCCAGCGCGATGGTGGCAAGGCCCATCAGTTCGCGCAGCCGCGCGCGCATGAACACGCGCATGGCCGGCGGAAACAGACCGGCAACCCCGGCGATGGTGCCGGACAAACTCACAGCAAGGCGCATGGCTATAAAACCTCCGTCATGCGGGTAAGCGCGTGGGCGGTTTCGTCTTCATCGCCGATCAGCGCTACGCGAATATAATCCGTACCCGGATTGCCGTCCGGCGTATCGCGCGAAAGATAACCGCCGGGCAGCACACGGATGCCGGCGCGCTGCCACAAGGTGCGCGCCGCCGCCTCGCCGCCGCCCATCGCCGATACGTCGAGCCACAGAAAAAACCCGCCATCGGGCCGGTTGACCTCAAACCGGCCCGCTAAGATGCGTTCGGCCATATCGAACTTTACCGCATAGCGCGCGCGGTTGCGCGCGGCGTCTTCATCGTCGTTCCACGCCGCGATACTGGCCGCCATTACGGGCAGCGGCAGTTGCGGTGCGGCTAAGTTGCGGAACTTTGCAAACCGGCTGATCAGGGCCGGGTCTCCGGCCGCAAAGCCCGAGCGCAAGCCCGGTAAGTTGTTACGCTTGGATAGGGAATGAAAGGTGATGATGCCGGCAAAGCCAAGCCCAGCGCCATGCGCTGCCTGCAAAATGCCGACGGGCGGCGTGGCGGTATAGATATCCGCGTAGCACTCATCGGCCACGATGGCGATGGCGTGGGCGCGCGCCCGCTTTATCAGCGCGGTCCAATAGGCGGCATCGGCGGCGGCACCTTGCGGGTTGGCGGGCGAACATATGTATAGGGCGGCTATGTGATCTAAGTCTGCGCCGGTGAGGGGCGTAAGATCGGGCAGATGGCCGGTCTTGGCGGTGGCGTTGAGGTAGATTGGCTGTGCCCCGGCGCCTAAGGCGGCGGCGGCGTAGCATTGGTAAAACGGGTTGGGCAGCGCAATTTTAGGCACAACACCGGCTATGGCTTTCGGCGTAATCACCTGCGCGATGTTGAACAGCGCCTCGCGCGTGCCGCTGGCCGGTAAGATCATGGTGTCGGCGTCGATCGCACCGGGCATGTGGTAACGCCGCTCCAGCCAACCGGCGCAGGCGGCGCGAAACGCTGGCGTGCCCGCGGCCGGGGGGTATTGGCCAAAGCCATCCGCCGCGGCAGTCAATGCGCGCATCACGAATGCGGGGAACGGGTGGCGGGGCGCGCCAAGCGCTAAGTCGATCGGCTGTGCGCCAGGTGCTGTGCCCGCGGGCACATCGGCCAACAGCGCCCGCAGCCGCGCGAACGGCGATGGCGGCATGCCGTCAAAACGATCAGAGGATGGGGCGTCCGTCCGCACTGAGTTGTTCCAAAATGACTTCCCATATGGGGGACCACCCATATGGGGGACCGCCCCATGGCGGACCGCCCGCGAGGGCGCGCCTCAGCGCCACGCACATGGCCGCGATTCTGCCAGATTCGGTAGCGTGCGGGGGATAGGCTTAACACTTTGTTAACGGCGCCCTGCAGCACCTGTGCACGCCCGGCGGGGCGCCCAATCAGGTATGGGCGTCAGGTATGGCCGTCAGGTGTGGGCGGTGAGGTCGTCCTCCGGGTTGGCGGAAATCGAGTGGATTGACAGATCCGCGCCGCGTTTTTCGTCCTCTTCCGTCAAGCGGATGCCGATCGCCGCCTTGAGCACGCCGTAAAGCGCATAGCCCAGCACCAGCGCGTAGAGGCACCCTATGGCGGTGCCGGCGATCTGCGCGGCCAGCGACACACCGCCGATGCCGCCAAGCGCCTGCGTGCCGAAAATGCCCGCGGCAATGCCGCCCCACGCGCCGCACAGGCCGTGCAGCGGCCACACGCCGAGCACGTCGTCGATGTGCCAGCGGTTTTGTGCCAGTTGGAAGCTTGTCACGAACAGCGCCCCGGCGACGCCGCCGGTGATCAGCGAGCCGATCGGGTGCATGACGTCGGAGCCCGCGCATACCGCCACCAGCCCGGCCAGCGCGCCATTGTGCACGAAGCCCGGGTCGTTGCGCCCGGCAATCACCGCGGCCAGGACGCCGCCGACCATGGCCATCAGCGAGTTGATGGCGACGAGCCCGGTCACCCCTTCGAGCGATCCGGCGGTCATGACGTTGAACCCGAACCAGCCAATGCACAGCATCCACGAGCCCATGGCCAGCCACGGAATATTCGACGGCGGAATGCCCTGCGAGGCCGGCTGGCCCGGCCGGTAGCGGCCCAGCCGCGGCCCCAGCATCAACACCGCGCCCAAAGCCATCCAGCCGCCGACGCCGTGCACCACCACGGAGCCGGCAAAATCATGAAACGGCGCGCCGAACTGCGTTTCAAAGACGCCTTGCAGCCCGTAATTGCCATTCCACACCAGGCCTTCGAAGAACGGGTAGATGAGGCCGACGATGACGGCGGTGGCCATGGCTTGCGGCCAAAAGCGCGCGCGCTCGGCGATGCCGCCGGAAATGATCGCCGGAATGGCGGCTGCAAACGTGGCCAGAAAGAAGAATTTGACCAGATCAAGCCCCGACCCGGCGAACGTGACCCCATCGGGCCCTGGCGCCGCGCCGGATAAAACCGCCGCCGATAAGAAGAACGACGTGCCATACGCCACCATGTAGCCGACAAAGAAATACGCCACGGTGGAAATCGAAAAATCCACCAGAATCTTGACCAGCGCGTTGACCTGGTTTTTGCGGCGCACGGTGCCGACTTCCAAAAACGCAAAGCCGCCGTGCATGGCGAATACGAGAATGGCGCCGATCAATACAAAAAACACGTCAGCGCCGGTCAACGCCGTGGATACGGCGGCCGGGTCGAAATCATCCATTTGGGTCGTCCTCCAAAACCGGGTGCCTTATGTGAACACCTCGCATTGTCGTTGCCCGGATAGGGGAGCGCCCACTCCTGCACCGCCTTATCCTAAGGTGCGTGTGGCGCGGGTCCTTGAAGGGTTAGCGCGGTGATGAAGCCCCCACCCCGAACATGAGCGCAGTATGCACAAGAAAGCGACGCGCACGAAATCCGCATAGAAAAAGGCCCGGTGGACGTGCCACCGGGCCTTGAGTTGGGAGGTGTGCCCCTGACGCGACCCTCACGGCGGGGTCAAACGGGGCACGGGCAACACCTGTGGCCGCCGGGTCGAGCGAACCCGGCCCGGCGGCAAGCGTGTGCGTTACAAGGTCTGCGACCCGCGGCCGAACTCCGGATAGGCTTCCAGGCCAAGCTCGGAGCGGTCGAGGCCGACCATCTCTTCTTCGGCGCTCGCCCGGATGCCCATCGTGATGCGCAAGGCGAACCAGACAATCAGGCTGGTGACCACCACGAACGCGCCGATGGAGACGATGCCCAAGAGCTGGGCGCCGAAGCTTGTGTCCGCGTTGGTGAACGGCACCGCGATGGTGCCCCAGATGCCCGCCAGCAAGTGCACGGGGATGGCGCCGACCACATCGTCGATGTGCAGACGGTCGAGCAGCGGCACCGCAATCACCACGATTATGCCGCCGACACCGCCGATGAGGGCCGCGGACGCAATGCTTGGCGTCAACGGTTCGGCGGTGATCGACACCAGGCCGGCCAAAGCACCGTTGAGCGCCATGGTCAGATCGACCTTCTTGTAGATCACTTGCGTCAGCACCATCGCCACCACAACGCCGGCAGCGGCGGCGATGTTGGTGTTGGCGAAGATGCGGCTAACGTCGGAGGCATCCCCCAGCGTGCCGAGGGCAAGCTGCGAGCCGCCGTTGAAGCCGAACCAGCCGAGCCACAGAATGAACGTGCCCAGGGTTGCCAGCGGCAAGGACGAACCGGGGATCGGGTTGATCTGGCCGTCCGGGCCGTATTTGCCCGACCGCGCGCCAAGCACGATGGCGCCGACCAAAGCCGCCCAGCCACCGGTGGAGTGCACCAACGTGGAACCGGCGAAGTCAGAGAAGCCGGCCTCGGACAGCCAGCCGCCGCCCCATTGCCAGGACGCCTGGATCGGGTAGATGAACCCGGTCAGGAATGCCGTAAAAATGAGGAACGGCCACAGCTTGATGCGTTCGGCCACCGTGCCGGACACAATCGACGCGGTGGTGGCGCAGAACACCATCTGGAAGAACCAGTCGGACGTGCCCGCCGCATAGGTGATGTCTTCCGCGCTGTGCTCAAGATGGACAAACCAGGTGAAAGATCCAAGATAGCCGCCGTCGACGCCGTCATACATGAGGTTGTAGCCAACCAGCCAGTACATCAGCCCGGCGATGGAAAACAGCGCGATGTTCTTGGTGCACTGCATTGCCACGTTCTTGGAGCGAACGAGACCGGCCTCGAGCATGGCGAAGCCGGCCGCCATCCACATGACCAAGAAACCGCCGATCAAAAACAGCAGCGTGTTGAAAACGAAATAGGCTTCTTCAGGCGATGTGGCCGGCGGTGCGTCTTCGACGACCACCTCCACAACGTCCTGCGCGAGCGCCGGGTTAACCAGCGCCACGCCAGCGAGGACTGCCACCACGGCACCCCCCCAAAGGTGTTTTAACGTGTCCATGTAGATGTCTCCTGTTACACGAAATCTTTTTAAAGGGCGTCGCCGTCGGTCTCGCCGGTGCGAATGCGCATGACTTGATCGATCGGGTAGACGAAAATTTTGCCGTCACCGATCTGGCCGGTTTTGGCTTGTGCGGCGATGGCTTCCACCACCTGATCCGCCTGTTCGTCTTTGATCACCACTTCGATTTTGAGTTTCGGCAGAAAGCTCACGGCGTATTCCGCGCCGCGGTACACTTCCGTGTGCCCCTTCTGCCGACCGAATCCCTTGACTTCTGTCACCGTCAACCCCTGGACGCCGAGCGCGGTGAGCGCCTCACGGACTTCGTCCAGTTTGAACGGCTTGATGACTGCCATAACCAGTTTCATTGGGCCTCCTTTAGAGAATGGCGTGGCCGGTTTCTGTTGGCCGGTTTCATGGCACCCGGCCCGATGCCAGGTGCTGTCGTATGTCCCGGAGAAAATGCGCATAGGAAAGCGTGCGCCCCAGCCCCCTGGGCGCGGTTAAGGAATCATGAACCGTGCCAATCGGGCCGTATCGCGCTAGAGGCTTGGAATCGCACTCAAAATTTCCATGCAGTGGCTATTGGACCAAGGGCGGGGGCCAAAAAACCGACTGTTTTATAGGCGATACGGCAAGTCTGCCTAAATTTTATGCGTAATGGGGCATCTGTGTGCTAGAGCTTTTCCAGACCGCCCAACCGCGCTAGTTTCGGGGCATCGGCAGCCACAGGGCTGCCCTATCAGTGCCGCGAGATACAACGCGGCCGAGCCGGGGCCTCGCGCATTGCGGCCATCGGCAACGCGAGGGAGGCGGTATGAGCTATTGGACGGGGGCAGGGTCGGTTACACCGGCCATGGCGGGGCTGCTTGTGGCGGCGGTCTTTGGGGTATCGGCCGTGGTCTTGGCGCCGCAGCGGGCGCCCACCCCCACACCCGCAGCGGATCCTGCGCCGGCGGCGGATAGTGCGGCACCCATAGCAGCGCCTGCCTCCACGGCTACGCCCGTGCCGAGCGAGACGCCCCTTCCCAGCGTCGAAGACGCCACCCGCATCACCGCCGCGCGTATTATCGATGCCGATAGCGAGCCGCATAACTGGCTGGCCCATGGCCGCACCTATACAGAGCAGCGCTATTCACCGCTCGATCAGATCACCGCCGACAATGTTGCAGAACTCGGCCTTGCCTGGTCCTACGAGATGTACACGACGCGCGGGCTCGAAGCCTCGCCGATTGTAGCCGACGGCTACATGTTCTTGACCGGCAATTGGGGCGTCACCCACGCCTTGGACGCACGCAGCGGCGAAGAATTGTGGGTGTTCGACCCGGAAGTGCCCGGCGAATGGGGCCGCTACGGCTGCTGCGACGTGGTCAACCGCGGCGTTGCTGTGTGGGAGGGCAAGGTCTATGTGGCGTCGTTCGATGGCCGCTTGCACGCGTTGGATGCGGCGACAGGCGCTCCGATTTGGCAGGTGGACACCATCAACAGCACCCCACCCTACACCATCACCGGCGCCCCGCGGGTCATCAACGGTAAGGTGATCATCGGCAATGGCGGCGCTGAATTGGGGGTGCGCGGCTATATCACCGCCTATGACGCCAATAGCGGCGAACAGCTATGGCGGTTTTACACCGTGCCCGGCAACCCGGCGGACCCGGTTGAGCACCCCGCCCTCGAAGCGGCGTTGGACACATGGTCCATGGGTGAGGGCTATGAAGGCCCGCCCTGGTGGGAAATCGGCGGCGGCGGCACCGCGTGGGATTCCATGGTCTATGACCCGGAGCTCAACACGCTCTACGTGGGCACCGGCAATGGCTCGCCGTGGTCGCGCTATGTGCGCTCGCCGGGTGGCGGCGACAATCTATATTTGTCGTCGATCTTAGCGCTTGACCCGGACACCGGCGCCTTGAAATGGCATTACCAGACGACCCCTGGCGACACCTGGGATTATACCGCCACGCAGCACATTATTTTGGCTGACCTCGAAATCGACGGCGCATTGCGCAAAGTCGCCATGCAAGCGCCTAAGAACGGCTTCTTTTACGTGCTCGACCGGGTCACCGGCGAGCTGATTTCGGCAGAAAAATACACCCTTGCCACTTGGGCCAGCCACGTGGACATGGCCACCGGCCGGCCGGTTGAAACGCCTCAATCCGACTACGAAGACGAAACCCGAATCGTGCTGCCCGGCGCCATTGGCGGCCATAATTGGCATCCGATGGCGTTCAACCCGGATACGGGCCTTGTCTACATTCCGGCCATGGAGACCTTCGGCATCTACGCGGATTCCAACGAAGTGCACGAAATCCGCGAGCGCTGGTGGAATACCGGCATGAAATGGGATGCCTATTACGACACCATCATCGAGACCTTGGAGGCGGAAGGCGATTTGCCCTACAACCGCGGCGTGCTCAAGGCGTGGGACCCGGTGGCGCAAAAGGAAGCTTGGGCGGTGGTGTTGGCCGACCATTGGAACGGCGGCGTGCTGACCACCGCCGGTAACTTAGTGTTTCAGGGCACCGGCGCCGGCAAGTTCCGCGCCTACCGGGCCGATACCGGCGCCCAGCTGTGGGAGGTGGAAACCAAGACCGGCATCATCGCGCCGCCCATTACCTATGCCATCGATGGCCAGCAATACGTAGCGGTGCTGTTGGGCTGGGGCGGTGCCGCCATTACCGCCGGCGATGCGCGCACCGCGGCGGCGGCGCGCTACGGCAATGAAGGCCGCCTGCTGGTGTTCAAGATCGGCGGCGATGCCGATTATCCGGAGGTGGTGGAAAAAAACCTCGACATCCCCGAGCAGCCCGCAGGGGTGCAGCTCACCTCGGCGCAACTGCGCCGCGGCGGCCAATTGTTCATGGGCACCTGCGCCTTGTGCCACGGCGCGCTGGCCATTTCGCCCGGTGTCATTCCCGATTTGCGGTATATGTCGCCGGTCATCCACGAAAACTTCAAAGCCATCGTCGCCGACGGCATGCTGGCGCATGCGGGCATGGCCAAGTTTTCCGATCTGCATACGGATGAAGAGATCGACCTGATCTATGGCTATATCCTTGCCCGCGCCCGCGAAGACCGCAAAGCAGCGCTGGCGGCGCAAACGGGCAGCGAAGACGGCTAACCGGCGAGAGCCTTCTCCGCCGCCCGCGCTAGGCGCAACAGCCGCGCGTCGCGGCCGCGCGGCGCCATCAACATCAGCCCCACCGGCAGGCCGGCGCGGCTTAGGCCCGCGGGCAGCGTGATCGCGCAGAGGTCAAGCTGGTTGGCCAGCGATGTGGCCCGCAAGGCGGCTTTGTTGGCGGTATCATAGGCCGGCCCGCCGGCTTCAAGCGCTGTGATGGGCGGCGGGTCGATGGGGACCGTGGGCAGCGCGATGGCATCGGCGCCGGCCATCCGTTGCGCGAGGTCGGCGCGCAATGCCTGCCGTTCGCGCACTTGGCGCCAGGCGGCTGCTGCGTCCACCGCCGCTCCGCCTTCAAACCGCGCGCGCACCGGCGGATACATCCGATCGCCGCCGCGCGTAATCGTGGCCCCCCACACCGCCCACGCTTCGACCGCCGCCAGCGATATGCCGCTTTGCCACGTGAGATGGTCCATGCGCGCTAGGGGCGGCGGTACGGCGTCTTCGGTGCGCGCCCCGTGGGCGGCGATCCGGCTAAGGGCCTCGGATACAGCAGCGCTGATATCCGGCGCCAGCGTATCTTCCACAAGGCCGGTTGCGCAGATGATGGTTCGGCCGTTTAGGGTTTCGTCGTCGAGGGCCGACGGCCGCGTCGCCGTCAACGCGGCGAACAGCAACGCTGCGTCTTCCACGTCTTGGGTTAGCGGGCCGATCGTGTCCAAAGACGGGCATAAGGGCACGGAGCCATCGGTGGGGATGCGGCCGAAGCTGGGCTTGAACCCCACCAGGCCGTTCCACGCGGCGGGAATGCGCACCGACCCGCCGGTATCGGTGCCGATGGCCGCCGCACACATGCGCCGCGCGACGCTCACAGCGGCGCCGGAGGACGAGCCGCCGGGCACGCGCGCGGTGGTGCTGTCATGGGGGTTTGCCGGCGTTCCGAACGCCGGGTTGATGCCGAGGCCGGAAAACGCCAACTCGGTCATGGCGGTCTTGCCTAAACAGACCGCGCCGGCCTGCGTCAGCCGGGCGAGGGCGGCAGCATCGTGGACCGGCACGCGGCCGGCTAGCAGCGGTGAGCCGGCGCACGTTTCATCGCCGGCGCTGTCGAACAGGTCCTTCCAGGACAGCGGTACGCCGTCGAGCGGGGCGCGCCGCAGCCCGGCCTTGGCGCGGGTATGGGCGGCGGCTGCGTCTATCCGCGCCCGCGCGAAGGTGCGGCGGTAGAAGATGCAGTGGTCGCTGTCGCCGGTTTCTATGCGGTGAATGCACGCTTCGGTGATGTCGCGCGGATCGGCGCGGCCGTGCTCGAACGCGTCGCCTAAGGCACGCGCGGACGTGAAAATGTCAGGTGTCATGGCGCGACCCTAAGGCGATCCGGGACAATTCGCCACGGGCCTTGCTGAACGCCGGCGGCTCGGCCACGGTTGCTGCCATGAATGGGGATGTAACTCTTGAGACCGACACCGACACCGACATCGTCATCGTCGGCGGCGGGCTCGTGGGCCTTACCGCGGCGCTGGCGCTGACGCGCCGGGCGGCGGGTGCGCCGTTCACGGTGACGGTGATCGACGCGCTCGACCCGGCGATGGTGGCCGATGCTGCCTATGACGGCCGCAATTCGTCGATCGCCTACGCGTCGTGGCGGATGTTCGAGGCGCTGGGCATTGCCGACCGCCTGGCCGGGCACCAACAGCCGATCAACGATATTTTGGTGACCGATGGGCGCGTGCGCGAAGGGGCGTCGCCCCTATTCTTGCACTTTGCCGCCGCCGAACTGGCCGCTGAAACCGGGCATGCGCCGCTGGGGCATTTCGTTGAAAACCGGCATTTGCGCGCCGCGCTTACGGACGCTGTGGCGCAGCAGCACACTATCGAGGTGATGGCGCCGGCCGCGGTGGCGTCGGTTGCCTATGCGCCACGCCACGCCACGGTGCGCGTGCAAGACGGCCGCACGGTGCGCGCGCGATTGTGCGTGGCTGCTGATGGCCGCACCAGCCAAATGCGCGCGGCGGCCGGCATCAAGACCATTGGCTGGGACTATGACCAAGCCGGGATCGTCGCCACCATGGTGCATGAACACCCGCATGACGGGGTGGCGCAGGAGTATTTTCTGCCCGGCGGCCCGTTTGCGGTTCTTCCGATGACCGGCAACCGCTCGTCGCTGGTGTGGACGGAACGCAAAGCTGTGGCCCGCGATCTCATGGCGCTTGACGATACTGCCTTCGCGGCGGAGGCGCAGGCCCGCTTTGGCGGCTATCTTGGCGCCTGCCACCCGGACGGCCCGCGCTGGTCTTATCCGTTATCGTTGCAACTGGCGCGCGACTATGTGCGCCCGCGCCTAGCGCTGGTGGGCGATGCGGCGCACGCGATCCACCCTCTAGCCGGGCAGGGGTATAATCTCGGCATGCGCGATGTGGCAGCGCTGGCGGATGTGCTGGTGGACGCCCGCCAGGTGGGGCTCGATATCGGCGCGCTGACGGTGCTTGAGCGCTACCAGCGCTGGCGGCGGTTTGATAATACGGCGCTTGCGGTGATGACCGACGGGCTCAACCGCTTATTCTCCAATGATATCGGCCCGCTGCGCTTAGCCCGTGACCTAGGGCTGGGCGCCGTCAACCGTATTGGCCCGTTGCGGCGGTTGTTCATGCGCCAGGCGGCCGGCGCCGTCGGCGAATTGCCGACGCTGATGCGCGGCTAAGCACCCGCATCCCCAACCCCACCTATCGCCCGCGCGATGCTAATCCCGGCTTAGGCCTTTAGCTTCTAAGGCCTGGAGGTACGCCGCCATCCGCGTATCGGCGTTGCGGCCCAGACCATAAAGATAGTCCCACGTGAACAGGCCTGAATCGTGGCCGTCTGAGAAAATCAGGCGCACCGCGTAAGAGCCAACAGGCTCAACCCGTTCGATGGCGATCGCGCGCTTGCCGGGCACGGTCTTCTTCTCGCCTGCCGCGTGGCCTTGCACCTCAGCGGATGGGCTTTCGACGCGCAGCAATTCGGCGCTGAGGGTGAAGCTCTGGCCGTCGTCAAAATCCACGTCCAGCACCCGGGCGCTCTTTTTCAGGCGCAGCTCGGTCGGCCAGGGGCGCGCTGGGGTAGGCTGGGTCATCGCCGGTTACGCGTTTGCTTCGCTATCGGTCAACTCGCGGGCTTCTTCCGGCAGCATGATGGGAATGCCGTCGCGGATCGGGTAGGCAAGCCGCGCGCCCTTGCTGATCAATTCCTGCGTCTCGCGGTCATAGTGCAGGGTTTCGCGCGTGACCGGGCATACCAGTATTTCTAAGAGCTTCGGGTCCACCTCGCCGGCAATGGCGCGCAAGGTGCTGGAGGCGGCGGATGTGGGCATCTCGGCCATGGGGTGTATCCTATCAGGCGGAGGGGCAAGCCATACGGCTATTGCAAAGTGGTGTCATCGTCGCTTTGGGTCTGGGCTAAGGCCATTTCGGCAAGGGCGATCAAAATTTGATTGCGTTGCTCGAGGGTTTCCGCTTCCAGCATGGCCTGTTTTTCCGGCGGGCCAAAGGGTGAAATCATCGACAGCGAATTGACCAGCGCTTCGTTGGACGAGCGCTCAATGGCGTCCCAATCCGCTTGCAGGCCGTTGGCTTCCAGGTAGCGCTTCAAAATGTCCAACAGGCCTTGCCGGTTGACCTCGTCCTCGCCTTGGCCGGAGGAGAGGTCGGACTGGAACGAGGTGTAATCGGCGCTTACCTGCCGGTACGGCGTCATCGCGTCCAGCTCTTGCGCCACGCGGAAACGGCATATGCCCGTGAGCGTCATCAAAATGCGGCCGTCATCGGTTTCGTTGAACCCGGTAATGCGCCCGGCGCAGCCGACCGCGTGCAGCGCCGGGCTTGCGCCGGCGTCCCCCGCGCCAAAGGCGGCGCCCGTGCCTTTGGGTTGGATCATGCCGATGACCCGGTCACCGCTGCGCAACGCCGCATCCACCATCGCCAGGTAGCGCGGTTCAAACACGTTGAGCGGCAGCACCCCGCGCGGCAGCAGCAAGGCGCCGCCTAGGGGAAAAATCGGCAACTGCGCCGGCAGGTCTTTGGCGGATGTATAGCGCGCTGTCATGCGGCTTTTCCGGCATCGCCCTGGTAAGACGTGCCCCTCATGAAAACAGCACCGACGATAATTTGCGCCGGCCGGCCTGGCTGGCCGGGTCCATCGCACCCCAGGCTTCGAAGAACTGCAACAATTGGGTGCGCGCCGCGTCGTCGTTCCAAGCGCGGTCGCGGCGCACGATTTCAACCAATTGATCCGTCGCCTGCGTGCGGTCGCCTGCCGCGTTGAGGGCTAAGGCCAGTTCAAACCGGGTTTCATGGTCGGCCGGGTTGGTGTCGAGGCGGGCAAACAATGCGCTTAGATCGCTATCGGGTGCGGCCGGCCCGGTCTTGGCCAATTCCAGCGCCGCCAGGGCGCCTTTGACGTCGGGGTGGGCGGCGGCTTCGTCCTGCGCCAGCGCCAGCACGTCTTCGGCACGCTCCAGATCGCCGGTTTCGATATAGCACCGCGCCAAGCCGGCAATGGCGGCGGGGTTGGTTCTATCGTGCTGCAGGGCGGCGGCAAACGCCTGGGCGGCGGCGCCGATATCGCCGGCCTCCATCGCCGCGGCCGCCGCTTCCAACAATTGCTCGCTCGGCGTCGGTTGCAGCGCGCCGCCGGCCAGCGCCTCAACGAAACGCTTGACCTGGCTTTCCGGCACGGCGCCGATCAGGCCGTCAACCGGCTGGCCGTTTTTGAACGCAAACACCGCCGGGATCGATTGCACGCGCAATTGCTGCGCCACTTCCGGGTTTTCATCGATGTTCATCTTGACCAGGCGCACCGCGCCGCCGGCCTGGCGCACGACTTTTTCCAGGATCGGCGTCAATTGCTTGCACGGCCCGCACCACGGCGCCCAGAAATCGACGATCACCGGCGTGGCGGTGCTGGCCTCCAGCACATCGGCGGCGAAGGTCTGCGTCGTCGTGTCCTTGATGATGTCGTCTGCCGCTGCCGGCTGGCCACCGGCCGCCGGCGTGCCGTCGAAATTCCCTGCGAGACCGTCGCTCATGTCACCTGCTCCTGCGCAAGGTGTAATCCTTGCCTGCCGTCCTGTTGCCGTCCCCTCGCCCCGCGCGGGCCGTGGGGGCATCGGCCAAGGCCGGTCCGTTTGCTCTAATATGGGCCCGATCCGCCGCTTGCCCACCCCGGCACGGCTGGCGCCCATCTTTGCGTCTGTGTGTTTAGCGAGATGTGGTGGCGGCGTGCAAGGTGGGGCGCCGGCGCCCTGCACCCAGCCTCTTGCAATCAAACGGGTCTTGGGCAATAACTCGCGTCCCTTGCGGCGGGCCCAAGCCCGCCGGGGCCGGTTCTGCCGGCCCCAAGCCAGAGCGGGCGTAGCTCAGGGGTAGAGCACAACCTTGCCAAGGTTGGGGTCGTGAGTTCGAATCTCATCGCCCGCTCCAGTTACACCATAAATTGCCAGCTATTATGGGGGTGTGCCGGGGTTTGTGTGCCCGCCGCCGGTTGAAACACGCCTGCATCAATGCGCATATGGTGCGCCGGTACATAGGGAGGCGTCGCTGATGACGGACACATCTGAGTATACACCGCCGAAAATTTGGACGTGGGACAAGGAGAGCGGGGGCCGGTTTGCCAATATCAACCGGCCGATCGCCGGGCCGACCCACGACAAAGAGCTGCCGGTCGGCAAGCACCCGCTGCAGCTATATTCGCTGGGCACGCCCAACGGCGTCAAAGTGACGGTGATGCTGGAAGAATTGCTGGCCAAGGGCCATAGCGGCGCCGAATACGATGCCTGGCTCGTCAATATCGGCGACGGCGAACAATTCAGCAGCGGCTTTGTTGCCGCCAACCCCAATTCCAAGATCCCGGCGCTGATGGATCACAGCACCACGCCGCCGGTGCGGGTGTTCGAATCCGGCTCGATCTTGCTCTATCTGGCGGAGAAATTCGGCGAATTCCTGCCCTCCGACCACGTGCAACGCACGCAGACCCTCAACTGGCTGTTCTGGCAGATGGGCAGCGCGCCCTATTTGGGTGGCGGCTTCGGGCACTTTTATGCCTACGCGCCGATCAAGATCGAATACGCGATTGACCGCTTCGCCATGGAGGTGAAGCGCCAGCTTGACGTGCTCGATCGCCACCTGGCCGACAGCGAATATATGGCCGGCGATGTCTACACGATTGCCGATATGGCGATCTGGCCCTGGTACGGTGCGGTTGCGGCCAATGCCGCCTACGACGCGGCGGAATTTTTGCAAACCCACACCTACACCCACCTCAAGCGTTGGATGGATTTGGTCGGCGCGCGGCCGGCAGTGCAGCGCGGCCGCATGGTCAACCGGGTGTTCGGCAGCCCTGAAAGCCAATTGCACGAGCGCCACGACGCCAGCGATTTCGACACCAAGACCCAAGACAAAGTGGACGCCGCCGCCGCCGAATAGGGCGGCGGCCTTTTCCGGTGCCCGTCTTTTGCCGGCGGTAAGGCGTGGGTATAAGAGGGGCGGTGCGCGCGTGGAGCGTGCGCCTGGCCTATAGGAAAGGACCTTAGCCCTTGCGCGCCATCATTCTGTCCGCCGGACGCGGCTCGCGGCTATTGCCGTTGACCGATGACCGGCCGAAATGCTTGCTGCCGGCCGGAAAGCGGACGGTTCTGGGGTTGCAGCTATTCACCTTGGCCGGCGCCGGCGTGCACGATGTCACAGTCGTGACCGGTTTCATGCCGCACATGGTCGATGCGGAAATCGACAAGTTCAACGCGGAAATGCATGACGGCGCGCCGCGGGTGCGGCCGCTGTTCAACCCATTTTATCAGATCGCGGACAATCTGGCGTCGTGTTGGATGGCCCGCGGCGAAATGCGCGACGACTTTCTGATCATCAATGGCGATACTTTGTTTGAACCCGCCATCATCGAAGCGGTTCTGGCTGCCCCGGCCAGCAACGCCGTGCAGGTGACCGTCGACAAAAAACCCGCTTACGACGCCGACGACATGAAAGTGACGCTGGACGGTGACCGCCTCACGGCAATCGGCAAGACATTACTGGCGCCGCGTAGCCACGCGGAATCGATCGGCATTTTGCGTTTTTGCGGCGCCGGCGTATCCCTTTTTAGGGATCAGCTAGACGCCATGATGCACACGCCGGATGGGGTTTCGTCGTGGTATCTGAAGGCCATCGACGCGCTTGCTAAGGCGGGGCATCCGATTAATACCTGTTCGATCGAAGGTATGACGTGGGCGGAGCTTGATACGCCGGAGGATTTCGACACCGTCACGCATTTGTTTGGGCAGGCGCCTGCGTGATCGACCTGGCGGCCGGAGCAGATATCCCCCTTCGTCGGCGCACGGCGGTGTGTGTTGTCGGCGCCGGCGTTGCCGGCCAGACAGTGGCGCGCCGCCTGGCGGCCCACGGCAAACCCGTGTTGCTGGTAGAAAGCGGCGGCATCGATTTCAACCACGCGGTGCAGATGCTGGCGGCGGGGCCCAATCTGGGCCGGGACTATTATGACTTAGCCGATAGCCGCTTGCGCATGCTCGGCGGCACCACGGCGATTTGGGGCGGCCGCTGCGCCGCCCTAGACCGGATCGATTTTGAGCGCCGCGACTGGGTGCCCCATTCCGGCTGGCCGATAAGCTATGATGCGCTTGAGCCCTATGTGGACGAGGCCTATGCGGCGCTTGGCGTTACCCGCCCGCGCAGCTGGCGCGATCTCGGCGTTGCTGATCCGGGCGCCGATCCGGGCTTCGACCCGGCAAAAATCGATGCCCGCATCTGGTCGTTCGACGATAAGGCGGAGCGATTTACCACCAACGCTGACCTGAGCGACCCGGCGATTGAAATCGTCCTCAACGCGTCTTTGACGCGGATTGACTTGGCGCCCAACGGCACGGTCGCGTCGCTGGCGTTTGAAAGCCTCAATGGCCGCCGCCTTACGGTCGAGGCCACGCATTTTGTGTTGGCCGCCGGCGGCATCGAGACGGCGCGGCTGCTGCTCGCCTGCGCCCCGCAACGGCCCGAAGGACTGGGCAACGGGCATGATCTTGTCGGCCGGTTCTTTATGGAGCATCCGCACGCGCGCGGCGGCGAAATCGTGCCCGTGCAGCGCACCGCCGATGCCTATTGGCAGATTTTGCGCTTATCACGCAACCGGGTCCGGCATCGCGGCAAGCGGTTTGCGGCGGCCTATCGCCCGGCCGATGCGGTGCAGCGTGAGCTTGGCATCCTCAATACCGCCTTTAGTATCGCCGTGCGCCGCCACGAAGGCCAGGCGCGCGCCGGCCACCAGCGCGTGCTCGAGGAGCTAAAGCACGCCCTTCCCGCCAAGCGCCGCTGGCGCCGGCTGCACCATGCGGGCAAATGGGTGCTTGGCCGGCTGCGGCGGCCGGCCGACGCGGGGGTGGCGGCGCGTGTGCTGCGGCAATCGGCGGCCAAAGGCATTTACGCCGTCATCCGCGCCGAACAGGCGCCGAACCCGCTAAGCCGGGTTAAGCTTGTAGATGAACGTGATGCGCTTGGCGTGCGCCGGGCCGGCTTGGAGTGGCGGCTTTCCGCCATAGACCGCCACACCGTGCAGCAACTCATGCGCGTGCTGGGCACGGAGGTGCAGCGCATGGGCCTTGGCACGGTTAAACCGGCGGCGTGGCTGCGCGCGCCAGAGGGGGCCTGGGAGACCGATGAGTTGGTCTCGCGCCATGCGATCGGCGGGTATCATCATTTGGGTACCACGCGTATGGCGGCGACCGCACGCGACGGCGTGGTGGATGCGGAGTGCCGCGTGTTCGAGGCGCCCAATTTGTATATCGCCGGCAGTTCGGTGTTCCCGACCGGCGGCTGGGCCAATCCGACGGTCACCATCATGGCACTGGCCATGCGCTTGGGCGATCATTTGGCGCGTTAGGGTGGGTGCCTAAGAGCGCAGGCCTAGCAGCGCTGCTTAGCAATACATGCATAAGAGGGAGAGAGGCCGATGGCAGATGCAATAGTGCCACCGCAATTTTCAACGGATTTAACCGGCCGCGTGGCGCTGGTGACCGGCACCACGTCGGGGTTGGGGCGGCGGTTTGCGCACGTCTTGGCCCAATGCGGCGCTAAGGTCATTTTGACCGGCCGCCGGGTTGACCGGCTGCACGCGGTGCGGGCGGAGGTCGAAGCGCTGGGCGGGGTGGCCATGGTGCTGCCGCTCGATATGACGGATGCGGAGAATATCAAACAGGCGGTGGCCGACGCCGAAGCGCAGCTTGGCACTATTGACATTCTCATCAACAATGCCGGCGTACCGGACGCCCAGCGCGCGCACAAGATGCCGGTCGACCTCATTGACCGGGTTATCGATACCAATCTGCGCGGGCCGTATATTTTGGCAACCGAAGTGGCGCGGCGCCTGATCGACTGCAAGAAACCGGGGCGCATCGTCAACATCGCTTCGGTTGCGGCCTACCGGTACGACGGCAATGGAGCGGCGCTGTATTCCATCACCAAGCGGGCGATCGCGCGGATGTCGGAAGCGCTGGCGGTTGAATGGGCGCGCTACAATATCAACGTCAACGGCATTGCGCCGGGCGCTTTCATGACGGAAATGCTGGAAGGCATGCTGGAGCGCATGGGCGATTTTTCGCACGCTTTCCCGCGCAAGCGTATTTGCACGGTGGAGCAAATGGATTCGACGCTGCTGTTTTTGCTGTCGCCGTCATCGGAATGCGTAACCGGTACGGTCGTCACCGTCGATGACGGACAAGGAGCGCGCTAGATGACTACCGCCAACCAAGACCAAAAAGAGTTCTGGAACGGCACCGGCGGCGCGAGCTGGGTGGCCGGTCAAGCGGAGATGGATGCGTTTTTATCTCCGTTTACAGAAGAATTGATGCAGCGCGCCGCCCCCGCCGCGGGCCAAAGCGTGCTCGATATCGGCTGCGGCACTGGGGATACCTCGCTGCGCTGGGCAGCAGCCATGGGCGCGCGCGGCCATGTGCTAGGGGTCGATATATCCGAACCGATGCTGGCGCTGGCCCGCGCGCGTGTGGCCGCGGCGGGCGCACCCAACGTGCACTTCGCGCTCAAAGACGCGCAATCTGATAGTCTGGATGCTGATCTTACGGTGCCGGCGGACCTGGTCATCTCCCGCTTCGGGGTGATGTTTTTCGACGATCCGCCGCGCGCCTTTGCCAATATCCGCGGCCATACCAAGCCGGGCGGGCGCTTGGCGTTTGTGTGCTGGCAGCCGGTGCGTGAAAACGAATGGGTCCATATCGGCTTGGCCATCGCCAAAAAGCACGTGGACTTTCCGCCGCCGCCGGACCCATACGCGCCGGGGCCGTTCGCCTTTGCCGATGTGGACCGCACGTTGGGCATTCTCGCAGACGCTGGCTGGTCGGACGGCGCCGCGGTGCCGTTTGTCACCAAGATCAACCAGGGCTCCACCGCGCGCGGGGCGGCGGAAGGGCTGATGCTGCGCGGGCCGATTTCGCGGGTGATGGCGGAGGCCAGCGATGCCCAGAAACAGGCGGTGCTGTCAGATCTAGAGCAGGCGCTCGCGGCCAAGATGCGCGGCGGTGGGATTATGCTCGGTGGGGCAAGCTGGGTGGTGACGGCCACCGCGTGACGCCCGCCACCGCGTGACGCCCGATGCCCGCGCTGCCTAAAGCCCGCCTAGGGTGCAGCCGCGTTCTTCAAGAATGGGCTTCATCTCGCGGTAGGCGGCCATGTTTTTGTGCAGCGGGATCGCCGGGTGCAGGTGATGGATGATGTGGTACTCCATGCCTAAGGCGGCGTAATTGCCGAACACGTATTTGAAGGCGCGGGTGTCTTTGTAGCGGCCGGTCTCAACGCCTGGGTGGTGCGGCGCCCAGCTCAACAACAGTTGGATATAGGTGATGGCGATGTGGCGCGGCAGCCACCACAACAGCAGCGCTTCCAATGCAAATCCGCTCCAGGCGAGGCCGGCGAGAATTGCCCAGTACGACACGGTGAAAATGAGGGCTTCTTTGCGCGCTTGCGCGGCGGCCTCGCCGCCTACCCTATCCAGCGCTCGCCGGTAGGCGGCGTTTGTGCCGGCCGTCTCGCGGGCGATCCGGTTACGGACGGAGGTTACGATTGCGTCCCACCAGCCGTTGGCGGTGACGCTGTAATCCGGGTCAAGCTCCGGGTTGTTGGTGTGGGCGTGGTGCTCAAGATGGGTGATGCGCGCGGTCTTGAACGGGAAGACCAAGTGCAGGGTCGAGACGTGGCCCACCAATTCGTTGAGCCAGCGCAACTTCGTTCCCGGGCGGGCGATGTTGCTGTGTTGGGCTTCGTGCGACGGCAAATACGACAGGGTGATGGACACGGTAGCGAGGATGAACCCTGCCCATAGCGGCAGCGTGCCGGTCATCACCAAAGGCCATAGGGTAAGCCAGGCGGCGAAATTGCCTAAGCCCCAGGCGACAATCCGCCACGGCGTGCCGCCGCTATATTTTTTGGCGATGGCAAATTCCTGGCGCCGCAATTCCGCATCACGCGCGCGGCTCAAGGGGGTGCGACTCAAGGGCGCGGGGTGTAGGGGCGCGGGGTGTAGGGGCGCGGGGTGTAGGGGCGCGGGGTGTAGGGGCGCGGGGCTTAGGCGTGTGGGGTTGGGGATCGCGGTCATAGCCAGCTCCCTTTCACCGTGGCGTAGGTGCCCCACACAAGGCCGACTATCAGACCCACGGCGATGGCCGGCACCCCGAACGGTGTTGCCAGGCCCGCCGCGCGCATGATTTCGGCCAGCACCGGCGCCATGAAGGCGATGCCGAAGAGAATCGGGCTGACGGAGAACAGGGCTGTTAGGGTTTGGACGAAACCAGTTTTCATGATGCCTCGCCTTTATTGACAAGTGTTGGAACTGTGGGGCGCGATGACGATGTCGATGACTTCCCGGCCGATATCGGCGGCCGCGCGATCCGCCAGCCAGCGGCTGTCCTGCGGGTCCGTCAATATTTGCGCGATGCCTTGCGCGGCGGCGGTGGAAAACAAAACGGCGATTTCCGGGTCGTGTCCGGGCAGCCACCCGGCCGCTTGCGCCGCGCGCGCGGCGGCGAGCAGGCGGTCCATATAGGAGGCGTGCAAGTCGCGCAGCGCCGGGTTCATGGTGCGGCGCACGTCCGGGTGAAACATCGCCCGGTAATGCGCCGGGCGCTCCAAGGCGAAGGCCACCAACGCCTTGCCGATGGCGTTGTAACGGGCCATGGGGTCATCGCCGGCGGCATCCGTCGCGTCATCGAGGCAGCGCACCAGCAAGGTAAAGCTTTCTTCTGCTAAGGCGGCGATGAGCGCCGTCTTGTCCTTGAAGTGGCGGGATGGGGCTGCGTGCGATACACCCAAATCGCGGGCGATGGCGCGCAGGCTGAGCTTTTCGATGCCGTCTACGGCGATCACTTCCGCTGCCCGCTGCACGAGGTCTTTGCGCAAATTTCCGTGGTGATAGGACACAAAAGGCCTGCCGCTTCTATGTTGACGCTGACAACATAGAGCTGCTGTGGCATGTTGTCAATGGCTACATAGATCCAGCCTGGCCCGTTTGGCGTAGTTTTGTATGCGCCACCCCCGCCCCGCCCAACGCCGCGGCGGGCGCGCAGCGTGTGTGCTGGCGTGGCGGCAGTCGCCTCCTTCGCGCCCCTGTTGTTGCTGTGCACAGAAAAGGCCGCTCATGCCCACAACTCTTGAGACGCTGACCAAGAACGTGACCCGCGACGGGGATGCGGCCATCTACACCATCACCCACGATTGGCTGCAGGGGCGTGCGGCCTTTGGCGGGCTGGTGGCAACCCTTGGCCTGATGGCCGCGCGGCATCTGGTATCCGCCGATAGGCGGCTGCGGGCGTTGCAGACCACGTTCGTGCGGCCATCGGCGCCGGGGCCGCTGCGGTTTGAACCGGCCTTGGAACGCGACGGGCGCAATTTGACCCAGATACGCGCGATCGGGTTTCAGGACGGCGACCGGGTGGCGACAACGCGGGCGATTTTCGGCTTGCCCCTCGATACGGCAAGCCGCGTGGTGCCGCCCGCGCGCGCCGATGCGCCGCTGCCGGAGAGCCTCGAGCCCATGCCCTATGTGGATGGTCTGGTGCCGAAATTCCTGCAACATTTCGAGTTTCGCTGGGTGCGGGGCGGGCTGCCCTATTCCGGCTCGACCGACACTGAAAGCCTGATCTGGCTGCGCGCGCGCGATGGGCGCATCGGGCCGGAGGCGTTGAGCGTGCTGTTTTCCGACGCCATTCCCTCGCCGGGCATTGCGGTGATGCCGGGCCTTGCCAAATCGAGCACGGTTGCCTGGTCGGTCTGTTTGTTCGACGTGCAGGAGCCCGTGGACGACACAGGCTGGTGGCTCATCCACACGCGGCTCACCGCCTTATGCGGCGGCTACGGCCATCACGTCACCACGCTGTGGACGCCGGATGGGCAGGCCGCGGCGGTGAGCGAGCAAACCCTCGCCGTCTATCCCTAACGGAGGGCTCCATGGCGCTTTTACCTGACAAAGATTGGCTGCTCACCCATGTGGGCCCGGCGCGCGCTAAGTGGGCCGATAGCCGCCGGCCGCCGCGCCTGCAGCCGGTGGGCCCGGGGGAGGAATCCGTGTGGGACTACCCGCGGCCGCCGGAACTGCGCCCGCCCATGGGGCCGGTGCGCGTTGAGCATGGCGATATAATCGTGGCGCAGACCGACCGCGCCATGCGGATTGTCGAGACGGCGGGGGCGCCGGTTTATTTTTGCCCGCCGGACGACGTGCGCACGGACCTGCTGCACGCGGTCGACTACGTGACCATCTGCGAATGGAAAGGGGCGGCGGTGCATTACGACCTGGTGATGCCCGGCGCGCGCGTCGACCAAGCCGCCTTCGTCTATCCAGACCCGCTGGACGACTTGGGCTGCGGCTTTAGCCGCATTGCCGGCTGGTTTGCGTTCTACCCGGCGCGGGTGGATGCGTGCTTTGTCGGTGACGCGCAAGTGACGCCACAACCGGGCGGCTACTATGCCGGCTGGGTCACCCCGCAAATCAAAGGCCCCATCAAAGGTGCTCCCGGTACGCAAGATTGGTAGGCGGCGCCGGCCTTAGGCGGCAGGCCGCACCGGGATCCGCAGGAATGTTTGGCCGTCCGCCGTCGGTGGCGGCATCTGGCCGGCACGGATGTTCACTTGTACGGACGGCAGCAGCAGCGCCGGGGGCGGCAGATCCTTGTCGCGGCGCTGGCGCATGTGCACGAACTGTTCTTCGCTAATGCCGTCATGCACATGGATGTTGTGCGCCCTTTGCGTGGCCACGGTCGTGGCCCACGCATGTCGGTCGCGGCCTGTTGTGGGTAGATAGTCGTGACACAAGAACAGACGTGTCGTGCCCGGCAGCGCCAGGATCTTGCGGATCGATCGGTAAAGCGCGTGGGCGTCGCCGCCGGGAAAGTCGGTACGGGCTGTACCAAAGTCCGGCATGAACAAGGTATCGCCGACGAAGACCGCATCGCCGATACGATAGGAAACGCAGGCCGGCGTGTGGCCGGGCGTGTGCATCACCTCAATGCGCAGCGCGCCAAGCGGCACATCGTCGCCATCGGCAAGCAGGCGATCGAACTCCGCACCGGTGCCGCTAACGTCTTTGGCGCCAAATACCGGCGCGAAAACGGACTGCACTTCCGCAATATGCTCGCCGATCGCGACCTTGGCGCCGGTCTTTGCCTTGAGATAGGGGGCGGCGGACAAGTGATCCGCATGGGCATGGGTTTCCAAAATCCATTCGACGCGGCACCCACGGGCGGTAGCCGCCGCGAGCATCGCATCCGCGCTGTTCGTATCGACCGTGCCGCGGGCGTGATCGTAACCGAGCACCGGGTCGATAATCGCGGCAGCAGCGCCATCCTGCTCGGATACAAGATAGCTGACAGTGTTGGTGTGCCGGTCGAAAAACGCTTCAATGTCGGTACGGGCTGTCATCACGCAAGGCCTCCTCTGGTAACCGCTCTTGCTTGACTTATATATTAGGTATAGCTAAATTAGCAATCACTAATTTAGAAGCATGTGATATATGGAGCGTAGCTGTGACGGCTAATGACGCCGACGAAGCCGACCTCAAAGACCGGGCGCAGGAGATGGCTGCCATGGCGGCGGAAGCGGCTGGTTTTATCAAAGCCATGTCTAATCACCGGCGGCTCTTAGTCTTGTGCCGCTTGATTGAGACCGGTGAAGCGCCGGTTGGGGCGCTGGCTGAGGATGTTGGCCTGTCGCAATCCGCCTTGTCTCAGCATCTGGCAATCCTCCGCGAGGACGGCATGGTGGAGACCCGCCGCGATGCGCAGACGGTTCTCTATCGCATCGGTGATGCGCGCGTGGCGCGGCTAGTGGCGCTGTTGCACGAGATGTTTTGCGGCTTGGAGGACCCAGTCGCCAGCAAGAAAGGACGCACCGCATGACCCTTCGCCCAATTACGCCAGAAGACACCAAACGGCGGGTCGCGCAAGGCGCGCGCCTTATTGATGTGCGCGAGCGTGACGAGCACGCGCGCGAGCACATCCCCGGCGCCACCTGCCTGCCGGTGGCGCGCATACCGCACGCTCTTGAAACGGGTGCAGATGACGTCATCTTCCATTGCCGCTCCGGTGCGCGCACCCAAGCCCATGCGCCGCTGTTGGCGGCAGCGGTCAACGGGACAGCCTATATGCTCGATGGCGGCATCGACGCCTGGAAGCGCGCGGGCTTTGCCGTCGAACGCACGCCCAACGCGCCGCTGGAAATTATGCGGCAGGTGCAGATAGCGGCGGGGATGCTGGTTCTCATCGGCATCCTGCTAGGGGCTTTTGTGGCGCCGGGCTTTTTGGCGCTCTCCGCGTTTGTCGGGGCCGGGCTTGTTTTTGCCGGAACCACCGGTTGGTGCGGCATGGCAAAGCTGCTGATGGCAATGCCGTGGAACCGTCTGCCGGGCGGTGCAGCGCCGAAGGCGGCAGGATGATCGCTGGGTTGGCCACAGATCCGGCACTGCTCACACTCGCGGCGCTGGCGGGAGTGGTGGTCGGATTTGTGCTCAGTCTTGTCGGCGGCGGCGGCTCCATTTTGGCCGTCCCGCTGCTGCTATATGTGGTGGGTGTCGGCACCCCGCATATGGCGATCGGCACGGCGGCTGTGGGGGTGGCGGCCAATGCGGCAACAGGGCTTGCAGCGCATGCGCGCGCCGGTACGGTCAAATGGCGTTGCGCCCTGGTCTTCTCGGTCGCTGGCATTGTGGGCGCCTATGTGGGCTCGAGCATCGGCAAGGCCATCGACGGGCAGGCGCTGATCGGCGCTTTCGGTGCGGCGATGGTCCTGATCGCCGTGTGGATGCTGCTGCCAAAACCGCACGACGATCAACCGGATGTGCGGTTAACGCTGCAATCAGCACGGCAATTGCTGCCGCGGCTCATTCCCATGGGGTTTGGCGCTGGCGGCGCGGCGGGGTTCTTCGGTATCGGCGGAGGCTTTCTGATTGCGCCGGGCCTTATGGTGTCGACCCACATGCCGATGCAGATCGCTGTCGGCACGTCGCTGGTAGCGGTACTGGCGTTCGGCGCCACCACCGCCGCTAATTATGCGGTTTCGGGCCTCGTCGTTTGGCCGGTCGCCGTAGCTATGTTCGCCGGCGGGATCGCAGGGGGGATCGCCGGGCAACGCGCATCGGCGGCGCTGGCAGCACGGCGCAATCTGCTCACCCAGGTCTTCTCGATCCTGGTGATGGCCATCGGCGCCACCATCATCTGGCAGGCCGTACAAGATGTCCCTTAGCCCACCGCCCAAAAGATGAGCACTAGTGGTACTGCTTATAGAATAAGCAAAAAATTTGCCGGCGGGCCGCGGGGCTGATAGAAGTCCCTAGTGAGTACCCAGCCGCAACAGACCCGTGCCGATGCGCATATTCCCAGCCTTTTGGCGGGGTATGACGCCGGCGGCTATTTTTGCGAGTTGACCGGCGCAGCGCACAAGCCGGCCCAATTCGCAGCCCCCGTCCGCGCCCTTCTAGACCCGCTCGACATGCGCGAACTCCGCCGCCGCGCCAAAGAGGCGGAGCGCGAGCTCTACAATTCCGGCATTACCTTTACCGTCTACACCCGCAAAGATGTGCTCGACCGGGTGCTGCCGTTCGACATTATTCCGCGCGTCATTGCCAAATCCGTCTGGCATTGCGTCGAGCAGGGCGTGTGCCAGCGGGTGGCGGTGATCAACGCCTTTCTGCACGACATTTACCACGACCAAAACTGCATCCGCGACGGCGTGGTGCCGGCATCGCTTGTGACCGGTAACGACAATTTCCGCGAGGTGATGAAAGGCGTCGATTTACCGTTCAACACCTACGCGCATATTTGCGGGATCGATCTTGTCCGCGACGGCAAGGGCAATTTCCGCGTGCTCGAAGACAATGCCCGCACGCCGTCGGGCGTGTCGTATGTGATTGAGAACCGGCATTTGATGCAGCGGGCGTTTCCCGACCTGATGCGCAATATCGGCCTGCGGCACGTGTCGAACTATGGCCAGATGCTGCATGAAAAGCTGTCCGAAGTCGGCCCGCCCAACGTGCGCGACCCGCAGGTCGTGGTGCTAACGCCGGGTGTCTATAATTCGGCGTTCTTTGAGCACGTGTTTTTAAGCCGCGAGATGGGCGTGCCACTGGTGGAAGGCCGCGACCTTGTGGTGCGCGATGACAAGGTCTTTATGCAGACCATCAAGGGCCTTGAGCCGGTACACATCATCTATCGCCGCATCGACGATGATTTCCTTGACCCGCTAACCTTCAACCCGGACAGCGCGCTAGGGGTGCCTGGCATCATGCGCAGTTACCTCAAGGGCAATGTAACGCTGGCCAACGCGGTGGGCACGGGCGTTGCCGATGACAAAGCCGTCTATGCCTATATGCCGCGGCTGATCGAATATTATTTGGGCGAAAAACCGATCCTGGACAATGTGGATACGTATATTTGCAGCGAGGCGGAGGGGTTGGAATATACGCTCGATAATCTCGACAAGCTGGTGATCAAGCCGGTCGGCGGGTCGGGCGGCTATGGCGTGGTGATCGGCCCGCGGGCGTCCAAACGCGAACTCGACAAAACCCGTAAGGCGTTAATGCGGCAGCCGGAGAATTTCATTTCACAGCCGATGATCGATCTTTCCGTCAGCCCCACCTTGATGCCGCGCGGCGTCGAGCCACGGCATGTCGACCTGCGCCCGTTCGCCATCACCGGCGAAAAGACCTGGGTGCTGCCCGGCGGCTTGACGCGGGTGGCGCTGAAAAAAGGCTCGTTGGTCGTCAACTCGTCACAAGGCGGCGGGTCTAAGGATACCTGGGTGATGGAAGAGTGAGCGCCGGCATATGACCAGCCTGCTGTCGCGCCACGCCGCCAACATCTATTGGATGGGGCGCTATATCGAGCGCGCGGAAAATCTGGCCCGCCTGCTGGACGTCAATGAGACCTTTTCGCGCAACGCGCTTGGCGAACAAAATTGGGCGGCGGTGCTGGAGATTTTTTCCGACCAAGAGACCTTTGCCGCACAGCACGGGGCGGCTACCACCGATGCCGTCATACACTTTTATACGCTGGATACCGCCAACCCCAACTCCATCCGCGCGCAATTGCAGGCCGTGCGCGAGAACGCCCGTAGCCTGCGGCCGTTGATCTCCACCGAAATGTGGACGCAGATCAACACGTTTCATAATCGGGTCGCCGCAAAGCGGCGCCAAGACGTCACCGAGGCCAAGCTCTCCGGCTTTTGCGCCATGGTCAAGGAAGGCTGCCAGACCCATACCGGCATCACCGAGGGTACTTTCGTGCGCGACGAAGCCTGGTTCATTTATGAGGCCGGCCGCGCGCTGGAGCGGGCAGACCAAACGACGCGCCTGCTCGACGTTAAATACCACTTGCTGTTGCCGTCCGTCGAAGACGTGGGCTCGCGCCTGGATGTAAGCCAGTGGAACGCGTTGTTGCGGTCTGCGGCCGGCTACCATGCCTTCCGCCGCGCCTACCCCCATGGCATGACGCCGGCGCTGGTGGCGGAGTTCATGCTGATAGACCGCTATTTTGCCCGCTCCGTTAGGGCCTGCCTGGTGCGGCTCGGGCACCGGCTGGACGAATTGGAGCGGGCCTACAAGATTGCCCCTAGCAGCAGGACGCGCGCCCAGCTCGGCGCCCTTATCCGGACCCTGGAAACCGAATCCATTGACGATGTGCTTGGCCGTGGGTTGCATGAGTTTCTCGATGACATCCAGGATAAGCTCAGCCGCGTGAGCGAAGAGTTTGCTTTAAGCTTCTTTCCCGAATCAGCGTGAACGCACGCCCACTCCGCCCCTTTCTCAGCGCGCGTGACCAAGGTGAGACCGGTTGGCTGCATATACGGACAATCAAGCGATCGACGCCCCGGAGGACAGCCCGTTTCTGGCCGGCTACCAGCCGATCGCCGGCACCATTGATGAAATGCTGGATAGCGAGCGACAGGTGCGGCCGCAATGGCGCGGCCTTGTGCACGGGCTGGCGGCGCTAGGCCCGGCGATGCGGGCGCGCCGCTGGGAAACGGCGCGGCGGCTGATCCGCGAAAACGGCGTGACCTACAATATCTATGGTGACCCGCAAGGTCTGCGCCGGCCGTGGGAATTGGACTTCGTGCCGCTGCTGCTGACCGGCGCTGAATGGGCGGGCATCGAAGCCGGGCTCAAACAGCGCGCTCGACTGCTCAACGCCGTCGCCCGCGACATCTATGGCGAGCAGACGCTTCTCAAACAGGGAGTGTTGCCGGCCAGCCTGATGTTGGGCAATCCGCATTTCATGCGGCCGCTGCACGGTGCCCCGGTGCCGGATGGCACCTATTTGCATTTTTATGCCGTCGACCTGGCGCGCGGGCCGGACCGACGCTGGTGGGTGTTGTCAGACCGCACTCAGGCGCCGTCGGGCGCCGGCTATGCGATTGAAAACCGGATCATCATGGCGCGGGCGGTGCCGGAATTGTTCGAGGCGGCGCAGGTACAGCGTCTGGCCAGCTTTTTTGCCCGCTGGCGCGACAGCCTGCTGTCGCTGGTGCCGCACGATGATGCGCGCGCCATTTTGCTAACGCCGGGGCCCTATAACGAAACCTATTTTGAGCACGTCTATTTGGCGCGCTATTTGGGGATCACGCTGGCGGAGGGCGGCGACCTCACCGTGCGCGACGATACGCTGTATCTGAAAACCCTAGACGGCCTCAAGCGGGTTGACTTGGTGGTGCGGCGCGTGGATTCGGAATTTTGCGATCCGCTGGAACTGCGCGGGGATTCTGAGCTAGGCGTGCCGGGCCTGGTGCGCGCGGTGCGCACCGGCAACGTCGTGGTGGCCAACGCCCTTGGCTCCGGCGTTTTGGAAACCCAGGCGCTGCACGCGTTCATGCCGGCGGTGGCGCGGCATTTTGGCGCCGGCGATCTTTTGCTGCCCGAGATCGCCACGTGGTGGTGCGGCGATGCGGCGGCGCGCGCGCACGTGACCGGCAATCTCGATATGCTGGCCATTCGCGATGCCACCAACGCGCACCGGATCATGGCGCCGGCGGCGGCCGGCACCGCTGGGCGCGAAATCGACCCGGATACGCGCGCGCACTTGCTGCGGGCGATGGAGCTGCGCGGGGCGGATTACGTGGCGCAGGAATTAGTGACGCTATCCTCGTCGCCGGTGCTGGAAGACGACGCGCTGACGGCGCGGCCGGTGTCGCTGCGGTGTTTCGTAGCCGCTGTTGGCGCCGATGAGTATATGGTCATGCCCGGCGGCATGGCGCGGTTTTCCGCCTCGCGCGACCCGTATGCCATTTCCATGCAATCCGGCGATGGCTCGAAAGATACCTGGGTGCTCAGCGAGGCGCCGGTGCCCTATGTCTCGCTGTTGCAAAGCACTGAGCGCACGGTGCCGGCGCGCCGTGCTACCGACGATTTACCCAGCCGCGCGGCGGACAATCTGTTTTGGCTGGGCCGCTATCTTGAGCGTGCCGATGCGACGTTGCGGTTGGCGCGGTCGTGTATCGTGCGGCTAGCGGAGCCGGAAGCCTATCCCGGCGGCAGCGCGGCCCTTGCGCAGCTCGCCCTGCTGCTTAATCAGCGCGCCGGCTACGGCGCAGCGGAGGAGGCTGAAAGTGCGCCTGTGGACCATCTGCTCGAGCGGCTGAACGAGCTGTTGACCGATGGCACGCGTCTTAACAGTTTTCCAAGCGCCATAGACAGCGTGCAGCGCTCTGCCTATCTCGTCCGCGACCGGCTGTCGGAGGATTCGTTTAGGATCATTACCGGCTTTTCGTCCGTCCTCGCCCCATTGCCCAGCGCCATTGCGTTTGACACGTCTCCGGCGCTAGCCATGGTCAACCAAAACCTCACCACCGCCGCGGCGCTGGCCGGCCTGCAGGCGGAAAATACCACCCGCGGCCCCGGCTGGCTGTTCATGGATATGGGCAAACGCATCGAGCGGGCGCGGACCATTCTAACGGTGCTGCGCATGGTGGCGGTGGACGGCGAACCGGCGCACGACGGCTCGCTGGCCCTGGTGCTGGAGCTGGCAGACAGCTTTATGACCTACCGCACACGGTATTTGGCCGCCCCGCAACTGGCGCCGATGCTGGATTTGGTCTTGCTCGATGAAAGCAATCCGCGCTCGGTTGCCTATCAGATCCAATCTTTGTCCATGGCCGCCTCCCGCATGCCGCGGCCCGGGCGCGATGCCCACCTCAGCGAAGACGAACGCGTGCTAACGGCGCTGGGCGCGGATATCCGCTTAGTCCAACTCGATGACGTCTGCGCCGAAGACGCCTCCGGACACCGCGCCCAGCTGGAAGCGCTTCTGGCGCGTTTGGATGCACAATTGGCGGCTCTGTCTGACGCCATAAGCCGCATTTATTTTGCCCACGCCGCCTCGCAGCGCATTTCCTTTGCGCCGCGGTCTTAGGGGCTTTGCCGATGAACGCGCGCAGATACCGCATCTCGCACCACACCACCTACCGCTATTCGGCGACGGTGACCTTGTCCCAGCACGTGGTGCATCTCATGCCGCGCGAGACCCCTTTTCAAACCTGCTTGCAGTTCTCCATGACCGCTGCACCGGAAGCGGCCAGCAGTGGCGTGGCCATGGATTATTTCGGCAACCCGGTGCACTACTTGACGTTGGCGGAAGACCATAGCTTGCTGTTCATTCTTGCCGTAAGCGAGGTTGAGGTGCGCATGCGCGCGATGCCGGAGCCCACGGGCACCATGCCGTGGGAAGAGGTGCCGCGGTTTTTGGCCCGCGATTTCACAGATGTGGCGCGCGATGCGGCGCAGTATTGCTTCGATAGTCCGCTCACCGGCTGGAGCCGTGATCTGGCGGCCTATGCGCTGGCATCGTTCACGCCGGCCCGCCCGGTGCTGGACGCAGCGCTGGATTTGACCCGCCGCATTCATGAGGAATTCCGCTACGACCCGACCGTCACCGACGTGACAACCCCGGTGGATGAGGTGTTCGACCTAAAAGCCGGCGTCTGCCAGGATCTAGCCCATATGCAGATCGCCTGCCTGCGCGCGCTCGGGCTGCCGGCGCGCTATGTCAGCGGCTACTTGCTCACGCATCCGCCGGAAGGCCAAGAAAAGCTCATCGGCGCCGATGCCAGCCACGCCTGGGTGTCTATTTATTGCCCGGGCCCGGGCTGGGTGGATCTGGACCCGACCAATAATTTGATTGTGGGCACCGACCACATTACCTCCGCCTGGGGCCGCGATTATGCCGATGTCAGCCCGATATCCGGCGTCATCACCGGCGGCGGCCGGCACACGGTGGAGGTGAGTGTCGACGTGACCCAAATGGATGCCGCGGCGTGATACGGCCGGCACGCCGGCGGGCGCCTGAGAGCAAACGCGCACGCGGGCCTATCTGTATGCTAAGAGGCGGTCCACACGTCGTCTCAGGAGCCCGCTTTGGTGGTTGATACACGCAATAATCCGGCAATTTCAGCCGTAGTCCCGGTTAAGAACGAGGCCGATAATATCCTGCCATTGGTAACGGAAATCGATGCCGCGTTGCGTCAAACCGAGGGCGGCTATGAAATCGTCTACGTGGATGACGGCTCCAGTGATGCGACGCCCGCGCGCCTTAAGGACGTTCAGGCGGCGTTCCCGGTGCTGCGGATCGTGACCCATTCCAGTAGCTGCGGCCAAAGCGCGGCCATCGCCACCGGGGTGCGCTACGCGCGCGGCCGGCTGATCGTAACGCTGGACGGCGACGGCCAAAACGTGCCGGCGGATATCCCGGCGATGATGGCCCATATCGGCGGCGCCGACGATCTCATGGTCGCCGGCCGCCGCACCACGCGCCAAGACGTGGCGATCAAACGGCTGACCTCGCGGCTTGCCAATAAGATTCGCGCCACGCTTCTGCGCGACGATACGCCCGATACCGGCTGCGGGCTGAAAGTGTTTCCGCGCGCAGCGTTCTTGCAACTGCCCTATTTTGACCATATGCACCGGTTTTTGCCGGCGCTGATGCAGCGCCAGGGCTACCGGGTCATCCATCACGACGTGCACCATAGGCCGCGCGCATTCGGGCGCTCCAAATATGGCACGCTCGACCGGCTGTTCGTCAGCCTGTTCGATATGGCCGGCGTCATGTGGCTGCAGCGGCGGATGTCGAAGCCCGATCACATTCAGGCCGATTAGGCCAAAGGGGGCGCGGGGGGCTGCGAATGGCATTGGCGGAGCGCATAAGGGCACGGGTGCGGGCACTAGACCGCCGGGCGGTGGTTGTCGTCGGCGGGGCGTTCTTTGCCTTCGGTACGGCGCTGATGCTGATCCTGGTGGGCGGTGCGCTTTTGGCCCTAGAAGGCGAAGGCGATGTGGCGGCGCTGATCGCCCGCGTCGACCACCCGGTGCTGGCGCCGCTTGCGGTGGTGTTCATCTTTATCGGTCTTGGCGCGCTCGGGGCACCGCAATTCTTGTTGCAGGCAGCGGCGATTGTGGTGTTCGGGCCGTGGCTCGGCGGGATCTACGCGTGGGGGGCGACCATGGTCAGCGCGTCGGTGTTTTATTGGGCCGGGCATTTTTCCGGCGCGCAGGCGTTGCGGCGGTTTGCCGGGGTGCGGGTCAACAGCATCAGCGAAACCTTAGGCCGGCACGGCGTCTTGGCCACCGCCGTCAGCCGCGTGGTGCCGACCATGCCGTTTGTCATTCTCAACATGGCGTTTGGCGCAAGCCATGTGAACTTTGCCAAATTCTTGCTGGGCACCGGCATCGGCACCGTCCCCAAAGTCGGCGTGGTGGCCTATGTGGGCGCCAGCCTGGGCGATTTTCTGGCCAGCCGTGACCCGCGCGACCTAGCGCTGATGGTGGTGATCTTGGGCCTGTGGATCGTCTTTGCCTGGTGGGTACGCCGGGCGCTGCGGCGGTCGGGGTGGCAGAAGGCGGTCGATGATGTTGTGGATACGCCTGCAGAAACGGCGGGTACCACGGGCAGCAGCAAGTGATGCGCGGGCGCGTGCACCATGTCGATTTGTCTGTCTGTGACCCGCATGCCTCGCGCCCGTTCTATGATCTTGTGCTCGGGCATATGGGATATAGGTGTGTCCGTGAAGCTGCGGACACGATCGATTATGGTCACGCCGGGGCCGCCTTTCCCGGTGTTGCGATTCGGCGCACGAAGGGGCCGAACGCAACGCGGCCGCATGATCGGTATGCACCGGGTCTGCATCATCTCGCATTTGAGGCGCGTGACCGCGCCAATGTTGATGCATTGTACGCAAAGCTGGTGGATTGCGGCGCTCGGATATTAGATCCGCCGTCTGAGTATCCGGAATATGATGACAGGTATTACGCGGTGTTCTTCATGGACC
>Ga0272441_10000885_pt1 | contig 65645 bp, 62 predicted proteins | sample SSMProp6N_FD_193582 | JGI IMG/M metagenome (GOLD analysis project Ga0272441, IMG submission 193582) | Marine sediment archaeal communities from Little Sippewissett salt marsh, Falmouth, MA, United States - SSM-Prop-6N | ecosystem: Environmental > Aquatic > Marine > Wetlands > Sediment ... | reverse complement strand
CTGCAGGCGCTTCCTCCGCCGCTGCTTCTTCAGCAACCTCAGCTCCTGCCGCAGCCTCAACTTCTTCTTCCGCAGCTTCGGCCTTCGCTTGCGCTTTGGCGGATGGCTTCTTCTCCTCGTCGGGCTTCAGTTCCTTTGCCGTGATGGCAACGACCTCACCACGCTTGGAGGCATCCCAAGCCGCCATGACACCGGCTTTCGAGAGAATCGCGCGAGCAGCACTTGTGGCCTTGGCTCCTTCGAGCAACCACTTCAATGCAGCTTCGCCATTGATCTCAAACGTCGGGGGGTTCGTCTTCGGATCGTAGTGTCCAAGATCCTCAACGACCTTGGCATCGCGCGGCTTCCGCCCGTCGAGCACAACAACGCGATACGAAGGCTGTCCCTTGCGTCCCACTTTCTTCAACCGAATCTTTGCTGGCATACGTCACCTCAAGTATTCGAATCCGCAAGAAACCGATCCCTAGGAGAGATTCAGTGCATCAAGCGGCAATCGTCCTTTGTTTCGGCGTCCGCCGAGTAGCTTCAACGCCCTCTTGGCCTCATCAAAACGCGCAAGCACGCGGTTCACGTCACGAACCTTCGTTCCGCTTCCCCGTGCAATACGTTTCTTGCGGCTCCCCCCAATTATAGAGGGGTTCAGCCGTTCTTCCAGCGTCATCGACCGCAGGATCGCGAGCGCACGCTTCATTTCGCGCTCATCTTCCGTTGGCGTCGCGCTTTTCAGCTTCGCTGCCCCCGGCAACCGTTCCATGATGGACGACAACGGACCCAGCTTTTGCATCTCCTCAAGCTGCTCCAGAAAGTCTTGGAGCGTGAATCGATTCTTCTGGATCTTCTTGACAAGGTCTTTCGCCTTGCCCTGATCGAGTTGCTGTTCGGCTTCCTCAATCAAGGATAGCATGTCGCCCATGCCAAGAATGCGTTCCGCCATGCGCTGGGGATGGAAGGGCTCGAGTGCCGACGTCTTTTCCCCAGTTCCTACGAACTTGATGGGCGTCTCCGACAACTGTCGGATGGACAGCGCGGCACCCCCTCTCGCATCGCCGTCCAGCTTGGTAAGAATCACTCCGGTGAGGCCCAGCGTTTCGTGAAAGGCCTCCGCAATGTTCACAGCCTCTTGACCCGTCATTGCGTCCGCGACAAGCAAGATCTCCGAGGGTCCAGTTGCTTGGGAGATGTCGGCGACCTCTTGCATCATTGCCTCGTCGATCTGAAGCCGGCCAGCTGTATCGATAATGACCACATCGCGCAACTGAGACTTCGCCCAGTCTACCGCCTGGCTCGCGATCTCGACAGGGCTCGCATCGTCCAATCGAAACACCGGGACGTCGATCTCCCGGCCCAGCACTTCGAGCTGATCCTTGGCCGCGGGCCGATAGACGTCCGCTGCGACAAGAACAGGTTTCCTCCCGTCTCGCTGCAGGCGAGCCGCCAGTTTTGCGGACGATGTCGTTTTCCCGGAACCCTGAAGACCGACCATCAGGAGTACAGCAGGTGATCGGTCCAGGTTCAACGGGGCACGCGCTTCTCCCATGATTGCGGCCAGTTCATCACGGACGATTTTCACAATCTGCTGACCGGGTGTCAGGCTCGTCATGACTTCTTCGCCAATCGCACGCGATTGGATGCATTCGATGACGCGCTTGACAACTTTATAATGGACGTCCGCTTCAAGCAGAGCCAGCCGAATCTCTCGCATGCCTTCGGCGACATCGGCTTCCGATAGCTTGCCCTTACCACGCAAGCGAGTGAAGAGGTCGGTGAGTTTCGTTGTCAGATTGTCGAACATCCGCTCTTCTCCTTTGTCAACTCAGCTTGGCAGCGGAAGAAGCGTACGAGGCCGCTCCTAGGATCTCAACCGGGGAAGTGTTGTTCGATGAACCCTGTGGATACGTCCCCTTCAAGGAACGCCGGGTGCGCGACGATGTCCGCCAGCAGATCTCTCGTTGTGCATACGCCGGAGAGTTGCAAGCGCTGCAGCGCAGTATGCATGCGAATTGCAGCCTCTTCCCTTGTCTCCCCCCACGTTATGACTTTGCCGATCAATGAGTCGTAGTAGGGGAGCACTTGCATCCCTTGATAGAGCGCGGAGTCGAAGCGTACACCGTTGCCGCCAGGTAGCTGCTCGATCTCCACGGTACCGCAGGATGGCATGAATCCATGCCTTGGGTCTTCTGCGTTCACACGACACTCGATGGCGTGTCCACGCAATTCGATTTCGTCCTGCTTGTGTAGCAGCAACTCTCCTTCCGCAATGCGAATCTGCTCCTTGATCAAGTTGTAGCCAGACAGCATCTCGGAAACCGAGTGCTCCACTTGGATCCGGGCGTTCATCTCAATGAAATAGAAGGATCCGTCGGCGCTGAGGATGAACTCGACGGTCCCAGCATTGCGATATTTCACTGCAACAGCTGCCTGCAACGCCGCGGCTCGAATCGCATCCCTGGTTGCTTCCGGGAGGTTGGGCGCAGGCGTTTCCTCAACAAGTTTCTGGTGACGCCGTTGGATCGAGCAGTCACGCTCTCCGAGGTGGACAAGACCGCCGTATGGGTCCGCCATGATCTGCACTTCGATGTGTCGTGGATTCTCGAGAGCCTTCTCGACGTACAGCGCGCTGCTCCTGGTTGCAGCCCGCGCCTCTTCTGCAGCTGCGGAGGCTCTTGCAGGAAGCTCGTCTTTGGATCGCACCCAGCGCATGCCTCGGCCTCCCCCGCCAAAGACCGATTTGATCAGAAGTGGATAGCCAATCTGTTCCCCGACCTCAAGTAGATCCTCTTCAGCTTCGGGCATCGGCATCCCAGGCAGCACCGGCACACCCGCAGCTTCAACGGCGCGACGAGCAGCAACTTTGTCTCCCAGGAGTTCCATGACCTCCCGCGGTGGCCCGATGAATGTGAGTTCGTGATCCTCGCATACCTCCACGAAATGGGGATTCTCCGCAAGGAATCCGTACCCTGGATGAATTGCACCGGCGCCGATCAACTCCGCGGCACTGATGATGGAGGCGATGTTCAGGTAGCTCTTCGAAGCCTCCGCGGGTCCCACACAGATGGAGGCATCGGCAAGCTTGAGATAGGGCATCCCGGCATCGGCTTCTGAGTAGGCAACTACAGATCGGAGTCCCAACTCCCGGCAGGCTTCGATCACACGGAGCGCAATCTCCCCACGATTCGCAATCAGCACCGTGTCAAAGCTCATAGTCGGTCGAAGGTGATCAAGGCTTGCCCAAACTCAACCAAAGCTCCATCGTCCAGAAGAACTTGGCGAACACGCCCTGGCTCCTCTGCGTGGATTTCATTCATGACCTTCATCGCCTCGATGATGCAAACCGTGTCTCCGGGCTGAACGATGTCCCCGATGGCAACAAACGTCTCGTCATCGGGAGAGGGCCTCCGATAGAACGTCCCGACCAGTGGCGCCGACAATTCGAAGACGTTCTCAGGAAGCTCCCCTTCGATCGGTTGCGCTTGACCAGGTGCAGCTTGTGGAGCCGAAACGACCGATGCTTGTCCCTCGCGACGGACCGTGACGCGCTGATCGCCGTCACAGATGGTGATCTCCGTGAGACCTTCTTCCTTCAGCAGCCGGATGATGTCTCGTATTTGCTCGAGTTCCACAAGCGCCTCCTCAGATCGGGCATTGTACCGCGATCGGCATCCACCCAGCAATGGAGGATTTCGCGCTTGCACACATCCGCGCGAGACCTATAATACGAAACCGTGAGGTGAACCCGTTTTGAGTATAGGCGCATTCGCGCTGCTTGTTCTCTTGATTGCTGCTTCCGCGTACTTCTCAAGCACTGAGACGGCCATTACGTCTTTGCCGCCCGGGCGTTTGCGCTACTTGATCAATGCGCACCCAAAGAAGAAACGCGGATTGACTCACCTGGCCGAAGAGCCGAACGATCTGATCACCGCGCTCTTGGTCATGAACAATCTGACAAACGTCATGGCCAGCTCGGTGATGACGTTGCTCGTCATTCAACTACTTCCGATGCGATCACCGTCACTGCAGGGGCTGATTGCCACGGCGGTTATGACTGTCAGTTTGCTGATTTTCGGAGAGATCACGCCGAAAAACTTCGCGATGCACAACACGGAACGACTGACGCTCATGACGATCAATCAGATCTATGGGATGACCCGCGTGTTACGCCCGTTCATTTTCGTCTTCCGTGGCATCGCACATGGTATTGGACGAGTATTCGGTGTTGATTTGTCCAAGAAAGAGCCGCTGGAGGTCTCGGACGAGCAAATCGAGTCACTGATTGATGCCTCCCAGGAATCCGGTCTCTTGGATGAAGCCGGGGGAGAGATGATTCGGCGAATCCTTGACTTCGACGAGATGACCGCCGAACAGGTGATGGTACCGAGAACGGATGTGCAGGCGATCGAGATCACGACAACCGTACTCGAAGCGCGCGAGATTGTCAGCAAGGACGGCCATTCACGCTTCCCGCTCTACGAGGAAGTACCTGACAGCGTCATTGGCACGCTGTATGCCAAGGACCTACTCACCGCCGACGCCAGCGATCCGACAGTCACCCTGAGGCAATTGCTTCGCCCAGCGTATTACGTCCCGGCAAGCCAGCCCATCAATCTACTGCTCCGCGAGTTTCAACGGCAGAAAGTCCACATGGCTGTTGTGGTTGACGAGTACGGCGGCATGGCGGGTCTGGTCACGCTGGAAGACATTCTCGAGGAGATCGTAGGCGAGATCGAGGATGAGTACGATCAGCCCAATATCCTTGTGAAGCGCCTTTCCAGTGACGAGGCACTCATCACCGGCGATACCGCGGTCCATGACCTCAACCGCACCATGGAGATCGAACTTCCGGAGGACGAAGGGGTTACCGTCAACGGACTCATCCAGACGCGCCTCAGCGCCATGGCCAAGCGAGGCGATGAAGTGGAGGTCGGCTCGGTCAAGCTGTTGGTCGAACGCGCGACAGATCGAGAGATCACCACGGTTCGGGTCGTTGTGGACCGAACGGTCGAACCCATTGAATCCGAAGACTAATCCTTCCCTTCTTTCAGGAGGCATCATGCACACGGTTTCCCTCGTTGTCCTTGCGATCTGTCTTGGCCTCTTCGCTGGATCGGTTGCGGCCGCCGCCGAGCCAGTCATTTCCGTAGATGCGCGCTATCTGGAAGACGAACGTCTTCTCGAAGGGACGTACGAATTATCACTCGAGCCCAATTCCGAACAGGTCTACTTCATGCTGCTGCCGAATCTGAATCGTGAACGGAATCCGTATCAAGGCGAACGCCAACAGGATGAGATCTACCCCCATGGGTTCGAGCGATCTAGTTTGTCTGTGCTCTCCGCCCAAATTGAGCTTGCCGACTCCTGGGAGGAGCTTTCGATACGTCTCCTTGCGCTCCCGCCCGCCTGGCAAACCCTATCGCTCGAAGGTTCCGTACTTGTGCTCGATCTTCCAAGAGCCGCTCTTGATGCAGGCGAACGCATACATCTTCGCTGCGCTTTCATCACGGAGATTCCACGCACAAGCCTCGGGGATGAGGCAATCACTGACGATGTCTTGACTTGGCGATTCGGATGGTTCCCAATCCTGCTACCGGAGCAGTCTTCGCTCGTTGAGATAGACGGGCAGTTGGCGTATGCGAATCGTTCCGCGTTCCCCCTCGCGTTCCCGTGGGCAACCATCGAAGCGCAAATCGAAATCCCTGCGGGTGCAGTCCTTCTCAGCGGTGCCGACACCGCCGAGACCACCGCGATCGGAACGGACGAGAACCCAAGAACCCTCGTTACGCTACGCAACGCAGCACCCTCACGATCGCTGGCCGTTGCCATCGGAATGGAGTACGAGATGTATCGGCTCCCGGGAGCCGTGCCCGTGGAAGTCGCCTATCTACCTCACCACGAGGAAGAGGCACGCGTTTTTGCAACACTTGCGCTGGACATTCTGCAGGAGTTCGAGGAGCGATACGGGCCCTATCCACGAGCGAAGCTGACCATTGTTGAGAATCCGAATCAACACGGCCAATCCTTCGCCGCAGATGGCATCGTTTGGCTGAGTGCCCGATTCTTCACGCATCGTAACGTGCTGTTTCCCGGTGCACTGAATCGGATTGCGGAATACGTGCTGGCACACGAAATCGCACACCAATGGGTCGGCTTGGGCACCGGTATCGATCTCAACGCCGAGGCCTGGCTTTCCGAGGGGCTCGCGCAGTACTTGGCAGTCCGCTACTTCGAATCAAAGTACGAGTCCGCGGAGCCCAATCTGTTCGCTCCTCAGGTCCCAGGCATCGTAGGCGAACTGGTCGACCGACAGTTCGGGTATCTCAACATGCGAGAGCACTTCATCGAACTCCCCTATCTTTTGTCATTGTACGAGGGCTTCGACGAAGAACTCATCAAACCGATCGAGAACGTTCTGTTCGGCAACGCGTCTTCAGTACGCCTCTACGACAAGGGGTATCTGGTCGCACGTGCACTGGCCGCGCACGTCGGGTTGGATGCGTTCGAACGCGGACTGAAACAAGCCATCCTAGAGAAGCGTGCTGACTTCCTGGATGCGAGAGCTTTCCAGCATATCCTGGAGAGTGTATCCGGTCTTTCGCTGGAGGAGCACTTCGACTACTGGGTCTTTGGGCCGGGCTGGGCCGACTACCGGATCCGCGTGCAGGCGCGATCGCATTCCGAGTTGGGGCACGAAACCGTTGTCATCGTGTCCAGGGACGGCGGCACACCTCAGCAGGTGACGCTTGAAGCGACAATGCAGTCTGGGGGGACCGTGCGTCAAACCTGGGATGGGGTGAAACAGCAGGAGGCCCTCGTGTTTCACACGCCAAGCTGGGTTTCGCGGGTGTCCGTGGATCCGGATCACGTACTCCCGGACCGAAACCGTCTCAACAACCACGCGCCTGTCAAGATCGTAGGAGCCGTCAACAAGAACGCGTTACCGCTTGATGCCTATGTCTTGGCGCCGGACGAACTCTCCGGCGGGCTTATCATCTCGCATCTCGATCGGCTACGCATCGCAATCGGAGAACAGGAAGCAAGCGCGATGGTCAAGCTGAGTCGGAACGAGCGCGTTTCACTCCATGCAAGGTTCGCCGATTCTCGGTTCACCGGGAGCCTCTCGTACAACTGGACCGAGTACAGCGTCCTGGAAACCGGATCTGCAGCACAAACTTGGGTGCCAACGATGGTGCTCTCGATTGTTGGCGAGCGGTTCGTTGACGCGATACTCGGACCGATCCATGCCCTACGAGTTGAGACCGTGATTGCAGCGCCTCCCGATCCGTTTCGAAGGCACCAAATCATGATCCGGATGAGCCCGATTGGCACAGCACAAGCCGTCTTCTCCATCCAGGATGAGGTGCGCCTTTTGCCAGGCATTTACCTGCAGGCCGAAGCAAGCGTCGGTGTCTCTTCAGGCGAGCTGCCCGACAGTCTGCAATTCAAGCTGACAGAACTACGAAGCATCGAAGCGGAGCGGTCGGATCACATGGCTGTCGGCAGTCTGTTGCTCGAGCTCCCCGGTGCAGGAAATCTTCCGTACAGCCTGTTCCATCTTGCAATGGTCGATGGGGTGCGTACGCGAGGTTTTGTGACGTGCGGCGCAGGTTGGACAACCCCAGACGAATTCGGTACAACCTCCGCCAGCATAGAGGCGGGGCTGGAGCAAATCGTCGAGCTGTCTACGCTCGGCGGCATGTTGTCGGCCACTGTAACATTGGGGTTCGCTACTCCGATTCGCGGTGCAGGCGAGGCCGTGTTCTATGCTACGATCTCCTTGTAGCGCACAAGGGACAGGAGGAAGAACCCATGAAGGTTTCGTGTCGCTGGCTGTCAGATTACGTCGATCTCGAGATTACGTCAGAGCGTATCGCCCAATTGACGAAGCGCCTGACGCTCGCAGGTCTGGAGGTCGAGGGGCTGTTTGAGACCGGGACACTCACCGGAGCCTTCGTGGGCAAGGTCCTCAGTTGCAGGCCGGCCCCAGACTCCGACCATCTCTCCTTGTGCGAAGTCGATTTGGGGGGCACCACATCCGAAATCGTCTGCGGCGCACCGAATGTTGCTGCCGGTCAGATCGTCCCTGTGGTAACACCCGGCGGCGAGCTCCCCGGAGGGCTCAAGATCGAGAGGCGGAAGATCCGCGGCCAGGTCTCTAACGGCATGATCTGTTCAAAGCAGGAACTTGGTTTGGAAGAGAAGTCACCTGGAATCTGGGCCTTCGAACCTGAGCTTAACCTTGTGCTTGGGACCAACCTCAACGAGCTGCTCGAATACGATGACTACATCCTCGATATCAAGGTGCCGTCCAACCGGCCGGATTGCGCCTCGGTCTACGGCATCGCACGGGAGGTGTCGGCATTGCTCGATCTGCCGCTCAAGGAACTCGACACTTCCGTGGAGGAAACGCTTCCCGATGCATCCGAAATCGTGCAAATCGAGATCGAGGATCCACAGGACACGCCGCGCTATGCCGTGAAGCTCTTGGAGGGGTTCACCATCGGCCCTTCGCCACTGCGGATGCAGCATCGTTTGATCAAGTCCGGGATGCGGCCACTCTCGAACGTCGTCGATGCAACCAACTACGTGATGTTGGAACTGGGACAACCATTGCACCCATTCGATGCCGATCTGCTGCAACTTCCGATCGTCATTCGCCGCGCCAAGCACGGAGAGGCCTTCCGCACGCTTGATCGAGAGGATCGCACGCTGACTCCGCAGGCGCTTCTGATCGGCGATCAGAAGGGCGCTGTATGCCTGGCTGGCCTGATGGGCGGGGAGAACTCAGAGATCCGACCTGAGACGAATCGCTTGCTGCTCGAGATTGCCGTCTTCTTCGGATACACAATCCGCATGTCTGCGCGATCCGTCGGCCTGCGGTCCGAGGCTTCTCAGAGATTCGAGCGCGACCTCAATCCGGCGGCAATCCCATTCGTGGCAGCGCGGGCAACACATATGATCCAAAAGCTCACGGGCTGCCAAGTCCACAAGGGCATGGCCGATGCGTATCCCGTTGCACCTGCGGTACGCACGGTTCGTGTTCGCCCGGAGCGTGCTGCCATGTTGCTGGGGATCGATGTCGATCCCGAGGAGTGTCGCAGCATTCTCGGCAGATTGAAGATCGACTCGACGGTGGAAGACGGAGGCCTTGTGGCTCAGATCCCCGTGCATCGTCAAGACTTGGCACGCGAAGCCGATCTGATCGAGGAAATCGGTCGCGTCTACGGCTACGATCGGCTCGTGTCGCGCGCTCCCTCTCCGGTCCTTCAAGTGGGAAAGAAAGATCCCGTAGAGCGCGCAAGAGACCGCGTTCGCGAGATTCTGACCGGCTTGGGGCTGTATGAGGTCGTGACCGATGGCTTTGACCTCAAGCTGTGGCGGGAGCGGCTTGGCGTCGCGAGAACCAGCGATCTGATCACACTCAAGAACCCCATGACAAGCAGTCAGGTAGCCCTTCGCTCCAGCCTGATTCCCGACATGCTTGCAGTTGTGGAGACCAATCTCAGTCAGGGCGTCAACGGGGGGTTGATCTTTGAGTGGAGCCGTGCATTCTCCAAGACGGCGGGGGAAATGGAAGTGCTGGCCGGCGCCATGTTCGGGAGAATCGATGTTCCACTACAGGGCAAGCGTAGCGTTGATTTGGCACTGGCAAAAGGGGTGCTCGATCGGCTGTTCGAACGACTGAACTTGCACGCAATCGAGGCAAACCCCGAAGGAGTTCCTAGCTATCTTCACCCCGGCCAGAGCGCAACGTTCTCTGTTGAGGGAGAGGTCATTGGAACGATGGGCGCGCTGCATCCTTCTCTGGAAGAGCACTTCGCGTTGCAGGTGCCCATTTTCGTCTTCGAGTTCTCGGCAACCGCGCTGACGGCCAACGCGCAGCAGCCCATTCGCTATCAGCGTATCGCTGCGTTCCCGGTCTCGCGAAGAGATCTCTCACTTGTTGCGCCCCGCGGACTGCCGGAAGCGAGGATCCGGGACATCCTTCATTCGGAGGATACGGTCGACGCAGTGTCACTCTACGATGCGTATGAGGGTGAGCAAATTGCGGAAACGCAGAAGGCGTTGACCTATGAGTTGGCATTTCGCGCGAAGGATCACACGCTCACGGATGAAGAAGTCAGCGAAGCCGTTGATCGCATCGAAGCGGGATTGATGCGGCTCGAAGTATCCATCCGATCGAAATGAACAAGACCGTCATTGCGAACGATCCGTTCGAAACCGAAGAGGTCGGCATCGAGCTAGCCGCCGAGTTGCGGAATGGGATGGTGGTGTCGCTGATCGGATCTCTTGGCGCCGGGAAGACGACGTTCGCCAAGGGCATTGCGAAGGGCTTGCTGATCACGGATGTTGTGGTTTCCCCAAGCTATGTCATTGCACGGACCTACGCTGGAAGAATCCCGATGCACCACATCGATGCCTATCGCGTTTCCTCGCTCGATGAACTCGAGGAGGCCGGCCTTACCGACTATCTTCCCCCGGATCTTGGGGTCAGTGTTGTGGAATGGCCGGAGCGTATCGATGGATTGATCGAGGCAAGTGCAATCGAAGTTCGCTTCGAGCTGCTGGAGAGCAACTCCCGCCGCATTCATGTGTCGCAGCCGTAGGGACACCCTCAAGCTGAGGCGAACCACACTCCGGGAATCTCGTTTCCACATGCCGGGCACTTGCCTTCGAGCAGGCGGTGCTCGCGAACTCTAAATCCAGCGCGCGTAATTACCTTGGCTCCGCACTCCGGACAGATCGTGTCCTCTCCTTCTCCTGGCAAATTTCCGAGATAGATGTATTGGAGCCCCACCTCCTGACCAATCCGCCGAGCGGTCTCCAATCGCTCAATGGGCGTCGGCAGCTGGTTCGCCAATCGGTAGGCAGGAAAGAATCGGCTGATGTGCCAGGGAATTGCCGGTGAGATGCCTCGAACGGCTTCCGCGGTCCAGCGCAACGCTTCGTCCGAGTCATTGATATCCGGGATCACGAGCGTCGTCACTTCCACCCAAACACCGGCTTGCCACAGCCGTTCAATCGTGTTCAGTACCGGCCGGACGTTTGCCCCAGCCACGTCGTGGTAGACATGATCCGAGATACCTTTCAGATCGATGTTGGCTGCTTGAAGGTGTGGAACGATCACGTCGGCTGCTTGTGCGGTGAAGTAGCCGTTCGTCACCCACAGGTTTGCCAACCCTTTCGCCTCGGCGCATTCCATGACTTCGAGCACGAATTCAATGGCTATCGTCGGCTCGGTATAGGTGTAGGCCATCGAATGGCAGCCGTTGGCAACCGCATCTGCAACCAACTCGTCTGCAGTCACTTCGTCACCCAGTATGTTGCCGTGATGTTCCTTTGGGTACTGGGATATAAAGTGGTTCTGGCAGTTGAGGCAAGAGAAGTTACAGCCCACAGACGCAATCGAATAGGCGCGTGTACCGGGATAGACGTGATAGAGCGGCTTCTTCTCAATGGGATCCACATCTCGAGCGACAACCCGACCATAGACGAGGCTTTCAAGGATTCCATTGCGATTGATACGCACTTGGCATATACCGCGTTCTCCCGGAGCGATCGTGCAGCCGTGTGCACACAGTCGACAACGGACACGATGATCGTTGAGCTTCTCATACAGCATGGCTTCGTGCATGTCTGCCCACCGCCGCATGCTAGCACACAGATGTGAAGAACGGGAACCCTTTCTTCGTTTGGAGCGATCTCGTATCCTTTCCGCATGTCTCTATTGCAGGTCGATCATCTCGCCAAGTCCTTTGCCGCGGACGTGCTCTTTGAGCCGTTCTCTGCTCAGCTGTCGAGAGGTGACCGCGTCGCCTTGATCGGGAGCAACGGCGTCGGGAAGTCGACACTGATGAAGATCATTGCCAACGAGGAATCGGCAACAGAAGGCGTTGTGCGTTTCATCGGCAAAGCTCGCGTCGGCTACCTGCATCAGACCGCACGCCTTGAAAGCAATGGAACGCTCCGCCAAGCCATGGAGGTACCGTTTCGTTGGCACCGGCAGGTCGAACAGGAACTCAGAGCGCTCGAACAGGCCATGGCACGAGGAGAAGCGATCGACTCGCATCGCTATGATGAGCTGCTACATCGCTTCGACCATGCGGGGGGCTATCAGATCGATGCAAGAATCCGATCGGCGCTCATTGGGGTCGGCTTCCCACTTGAGCGCTTCGATACTCCTGTTCGAGTGCTATCCGGCGGAGAAGAAGCACGCGCCGCCCTGGCCCGTGTGCTGCTTGACGCTCCAGACCTGCTCCTTCTCGATGAGCCAACGAATCACTTGGACTTCGCCGCGCTCGATTGGCTGGAAGAAAGTTTGATCTCGTTTCAAGGTGCACTGCTCCTCGTATCGCACGATCGCCATCTATTGGAGCGCGTCGCGAACCGGACTTGGGAGATCGCCTTCCAACGTGTGAAATGCTACAACCTGGGGTACAGCGCCTGTCGCGCGCTTCGCGAACAGGAGCACAATCAACACCTGGCGGAATACGAGGCGCAAGAGGAGACCATCGCCAAGTACAAGGAGTTCATCCGGCGAAACAAGGCCGGGCAGAAGGTGAGCCAGGCCAAGGATCGCGAAAAGAAACTGGAACGCATTGAGCAGAAGCGAATCGAGCGCCCAAGGGACTCCAAACGTATCTCATTGCGCATTCGGAACGCAGCCCCGTCCGGAAAGAAAGTGTTGACGCTACGCGGATTCAGTGTGGGGTTCGACTCGACGCTGTTCCACTGTGATGATCTGGATCTGTATCGCGGAGAGAAGGTCGCGGTCATCGGCCCGAATGGCTGTGGAAAGACAACGCTCCTCAAGGCAATCGCCCAGGAAGCTCGGCCTCTCACCGGATCCTGCGAACTGGGGCACAACATCTCCATCGCAAGCTACAGCCAAACGCAGGAGGGCCTTCATGATCGAACGACGGTGCTGGATGCGATCCTTTCCCGCGCAGCGCTGACCATCGGCGAAGCCCGCGGACTGCTGGGCCGCTTCCTATTCTCGGGCGATGATGTGGAGAAGAAGACGCAGGCGCTCTCCGGCGGAGAGAGAAGCCGCGTCGCTTTGGCACTCCTTTCGTTGATCGAAGGGAACCTTCTGCTGCTTGACGAACCGACCAATCATCTCGATCTCGCCAGCCAAGAGATTCTCGAACAGGCATTGATCGAATACGACGGAACTGTGCTGCTGGTTTCACACGACCGCGCACTGCTCGAGGCCGTCACGACGCAGGTCTGGCTGGTCGAGGACCACCGACTCCGCGTGCACGGTATCGGCTACGCGGAGCTCCGAAGACGTCAACTGCGGCAACTGCAGCCCCCTGGACAGACGCAACCGACTCAGAAGCGTAGGCCGGAGAAGCGGCCGCAAACGAAGAACAGGTATCATCTCCAGCGACAAGCGGCAAAGCAACTTGCGCTCGAGCAACGTGTCGAGGAACTCGAAAGCCAGGTGCAGGAGATCGAGAACGCATTGGTTACGGCAAGTGAAGCCGGAGATTCCGATCGAATCGGATCCCTCAGCCAGAAGTTCAGGCGAACACAGGCGGCGCTTGAGGCAGCACTCGGAGCATGGGAGCAGTTCATCGAGGCTTCGCAGGGGGAATCGTCGTGACTTCCATTCGAGATCGGTTGCTCGCGTTGCGCACCGCGATTCCCCGAGAAGTCGAAATCATGGCTGCAGGGAAAACGCGATCCGCCGAGGCAATCGGCGAAGTGCTGGATGCAGGAATTCGGATCGTCGGCCACAACTATGTACAGGAAGCGCGCGCACAGATCGAAAGCCTCGGGCGGGAGGTCTGCTCGTGGCACTTTATCGGCCACCTTCAGAGAAACAAGGCACGTGCGGCGGCAGCGCTTTTCGACATGATCCAGACAGTGGACTCCCTCCGGCTCGCGAAGGCTCTGGATCGTGCCTGCCAGGATCTTGGGCGACAGCTGCCCATCTTGATCGAGGTCAACAGCGCACGCGAGTCGCAGAAGACAGGCGTGCGCCCCGACGAAGCGATTGATCTCATTCAGGAGATCGACCCGTTGCTCGGACTCCGGATTGAGGGATTGATGACGATGGGGCCGGCGACGTCCAGCCCGGAAGCCATGCGCCCCTATTTTCGCGAGACGAGAGCGTTGTTCGATCGTATTGCGACCCTGGATTTGCCGAAGGCACGAATGCACACCTTGTCCATGGGCATGAGCGACAGCTATCCGATTGCAATCGAGGAGGGAGCGACGATGGTCCGTCTCGGCACGGCGCTCTTTGGGCCGCGTGCCGAGCGATCACTCTCCGAGTAGGCTTGACACATCAAACACAATATGCCGCCAGGTCTGCACAACACCCGTCGGCGAGTCCGAGAGCACTTCCTCATAGGTCTCCACCACACACTCCTGATGATTGGTCCAGTACATCCATTCGCCGGTATCCATTGTGCCAGCCGACTCCGTTGGTCCAGGAAATCGAACATCAATTACACGCTGATCGCCCAGATTCCAGAGGTTGAGTTCGATCTGAGAGTAGTTGATCTCGATGGCCCCCTCGTTTGGATGTCTTCTGCCGGGCCCTTCCGGCGCAATCCCGGTGTCCGAATACGCCGCCAAATCTCGACGCGCCAACCGGAGTCCATCCCGATCCGAGGGATAGATCTCTCCCCATGGGTGATGCTCGCGCCACAAGCCAGGCTGTTGCCAATCCCAGTCCTCGTGTAAGAACGGCTCGGAGGATGCGGGAAAGAATGTGGGGAGCGTAGAACCTCCGAATCCAGCGCCCAAGTATCCAGTCTCTCGATAGGTGTTCGATCCACTGTTCGTACTGAATCCGAACCACGCGCCCTCATCTTCGTTGAGAAAGAGCCAGAACTGCGCTGAGCCCACGCGTGCGCGTGCCGGGATGTTCAGTGCGCGAAGCAGTGCAGCGGAGAGCCAGGAATGCTCGATACAGATTCCTGTGCGCTCTTCCAGGAGTTCAGCGGGTCGATACAACGCGTCGTAGAAATTTCGGCCCCAGCACCATCCGCCCGGCTGGATGGTCTGCCAAATACCGCTGGTTACATCGAGATAGGGTTGGCAGTTCCCGTACACCGCGTCGTGGTTGACGTGCGTGCTCATCCACGCGAACACGGCCCATGCGACAGCCACTGCATTGCCCCGATCGTCCTCGGCCATTGTCCCCAAGATGTCGGCAGCAAGCGCTTGCACTGCGGAATCGTCCCTTGTGATGTATGCATCCGATTCGAGATAGGGTTGCAACACGTCGGGATAGCCCGTTCGATCGCTTGGCAAGGGCGCGTAGTCGGGAAGGTCAAGCGGGTCTTGCACAAGCGCATGTGCGATGAATCCATAGCCGGCTTTCAACGTATCCGGCGCGTCGGTTCCCTTATCCAACTCGAAATCGACGTTCACTGTACTGGCACCTATCACGTCGATAGCGCCAACAGGCTGCGACTTGTAGCCCGCTTTCTCCGCAATGACGATGTAGCGCGGATGAGACACCGGAATGCTCTCCAGCATGTATCGCCCGTTGGCATCCGAGAAGGTCTCGTAGACAACACCCCAAGGATCTCCCCACAAGAAGACGCGGGCTCCCTCCAGCGGATCACCGGCGAACGACACCGTGCCGAGAATGGATCCAACAGGAGCTTCGGAGAAGCAGAGGTCGTCAAACCAGGCAGCCCCCGTACCCAAGAGGTACCCGTTGATCTCTGCGCGGCTCGCTGCTGCGGGCGCACGTACGAGGATTCGTGCAGGGAAGTCGAGATCAAAGTCCCGACTTCCTCGGGTGTGGCTCGCTAGATCAACGAACTCCAGCAGATGCCCGGATGCGTCCCGGAACACGACTTGCAGATGCGCATCCGATTGCGGCGACAGATCCTCAAACGCAACGTAGCCGGAGATCTCGTAGACCCTCCCGGCCGTAACCGGAGCTACTTGGGACCAGATGCCGCGGCGTGTGCCTTCGATCCGAATGCCTACCGAGCGTTCCCCCCCGGAGGCACGCCCCCGTTCCCAAGCAAAGGCAATAGAACCCTCTCCACCCGGTAGCTCGATCTCCCGCCAGCCGGTCGGTTCCGTCCCGTCTCCCAACTCGAATCCAGCGTTGGCGAGGAGATTCGCTTCCGCGTAGGGCACCGGAGATTCTGCTGCCAAACAGCAGACCGCAGCCAGCGTTGCAAGCGCAATCAGCACCCCCCGGATTCTCATCCCTCGCTCGTTCATCTGCCCTCCTTTGGCATGTGTCATCTACAAGAGACAACTCAGATCGTTTCGACGAACACCTCAGCGTCGACACGCCTCCGGCACACCGGCAATCTCCGATTGAACGGCTGCATCCGGATCATGGAATCGCAGCTCAAACGAAGGTTGCTCCGTATGGTTTCCCTGCGGCCACTGCCATGCTGTGGCAAAATCCACCGTCGGAATCGCACACATACCGCGGTAGGTCTGGAAGAACGTCCGATTGTCCACCGCATTTGTGTTTGCGTTGATCGAGGCGACGAACCGCAACCCGCATGCATGAGCGAGTTCGGATTGCTTGCGGAAGAAATCGAGTGGATTGCCGAATTCGTCCGGCAGTTTCGAGTGGACAAGCTGGCCGAAGGCCAGACCCGCATCCGGAACGCGGCACATGTACTCGGGCGGTGCAGTCGATCCTACGGCGACGTCTCCGAAGGCCCCACGAAGGATTGCGTAGCAGTCACTCAATTGTCCTGGATCGACGTCAAACGAGGCAGGGAAGCCGCCTGGATCGTGGGGCTCATCCATGAAGCGGATGCCCCACACGGTGCCAGATTCGATGTATGGACGAATGTCCTCGGCGATGTCAAGGAAGGGTTCCAGTTCTCGCCGCACGATCTGCATATCGATCGCGTCTTGTTCGTCGAGATAGCTTGCAGCGGATGTCCCCCCGAGGGTCAGGATCAGACGAACGCCGGCGGCTTCGGCGAACGCAAGATCGCCGCGTAGCTGTGCTGCTCCACTGGAGCCACGGTAGTGCTTGACACAGCCGGTCATTCCTGCTTCCGTTAGATACTCGTTTGGCGTGTACATCGCGCCCCAAGGAATCGCGACGTCCTTTCGTTCTGCTGTTGGCGCGACGACAATGCCAACCACGCAAAGCAGGATGCAAGCCATCATCTTGGGCATTGCGTTCATGTTCCATCCTACAACGGAGGTGCGTCCTAAGAACATGCATGGATCGAGACCTGGCATTGAGACACTTGTGTGACGGTTGAATGCCAGTATCCTCGCGAAGAGGAGGGAGCATGAACACGCTTGTGTTGCATGGAAGCGCCCGCCGCGGACGTGACACGGACAGGCTTGCGGCAGCGTTCCTCGAAGGCATGGCGGAAGTTGGGTCGCACTCAACGACGCACTTCTACGCAATTGACATGAACATCGCGCATTGCCGTGCGTGCATGCGGTGTGCAAACGGGGAAGGATGCGTCGTCCAGGACGACATGCAGGACGTGTATCCGGCGTTGCTCGAAGCGGATGTCGTAGTTCTTGCCACGCCGATGTTCTGGGGCTACATGACCTCACAGCTCAAGACCCTGTTCGACCGTCTCGAGGCGGTCGTTTCGGAGAAGTACTTCGGGAGCAAGGACTTCGTGCTGCTCATCGGCTACCGGGGCTACTACGGATCGATGGTCGAGTGGCTGGAGCGGATCACAGGGTTCGTCAACAGTCGAAGTCACGCGATCGTCTGCCAAACCTATGATCCTGAGGCACGCATCGATATCCCGATCCAAGAAACGCCGGAACGGCTCGAAGAGGCACGAGCCCTCGGCCGCCGGATTGCTGCAGCCAGCGGAGGCGGGAACTAGCGAGACTCACGCACCACACCCGGACACTTGCAGGAAATCCCCGTTTCGCCTTTCCGCGGCCAACACCGGTTCTTGGATACACAGGCCGCTGCAGCCTGCCGTCCCTCGCGAAGTCGGTTCGGGAGATCCGGTTCACAGATTAGGGGTCGGCACATCGAGATCAACTGCGCGTCCCCCGAAGCGAGCACATGCTCCATCGTTTCGAGCGACCGCATACCGCCAACAAGGATGATCGGTAGCTCGGCAGACGCTTGCGCCGCCTTCGCCCAACTCCGGAAATAGGCCTCGTTCTGACGAGGACCAATCTCCCCAGCAATGTTGAAAGCTCCCGTTTCGGCGAGACCTCCGCTGATTTCAACCGCGTCGATCCCCATTTCCGGAAGAGCGGACACGATCTCCACGCCTTCCGCGAGCGTCAGTCCTTGTTCGGACTCGTCGCGAATCCCTAGCTTGACGAGAACCGGGAAACTCGCCCCAACCTGCGCACGGACTGACGCGGCAACACGCTTCAGGAAGCGCATGCGGTTCTCGAGGTTTCCGCCCCATTCGTCTGTTCGTTGATTCGCAACGGGCGAGAGGAATTGGCTGACGAGATACCCATGCGCAGCATGAATCTGCACGGCATCGCAGCCTGCTTGCTTCACTCGGCGAGCAGCCGCTCCGTAGGCATCAATGAGCATCTCGATTTCATCTGAAGTCATTTCGCGTGCGCCGGGGCGAGGTGGATTCGGCTTTACCGAGGAAGGAGCGATGGGGTCGTTGACAAGCCCGGCTCGAACTTGTCTCCCCCCATGATTGATTTGCACCGCGATCGCGCCCCCGTGGTCGTGAACGGTTTCGGCCAGCACGAAAAGATCTTGAACACACGCATCGGTCGCAACGCTTGTCATGCCGGGATGCGCTACGCCAGAGCGATGCACGTACATGTGTCCTGTGATCAGCAGGCCAACGCCTCCTTCTGCGAGATCTCTGTACAACACGGCAAGTCCCGGCCCAGGCTTGCCCGTTTCGTCCGCCATCATTTCAGCGGTCGCAGACCGCACCAGCCGATTCCTTAGTTCGAGCAATCCGATGCCAATGGGTTCGAAGAGCACGTTTGCCTCCTTGCCCGAATTGTATCCGCAATGCCTTGACGATGGGTCGAGGAATTTGCGCAGATGCCCGGAATAGACTACCGTGATTTCGTGTAGGTTCTAATAGAAGGCGAATCCTAGGAGGCTGGTATGCGGACACGGAAACATCTGCTCTTCGCCGCACTGCTCACTCTGCTCGCAGCGGTCTTGGCGATTGGGGCTGAGCCATTCGTGCTTGAGGAGCTTCATCTTGTCCATTGGGAGCAGATCCCTGCGGGAAGGCCATCGTTCACCGGGCCTGTGAGTGCAGCGGTCTTGATGGCATGGTACGCGGATCATGGGTATCCGGCACTGCTGCCCGATCTAAGTGGCAATGGCAGCATCGATGAGGAAGATACGATCCTTCTTGCAAGGGATTTCGGAGAGGAGATGGGCGGCAACATCCTTGAGGACCGTCTTGCGGATCCTTTCATTGTGTATCCTTTGGCACGCTACGTTGCAGCACGTTATCCGAACGAATTCAGGATGCTCATCTACGACGAGAGCTTCCCGGAGGAAGTCGAGCGCGATCTCGGTCAGCCGTTTGCACAGACAGAAGTTTCGGGCATCGTCCTTGATGTGTTGGAGGATCCGTTCTACGAGTTGTACGTTTTTCATCTGGAGGAGCGCCGGCCAGGCATTGTCGGCATCGGATTCGACGTCCCGGAGTGGAACGATTTCGCGATCAGTCGATCCTACATCCCGAAGGAGGAGCATCCCGAAGGCATGCCCGTAGACCTCGTCTCTACTGGATTCGAGCAGTTCATCCCTGAACCCGTGTGGGAAACCGAGATGCGGCGAGGATCTGAGCGTTGGGGCTTTCTGATGCCGGAATGGATTCCGTTCGAGACCTTGATCATCCTCATTCCCGAGGAAGACATCGAAGGCATGCATGACGGACCAGGCGATGATCCAGGCGGAGACCCAGGAGACAACCCAAAGGATGACCCGGGCGGAGATCCAGGAGATGGCCCTGGAGGAGATCCAGGAGATGGCCCTGGAGGAGATCCGTTCGACCCCGGTGGTGGGGACCAACCACGCTTTCCAGGGATTCCTGGCCGGGAGCCGGGTGGAGATCCAGGAGATCAGACCGAGGGCGTGTGCTGCATGCCAGATGGCGCCTGCGAGACGACAACGGCTGACGCGTGCGCGCAGCGGGGCGGCTCCTTTGTCCCCAACGAGACCTGTGCAACCTATGTCTGCCCTCGTATAGGTCGTGAGCTCTGCTCGGAGGTCGAGGGCGAGATCACAGACATCTGCTACACCTTTGAGAACGGGGTGCTCAAGGTGTTTGCATCCATCGCGCTCTATAACCGGAACAACATCGCAGCCCGCGATATCACGTCCTACGTGATCGTCGGACTCAACGATGGCAAGACTGGACTTGGCGGCGGCCAGGACTGCACCGATTGGCGCTACAACATTGACATCCCAGGAGGCGGGATGTACACCTACGACCTCGTCTTCAGCACGAACGCCCCCAATCTAGATTTGAGCAATCTCACATATCTCTACGGTGGGCTCTGGCTCCAGAAACAGGCTCCATGGGATTGCTGGGGCATTCTGAAGCAGGACTTCGTGCAGACCTGGGACCCAGCTCCCCGCTGTACACCACCCGGAGGCTCAAGTGACGGAGGTGGCCAACCCGGCGACGGAGATGAAGGCGTCTGCTGTCTTCCAGACGGCATGTGTGTCCAAGCCGATGCCACCGGCTGCGACTCTGTGGGCGGTGCCTGGATTGCGGGCACATCGGACTGCGCATCCGTGGATTGCGGGAAGATCCTTGTTGGAGATTGCCCGAAACTCAATGTGCGCGTGCTAGATGTGTGCCGAACCGTCGATGATTCGGACGGCTCAGTTACGGTGCATGTGGCTGCTGAGATGGAGAACAGCGGTGCCGGCGACGCCGTGAACGTGGAGTTTCTGGCGGATTCGGGTTGGGGATTCACAGGACCCAACCAGACACTTCATGTGGGCACGAGAGAAACCTGGAAAGGCTCGCTTCCTGCGGGGCAGAAAGTGACACACAACTTCTCGCTCGAAATCGGCACTGCACCGACGTATGCGACCTTCCACCCCTATGTCACAGTTGCAGCCTGGATGGGCGACTATCCCTGTGCCTGGCAGGGAGATCACCGCGTAGTCACCATCGATCCGGATGGATCCATCGCGCTGTGTGGTCCTGAAAGCGGAGGTACACCTCCAGGAGGCCGCGACGATGGGAGCGACTCGGGAGCATGCTGCTTCCTTGATGGAACCTGCATTGACACGAATGCCGCAGACTGCGACGCTCAAGGCGGGTATTACAGCGGAGACGGTACCTCATGCGCAAATACGCGATGCAGGCGCGAGGAGTCAACTGAGAACTGCCCTGGCATTGTTGCCAGCGTCTCTGAGGCTTGCTACGACTACGCGGGCCCTGATTCTCCTCTGATTGTGCACGCATCCTACGAGATTGAAAATTTCGGCACCATGGTCGCGACCGCGCCTCAGATCGATGGAACCGCGTCCTACGAGATCCCGGAAGGTGAGCGTGTTGTGGTCTATGAGGACTCGTTCAGCACGATCGGGCAGGACATCCCGCCAGGAGGCACGATCACTGGCTCGTACGTGTTCAACCTAGGTGCAGTACCTCAGGAACCTACAGATGGTCTCCTCGTCGTCATCCTGGGCAAGATTACGAGTCCATGTCGGGACAGCACGGAGACCTCGGGGAGTATGTTTACGGACCTGCCTTGCCCGAGGGAAGATGAGGACGGTGGTTCCGACGATCGCACAACCGATCCAGAGGGCGATTCGGGGACAGAGCCTGAACCAGAGCCGGATCCGGAGCCCGCAGGGCTTCCGAACCTTTGGGTAACGAGTATGACTGGATGTTGGACATGGTCCAATGACGGGCGGGAGCATGTCATGGCCACGGTCACCGGCGTCGTGCACAACGGCGGGCAGGAAAGCGCGTCCAATGTACGTGCACGCGTGACCGCGAACGGTGTGAGCACAACGGTTCTTGTTGGATCAATCTCTGCTGGAGGCCAGAAGACGGTCTCCGCGACGATCGATACGGGGGCCTACGACGGCATGAAGTGGCCGCTGGCGACATCAATCACTGCGGACCCTCTCGGACAGATCGTGGAAGCCGACGAAGGGAATAACACTACCAGCTCCAGCTTCCCGCAGTCTAGCAGCTGCAACTGATTGATCCCGTGCGCCGCTTCCTTCCAGAGGCGGCGCACATCTTCAACATTGACGAGCACCTGCTTCATCGGTAACATCCCAACCTCTGGCCCAAGCCACTGCGTGGCGAGACTCAAGGTGAACAGGAGGTCGTGAATGTCTGTGCGAAGAAACGCCAACCTTACTGCCTCTGTGGTTCGACACTAGAGTCAACGTATCATCCCCACAGCTTCTTCGAAGTGAGGCAGTAGCCATCCATATCTGCTCAACCTCGCTTTGAAGGAGGCACCCTTGCATCAAGACCCAGCCGCGATTCGCGACCTGGAAGCATCCATCGGATATGTTGAAACGACCCTCGGCATCTCAGAACTTGATCGATTCGTGGATCAGGGATTGATCACGCATGTTCATGCGCAGTTGACGAGCGGCAAGGAAGGAACCGTGTATTGCTGCCGTGCACATCCTTCCACCAACAGGAAGTTCTTGGCAGCCAAGGTCTATCGAGAGCATGCAGAGAGTTCGTACAAGTGGGATCCCACCTATTTCCAGGGGCGCGAGCGTGTCCTGAAGCCACAGGTGATCCGCGCGATCCAGGCTCGGTCCGAATTTGGGAAGGAAGTGGCAGCAGGCTTGTGGGTCGGCGCAGAGTATGAGAACCTCAACCGGATGCATGCATGCGGCATCAACGTTCCGAAGCCGATTTCAGCTTGCTCACGAGTCATCCTTATGGACTTCATTGGCAACGGCAGCGGACCTGCGCCTCACTTGAATGGTGTAGATCTGGATCCCCAGGCTGCGCAGGGGCTCTACGACCAACTGATGGAGGATCTTCGCACACTGCTGGCACATCACATGGTTCATGGAGACCTGTCGCCTTACAACATCCTGATCTGGAAGGGCGAAGCATGGTTCATCGATGTGCCGCAAGCCGTGGACGCCCGTATGAACGAGAGCGCGTTTCAGCTGCTGCATCGCGATCTGGAGAATGTCTGCTCGTTCTTCGAGCGGTACGGCATCCGGAGCCGCCCGCTCGATCTTGCGATGGACCTCTGGGAACGCTATCAGCGTGCGCAACTCTGATGGTGCAGAGGCAGGGAGGTAAGTCTCCCTGCCTTGTGCACCCATTCAATCCATGACATTATTGCGCTGAAGAAGCACTCGTAGGATTCCTCGGAGCCTCATGCAAGTAACATCCACCCCTTCAGCGGAGGCACGAATCGGCCACGTCAGACTCGCCAACATCTACACCGCGTATCGAGATGCAGTGACGGGTCGGATCCGCACAATCTTGGGTACCCCTCCATACACAGGACCAAGAGCGATTCTCGGCCTTTCCTGATGGGGAGGCTCTCGAGCGCATGCGAAGGCGTGACGCAGTCTGTGTGTCAAGTGGGGTTTCGAAGAAGAAGCTAGACTCCCGGCGAACCTACAGCTTCTCTTGTCCACCGCTTCGGGGGCAACTGCATCGTAGCGCCGAGACGTCGTGCTGTTGCCGTTCTGTCACGTGAATCCATATGCGAGCATACCTTGGCACTGAAAGGAGCCGCATGCTCAGCAGAGTGCGTTCAATCTACCATGATCTTCCGAAGCCGTCTTGGATCCTCATTCCTGCTTTCTACATCGACGGCATCGGCCGAAGTTCGGTCCCCGTGTTTTCACGCTCTACGTCACCGCACAGCTCAATGTGGGAGTGACCGAAGTCGGTGTGTTGCTCGCCCTGTTCGCCATCGCCGGAAGGGTCGGTGGCACAGTCGGCGGGGCGTTGACAGATCACTTGGGTCGAACGCGCATCATCCCCATTGGGATTCTCACAAGCGCATACAGCACGTGATCATCTGCCCTTGTCCCTAGCCTCCAGCGCTTCGATCCAGCGATCGTGTTTGCCGGGCTGTTCTCCAACTTCGGAGGACCTGCACAGAGTGCACTGGTTGCGGATCTACTGTCCGAGGAGAAGCGGGCGTAGGGATTCGGGATGTGGCGCGTCGCCGCCAATCTGGGCTGTCTGACCGGTCCCATCGTTGGCGGACTGCTTGCGGACGATGCAATCGTTCTGAGCTCCGTGCTCGATGTCGTAGCGAGCTCCATTGCCGCTGCCATTGGATTCCATGCGATTCCAGAGACACTCCCCGGGAAAACGCGAGCAAGCTCGAGCTTCCAGCAGCATCTTGGACTCGTTCAAGGGATATGGAGTCGTGATCCGGGATCTCGCGTTCCTCGCCTTCATCGTACCCTTCGTGCTGGCAGGCATTGCTTACCAACAGAGCTACGAACCCTTGACCGTCTACCTCCGCGAGGCACACGCCTTGTCCTTAAGAACGATCGGCTCCCTCTTCAGCCTGGGCACCCTGTTCGCTGTGTGACTCCAATTCCCGCTCGATCGTTGGGTGAAGAAGCGTGGGCAATTCTCGATGATGGCGCTCGCGTCGTGCTCTCGCAGAATGCTTTCGACAAGAACGCTCCGGCGCTTTCGTTTCTCGAGCAGCTGGCTATTGAGGGTCCGATCCTTTTGGCGCATGGCTGCATCGCTTGCCGGCACTGTTGAGACTGCCGATTTGCCGGTAGGGATAGAACTTCGAGCGTTCGATCTGCGAAGCGACGAACCGCTCCGGCGTGTCGTCGAGGCGCTGGACGAAGCGTTCCGGGATCACTACGGACACGTGCAAGGCAATCTCGACGAGCGGTTCGAAGGATGGGAATACCAGATTCGCAACGATCCTGAGTATGATCCTGAACTCAGCTTGGTCGCCCGGGACGGAGACGAGATCGCCGGGGCGTGCCTTTCCGCCGCCGTCTTCGAGTCGGACACGGCAAAAGCCTACGTGAACTCGCTCGGGGTGCGTCGCCCTTGGCGAGGACGAGGGATTGCGCTTGCGCTGCTGCGCGGGGTGTTTCGAACGCTCCTGGCCATGGGCAAGAAAGGCGTCGCGCTTCACGTCGATTCGGAGAGCCCGACCGGGGCAACCCGCTTGTACGAGAAGGCGGGGATGCACGTCGATCAACTCTCGCACGAGTATCAGCTCGTCTTGCGAGAGGGTGTCGATCTCTCCACGCAATCGCTCGAATAGTCCTCGCGTTCGTCTCGAACGACCGGGCATCTGGACGCCTGGATCCTTTCCTATTCGATCGAGGGAGATCTTCTCTGGGAGGAGTCCTTCGGCTCCGAGTCCGGGAACGAGTGGTTGCATGCTGTCTGTCGGCTCTCCTATGGATCGGTGGTTGCCGCAGGCTGGACACGCGCACACGGCGCGGGCAGTCATGACCTGCTCGTCGTTCATCTCCGCAGCACTCCGTAGCCAAATCGTGCGCCTAGGAGCTCTTCAGCGGCAATAGTCTTTGGAGCCTTGACGAGAGGTTGAGGCTCCGGTATGTTTCCGGTGCTGAATTCCCAGCCGTACGTAGCAACGTTTGGAGGAAGTGCCGATGCCGTTCTATCGATACAAATGCACCAACTGTGGACACGAGTTCCGATTTCTTCACTTGGAGAACTCCGACGAAACCGTTCGGTGCCCGAAATGCAAGCATGAAGAAGTCGAACGTCTCTTGCCGCGAGTGGCTGTGCAGTTCAAGGGAAGCGGCTTCTACAAGACCGATCGTGCAGGCAAGAGCTCCAAAGCTGGGACAGCAGGGCGTAGTGAAAAGAGCACGTCCACGGACGGCGAGAGTTCCGGAGAAGGATCCAGCGAGTCCAAAGAACCTTCAAGCGAGACGTAGCGCGTCGCGCCGTGAGCGAATCTTCGTAGTCCAGCAGAGCGTTTCTGTGTGTCATCGGGGTGTCTGCGAGGTGGATCCATGTCTCGATCATCAGCCTCAAAGGGTGTGCGTGCAGCAATTGCCACACTGAAGTCTGCATACGCAAACGGAGATGCAGCCGCATTGCACGCTGCCTATGTCGGCGCAAGCAGTACGTCTCGACTGCTGCAGGCCTCGCTTCCTTTGCTGGAGCGCGCGTATCCAGTGCGCAAGCTCTTAGGGTTTGCATCCACGCTGGAGTCATGTATCGCAAGTCATGGGCTTCACCACGGCTGCCGAACGTTCTTCAAGGAGATGTCCATTCCATGGGAATCCCATATCTCCGCGTCGGCGCGTCGGGTGGCAGAGAACGCTTCCGTCGTCTTCTTCGGCAATCACCCTTCGCTGTTTACCCCATTTCTCACGGCAGCAACCATTGATCGTCCCGACTTTCGTTTCTTCTCCAGTAAGTACGTTTGCCACTTGCTGCCATCGGTTGGCGCCTGCTCGTTCCCAATGGAGGTTCCGATGACAAAAACGGTCACCGAATGGCGGCGCGGAGGATGGCAGAGAGCCCTTGTCTATCGCCTCATTTCACTGCTGCACGCGATGCCCTCTGCAGAGGATGTTCGAACCAGCAACCTCGAAAGCCTCTCGCAAGGAGCCGCGTATGTGCGGCAGGGTGGTAGCACCATCCTCTGCCCGGGCGGGGGCGGGAAGCTGAAAGATCGTAGGTGGTTCACAGGCATTGGATCCCTTGTCAAGCAACTCCAACGCCTGTCTGAAGAGCAGATCGCATTCCTGCTGCCGTTCCGTGAGGAGAATTCGTCCAACAAGCGCATCTACGCACATGTTCAAAACGGACCGATCGCCCGCTTCAAGCGCGCTGTGGTCTATCATGGACCCATTCGAATTCGTTTTGGAGATCCAATCCCCGTCACAGAGTTCGGAACCCCCGAGTCAACGATTCACCAGCTCGCTGACCAGCTGAAGGCATACTACGAGGGGCTGTTCCTGGACCCAGGTTCAGTTCCAACTTAAGTGCATCGTTTGCGCGCAAACGGGGGAGCATTGCTCCCCCGCTTATGAAACGCGCTACATTCCAGATCCCGGTCGTAACTCGATCTCGTAGACATTGTTTGCCCAGGAAACCGACATTCCCGCGTTCTCGTAGAGGCGTGTTGCGCCTGTTGGACTCTCAGCGTCTACACCCAACTCAACGATCGGCTTGCCGCGCCCGTAGAACGCACGAAACGCGTGCGTGAGCAGGGCGGTTGCAATGCCGCGTCCTCGCCAGGGTCTTCGCACACCTAGTTCGTCGATAAGTCCGATCGCGGGATCATCTCCGACAACAGGATAGCACTGGCAGAAGCCGGCAATCTCGTCGCCGTCCATGGCAAGAAACCAGAGATCCGTGTCGAAGTCCTCGTCTTCATGAATCCACTGTTGCCACTCTTCAAGGTCCTCGTCAAATGGCGTGTCCACGTATCCCCAGTGGTCCTGCATTGCATCCCGGATCGCGTGAACGGCTGCGCGGTCGTCGTCTCCAGGCACCATGGACCGCACTGTGATTCCTTTCGGCCAGTCGGGGGCTTCGGGCGGCTTCTCCATCTCGATTCTCATGCGCAGGAAGCTGCGCACATACGTGAAGCCTGCCGCTTCCAGCAGTACAGCGTATTGCTGATGGGACGCGTACGCTCCCTGGGTGAGGACCACGCGTTCCCCGGTAGGCGCAGAGCGCATGGCAGCACGTGCTCTGCGCATCGCCCAGTCAATGAGTGCTTTGGCAATGGCAGGATCTGTACTACCCGGTTGGATTCGAAGTCGACTCTGCATCCGGGTGAACGGGGCAAACGCATAGATCTCGCACCATCCGAGGATTGAGCCGGACGCGTCCGCCACGAGTTGAGCGTCCGTGGATGGGTCAAACGTTGGAGATCGCCATTCGATACGAATCTCGTTTTCCGTCCGCAGCACCTGGCCGACGGCGTCGCGCGTGTGGGCTGCGTCCAAGCGGGCAAGCTGCGGCACATCGTGTTCTGTGGCCGGCCGCAGGATGTAACCCGCAGGCAGTTTGTCATTCATGATGTTCTCCAATTCACAGTCAAACAGGGTGAGGCCTCGATTTCAGAGTTCCTGGGTTCGTGCGAACCCGGCGTCGACATCAGGATCGTACGCGACGGAGGCTGGAGATGCACAGATGGAATCACTTCAGGGCGCTACACGCGGTCGGCCACGAAAAATGTGGGGCTCGAAGTGCGAGCCTCCCGCATTGCATGGGGAGGCTCGCCAGCAGACTGCCGAAGCAGCTACTTCGTAGGGAGCAGCTGTTCAACCATGTCATCTTCGAAACAGAGTACGGTGCCCCATCCCGTGACGGAGTCCTCGCAGGAGCAGCCGTATCTGCTCACTGCCGGGCAGGATGGAATCGCCCATGCATCGGCAAGAAAAGCCGCGACACTGCTTGCATCGTCCGTGTTGAAAAACGGAAGCGGAAGGAATGCGAAGTCAAATGTTGCGTCCAGAAAAGGATTTCCTGAGCTCTGCAGCAGGTCGTCGGCATCGACATCACCGAGGCACAGGAACTGCTGCGCATCCAGGGACAGCAGATAGCCTGCGATGTACTCGTTCGTATCACTGTCTGCCAAACACCCCGCCGCTTCAATTCGGTAGCCTTCGAGCGCAATCGGCTCCCGTGTGCCGGGCGCTGTGGTCGCTACATGGCAGCGATCGCCGAGCGAGGCCTCCTGAGCGAGGACGGCTTGTACCACGGATTCAGGTCCGACAAGCACGGCACTCCTGTTGGAGATCATATTGGCGGCCACGATCGCCGGCGAGACGCGATACGAGCTGTCTTCCGTCACGAGAATGACATCCACATCGAACGGCGCCTCTGCTGCTCGCATCCGGCTTGTCATGTCCAGCGATGCACGGACGGAGAACAGCGCATCCAGTGCCACACATCCAGCAGGGGATTTCAACACAAACCCTGCATTCGCGATACGATGGAGAACGGTCTCGCTTCCGTCCGTTCTAGCCAATGTGATCTGTTGCGATGCACTGGCTCCATGTGGGTCGCTGACGGCAAATCTCAAGACCTCGACGCCTGTCCATTCGGTGGAAGGCGGGGAGATCTTGACCTCACCATCCACGATGTCAATGGACAGATGGACGTTCCCCAAGATCTCCCATTGGAGCGTGGAAAGCTCGTCATCCGAGTCATTGGCGATCTCCGCGAGCACGATCGGTACGAAGGACTCTCCGGCCTGAATCAACTGGTCAGCAACCTGAAGCGTGGGAGGATCGTTTAGCGCACGTACGGAGATCGAGAGCACTTGCTGGTCGCATGCACCTTCGGGATCGCACACAACGAGCGTGACCGTTGCGGTGCCGGTCCAAGCTGCATCGATGACCCCAAAGTAGACTTGCGTCCCCATGGCGGTCACATAAGCGAAATCCGTCTCAAGCACGCTCCATTGGAGTTCAGTAAGACCGTTGTCCGGATCGTCGACAATCAAAGCCATCTGAAGCACTGAGAATGCACGTCCCTCGGCAAATTCGAAGGGAGCCAGCGTTTTGAGAACCGGAGCTTCGTTTGCACCTGCGGCCAAGCCGACGCAAACCAACAGCAATGCAAAACAGGATACGGTGGGTTTCACAGTTCGGAAACCTCCTCGGTGGGATAGCCGAATTCTAGCCGATGGATGGGGCTAGTGCAGGATATATCGATCCCCATACTGGAAGATCCATTCGTCAAGGCCGCCGATGAGTGCCACAGCATTCGAGAATCCAGCCTGCTGAGCAGCTTGAATCGCGGCCGTAATTGAGGATCCATCCTGATCGTAGAGAATCACTTTGGTCCAGGCCGGGATTCGCGGCGCCCAACTCGCGAGCTGATCAAGTGAGACGTTGATCGCTCCCGCCAAGTGTCCGGCTTGGTATGCAGCGGCCGACCGCGTGTCAATGAGGACATAGAATTCCGTCCTCATCTCTCCTTGGGTGAACGAATGGCTGCCTACTGTCATCGCGAAGCTCGCGCCGGTTTCCGAGGGCAACGGGGACCCGTGCAGAAGGAACAGCCCTCCCTGAACTTCGCTCCAGCGAGACATCCCGCCGACGAGATACAGACTGAAGGCGTATCCCCAATCGGTCAGCGTCTGCACGACAGACATTGCTGCTTCTCCCTCCAAGTCGCAAACAACGATGCGTGCATCTCGCGGAAGTTGAGCAACGCTGAAGTGCGGATCGCTGGCAGACGCGTGCAGCGCCCCGATGAAATGGTTGCGCTGGAAAGCGTCCGCATCGCGCACGTCAAGCAACACGAGGTAGTCGTAGTCAAGCTCGAAACAGGCCATGGTGTTCGCCGGTTTGGGCGTAAGGTCTCCCTTGACATGGAGCTGGATGTCCTCATCCCTCCGATCATCATTCGCGATGCCCTCCTGATCCGGAGCATTTGAGTAGACATAGATCGTCACGTTCTTAATGATGTCATGGTCTGCGACAACACGTACCTCAAGCGGGGTGGTTTCTCCCGGCCGCAGCATGTTTGTCTCGAGTTCGGTTGTGCTGCAACCGCAGGATGCGCGAACACGGAAGATTTCGAGGGTTTCGTCTCCGGTGTTCTCGAGGATGAATGTGTGCGTCACCATGTAGCCGATTCCAATCGACCCGAAATCGTAGTCAGGGTTCTGAACAGTGAGAATCGGTGTTCCGAGAGCAGATCCTGCAATCATGCAGAGTAGTAGACTCGCAACAATGAGCGCGCTTCGCATGCTTCGGCCTCCTGAAGAATCCTTGCCCCTGATTGTATCAGACCTACACGCGAAACCCAGGTCGGGTTGCGTGCCGCCCACCTATCCAAGTAGGTTCCCAGAGTCAGAAGCAAAACGCGATCCTCTGACCGCAATGCAGACCCAAACCGTGTGCGACTTGTCAGGCTCGGTCCAGCGTCTCCAGCAGGCCCAGCCCACACGCGATGAACCGTGGTGACAGCGCGGAATCGTTGTGCCCCGGAAGCAGCCTGCAGACGCCATAAGGCTTGGAGAGCTTGGGATAGGACCTCAGCACTGCTTGCGGATCCGTACTGGGATCATGCGCGCGGATCGTCCCCCGGCACACGAGATCTCCCGTCACGAGCAGCCCCCGTGCGCGCTTCCAGAGACAGTGCTTCCGGAGCTGTGTCCGGGCGTATGCAGCACTCGAAGCGCGAATGTGTCGCTTACGAGTACGTCCCCATCTTCCAGCGTGCAAGGTGTTTCAATCCGAAGTGGAATGTAGGAATCGAGCGCGAAAGCGCTGTTCACTGGAAGATCGAATGGCTCCTTGGCAATCTGCACTCGAAGCTGATCGATCAGCACCGGAATTTCGTGTTGCAACCATTCCGCGTCCAGCGCGTGAACACAGATGGAGTCAAAGCCGCCGTGCCTTCCAATGTGATCCCAACAGACGTGCGTCGTGATCACACGGATGGGGGCATCTGTTAAGGAGCGTACGGCAGCGAAGACATCTCCCATCCCGGTTCCAGTGTCGACAAGCAGGTCTCTTCCGATGCTCGGAAGAGGTAGGATCTGACACGCTCCCAGTGTTGATCCTCTGCAATCGCGAAAACCTTCTGATCGATCTCGTCAACGGTGTACCACGAGTTCATGAGGCTCGACACGGTACCGCTTGGGGATACAGCACCCGCAAGATCGAAAACCGGAACCAGGAAGCACATGAAGTGCACGAAGAAGCAACTTCACCAAGACATCAGCACACGGAGGCGCAGCAAAGCCGCGGGAAAGGGCAACTGCCAGATCAGATCGTGCCTACTACACGTCACGCGCGACCTTTTGCTGGCGTCCGTTTGGCGCCCTTGCGTCTCTACGCACGAGCGGTGATGATTCCCCCGTCCGATCTTCGCCATCTGGCCCCCTATCGTAAGCTAGGAGACAGCGCCGAATAAAGGCCCGAGTTCTTCCTCGTTGGCGTCCTCGTCGAGAACGTCGAGCCAACTGTGAAACTTCGATTTCGGCAGCGGACGCTCCATCCACGACTGATCCGGTCCAGGATCCTCGAGAACTTCAGAAACAGGTTTGAGGCGCGGCATCGGTTCGGAACTGATCAGGCCCTTGCTGTTGCGCCAACGCACTTCGCCGGCCTCTTGGATGGCTGCGACAATCTGGTTTGTCATTTGACAGTCGCCCAATACGTAGGCCTTGACCCGATCGTACTCGCCGGCGCGCCACTCCTTGGGCGCATCGGAACCGTGCATGAGCTTCTCCTGTTCGATTCCCATGCCAGCGGCAACCGCTGCCAATCCGACAGGGAAACCCTTCCTGTTGAAGAACTGGAACATCGGATCGTAGATACCCTTGGCAATCTGTGCCGCCAGCTTTGGCTCGCCTGCTTGATGGCCAATCCACTTCAGATCAAAGCCGAGGCCATTCCAAGCGCAGAGCATATGTCCAGCCTGCTGCATCGCCTCGAGATACTCCAGCATCTCAAGGGCCTTCTTCTGCGCGAGATTCAACTCGGGAACGCCATCGCTACTCTCAGAGAACCACAGCCGCTCTTCACCGTGGTAGACCGCTGTCGCAGCCACGGAGATGTGGAAAGGAGCGTACTTCTCCATGTCCTCCCCCCGCTGCAGGTCGAACACGTCCGAAATCTCGATATCGAAGCTCAAGAGTGTCATGGCATCCCCAATCCGAAAGCAGATCCTGCACTCTACACGATATGGCGCGAGAGCGCTCGTTGAGCTGTGAGAGGCGATAGTCGCCTTGCATCTTCTTCCTTTTCCTCTGCCCTTGTTCCCACTCCCTAGGTCCAAGCACACATCGCAACGAAAAGGATGACAAGCAGAACCATGAAGAGCTGAAGGCCATGAAGACGTTCCAAGTTCAGGACCTTGACGACGCTTGTTCGCTTGCTTGTCGCGACTCAGTCGCTATGATCGTCATACTATGTGATGAAGGTGTCTATGTGATGCGAATTGATTCGAATGAAGATACCCGCCCAAGTCCATCATGCGCAGGAGATCACGAACTCCTGTACTGCTTACTCTTGCCTCCCTCCTTTTACCTTTCGGAGGAACACCGCTCAATGCGGACGATGAGCTGGAGCCCTGCACAGCATCCCAACTCGGGGACGACTACATCGCGCAACTTCGAACGATTCGGATCAACGAGATTGAGCAGGATTGCTCTGAGAATGACAATGAGAACCCTAATGATTGGGTCGAACTGTACAACAGCGGCGATGCTGCAATAGACATCTCAGGTTGGCGAGTCCTCTCTGTCGAGCCAGCGTATGCATGCCAAAACACTGTCGGAAGCGCAGATTGGAAAAGGGCTACCATCCCCGCTGAGACTGTGCTCCAACCGGGGGATTACTTCATCGCCACCGGGTCTGGTAACTGGCTGGAGAACACGATTACCAGAGTGTGTCTTCTTGCGACAATTGGGGAGTCGGAGACAGTCCTCGTGGATGTAGCTCATCAATGCGGCGACGGGATCGTCAATCCCTATGGGACATTCTTCTACGGAGACCCAGATGATGGCGAGCAAGATCAAGAACTCACATGGCACCGCACACCGGATGGTGGAAGTGCGGCCTGGCGAAAGCTGATCGCAACGCCTGGCCTCACGAACAGCAAGCCAGCATCCGTTGTTCTGGGTGGTTTCTGCCTTGACCTCTCCAGTGGGCAGCAGAGCAGTTCCGTCGAGCTCGTCAATTGGCAGGAAGATGATCTCGATCTCGAAGGCAAGACCCTTCGTTACTGGGATGCAACACCCGGCTATGCGCCAGAAGGGGCCTACATCGTCACACTTCCCAGCCATGTGATTCCCGCCAAGGATTCGGTCCGAGTCTATCTGGGACGGGCACCCGATCAAGCTGCGGGTATTGGTCTCGGCAGCCGCGAACTAGGGTGGAGCCTCGGAATGCCGAGTGTCTTTGAGCTTCGCGGCGAGTGGGATAGATCAATCGCCTATGCAAGCTACTGGACTGACTGTGCACTCTCGCTGATCCTACAGCTACTCCCACAGGAAGCCATTGAGTAGTGCCGAAGCGGGAACCACCGCGTCTACGTTCCCTTGCCCCTCCCTGACGCCACTGATCCTGGTATCCTCCGTGCCTCTGCGCCTTGAGTGAGCGAAGCGAACGGGCGAGAGATAGCTCGTGATCGTGCCTTTCCCCTTCACTCGCTTCATGCCCTTCATGGTGACAATGCTGTTGCCCTCTGCGCCTCTAAGCGTCTGGCTGGACATACTCGCATGGATGGCTTGAGAGAACGTCAACTCTCAGTGTGTTCCCCTTGGTCGGAAGGAGAAGCGAGCGGGCAGAGACAGGGAGTGAGGGCTACTTGCCCCTTGTCCCTGATCCCTCCCCCCTGAGTATGAGTGCGAACCGAATCCGCAGCGTGTGCTCGTCGCGCATTTCGGCGCTGCGGATCGCAAAGCGTCCGATCTGCGAGGTGTGCATCACGTGCGCTCCGACGCACGGAATGACGTCAAGATCTCCGATCCGAACGATGCGGATCGTCTCGGCAGCGTCAGGCACTTTTCCCATGTCGAAGCGCCGATCGGCTTCCGCACGAGGGACTTCGAACGTCTCGACAGGAAGATCCGCTTGGATCGCGGCGTTCACCGCCCGTTCGATCCGCCGTAAATCGTCGTCAGTCAGCGGTCGTTGCACGCGATAGTCGCACTTCGTCTTCTTCGTGCCGAAGTGGACTTCCGTGCTGCGGCTCGCACCGAAGTCGCGCTGCATCACGGCATTCAGGATGTGTTCGGTTGTGTGCTGCGAAGCATACTCAGGTCGTTGGCTCATGCCTGATCCTATCCCAACTGCGCGCCGTAGGGAACTGTGGATCGTTGCGCCGAGGAGGCAGATGAGGGTACACCTCTTCGTGTCTCCCTGCAATGCTCGCGCTTCTGCCTTGCTTGACTTCTTAAGGAGCTCTCTGCTATAGTAGGAGTATTTAGGAGGTCATGATGACATGTAAGATCTGTGTTCGTGCTGCTTTTGCCGTTTTGATGATTACGGCATTCCTGACGCCCTTGATTGCAGATGCTGTGAGCTGCCCCACGCCCGTACCCGCGGGTTGTCTCTACAGCGGCCGCGTCTGCATTTGCCGCATCGACGATCCGGTCTGCATGGTTGGCGAGATCTCCGGTCAGGGGCCCAACTGCGAGAAACAGTACTATTGCCCGCCGCCTATCGAGTACTGCGGCCTTGAGTGCGGATACCGCTGCGATTGTTGTTTGAGTCCCACCTGCAGCAACTGCTCTCCCTAGCCGGTAGCTGTCGTGTTTCGACTTGCGGCCGCTTTGCTCCGCCGTCTCTGGTCGTCACGTGCTTCGCGCGCTGCCGCATTGATCTTGCTGATCGGGGTCCTCGCGCTTGCGTCCACGCGTGTGCTCGCCTTGCGCACGATGCAGATGCATGCAGCTTCCAACGGCACAATTGCCCTGCTGGAGGCACCTGTGGCCCAGCACTTGGCTTCGGAAATCTATATCTATCGGAAGGGCCCTGCTCCTGACACAGGTCCGGATCAGGTGCTGATCGGTAGGGGATCGGAGAATCTGGGTCTGGCGCCGATGGCGACGTCTGTCCTTCAGGTCTTCGCGTTGTTCGGTCTGCCCATCGTCGGGTTGGCATTCGGCAGCGCGTTTGTGCCCGAGCAGGGCAAGCTGCGTCTGATGCTGCACACCTTACCCCTGCGTAAGGCCTCTGTGTTTGGAGCGATGATCTTGGCCATGACACTGATGTGGCTGATCTTGGGGCTTTGCCTCGTTGCGATCTACATGGTCGTGATCCTGATCGGCTTCCCGAATGGGGCAGCTTGGTTGGGCATCGTTACCGTCTTCACGTCGATCTGCGTGTTGTACGGCTGGTTCTTCTGTGCGCTCGGGCTCGGACTCAGCGCGCTGCTGCGAGAGCGGTCGACCGCGTTGGTGGTCGGACTCCTCGTTGTCGTGTTCTTGACGATTGGACTCCCAGCAGTCCGCGGCGTGATCATGTTCCGATATCAGTTGATCCAGGATCCGAGCTATCTGAGCGACATGGCAAGGGGATTGATCCCTCCAGACGGAACGTACAAGCTGCTTCAGGTGTTGGGGAAGACGCCGTCTGCATTGATCCCGGCAGCGGTTTCGGTTGTCATGCAACAGGCAAGGCGCTTGCTGATGGGTGAGGCGGTGTGCGCCTTGTGCGTTCTGCGCCCCGGAGACCTATCCAAGCTTTGGATTCTCGTTGTCTCTGCCCTTCCTGTCCTGGGTGTGGGACTCTGGGCTTACACACGTCGGGAGGTTCTCGAGTGAGCAGCTTCCTTCACGTATTCTTCTTTGGCTTCCGTCGGCGACTCTTTTCGGGATCAGCGGTTGCGCTCTTTCTTCTGATCGTGCTGCTTCAGATGTCGATCGCGGTCAGCCTCGCCTACCATCAGGAACTCAATCACTTGCGAATGACGTCGCAGAATTACATCTCCCTGTGGGAGCACACCGGGGAAGAGTACAGCGTACCCGTGCTCACCCTGCAGACAGGCACCGCCCATCAGCATACATGGTCCGCGGTGAGTGCCCGTCCGTCTGACAGCCACAGCATCACCGTCCATCGACATGGTCATGATGCGCACGTCTGCTCGATGGCTCGCGTTTCTGCTGCCGGTGCTAGCCTTCCTGCTCAGCTACGGCACATGGAGCCGTGAGCTGGAGTCCGGGCGAGTGGACACGCTCGGCAGCCTTCCCGTCTCTCGTCGCACCTTGGCACTCGGGAAGATCTCTGGAGAGGCCGTGGCAACTCTGCTCGTCGTCTTCGTCGCATTGGTCGCGAGTTCGTTGCTGGCATGCGTTGCGATCTCCCAAAGCCTATCCAGTGCGAACGTCTCTCGTACCCTGCTCACGCTCGTTCTCCTGAGCGGCTATACCGCTGTCTTCTTCCTGCTCGGCTCGTTGCTGGGGCTCAAATGCATCGCTCCGGTCCGGCGCTGCTCGCATCACTGGCGATGGCAGTGGGGCTCCTACTCCTCAGCGGCATTGCCGACAACCTTGCAGCATCCGTCCCGTACTATCCCGCCGCTCCACAAACCGAAGATCCGCAAACTGTTTCCTCGTACTTTTGTAGTGCGTTTCGTGGATCCCGCGTCGACAACCCTCCTGTCGCGGTTCAAGACTTCATTGTGGCGCTTCACCAATACGGACGAGACTTCCACGACGCGGCGTTCGCTCGCTATCAATGGGAGCGGTTGATTGGATGGGTCTCCCCTGCGCATGTCTCGATGGAGATCTCGAACCAGCTCCTTCAAGACCGGTTTGACAACGCACTCGACGTTTTCGACCCGGACCGACCCGGGGAGCCGTCGACCGCTCGATCGCTCACCCATATCTTGCCGGAAAGCGCATGGATTGTGATATGCTTGGTGTCACTCATCGTTCTGAATGCACGTGCGTTCGAGAAACTGGAGGCGTAGAAGCATGTGCTACGCGATATCGACAAAGGGTCTCACCAAACGATACGGCGCACTCGCAGCAGCGGAGGATGTCACACTCGAGGTCGCCAACGCCGAGATCTTCGGTCTGCTGGGACCGAACGGCTCTGGAAAGACGACGATCATCAAGATGCTAACAGGCCTGACTCAGCCTACCGCCGGCACAATCCGCATCTTCGGACAGGATCTCTCCAAGCACCCCGTGCGCATCAAACGACGCATCGGCCACGTCTATGGGAACATGGCGTTCTATCCCGAACTCACCGCAGTCGACAATCTTCGTTTCTTCGGCCAGTTCTACGGGTTCTCGAGACGACAGCTGAGTGAGCGCATCGAGGACATGCTGCATTTCAGCGACCTTTGGGGCGAGCGAACCAAGCCCGTGGGCGCGTACTCACAAGGGATGAAGCAACGGCTCGGAATCGCAAAGGCAATGCTGCATGACCCGGACATCATCTACTTCGATGAGGCAACCAATGGGATCGATGTAGAGGGTGTCCGTGATATTCGGGCGCGGGTACTTCAACTTCGATCGCGTGGCAAAACCGTGTTCATCGCAAGTCACTTGCTCGACCAGATTGAGCTGCTGTGTGACCGGATCGCGTTGCTTCGCGAAGGGCAGCTGCTGTGCGCCGCTGAAGTCGGGGGATTCAAGTCCTGCGGCGATTTGAAGCTCTTCAAGTATCACGTACACCTTGCGCAGCCCATCGCCTGCCCTCAAGGCGTGCGCACCGAGGTGTGCTACCTCGGGGATTCCAGCGTGGTATTGTCAGAGGTCGATCTGGAGTCACATCTGTCGAGCGTCTACGATGCCGCGATGATCGAGCGTGTGGAACCCACGCTCGAAGAGGCATGCTTGTGGCTGCTCAAGGGCGAGCGAAGCCCTGCAGGCTTGCATAAAGCCCTGCAGGCTTGCATACTGCGTCATCGTAGTGCGCCTTCCTACGGGAAGATGCCTCGCCGCTTGTAGAGCCTTGCCAATCGCTTGAGTGCGACAATGTACGCGGCGGTACGCCAATCCACTTTGAATTCTCTGGCGGTGTCTCGCACGCGTTCGTACCCTGCGTCAATCCTGCGGCGGAGCTTGCGATCGACCTCATCCAGATCCCAGAACTCGGAGCGCTTGTTCTGCAGCCACTCGAAGTAGCTGACAACGACTCCGCCTGCATTGCAGAGGATGTCCGGCAGCAGATCGATGCCCCGCTCCTGTAGGATGCGGTCGCCATCGAGATCGGTCGGCCCGTTCGCCCCTTCGGCGATCACACGTACCTGGTCGCTCAACCATGGCGTTGTCTCCGCGGTCAGCTGGTTCTCCAACGCTGCCGGCACAAAGAGCTCGGCGTCGGTTCCAAGGAATGCCCGATGCTCTACAGCCGATGCCTCTGGATACGCCGCGACACCCCCTTGATCTGCAACGTACTGCGTGAGCGCTTCCGGGTCAATGCCATCAGGGTTTGCGATGGCGCCTGTGTGGTCTTCCGCGGCAACCAATGTCGCGCCAAAGGGCTTGAGCAATCTTGCTGTCCAAGATCCGACATTTCCAAATCCCTGAACGAAGTAGGAGCAATCGGCCAGGTCAATGGATCGATCCTCGGCCCAGTCCTCGAGGCTGAATACAACGCCCTGCCCCGTGGCCTTGTCACGCCCGATACTGCCTCCTGCTTCCACCGGCTTGCCCGTGACCACGTGAACCGATCGGTGACGCTCCTGGGGAGGCAGGGTAGATAAGTATGTATCGAGAATCCAAGCCATGGTCTGGGCGTTCGTATTGACATCGGGTGCCGGAATGTCGAACTCAGGTCCGATGTTGCAGCCAAGTGAGAAGGCAAACCTTCGGGTGATGTTTTCGAGCTCGGTTTCCGAAACCTCATGCGGATCGAACTGAATACCCCCCTTTGCACCGCCAAACGGGATGTCTACGATCGCTGACTTCCACGTCATCCAAGTTGCCAATGCGCGGACTTCATCGATGTCCACCGCCGGGTGATAGCGCAGACCTCCTTTGAACGGACCAAGCACGTCGTTGTGCTGTACGCGGTACCCGGAGAACATGCGAATTGAGCCGTCATCCATCTTCACCGGGAAGTTGATGACGACTTCGTTCATCGGCATCGCGAGAATCTTGCGGATCGAAGCATCCAGATCCATCCGATCCGCCGCCTTGTTGAATTGCTGTATGACCGTCTCGTAGACGTTGCCCACGATCGCCTCCTTCTGTTCGTTCCGCTGCAATCCTCAGCAATCGCAAACCATACTACATCCTGCATCTCCGATCGCGAAAGCACGATGAAAAACGGGGGCCCGCACAGGAGCCCCCGATTTTTTGCGTCGTGTACTCGCGCTTGGGTCTAGACCCAGCCTCGCAACTTCATGGCTTCGGCAACGCGCTGGACGGACACCATGTAGGCACCAATGCGGTTGTCGATGTTGTGTTGCTGCGCCATTTCATGCGTCTCGTAGAACGCCTTCACCATCTTGGCTTTGAGCCGCTCGTGGACGTCTTCGATCGCCCAGTAGAAGCCGCCGATGTTCTGGACCCACTCGAAGTAGGAGACCGTTACCCCACCTGCGTTGCACAGGAAGTCCGGGATCACGTACTTGCCGTTCTTATAGAGGATCTCGTCCGCTTCCGGCGTCGTCGGGCCGTTCGCGGCTTCAGCAATGATCTTCGCCTTGACATTGGCAGCGTTCCTATCCGTGATCACATTTTCGATGGCTGCAGGAATCAGCACATCGACATCCAGCTCCAGGACTTCGTCGTTCGTGATGCTCTGGAGGCCATTGAATCCCGAGAGCGAACCGTTTTGCTGTTTGAAGCTCTTGGCAGCCTCAGGATCGATTCCGTTCTGATCGATCACCCCACCGCGTGAGTCCGTGATGGCGACAATCTTCGAGCCTGCAAGTTCCTGCATCAGCGTACCACAGTAGTACCCGGCGTTTCCGTAGCCCTGAATGGCAACCGTCGCACCCTTGAGATCGATGCCAAGCACCTTGGCGGCCTCAATCACGCAGTAGACGGCTCCACGAGCGGTTGCATCTCCGCGCCCCAGCGATCCGCCCAGCGGGATCGGCTTGCCGGTGATGACACCTGGCGCGTTGTAGCCCACGATCTTGGAGTACTCATCCATCATCCAAGCCATGGTCTGAGGATTGGTGTAGACGTCGGGTGCCGGAATGTCCTTCTCGGGGCCAATGAAACGGCCGATCGCACGGATGAACCCTCGGGCGACCCCTTCAAGCTCTGTCTGCGAAAGCTCTTTGGGGTTGCAGATCACTCCACCCTTGCCGCCTCCGTACGGGACATCGACGACAGCCGTTTTCCAAGTCATCCACGCCGCAAGCGCCTTGACCGTGTCGATCGTCTCTTCCGGATGGAATCGCAGCCCACCTTTTGTGGGACCGCGTGCATCGTTGTACTGCACTCGAAAACCAGTGAACGTCTTCACAGTGCCGTCGTCCATGCGGACGGGGAAATGAACCTCGAGAATGCGCAGCGGTTCGCGAAGCAGCGCGTGAACCTGTGGATCGAGATTCAGCTTCTTCGCAGCGGTGTCGAGCTGCCGTTGAGAGATCTCAAACGGGTTCAGCGTCGGGACATTGGACATTTTCTGAAACCTCCTGAAGTCTGTAGCAATCGGCCATCCGGGCAAGCTTCCTTGGATGCTATCCCGAACGGCGGCGAGATTATACCGGCCCAGGAGAACGTTGCAATGCGTCCGAAAGCGCTCCATCTGCGCTTTTGCGTGCTACAGCGCCGCGAGAATCGCCAGTAGCAAACGCCGCATTTCCTCCCCCTTGCTCTGGGTCGTCTGGATGACTTCTTCATGCGAAAGCGATGCCGCTGGATCCACACCTGCAGCAAGGTTGGTGGCAATGGATAGACCGATCACCTGCATGCCGGCATGTGCCGCGACAACAACTTCGGGCACCGTAGACATCCCCACGAGATCAGCACCCATGCGGCCAAACGCCCGAATCTCGGCGGGCGTTTCGTAGGAAGGCCCCAGCGCAGCGACATACACACCTTCCTTGACGGTGATCGATTCTCTTGCCGCCACTTCTTTCACCAGTGTTCGAAGTTTCGGGGTGTAGGCAGCCGACAGGTCAGGAAACCGGGGGCCAAGTTCTTCGATGTTGGCACCACGTAGCGGGTTGATCCCCAGCATGTTGATGTGATCGGTGATCACAACAAGATCGCCTGCCTTGAAGTCCGGGTTGATTGCACCGGATGCGTTCGTCACGATGCACGTTGGCACCCCGAGTAGCGCAAACATGCGGGTCGCAAACGCGACGTCATCGATGGAGGTTCCCTCGTAGTAATGGGAACGGCCGCGCTGGACGAGCACATACTTGCTCTCCAAGGCGCCTGCCCAAAACTCACCGGCGTGACCGGCAATCGTCGGCACGGGAAACCCGGGGATCTCTGAGCAAGGAATCGTGATGCCCCCCTCCGGGACCCCAAATGCATTCGAGAGACCTGAGCCGAGCGTCACCGCAACCTCGGGCGTCCGCTCCAATCTCTTACTCACCGTTTCGACTGCTTTCTTCAGCTTGGCCCAATCCCCTTCGTTCATCCCGTGCCTCCTACGAGAACCCGAATGTCTCCATTGCCTGGCTCACTCGATCGATTGCAATCACTTCTGCGCCGTCAATCCGGCGCGTTCGGCTGCCTGCCGGAACGATCAACGTTTCCATGCCAAGTTTGGCTGCCTCGGCAAGCCGTTCCTTGAGGCGCCTGACGGGCCGCACTTCGCCTGATAGCCCGACTTCTCCAACCACTGCCATCCTCTCCGGAAGCGGACGATTGCGCAAACTCGAGATCACGGCCGCAATCACGCCAAGATCCGTACCGGGCTCTCGCACATCGAGTCCACCTGCCAGGCTGAGGTATACATCTGCACCGCCGATCTGGACGCCCAGATGCTTCTCGATCACGGCAAGCAGCAACTGCACGCGGTTCACGTCCAGGCCCGTGCAGCGACGCTGCGGCACCCCGTACCCGCCGGTCGGCGCCACAAGTGCTTGCATCTCCACAAGGATCGGCCGAGACCCTTCCAACACAGGAACGAATACCGAGCCCGATTGACCTGCAATGTGGCTATCCCCAAGGAAGAACCTGGAGGGATCCTCGACTTCTTCCAAGCCTTTTGAGGTCATTTGGAAGACGGCAACTTCGTGTGTCGCCCCGAACCGGTTCTTCACGGAGCGCAGCATGCGCACGTCTTCGGAACGGCTTCCTTCCAAGTAGAGCGCAACATCGACAAGATGTTCAACCATCTTCGGCCCGGCAAATGAACCTTCCTTGGTGATGTGCCCTACAAGGAACGTCGCCATCCCGCGTGCCTTGGTCAGTTGGATCAGCGTGCCGCACACTTCTCTCATCTGTCGGACACTACCCGCTTCTCCGGCAATCGAAGGATCTCTCGTGGTCTGAATGGAGTCCACGACAAGCACGGCAGGGCACAGCTGTTCAACAGCGGCCGCAATGCGCTGGGAGGATTGCTCGGACAACAAGAACAAACGGTCGGAGTTCACGCCAATGCGGCTTGCGCGCAGCTTCACTTGGTGCTCGGCTTCTTCTCCGGTCACGTAGAGAACGGTTCCCTTGTCTTGTGCAAGCCGGTCCGCCGCTTGAAGTAGGAGGGTGGACTTCCCAATGCCGGGCTCGCCCCCGAACAGCACGACACCTCCCGGGACCAGTCCTCCGCCAAGCAGTCGGTCGAGCTCTCCCATTCCCGTACTCAATCGCTCGACATCCGTAAGATCGACTTCGGATATGGGCCGGAGCGTGTCATTGAGCCAGCTCTGGTCGGCAACCGATGTTTCGGTTTCCGCACTTGATTCCGCCATGGCGTTCCATTCACCGCAACGCGGACAGCGACCGTACCATTTCACCGAGCGATGGCCGCAATTCCCGCAGACAAATGCCATCTCAGCCTGCGTCGGTGAATCTCAGCTCTTCGCCGTCTGCACTTGCAGTCACGGATGCCCCAGATGCGATGTTGCCAAGCAGAATCTCTTCGGAGATTGGATTCTCAACGAGCTTCTCGATCGTCCGGCGCATGGGACGCGCCCCATATTTGGGATCGTAGCCCTGCTCGATCAGCAAACTCCAAGCCGAAGCGTCGAGATCAAGCGCAATGTCACGCTCTTCCTTCAGGCGTTTCTGAAGCTCACGGATCATCAGATCGGCAATCTCCTTGACTTGCTCCTTGTCGAGCTGGTGGAACACAATGATGTCGTCAAGTCGGTTTAGGAACTCTGGACGGAACACCTTTCGCGCTTCGGCGGTGACGCGTTCCTTCATGTCCCTGTATGACTCTTCCGAGTGTTCGTCCTGATCGCCGAAACCCAACCTCCCGCGGTCGGTAATGAACTCGCTCCCAACGTTGGAGGTCATGATCAGCACAGTATTGCGGAAGTCGATGCGACGTCCTTGCGAGTCGGTGAGGATGCCGTCTTCCATCACCTGGAGGAGGATATTGAAGACATCGCGGTGTGCCTTCTCGATCTCATCAAACAACACCACAGAGTAGGGCCGGTGGCGTATCTTCTCTGTGAGTTCGCCCGCTTCGTCGTACCCAACGTAGCCCGGAGGAGCTCCGGTCAGTCGAGAGACCGAGAACCGTTCCATGTACTCTGACATGTCGACGCGAATGAGTGCGTCTTCGTCGCCAAACAGGAATTGCGCAAGCGTCTTGGAGAGCTCGGTCTTCCCGACACCCGTCGGCCCGAGGAACATGAACACGCCAACCGGTCGTTTCGGATTCTTCACGCCGGCATAGGCTCTTCGGATCGATCGCGATACGGCAAGGACAGATTCGTCTTGGGCAATCAGTCGCTCGTGAATCTTCTCTTCCATGTGCACGAGCCGGGCCGTCTCTTCTTCCTGAACGTGGCCAATCGGAACTCCGGTCCACATCGCAATCATCTGAGCGATGTCCTTCCCCGAGGTGCTGAGTCCGCTGCTCTCTGAAGCCGATTCGCTGAGTTCTTCGATCTTCGCGAGCAGCTCTTGCTTCTGATCGCGCAATCGAGCAGCGGTCTCGTAATGCTGCTCGGCCACCGCATGCTGCTCTTCTTCATCCAACGCGTCCGCCTGAGTCCGAAGGTCGCGTACTTCATCCGGCATCTTCGTGCCCTGAAGCTTGATGCGCGCAGCCGTTTCGTCGATGACATCAATCGCCTTATCCGGCAGGAACTGGTCCGTAACATAGCGATCGGACAGCCGCGCCGCTTGATACAGCGCATCATCCTCAATCTTCACACCGTGGTGTTTCTCATACCGCGGGCGGAGCCCTTTTAGAATCCTCACGGTCTCCTCGACATCGGGTTCTTCCACATAGATGGTCTTGAATCTCCGCTTCAGTGCCGGATCTTTCTCCACGGACTTGCGGTACTCATCAAGTGTCGCCGTTCCGATGCACTGGATGGCCCCGGAAGCGAGCGGCGGCTTCAAGATGGAGGACGCGTCAATCGCGCCTTCCGCACCACCGGCTCCGACAACGGTTTGAAGCTCATCGATGAACAGGATTACATTATCCGACTCGGCAACTTTCGCGATCAGTGCCTTGAGCCGCTGCTCGAACTCGCCGCGATACTTGGTTCCGGCGACGACAGAGGCCATGTCGAGTTCGAGAATCTCCTTGGATTGTAGGATCGCAGGGACGTCACCCACGGCAATCCGCTGTGCCAATCCCTCCACAACCGCTGTCTTACCCACGCCGGATTCTCCAATGAGAGCCGGATTGTTCTTCTTGCGCCGCGTCAATGTTTGGATGATTCGTTCCATTTCCTCGTCGCGGCCGATCACAGGATCCAGGTTCCCGGCTGCGGCTTCTTCCACGAGATTACGCCCGAACTCTGACAAGTCGTTCTTTCGTTGCTGCTTGCGATTCGGCCGCACGCTGATGCCCGCACCCGATGCGGGCAGGAAGTAGCTGCGTGCCTTGTTCAAGTCAACCTCCAAGTGCATGAGCAACGCAGCACCCGTTCCTTCGCCTTCGCGCAGCATGCCGAGAAGCAGGTGCTCAGGCCGGATTGTGTTCAGCCCCGCGCGACGCGCCTCCTCGAAACTCATCTTCATGACTCGCTTCAGACGTGCGGTCGGTTCCAGGTCATCTGCCGAAAGGCGAATCTCGCCTCGTCCTTTCTCGTCCTCGATCAAGGAAGCCACGCGCTCATACGTCACCCCTTGAGCGGAAAGGAACTGCTGGACGTCAGATTCGGAGATCTTGAGAAATGCAAGGAGCAGGTGTTCGGTACCTACATACGAGTGCTGCCAAGCCTCGGCTTCCTCCTGAGACAGGGCGATAACCTCCATAGCTTCTCTGGAAAACTTCTCGTACATGGCTCCTCCCGTTCGACTCCTCGCTGGAACGATACAGTATACGCTCGGATTTCCTCTAGGCAACCGCTATTTGCGGCGATTGAATCGGTTCATCGTTGCCAGCAGTCCCTCGTCTCGGAACAGGTCCATGGCGCGAACGACATTCTCGAGGACTGGAATCACGGCTTGCCACTCCGAGGGCGTAAATCGCTCCGTTACGTAGTCTTTGCCCACCGCGGTTCTTCCCTCTTGCTCAATCCCAATCCGAAGGCGAGGAACCGCTTCGGTCCGGAGCGCACCTAAGACAGAGCGCATGCCGTTGTGACTGCCGGGACCTCCGCCTTCAAGGATGCGAATCTTCCCAAACGGGAGGTCCAGATCATCGTAGATCACCAGAGCATCCCCAGGCGAGAGACCATGCCGCTGTAGAACGCCTCGGACTGCAACGCCCGATGCGTTCATATACGTCATCGGTTTGACAAGCAGCACGTCGCCGTGGGAATAGACAAGGGCGGAGCTTTCGATCCGCCCTTTCTGCTTCAGTCGATGCGTCTTGCGATACAGATCGACGGCCTGGAATCCGACGTTGTGCCGCGTGAGCGCATACGCCAGCCCTGGGTTTCCCAGCCCAAAGATGGCTTTCACGCGCTACTCCTCTTCGCTTGCGGCCTCTTCTCCGCCCGCCGATGCTTCGGCTGCCTCGTCTGCAGGCTCTTCGCCCTCGCCAAGCTCGCCTTCCTCACCTTCGGCCTCTTCTTCTTCCTCAACCAAGAGACCACGTGGCGCGATAACCGTCACAATCGTTCTTTCCGGCGGGAGCATGGGTTCGGTCTCGCCGAAGTCGACATCGCGAACATGGATACCTTCGCCCATGTTAAGGTCCGAGACGTCCAGCGTAATGAGTGCAGGCACGTCTTTGGCCAAACCCTGAACGCGAATCGTGTTGAACAGAACATTCAGGATGCCGCCGCTTTTGACACCTACGCAATCCCCGACGATTTTCACAGGAACCTGGAGCTTTAGCGGGGATTCGACATCCGGATGATAGAAGTCGACGTGCAGTGGCTCGTCCGTGATTGGATCATAGTCAACGACTTTCAGGAAGACGTCGATCTCTCTCATTTCGTCTTTGTCGCCGACCTTCAAGTTGATGCGTGAGCTTCTCGTGATCACGGAGAACATCGACTGGAGATCCCGTCGCTCAATGGCAATCGGTGTACTGTCGATTGACGGTCCATAGATGACACCGGGTACGAATCCATCTCGTCGCAATTCGCGTACGTGGCCGGACGGCCGTTCTTTGACTTGCAGCGTATGCATTTCCTACTCCCAAGTATTCTGAACTCTAGTAATGAGGGAACAACTTGCTAACCGAGCGATCCTCGAAGACCTGCTCGATCGTTTTCGCGAGCTGCCCTCCCACAGAGACATACTCGATTTTTTCGCTCTGTAATGCGGATTGGTTGGTGATGGTATTGGTCACTACGACTCTTTTCAAGGGAGAGGCATTCAAGATGTCCACTGCATCCCCGCTGAAGACACCATGCGTGCAGAACGCGGAGGCCTCAATTGCGCCTCCGCGTTCCAGCACGATTTCCGCCGCTTTCACAAGTGTCTTCCCAGAGGCAATGATGTCGTCAAGCAGGAAGGCACGCCTGCCCTCGACATCGCCAATGACGTTGAACAGGGTGACATCCGAACCGTCCGAGGAACGTCGCTTTTCCAGAACCGCAAGGGGCGCGTCCAAGCGCTCTGCCAGCAGCCGGGCGCGGACGGTCGCCCCGGTGTCTGGAGCGACAATCACGATGTTGTCAAGGCTGGTCTCCGTTGCGCGGATGTACTCGGAGAAAACCGAATCCGATCGCAGATTGTCGACTGGGATATTGAAGAACCCCTGGATCTGTCCCACATGGAGATCCATTGTCAAGACACGGTCTGCACCCGCAGTCTCGATCATGTTCGCGACCAGGCGCGCACTAATGGGGACACGCCCCATGTGTTTCCGGTCCTGACGCGCGTAGCCGAAGTACGGGACCACAGCGACAACCTTGCGTGCCGAGGCTCGGCGCAGTGCATCGATCATCACAAGCAATTCCATCAAGTGGTCATTCACCGGTGGACACGTCGGTTGCAGCACGAATACGTCCGCACCACGAACGGTTTCGTGTATGTGTACCCGAATCTCACCGTCTGCAAAGGACGTAACCCGGGCATTGCAGATCTCTGTGCCCAGGCTTTGGGCGATCTCTTCCGCAAGTATCGGATTTGCGTTTCCAGCGATCAGTTTGAGCACGAGTTCTCGACGTCGTTCGATCATCGTTCGTCCCCCTCATGATCCGGCGCTGATAGCTTGTTCACTTGCCTGGCACGTCCAAACGCTTTCGCCTTTGCCGGTACATCGTCTGTGATTGTCGATCCGGCAGCCACGTAGGCGCCTTCGCCGATCGTGATCGGAGCGACAATCGCGCTGTTGGTGCCGATAAATGCTCTCGGCTCGATGGTTGTACGATGCTTCGACACCCCGTCGTAGTTGCAGGTGACCGTTCCTGCACCGATGTTGACCCCTTCGCCGATGTCTGCATCTCCAAGATACGCAAGATGTCCTGCCTTGACACCGCGTTCGAGCCGTGCGTTCTTCAGTTCAACGAAGTTGCCGACACGCGCATCGGGTCCAACATCCGATCCGGGGCGAAGATGCGCATACGGTCCGATTGTCGTCCGCTCGCGGACGGTTGCCCTCTCAAGAAAGGAATAGCGAACAATGCAATTCGCCTCAATGCGGGAATCCTCAATCCAGCAATCCGGTCCAATGTTGCTTCCGCGACCAATCCATGTGTTCCCTCGAAGGTGAACTCCTGGATACAGCGTAGCGCCTTCGGAGATCTTCACACCGGCTTCCACGTACGTGCGCTCCGGATCAATCACGGTTACGCCTTGTGACACGAGCTTGTCCACCATCATGGCTCGCGCTTCTGGATTCGTCATCTCCTGTGCAGTCGATGGACTCATCGCACCCCTGCCCAATCATAAGCCACGGGTGGAATGCCGATCAAGCTGGAGTTCGCTTGCAGACTGCACCCAACGCTCCTTATACTCAAGCGTCCATGGGAATCCATGGACACATTCAATCGAGGAGGTGGTCGATGATGGTCACACGCGTGTTCTCCGGCATTCAGCCGACCGGAACTCTGCATCTGGGCAACTACTTCGGAGCGGTTCGGAATTGGTCGCTCATGCAGCAAGACATCGAGAGCTTCATCTGCATCGTCGACTACCATGCCATCACGATCGACGTGGAGCCGCAAGCGCTCCGTCGGGCATCCATAGACATGGCACTGGATCTCTTGGCGTGCGGTATCGATCCCGAGAAGACCCTTCTGTTCGTGCAGTCCGATGTTCCGGAACACACTGAACTCTCTTGGATTCTTGGCTGTGTGACATCATTCGGTGACTTATCCCGAATGACACAGTTCAAGGACAAATCCGAGAAGCAAGCCTTTGTGTCTACGGGCTTGTTTACATATCCGGTACTGCAGGCGGCCGATATTCTGATCTACAAAGCAGACGGCGTGCCTGTCGGCGAAGACCAAGTACAGCATCTGGAACTATCTCGACGCATTGCCAGACGATTCAACAGCCGATTTGGAGAGACGTTCCCGGAACCTGTACCTGTGGTGCCGGAGAAGGGAGCGCGCATCATGTCACTCTCCAATCCGGAGATCAAGATGAGCAAGAGTGCAGGGGAAGCCCACTTTATCGGCATGATGGAACCCGAAGTTGGTGTTCGCAAGAAGATCCGCTCCGCGGTCACCGACATGGGATTGGAGACGGGCGAAGCAATGTCGCCTGGTGTTGCCAACCTCTTTGAGATTCTCGAGCTTTCTTCGGCGATCACTGGCGAGGAGCATCTGGTTTCCGAGCTCCATGAAGAGTTCCGCGCGGGAGTGTTGATGTACTCCAAACTCAAGGACACGGTCTTCGAGCAAACGATGTCTGTTCTTCGACCGATACAGGAACGACGCGCGAAGCTCGAAGCCTCTGGAGATGTCCTCGACATCCTACAGACCTGTGCGACGAAGGCTCGCAGCATCGCACAGCATACGATGGCCGAGGTTCGCAAGCGCGTCGGCCTGGGCATCGAGATGTAGCAACTAGGATCGTACGCCACCTTGATCGAAGCCAATCGCTCGAAGCTGCGTCCAGGCGGCCTCGAGCGTTTCCACTGGCAATGCCGCCATGTGCTGCCAATCCGGATCGAGAAGCGGCTTGCCAGGGAGTGTGTGGAAGGCCTGTAGGAAGTAGCGTTTTGCACCACGGATCCAATGCCCGATCGAAACAAGGTCGTCTGCGGACAGCGTCGGAGCAACCGTTGTTCGAAACTCGTAATCCGGTGCGCGTTCCACAAGCAGCTGCATCGTACGCTCGATCCGATCGACGTGGACCGGCGCGTTGGCGAGTTCACTGTAGCGTGGGCGAGGCGCTTTGACGTCCATCGCCACGTAATCCACAAGACCTCTCTCGATCAGCCCTGCCACGATCTCCGGATGATGGCCGTTGGTGTCCAGTTTGGTGGCGAAACCCATCCGCCGAACCTTCGAGAGAAAGGCCGGAAGATCCGACTGCAGAGTCGGCTCGCCTCCGGAGACGACAACCGCGTCGTGGAAGCCGACGCGTGCTGCAAGTTCGCCGAGCAACCAGCCTTCGGAGATCTTCTTTCCCATACCCGATATGCCAGGAGTGACCAGTTCCGGATTGTGGCAAAACGGACATCGGAAATCGCATCCCGAGGTGAACAACGCAATCGAGATCCGGCCGGGATAGTCGAGCATGCTCGTCCACTGAATGCCGCCGATCTTCACACGTCCTCCTCGAACGCGAGGCGTTTCGCGGCTAGTTCGTCGTAACGTCGGTTGCGAGTTGCGGTGAAGCGAGATACATCTTCCGATCGACGAATTCCTCGCGCTTCCCGTCGTTCCACTGCTCAACCGGACGCAGGTACCCTACAATTCGGGAGTACACCTCGGTCTTCTGTTTGCAGCGCGGACACTCCGCGATCTCTCCGGCCAAGTAGCCGTGTTCGGGACAGATCGAGAAAGTAGGTGTTAGCGTGTAGTACGGGAGCTTGAAGGTCTCCGCAATCTTGCGGACCAGGAGCTTGGCAGCCTGGTTGGACGGTACGCGCTCGCCTAGAAAGCCATGGAACACCGTCCCGCCGGTGTACTTCGTTTGCAACGGATCCTGCAACTTGAGTGCCTCGTAGAGGTCCTCGGTCTGCCCAACAGGAAGCTGCGTCGAGTTGGTGTAGTACGGTACGGTCCCGCCGTAGGCTTCCAGGTTGTAGATCCGAAGGGACGGGAACTCCGTTCGATCCTTCATCGCAAGGCGGTAGCTGGCGCCTTCCGCGGGTGTGGCTTCGAGGTTGAAGATCTCGTGGGTCTCGTCCTGGAAATCTCCCATGCGCTCGCGCATCCAATCGAGCACCCGAATCGCAAAGGCACTTCCCCCCGAATCGGAGATGGAGCAACCCTTCAGATTTAGCAAGGCTTCGTTCATCCCGATGATGCCGATGGTGGAAAAGTGATTCCTCCAATAGCCCCCTTCGGCTTCCTTGATGCGCGCCAAGTAGAAGCGGGAATATGGATACAGGCCTTGATCGGTTAAGGTTTCGAGCGTCTTGCGCTTCACGAGCAGCGCTTCCTTCGAGATCTCCATGAGATCGCCCAATCGCTCGAAGAAGTCCCCTTCATCAGAGGAGAGATACCCGAGCCTGGGAAGGTTGAGCGTCACGACACCAATGGAGCCCGTCAAGGGATTCGCACCGAACAATCCGCCGCCGCGGGATCGAAGCTCCCGGTTGTCGATGCGAAGGCGACAGCACATGCTGCGAGCGTCCTCGGGATGCATGTCGGAATTGATGAAGTTCGAGAAGTAGGGAATCCCGTACTTGGCTGTGACCTCCCAGAGCGGTTCAAGCACAGGATTGTCCCAGTCGAAATCCTTGGTGATGTTGTACGTCGGAATCGGGAAAGTAAACGGTCGCCCTTGCATGTCTCCTTCGAGAAGGACCTCGGCAAAGGCCCGATTGAAGAGATCCATTTCCGATTGGAAATCACCGTAGACAGCATCCTGAAGCCGTCCCCCGAGTACGACCGGTTCGTGAGCCATGTGGCGTGGGACCTGCAAGTCGAGCGTGACATTCGTGAACGGCGTTTGGAAGCCAACGCGGGTCGGCACGTTCATGTTGTAGATGAATTCCTGTAGGTTCTGCTTCACTTCTGCATAGGCGAGCCCGTCCTCGCGGATAAACGGAGCGAGGTAGGTATCCACGCTCGACAAGGCTTGGGCTCCCGCCGATTCGCCTTGCAGGGTGTACAAGAAGTTGACCATCTGTAGGAGTGCAACGCGGAAGTGCCTCGCCGGGCGGGACTCGATCTTGCCGCGTACCCCTCGGAAGCCCTCAATCAGAAGATCACGGAGGTCCCAACCTACGCAGTAGGCGCCAAGTGTGCCTAGGTCATGAATGTGCAGGTCTCCGCTTTCGTGCGCCTCGCGAATCTTCTGATCGTAGATTCTCCCCAACCAGTAGCGCGAGATGATCTTGTCCGTAATGTGCGTGTTGAGGCCTTGCAAGGAGAACGTCATGTTGCTGTTCTCTCGGATTCGCCAATCGAGGTCGTTCAGGTAGTCTTCCACCAGCGGCAATTCCGCCATCATGTCACGCATCTCGCGGAGATCCTCGTGCTGTTTCCTGTAGAGGATGTATGCTTTCGCAGCTCGGGCGCAGCCAGCCTCGATGAGCATCTCTTCTACGAGATCCTGTGTCTCTTCAACTGTCGGATATTCATCGACGAACCGCTCTTTGAGTTTGCCAACCACACGGTCAGCCAACATCCGAGAAGTCTGCTCATCCGGCGAGCCCACTGATCTCATGGACTTCCAAATGGCTGTTGTGATCTTGGCTTGATCGAACGAAACGACACGTCCATCGCGCTTGACGATGTATTGCATGACCCCCCTCTCGGAATCCCCACCACACTCAAAGGCAAAATCATCCTAGCATCAAGGCGTAGAGGTTACAATGGCTTGATCGACACCGAATGCAGGGCAAATCACCTTCAGTTCGGACTCCCAAGCTCAATCGCGGGACCTACCAGACATCGATCACGGTTCCGTGCTGAAGCACAAGTCCGAATCTTGGACCGTAACATCTGTCCAGCAAGCCGCCAGCCCACTTCCCTGCTTGATTACCGCTTCCCGCTCAGCTAAGATCATCCGTCCTTTCAGAGGGCTGAAGGGCGAGACGCATGATGAGGTGATACCCATTCCAAATATAGCTTCTGCAAGAAAGCGCTTGCGCCAGAGCGTCAAGCGCAGAGGACTGAATCGATCGAAGAAGGCGGAGATTCGCCGCGTGCTGAAGGACATCCGCGTTCTTCTCGAATCTGGAGACAAGCAGGGTGCAACCGCTATGCTGCCGTCGCTTGCAAAAGCAGTAGACAAGGCCGCGAAGCGGAACACGATTCACCCCAACAAGGCCGCACGAATCAAGTCACGCTGGACGAAGAGAATCGCGGAAGCGTAGGAGGAGACTGATGCGGCAATTCGATTTCCTTGGCAAGACGAAAGTCTTCGTCCCGATCTCGCTGGTACTGCTCCTCGCAAGTGCCCTGCTGCTTATCCCGGGGATCCGTGGACTCAAGATGGGCATCGATTTCACGGGCGGTATGGAATTCACCGTGTTGTTCACGGAGGCTGTGTCTGCAGCTGATGTTCGCACGGCACTCGGGGAACTCGACACCGGGGATGTGGATTTGTCGAACAGTGTCATCCAGGACGCCGAAGGCAACAAGAAGATCATCACGGTTCAACTGGATGACCCCGACACAGCTGATCGTATCGTCTCCACCATCATCCGGGAGTTCCCGGTCGATGCGCAGGGAATCAGCCGCAGCTTGATCGCACAGCAGGTCAGTAGAGAGCTTGCTGAAAAGGGCTGGCAAGCCGTCTTGCTCGCCATCGTTGCGATCCTTGTATATATCTCCTGGCGGTTTCGACTACGCTACGCGATCGGTGCTGTTGCGGCCATTCTGCATGACGTCTTGATCGCGTTGGGGATCTTTGCGCTCATTGGCGTGGAGGTCAATCTCGCGACCATCGCAGCATTCCTGACAATCGTCGGTTACTCACTGAACGATACCATCGTCATCTATGATCGAATCCGGGAGAATCTGAAACTGGAGCGGCGGAAGACGATCTACGAGATCATCAACCTCAGCGTGAATCAGTCGCTCAGCCGGACGCTGAACACGTCACTGACAACGTTCATTCCCGTCATCATTCTGTTCATCTTTGGCGGAGCTGTACTGCGCGGTTTCTCGCTCGCACTCCTTGTCGGCGTTGTCGTCGGCACGTACTCGTCAATGTACATCGCAAATCCGATTCTCTACGCCTGGACGATGAAGGCAGGCGGAGCGAAGACCGCGAAATGAGATCGATCCTCCGTGAAGGGAGGAACTGGAAAGTTGCCAGCGCTCCGGATGGAACGCTGGTTTCTTCTATCCAGGCTTCTCTGAGTTGCTCGCACGCGTTCGCTGAGCTGCTTGCAATGCGTGGCGGAGTCAATTGGGGCGCATTGATCGATCCCGACCTTCGCAGCCTGCATCCTCCTTTCTCTATGCGAGGAATGGATGCCGCCGTCTCACGCCTGGAGCGCGCCATTGCCGGCAAAGAGCACATCTTCATCCATGGAGACTTCGATGCAGACGGCCTTACGGGAGCCGCGGTCCTCTATCGAGGCCTCCGTCCGCTGCTGCCTCAGAACTGCGTGAAGGTCGACGTAGGGGATCGGAGTCGTGGCCATGGATTGTCGCATGCATTCGTCTTTCGGGCCATCAACGAGGCGTTCTCTCTCGTCATCACAGTGGACTGTGGCATCTCGAACATTTCCGAGATTCAGCAACTTGCGGACGCCAGCATCGACACCATTGTGACGGATCATCACGTTCCTCAGGAAGAGTTGCCTCGTGCCACGGCGATTCTTGACCCTCATCAAGCGGCAGATGCATACGCAAACCCAGACCTCGCAGGTGTAGGGGTAGCCTTCAAGTTGATTTGCGGCCTGTATGAGCGGCTGGGTCATCCGATGCCCATGCATCTGCTGGATCTCGTCGGCCTGGGAACGATTGCTGATCTTGTGCCGCTCTCGCGGGATGGAGAGTCCGAGAATCGTGCGATAGTCCGTGAGGCGTTCGCTCAGATGGCCAAGGACAACGGTTCGTCACTTGGTTATCGCGTGCTTTGCGAGAAGCTTTCCGTGAACCCGAAACGTATCTCGACAACGGATATCGGCTACCTCATCGCTCCCAAGCTGAATGCGGCCAATCGAGCCGGGGATCCGAAAGTAGCGTTCTTGCTACTCATCACAGAGGACAAGGATCAAGCGGAATATCTCGCAGAGATTCTCCTTGACTACAATCGCGATCGTGAGATCGCGCAGAGCGACCTGATTGCACAAGCGGAGGAACAGATACGCGAGAATCGCCTGAGCCCCAGCCAGGATGGCTTGGTCTTTCTGGTCGGCGAATACTGGAATGAGGGAATTCTGGGTTTGGTCGCTTCGAACCTCGCTGACCGTTTCCATGTACCTGCGGTCGTTCTCTCCAAAGGCGACCGTGTCAGCCGAGGTTCCTGCCGAAGTGTTGGCTCGTTCGATATCAATGCCTGTCTTGCAGCGCATCAACAGCTTCTCTTGCGATTCGGAGGACACCGAATGGCTGCAGGCTTCTCGGTAGCCAATGAAGACTTGGAAGCGCTTGAGGAACAGCTGTATCGCTACGTCGAAACACGTAGAGAGGACATGGAGAGCCGCGCACCCGAAACGATCGACACGACGCTGGATCTGCAGGATCTTGATCTGCGAATGTTCACGAACGTCACCTCGCTCGGTCCGTTCGGCCCTGGCAACCCGGAACCGAACTTCCTTGTGGCCGATTGCGGATTCGCAGACCTCACGTTGGTTGGCAGCCGGAAGCAGCACGTCAAGGGGAGGATCGTTCAGCATGGACACTCGATTCCCTTCATCGCTTTTCGGAAGGCGAAGCACCTCGATCAGTTCGAGCAATCCGAAGGCCTCCATGTTGTAGGCAAGGTCGGATTCGACGATTGGAGAAACGACGTCCAGATTCAGGGGCTTGATCTCGTAGAAGCCGACGGGTAAGGGCAACAGGAGTGAAAAGAGCGATGCGGGACACCAGCCTAGCCCGTGTTGCGTTGCCTGCTAGATCAGCCGGATACCCAGTCTTGACAGGCGTTCATCAACCGGGTGGGTGAAGCGCAGAGCTTGTAGTGCCACGTTGGGCGGGAGCAGAGGTACGTCGAAGTTCACTCGAGGAGCTGAGCAGGTGTGTTGCGGCACTTCGTTCTGCAGGGACGCGTCTCGTGCCTGGCCCGAAGGGTCATGTTCAATGACGGCACTGTAAAGACGTGGTGGCGCAGTCGCTGGCAGACTCGGGAGGAGCTGTGCATTGACGCTCCCGCAAGCTCTGCGCGTAACGAAAGCACCCAACTCGGAACTCACAGCAACCCACTATTTGCCCACACAGAATCTGGAGAAGACTGCATCAAGGATGGATTCCGGTACGTCGATGCCTTGCAGTTCTCCGGCAACGGTGTAAGCAATCCGGAGCTCCTCGGCAATCATGTCCGGCGTGGCGCCGGAACCCGTTCCGACAGCATCCGCCCGCTTGAGGGCGCTGGATACTCGGCGTAACAAGTCGCGTTCCCAGCTGTCCAGTAGCAATGCGGAATTCCGTGTCGGTAGCGCACCGTTCACCATGAGATTCAGGATGAGATTCTTGAGCTCTGCGATGCCGTGGCCCGTCTTGGCGGACACGTCCAGATGAGCCGACCAATCCCCTGGCGGAAGTTCCCCGAATCGATCCGCCAAATCACACTTGTTGAAGACAAGGACCGCTGGAATCTCGTATTGTGCGGAGAGGATCTGCTCGTCCTCCGCTTCCATCGGCTCTGATCGATCGATAAGGAGCAACAGCAGATCTGCCCGATCCATTGCGTTGCGCGTTCTCCGCACGCCTTCCGCTTCCACTGGATGGTCCGCCTCTCGGAGCCCTGCCGTGTCAATCCATCGGACCGGAATTCCGTCGAGTGAAGCATCCTCTTCGATGGTGTCCCGCGTTGTGCCAGGGATTGGTGTGACAATGGCCCGCTCTTCCGCAAGCAGCGCGTTCAGCAGTGTCGACTTGCCGACATTCGGCCTCCCGATGATTGCAATCGTCAGCCCTTCACGGATGAGACGTCCACTTTCGCTTTGCACAAGAAGATCGTGCACCCTCTCAGCACAGGCACGGATTCGCGGAAGCACGGCATCCAACTCAACATCCAGATCCGGGTAGTCAATCTCCACTTCGAGATCTGCGAGGATCTCGACAAGGTCAGCGCGTAGTCGTCCGAGCGCATCCGAGAAGCGGCCTCCAAGCCGGTCAACGGCAGCCTCCAAACCCAGGGCAGTCCGTGCACGGACAATGTCGAGCACGGCTTTGGCTTGGTCGAGCGAGATGCGCCCGTTTACGAAAGCTCTGCGAGTGAATTCACCGCGTTCCGCCAGTCGCGCTCCGGCGACAAGTACTGCGTCGAGAATCGCACGCGCCGCGACGGTACCTCCGTGGGCGTGGATTTCGATGACGTCTTCTCGGGTGTAAGTTCGCGGGGCCCGCATGACAGACACGAGGACCTCATCCAACCGCGCTCCCTCCGATTCAATGTGGCCGTAGTGAATGGTGTGCGAAGCTGCGTCGACAAGCCCGTCGCCTGCCGGGTGCGAATACAGTTGATCCGCGATTGCAATGGCACCGCCTCCGCTAATGCGGATGATGGCGATTCCGCCCTCACCCACTGGAGTCGATAGCGCTGCAATGGTGTCATCGATCATTGCGCGTCTTCGGGTTCGATGATCACCCGGCGATTGTCGCCCTCTCCCGTGCTGTAGGTCTTCACCCCGGGGAAGTTGGCAAGTGTGACGTGGACCGTGCGACGCTCGTGCGACGGCATCGGGTTCAGTCGAATCCGCTTGTGCTCGCTGCGGACTTCCTCTCCCTTGGTGAGTGCGAAGCGAATCAGGTCGGCACGGCGGCGCTTCACCGCTCCGTTGATGTCTATCACGATCTCGAGTTCGCTTCCCGTTTTGCGCCGAATGGCACCGCGCACGAGATGCTCAAGCGCTGTAAGCACGGAGCGATCCTCTGAGAGCGTAAACGGATTGCCCTCCAGATTGACGTAGACCCCTTCCTGCACGTCCTCCTCGACCGTCATTGTGACGTCCTCTTCCAGGATCGCCAGAAGTTGGGTCAGATGCTCCTCAACCGCCTTGCGCAGCGTCTCCACTGGAATCCTCCGGCGGCAGGACATCGAACTCATCGTCATCGACGGACACGGAACCTCCGCCGGCACGCGCCATCTCCCAGTTCACGAACGCTTGCTGACCAACTTGTGCAGCCGTTGTCAACAGGTAGTACAGCCATAGACCCGCGGGGAATTTCCACAGCAGCACAGCCATCAACACCGGGAAGAAGTACCCCATGTATTTCTGCGGCCCTTTGGCATCCGGTGTCGTCATCGGCGACATGAAGTACTGCTGCGCGATCATGATCAGCGTCGTCAAGATGACGAGGATGAAGTACGGGTCGTGGAGGCTGAGGTCCGGGAGCCAGAGGAAGCCAGGAGATAGGTGAATGAGCTCCGAGGCGTAGAGCAGCGCGCGCCAGATGATGATAATAATCGGAAGCTGAATCGCCATCGGGAAACAACCGGACATCGGGTTGACCTTTTCCTTGCGGTAGATCTCCAATGTACGCTTCTGCATCTCTTCGCGGTTGTCTTTGTAGCGTTCCTGGATTTTCTTCAGCTTCGGCTGGATCTGCTGAATCCGCGCCATCGAGTGGTACTGCTTGCGCATCAGCGGGAACAGGAGCAGGCGCATCAGAATCGTAAACAGGATGATCGCCCATCCGTAGTTCCCTGTCTTGAGATAGAGCCAATTCAGGAACTTGATGACGTACACCATAAGTCGCGCGAAGAATCCCGTTTGATCCAAGTCCTCCAATCCAGCTGCTTCGAGCGTGATAAATCGCCGTCGGCCGCTATACATCGTGAAGCGGTACGTATCTTCCTCGTCAGCGTTCTCAAGCAAGACACCGTAGCGGCCGCAGTTCCCGAAGCACTTCTCTTCGTCACGCCCAGGGGGATCGACAAATTCTATCTGTTTGGCAAAGGGAACAAGTTTGGCGTGACTCACGGGGATCAGGAAGTTCACAACTTCCCCATCCCTCTGGCCCAACCCGCCAAACGAACCGTACGAACCTCTGGCATAGATCCCGGTGCTGGGCGCACCGTTGAAGATGTAGATCGGATCTCGCTCGACAAGACTCGGGATGATTTTCGAGAACAGGAGATGGACTTCGCCAGCCTCTTCGGAGATTGGCACAAGTTCGATCTCGAAATCCAGTGTATAGAGTGCATTTGGGTCTATCGTGTAGGTCTTCTCGACTCGGTATCCCGCAAATTCACCGGTGAATGCAACGTGGAACACGCCATGCTCGTCGAGAGCAGGAGTCCCCATTGTGTATGCCCCATCGATCTCAAAAGGATTGCTCTCGCCCGCTTCGAAGCGCATGAGCGTAAAGGGGAACTCGGCGCCTTCGCGATAGCTGCGCGAGTAATCCTCTGGGTAGGGTTGGGCTCCGTAGACCAGTTCTGCGAAATTCGATCCGTAAGGAGCAAACGTGAGGAAGACACTTTTCAATGATCCAAACTGCTCTGACAGCACGAAGTTGGCGAGTGGAGTGTCAACGTAGACTTCTTGGTACTCGTCGTCCTCGCCATACGGCTTGATCTCGAACGTGATCTCAGGTTCTGCGCTATAGACACTCCAACCCAAGAACAGCAGCAAGACTCCAAGTATGACGATGCAATGTCGGCGTTTTCCCACGGCGACCTCCTAGCACCAAGGGTATCGCACTGCTAATGGCCATGCAACTCCGTTGAACAGGCAATTGCGCTCCAGTACACTCGTTGCCGGAATGTTCACAGGCACTGTGCAGGCACTTGGACGGATTCGCTTCGCCAAATCGGGCGATTTCGCGGTGGAGACGCCTGGTGAGTTCACGGAGCCCCTGTCGATCGGCGACAGCATCGCAGTGAATGGTGTGTGCCTCACGGTCCGTGCCTTGGAGCCGTGGGGATTCGTTGCGGATGTTTCCGGGGAGACGGCGCGGCGTTCGACGCTCGGCTCACTCAGGCCCGGGCAATCTGTCAATCTGGAAGTGCCCATGCGCCCGGAGGCCGGATTGCATGGGCACTGGGTGCTTGGACATGTGGATGCCACAGGCAAAGTCCAGGCACTCTACAAGGACGGATTCAACTGGATTCTTATCGTCGCATATCCTACGCAATTTCGGCGTTATGTCGTTGAAAAGGGATCCATTGCTGTGGAAGGAATCAGCCTGACGCCTTATGACTTGGATGGCGCGAGCTTCAAGTGTGCAATCATCCCGGAAACCTACCAGAATACAGTGCTCAAGGATCGAAGAAGGGGAGACCTCGTGAACTTGGAGTTCGATGTTCTAGCAAAATACGTCGAGAGGATGATGCGCTTTGCTCATACCGATTGAAGAAGCCCTGCGCCGCTACCGCGATGGCGAGATGCTGATTCTCGTGGACGACGAGCACCGAGAGAATGAAGGCGACCTCGTCATTGCCGCCGAACACATCTCCCCGGAAGCCGTGAACTTCATGGTGACCTATGGTCGGGGCATGGTGTGCATGCCGATCACCGAAGACCGCGCTTGCGAGTTGGGACTCAACCCTATGTGCCCGGACAACACCGCACTTCACGGAACCCATTTCACCGTGACCGTCGATGCGCGAGACGGGATCAGCACAGGGATCTCCGCCTACGATCGCGCAGAGACAATTCGTCTGATGCTGGATGAGGGGACGCGGCCGGAGGACCTTGCACGTCCTGGGCACATTTTCCCGCTCATTGCAAGAGGCGGAGGCGTACTCCGGCGCGCAGGACACACTGAGGCAACCGTGGACATGGCGCGTCTCGCAGGACTCAAGCCGGCGGCCGTCTTGTGCGAGATTCTGAACGATGACGGCACGATGGCGAGGATGCCTGATCTTGAGGTATTCGCAGAGAAGCACAGCATGGTTATCGTCAGCATTGAGGACCTGATCGAGTACCGCAAGCGATCAGAGCGTCTGATCGAGCGCGTAGCGGAGGCGGAACTCCCAACGAGATTCGGGAGGTTCAAAATCGTTAGCTACTCGGATTTGATCGATGACTCCGAGCACGTCGCCTTGGTTAAGGGAGACGTTCGTGGCAAGGAGAACGTCCTCGTTCGCGTGCACTCGGAGTGCTTGACCGGGGATGTCTTTGGCTCACACCGATGTGATTGCGGCGGCCAGCTGCACCGTGCAATGGAGATGATCGAAGCCGAAGGTCTGGGTGTGGTCGTATACATGCGCCAGGAAGGCCGTGGCATCGGTCTCAAGAACAAGGTTTGCGCCTACCAGTTGCAGGATCAAGGATTCGACACCGTCGAGGCAAACGAGCATCTCGGATTCGATGCCGATCTTCGAGACTACGGTACGGGCGCTCAGATCCTCTGTGACCTGGGCTTGTCGTCGATTCGCTTACTGACCAACAACCCCAAGAAGATCGTTGGACTCTCGGGATACGATCTGACCATCGCCGAGCAGATTCCGATCGAGACGCAGCCGAACGAGTACAATCGCCAGTACCTGAAGACCAAGAAGGAGAAGATGGGACACCAACTGGAGAACGTCTGATCTTGACAACCGAGACCTAGACGAACGCCGCGATAGGAGGATGGCATGGGGAAGATATACGAAGGGAAGCTTGACGGAAACGGCATGCGGGTCGGCGTCGTCGTGAGCCGTTTCAACAGCCTCATTACCGAGCGGCTGTTGGAGGGCGCGATGGATCGTTTGCTGCGCTCGAATGTCTCGGAGGACACAATCGATGTTTGCCGCGTCCCCGGCGCGTTCGAAGTCCCGAAAGCTGCACAAGCTATGGCCAAGACCGGTCGGTATGACGGCATCATTGCCCTTTCGGCAGTGATTCGGGGGGCAACGCCACATTTCGATTTCGTAGCCAATGAGGTCAGCAAAGGTCTGGCAATGATCAATCTGCAGACGGACGTTCCCGTCACATTCGGGGTAATCACCGCGGACACCGTCGACCAAGCAATTGAACGTGCGGGTACGAAAGCAGGGAACAAGGGCGCTCAGGCCGCAGAGTCGCTCATCGAGATGGTCAACGTACTTCGAGCATTGGCATGAAATACGAGCGTATCCGTGGGATGCACGACATCCTTCCCGACGAGATCCGATGGTGGCGATCGGCCGAAGCAGCAATGATCGAAACCGCGCGCCGATACAACTACCGCGAGATCCGGTTCCCGATTGTCGAGTACACCGAGCTCTTCGCTCGTGGAATGGGAGAAGCAACGGATGTCGTAGGCAAGGAGATGTACACATTCCTGGATCGCAAGGGGCGCAGCCTTACGCTTCGTCCCGAAGGAACCGCTTCGGTCGTCCGTGCTTATCTCAATGAAGGTTGGCAGACCACGGCTCCGTTTCAGAAGCTCTTCTACCTCGGGCCGATGTTCCGGTACGAAAAACCACAGAAAGGGCGGTGCCGACAGTTCCATCAATTCGGAATCGAATTGCTCGGCTCAATGGATCCCAGCACCGATGTTGAGGTTGTCAGTTTCGCGTGGTCGATGATGGACAGATTGGGCATCGGTGGCCTGTGGCTTCGCTTGAATTCCATTGGCTGTGCCGAGGATCGTGCGCGCTTCCGCAAGGTTCTCAAGGAGCACTTTGCACCCCACATTGATCGGATGTGCTTGGACTGCCAGCGCAGGATTGAAGAGAACCCTTTGCGCATTCTGGACTGCAAGGAAACCCAATGCCAGCCATTCATTGAATCGGCACCTGGGAGTGCAGATCACCTGTGCGAGGAGTGCGCGACTCATTTCGCTGCAGTCACAAGCTCTCTGGATTCCCTCGGCCTTGAGTACCAGGTCGATGCTCGGCTGGTACGCGGCATCGACTACTACACCCGCACGGTGTTTGAGTTGATGTCCAAGGATCTGGGCTCCCAAGATACGCTGTTGGGCGGCGGACGTTACGACGGACTGGTTGAAACCTTCGGGGGTCCCTCCGTTCCGGGACTAGGATTCGCTGGCGGGTTAGAACGATTGGTCATCCTCCTCCAGGAGCGTGCCCGAGCCCAGGCGGCAGATGCACCAACCGCTCAACAAGAAACAAGCATCGATCTCTTCCTTGCCTCATTGGGTGACGATGGTAGGGCCTTTGCGATGTCCTTGGTAGAGGCGCTCCGAAAGCTCGGTCTGGCCGTGGATTTCGATCATCGTGACCGCGCACTTCGAAAACAGATGACCCTCGCTAATCAGCTGCATGCGAGGCATTTGCTGGTCATCGGAGGCGATGAGGCAACGTCCAAGTCCGGCAGGATAAAGCACATGGACTCCGGCGAGGAAACGCGGCTGGAGCTGGATTCGGAATCGATCTATGCATTCATCAAAGAAGGAGCCTAGGATGGAACTGAAGCTGATTCAGATCGAGAACCCTGACGCACTCAATCTGGTTCTCGGGCAATCGCACTTCATCAAGACGATCGAAGATCTCCACGAGGCCCTTGTGAATACCGTCCCTGGCATCCAGTTCGGCGTAGCATTCTGTGAGGCTTCGGGCCACACGCTCGTGCGCCACTCCGGAACCGATGAGCACCTGGAACAGCTCGCCACTGCAAACGCGCGGACCATCGGCGCCGGCCACTCCTTCATCGTCTTTCTCAAGGACGCCTTCCCGATCAACGTCTTGCATGCCATTCGCCGGGTACCCGAAGTTTGCGGCATCTACTGCGCCACAGCGAATCCCGTCCAAGTTGTCGTTGCGGAATCCGAGCAAGGCCGTGGCATTCTCGGAGTGATTGACGGCGGTTCTCCATCCGGAGTTGAGGACGAAGAAGGCATCGCCTGGCGCAAGGACCTGCTTCGGAAGATTGGGTACAAACAGTAGTTTCGAGTTCGGCTCCTTCGCTACGCTCAGTAGCTTGCGGGAGCATCACCTCAAGACTGCTCCCGGTCTGACGCGATGCGCTGCCCGTACCTGCCGTCTGCTACATCACCCACACGATGTTTGTGCTGCAGTGCAGCGCAAACTCGTACGTCCTGAGCGAAGCGAAGGACACCGTAGCTCGTTGCTCGTGGCTAGTAGCCAGTAGGCGTCTGCGCCTACTGCCAAAGATCGGCTACAATTCGGCATCTATCTATTCTTGGAGGTGCCTATGGCACGCGTTCTTGTCCAATCTTTCCTACACGGCGAAGTCGCCGTCGGGATCGTGCTTACGCTCGCCTTGCTGACGGGCCAAGCACATCCCCAAACCCTGGCGCTGACACTTGGGGGCATTGGAGTCTTCTTCCTGCTCCAAGCCATGCTCCCAGCTCTGCGCCGTCCATCTACAACACGTAGGATCTCGGAAGCAGTTCGAGATCCACACGGTAGACCGATCCCTGCCGCATGGACGAACTGTGCTCAGGCAGCTCCGAAGCAGGTTGTCACGTCCAATGGGAGCGTTGCCAAGAAACCGTCGAATCTACCGCTGATTCGAGGATTCGCGACAAGCGGAGTCGTTCTCGCAACTGCGTTGCTCATCTACTATATCGCGCCGCTTCCAGCGTAGCATGTCATCAGGTATCGCGGCTGGGCCGCAACCCTCGCTCAGCCGCTTCTTCTTTGAGCCTGTTTGGGTTACACTGCATCCATTCCAACGCCGGAGGGAATCGATGATTAGAGCCATTGTTCAAAGCATCGTGATGGGCGAAGCCGCTGTCGGCCTCACGCTTCTTGTGCTGCTCGTGCTCGGGCGCCAAGAGGCAGGCTTCATCGCCAACACGCTGGTGCTCGTTGGCGCATGGATCCTCTTGATCCGATCGCTACCTCACACCAGCGGACGCGCGATTCGGTTCCCTTCTGAAGGTTCCACGCGAATCGGCGAACGGTTGATGCAGACAGAGACGTTGATTGCGAGTCGGCGTCTGAGGAAGCCCGCGCCAATTGCTGCTCGGAGTGTCAGCCGGATGCTTCTTGGGTTGGTTTCGGCGGTCTGTGTGCTTGGGACTGCACTGCTGTTCTATGACCTCTTCTAAGATGAATCATCAGGGGGTCTGGAGTGCTCAAGAGATTGGGTCGTAGCTTCGTCATCGGAGAGGCGACAGTCGGTGTTTGCTTGCTCATGCTCCTGGTGTTCGATGTCCGAGATTGGATCTTCTATGCAAATGTGCTGACGTTTGCGGGAGCCACGCTGCTGTTTGCAGCAGCGGCACCGCTTGCGGGAATCCGGGCAAACAGCAGAAGCGTCATGCCAACGCGGTCGCTCCGTGCCAATCATGGCGCGTTAGCCCAGCGCACAAGGCGATGGGAGAACGCAGCGGCTATCATCGGGCAAATCGTGATCGCCCTCGTTGTCGGCGGATGTAGCATCGTGACGGCCATCCTGTTCTACATCACCCGGTTCAAGGCGTAGGAGGAATCATGCGGAGAGCATTGGTATGGGGATTTCTAGGATCTCAGGCACTCGTTGGGGTATCTTTGACGATCGCCCTGCTTTCCGGGCAAGAGGATGCTTGGGAGGTCCTTGCGCCGCTGCTCACCATCGCTGCGCTGCTCTTGCTCTATGCGTTCATCTCCGGGAGACGCGCTGCATCGACGGATCGACTCGGCGGCATGGTTGCTCACAACACGGCCCAAGAGACCACCAAGCGGCTCAATGAGCGGTACGATCGGCTGCACAAGATGAGAGTCTTCGGCCAGCAATTTCGCTTCTCGATTCAGCTCGTGCTCACAAGCCTCTTTCTTGGGCTGAGCGCCTGGGTTATCTACATGGTTCTGCCGCAATAGCC